>ERZ1034519.9-NODE-9-length-48256-cov-17.266219_pt1 | contig 48256 bp, 35 predicted proteins | sample MGYA00520655_ERZ1034519 | MGnify/ENA primary metagenome ERZ1034519 (study PRJEB33760, sample SAMEA4777702) | hypersaline lake metagenome | biome: hypersaline environment; feature: brines | place: Spain | collected 2012-08 | depth 0 m ...
CGAAGCGGCCACACCGGCCGGATGGACGGGCCCCACGAGAGCGAAGCGAGGGCCGACGGGCATGCCCTTGGGGGCTGACGAAGTACATCAAGGTTGGAAGCGACGGCAGGAAGTGCATTTGGGTCCCAAATGCCCGAAAAACAGGCGATCTGAGGTTCGTTCGAACCACACAGCCGTTTGGTGCGATTGCCCGGGCGGCTGCTCGCGGGCCGCGGGCCGCATTGAAACGGCAGCCCCGCCACCGAATACACGTGCACTGGTCGTGTGTCCGCTTTGCCCGACCGTCACCGACCTCCCACTCCACCCCGCCGTTCTTCATGCGCTTCCTGTCGACCCTCGCCGCCAGCGTGATCGGGACCCTCGTTGCGCTGGGGCTTATCGTCTTCTTCTTCGTCTTCTTCTTTTTTGCCGTCTCCCTCTCGGCCGACCAGACGCCGACCGTCCAGTCCGGGTCGGTCCTTACGGTGCCCCTGTCCGGCGACATTCCGGAGCGCGTGACCAATGATCCCTTCCAGAAGGCGTTCGGGGGCGGCCCGAGCGTTGACCTTCGGGGCCTTCAGACTGCCCTCCGGAAAGCGAGCAGCGACTCTCGGATCGAGGCCGTCTGGCTGCGGACGAAGGGGGTGAGTGCCGACTGGGCCACGCTCGAAGAGGTGCGGCAGGCCGTCGTGCAGGCCCGCGAGAGCGGCCTCCCGGTCCTCGCGTCCAGCGACGAGTTTGGCATGACGGAGAAGGACTACTTTCTGGCCAGCGCCGCCGACAGCGTCTTTACGGCCCCGCAATCCGCGTTCGAGTACAACGGGTTCGGGACGACAGTCACCTTCTTCGACGGCGCCCTCCAGCGCCTCGAGGTGGAGCCGCAGCTCATTCGGGCCGGGAAGTACAAGAGCGCCGGGGAGCCGTTCGTGCGCTCGGACCTGTCGGAGCCGAACCGCGAGCAGCTTACCGCCCTCCTGGAAACGACGAACGAGCAGTTCATGACGGCCGTCTCGGAGGCCCGGGGGCTCTCGACGGACGCCCTCAACCGCCTCGCCGAGGAGGACGCCCTTCTCAGCTCCGCGGCCGCCCTGGAGGAGAACCTCATCGATGGGCTTCGCTACGAGGACGAAGTGCGGGACCGGCTCCGCGGCCTCGTGGACACTTCGTTGTCGGGCGATCTGCCCACCGTATCCATTGCCGACTACCAGCGGGTGTCGGCCGAGAGTGCCGGCCAGTCGTACACCGGGAGCGGACAGGTCGACATCGTGTACGCGCAGGGCCGCATCGTCGTCGGCGACCCGAACGGCCAGTCCCCCATCGGGGGCTCCCAGGCGCTGGGCTCGACGCCCCTGACGGAGGCCCTGGAGACCGCGCGGACCGATTCGCGCACGGAAGCCGTCGTGCTCCGCGTGAACTCGCCGGGCGGCAGCGCCGCGGCGTCGGAGGCGATGTGGCGCGCCGTGAAGCGCACCGCCAACGAGAAGCCGGTGATCGTATCGATGGGGGACGTGGCCGCCTCGGGCGGGTATTACCTCGCCGCGGGCGCGGACTCCATCATGGCGGACCCCACGACCACGACCGGATCCATCGGGGTGTTTGGCATACTCTTCAACGCGGAGGGGCTCTTTGAGGAAAAGCTCGGGGTCACCTTCGACGGCGTGCGCACCGGCCCCTACGCCGACCTCTACTCCACCACGAAGCCCCTGAGCCCGGACGAGCGGCGGCTCGTGGGCGGCTCCATCGACCAGACGTACAACACCTTTCTCCGGCGCGTGGCCGACGCCCGCAACATGGACGTGGAGGCGGTCGATGAGGTGGCGCAGGGCCGCGTGTGGTCGGGGCGGGACGCCAAGGAGGTCGGCCTCGTCGACACGACCGGCACGCTCGCGGACGCCGTGGCCATGGCGGGGGCGGCCGCGGGCCTCGGGGACGGCCCCTACCGGACGCGCACCCTCCCCCAGCCGAAAACCATCGTGGAGCGCTTCAGCGAGCAGTTCGCGGCCCAGGCGCAGCAGGTGTGGCGGTCCGCCACGACGAATGCGCTTGAGCGCAAGTTCTGGCGCCAGAAGCAGATGTTCGACCGCATGATGGGCACGCACGGCTCCATCCAGGCCCGGCTGCCCTTCGAGCCCACGATCGAGTAGACCGGGAGGCGACGCGGCCTCCTCAAACCGAGCGGCGGCCGTCCTGCTACGAGGCGGCGGCCCGCTCGGAGGGCACGAGGACCTCCCCGTCCATGGCGTCGGGCACGTCTTCGCCGAGCAGCGTTAGGATGGTGGGCGCGACGTCGCCGAGCTTCCCGTCCCGCACCGGCCCCTCAAACCCATCTTTGAGAATGATGTGGGGCACGAGCGCAGTGGTGTGCGCCGTGTGGGGCGACCCGTCTGGGTTCTGTAGCCTGTCGGCGTTGCCGTGGTCCGCAATGATACTCACCGAGTAGCCCTGATCGCGGGCGGCCTCCACCACCTGCCGGGCGCCGCGGTCCACGGCCTCGCAGGCCGCCACGGCCGCCTCGAAGTCCCCGGTGTGGCCCACCATGTCGGGATTGGCGAAGTTCAGGACGGCGAGGGTGTAGTCCGCCTCACGGAGGGACTGCGAGACGCGATCGGCCAGCTCCGGCGCGCTCATTTCGGGCTGTTGGTCGTAGGTGTCCACCTTCGGCGACGGCACGAGGACGCGGTCCTCCCCGTCGAACGGGGCCTCCCGCCCGCCGCTGAAGAAGTACGTGACGTGGGCGTACTTCTCCGTCTCGGCGGCCCGAAGCTGCCGCCCGCCCCGCGCACTGAGGACCTCGCCGAGCGTCCCCTCCAGGTTGAGCTTCTCGAAGGCCACCGGCAGGTCGAACTCGTCGTCGTAGGGCGACATCGTCACGAACAGGAGGTCGTCGGGGCGCTCGCGCTCGAAGCCGTCAAAGTCGGCCTCGGTGAAGGCCCGCGTGAGCTGACGGGCGCGGTCCGAGCGGAAGTTGTAGTAGACCACCGCGTCGCCGTCCTCGATGCGGGTGCCGTGGTCCCCGAACGCGTCCGCGTCGTCGGCCCGAATGCGACGGGGCTCCACAAACTCGTCGGTCACCCCGTCGTCGTAGCTCGCCTTCAGGGCCGTGACGGGGTCGTCGAAGGCCGCCCCCGTCCCGTCCGTGAGGAGCCGGTAGGCCCGCTCGGTGCGGGCCCACCGCTCGTCGCGGTCCATTGCGTAGTAGCGCCCCACGATGGAGGCAAGGCGCCCCACCCCGATCTCGTCGGCCTTCTTCTGGAACTGCTCCACGTAGTCGACGCCGCCGTGCGGATCGGTGTCGCGCCCGTCGGTAAACGCGTGCACGTTCACCTGCGCCGGGGCGAGCCCTTCGCGCCGGGCCAGCTCCAGCAGCCCGTACAGGTGCTCGAGGTGGCTGTGCACCCCCCCGTCGGAGAAGCAGCCCATCAGGTGGAGCTTCTGGTCGTTGGCCTTCGCGTGCCGGGCGGCCCGGACCAGCGCGTCGTTCTCGAAGAAGGACCCGTCCTCGATGGCCTTCGAGATGCGCAGGATCTCCTGGTACACGACCCGTCCCGCCCCCAGATTGGTGTGCCCAACCTCCGAGTTGCCCATCTGCCCGTCGGGCAGTCCCACCTCCAGCCCGGACGCCTTCAGGACGCCGTGGGGGTATTCGTCGTAGAGGTGATCCACGAAGGGCGTATCCGCCTGCTCGACGGCACTGACCGAGGGGTCGTCGGCCAGGCCCCAGCCGTCGAGAATGAGAAGGAGGTGGCGTTTTGAGCTGTCCATCGAAATGGGTGTTGATGGGTCGGGTGTTACCGCGAAATGTCGGGCGGGGAAATGGGCGTTTGCTCACGTTCGGCCTCGGGCCCTATGCCTGCCTGCTCCTCGACGGCCGTCACCCATTTACCCGATAATCTTTGACCTGCTTGGTCGGCTCGCCCGTCGAGGTGCGGACGACCTGCATGGAGCCGCAGCGGGGGCACGCGACCTGTTCGAGGTCGTAGCGATCCACGTGCGTCTCGGGGTCGTCGAAGTAATGGTCGCTGGTGGTGCAGTAGTAGGTCCCCGCCGACGAATCCAGCCCGTCGATGGGGTCCGGCAGGCGCTGGAGACGGTCGTAGTGTTTGCACTCCTCGTGGATCGGGCAGTCGTGGCAGTCCGGCGAGCGGGCCGTGCAGGTATACCGGCCGTGCAGGATGAGCAGATGATGTGCCTCGCCCCATTCCGCCTTGGGGATGACGCGCTTGAGCTGTTGCTCCACCTTTTTGGGCGTCGTGGCGTCCTCCTTAACGAGGCCGATCCGGTTGGCGACGCGGAAGACGTGGGTGTCCACCGGCAGCGCGTCGGCGTCGTGGGCCACCTGCGCCACGACACGGGCCGTCTTGCGGCCCACGCCCGTCAGGGTCTCCAGGTCGTCGATGGTCTCGGGCACCTTCCCGTCAAAATTGTCGACGACCTGCCGGGCCATCCGGGCCAGGTAGCCGGCCTTGTTGTTGGGGAAGGTGATGGACTGGATGTAGGGGTGGATGTCGTCGGGCGTGGCCTCCGCAAGGGCCTCCACCGTCGGGTACGCGTCGAAGAGATCGGGGGTCGCCTTGTTGACGCGCTCGTCGGTGCACTGGGCCGACAGGATGACCGCGACGAGGAGCTGGTATGGGGTGTCGTACTGGAGTTCGGTCGTCGGGCGGTCGATGCGCTCGCGGAGTTCCTCGAGAACAACGTCGGCACGGTCGGATCGTCCCACGGGGGAAGGGTGCGCTGGTTCAAAAATGACATCCGCGCGTTGAACCCATGGGGCGGGGGAACGTTCGAGGCGCGACCAATTTGCCCAGTGCTTCACGTCGTGCCCCATGGCCCCTTCCGTCTCCATCCGATCCCTCCTGTGCGCGCTCGGGGTCGCGCTGCTGCTCGGCGGGGGGGCCGCCCCGCTTTCGGCCCAGCCGCCCCGGCTTTCGGCGGAGTCGGAGGTGTCGATGGTGACCATCCTGCCCGGCGATCCGGTGTACTCCATGTTCGGGCACAGCGCCCTCCGCGTCCACGACCCGGCCCAGAACATCGACCGGCTCTACAACTACGGCACCTTCGACTTCAGTGACCCACTGTTCATTCCCAAGTTTGCGTACGGACACCTCCGTTACTTTCTGAGCGTGGTGCCCTACCAGCGGGCGCTGCGGGCCTACCGGCAGCAGCGGCGGCCGGTCCTCGAACAGACGCTCAACCTGACCCGCACGCAACGAACGGCGCTCTTTCGGGTGCTGCAGGTAAACGCCCGCCCCGAGAACCGCCACTACCAGTACGTCTTCTTCTTTGACAACTGCTCCACCCGCGTGCGGGACGCCCTGGAGCAGGCCCTCGGCGACGCCGTGCAGTTCGGGGGGCGGCCCCGCCCAGACGCAACCTTCCGGCACATGCTCGACCCCTACGCGGCCAACCTGCCGCTCGTCGACCTGAGCTTCGACCTTGCCCTGGGCACCCCGGCCGACCGTCGCGTGACGCCGCGGGAGGCACACTTCCTGCCCGACTACCTGTTCGAGGCGTTCGCCCACGCCACCGTGCAGTCGGGCGACACGACCCGTGCACTGGTGGCCCGGACCGACACGACGCAGTGGATCGACGGCTACGAAGCAACCCCCACGGCCTTCCCCTGGCCCCTCGTGGCGGGGTGGACGATTCTCGTCCTCACGCTGGGCTGGACCGGCTGGCAGGCCACGACCGGACGCCGGCCCGGCGGGGCCGGCGACGCGCTGCTGCTCGCGGCGGTCGGCGTTACGGGACTGCTCGCGTGCTTTCTCTGGTTCGTGTCCACCTACGCGGTGACCGAGCACAATTGGAACCTGCTCTGGGCGTGGCCCACACACCTCATTGCGGCCACGGTGTTGCTGTGGCGCCCCTCGGCACCGGGGCTCCGGACGTACCTGGCCGCGACGGCCGTCGGCGCGGCGGTCGTCGCCCTCGGCTGGACGTGGTGGCCGCAAGACCTGCACGCGGCGGTCTTCCCTATCGTACTGACGGTGGGGGTCCGGACAGGGTGGCGGGCACTCGGCGGGGCGGGGCCAGGCAGTGCCCGGGGGTTTGAGGGATGAGGCGTTTCCTACTTCTCCTAACTTCGACGCGGGATGCAGGCGTCCCTCCGTGCACGACCGCCCACGGGCACTCCTCGTCTTCAGGGAGAGCAGGGCTAATTTTGCCGGGCCTGCACCAGCTCGTAGCTCCGGGGCGGGGCCGGCGTGCCCTCCACGGCGTAGACGCGGAGCGAGCCGTCGTCGTCGGACATGATGACGACCGCCGACTCGTTCGGGTTGTATGACTGGAAGCGCGTGTCGAGCCACTCCGTCGGGAGTCGCTCCTCGTGGTGCTTCAGCCAGCCGCCGCTCGCGGGGCTGTAGAGCAGCTTGTGGGTGCCGATGCTCTCGTGGATGGGGCTGGAGGCCGGATCGCGCTGCGTCACCACGACGGTGCCGATGCCGTGGCGCTTGAAGCCCAGGTACGACGCCGCGGCCACGTCCATCCAGTGGTCCGTCAGGAAGTCGTGGTGGGCGTCCTCCTTCGGATCGTTGGTCGGCTGCTCGTCCGGCGCCTTCACCGTCACGAGATGCCCGTTCTCGTCGATGAGCGTGGTGCGTCGCATCGGAAGACGGCGTCGGTGTGAGGGAGCGAAAACTACCGACTCCAAGGATTCCCCGCCGGTGGAGGTTTCCCCGCCACCGCCCACAATCGTGAAACTCGTTGCAGATCCCTCGGGCCGCCCCGGCCCCTCTCCGCTCCAACAAAGCCCTCCAACGAAAAAAGGCCCCTGCCCGGAGCATCCGGACAGGGGCCTGCATGGACGCCCCCTCCCTCCCGACAGGACACTGAGGGAGACGGCGTTCGGGGCGTCGGGACGGTGGCCCTACTGAATCTCAATCTGGCGCGGCTTCACCGCCTCCGTCTTCGGCACGCGGATTGTCAGCACGCCGTTGTCGTAGGTCGCCTCAATGTTGTCGGCGTCCACGGTCTGGGGCAGGGTGAAGGCGCGGCGGAAGTGCCCGAAGGAGCGCTCCACGCGCACGAACTCTTCGTTCTCGTCGGTGCGGCTGCTCTCGCGCTCGCCACTGATGACCAGCTCGTCGTTCTTGTAGCTGATCGTCAGGTCGTCCGTGCTCATGCCGGGCATGTCGAGGCGAAGACGATAGGCGTCCTCCGCCTCAGTGAGGTCCATGCGCGGGCGCCACACGGCCTGCGGGGACGTGTCCTCTTCGTTCTCGTCCCGGGACGGGAAGAACCGGTCGAACACGCGGTCGATCTCGTTCTGGAGGCCGTTCAGGTTGCGGTTTCGGGTGCGGGTCAAGCGAGTCATAATGGGAAAAGGGGGTCGGTTGCAAAGTCTGTGAGGACGCTCGGAGGCCGTCCCGTGGACTGACCTCTCGCGTCGAATTCCACCCACCTACAAGAGCAACTCGTGTACCATCCCAAACACACCCCAAAACAGCCTGCCACTTCGACGGAGCGCACGGACGAGGTGGCAGGCCAGACGCAGGGCCCCGCAATTGTGACAACGACTGCGGCGGCGGCTCTGCCACGGCGGCAACCGTCCCGGCTCCGGCCCTGCCAATTCGTCTACGTGCCGGCCCCCGCGCCGCCGTGCACCGCCCTCGGATCACGCACAGGACGCCGGGAGCACCCGACCGTCCGCCGTTCCGAATCCGACGCGGTAGTCGTCCGCCTGCGCGTAGGCCCGCATGATCACCCGATCGCCGTCTTCGAGGAACGAGCGCGTCTCGTCCCCCGGCAGAGACACCGGCTCCTCCCCGCGCCACGACAGCTCCAGCATGCTGCCGTAGCTGTCCTCCGTGGGCCCGCTGATGGTGCCCGACGCCAGGAGATCCCCCGGGCGGGCATTGCAGCCGTTGACGGTGTGGTGGGCGAGCTGCTGGCGCATCGTCCAGTACAGGTGCTTGGTGTTGCTGCGGCACACCGTGTGCGGGCTCGTCATCGACGGCGTTTCGAGGTCCACCTCCAGGGTCACGTCGTAGGCCGCGTCCCCGTCGGCCTGCAGGTAGTCGAGCGGCTCCGGGTCCTGCGTGGGCCCGGCCACCCGAAACGGCTCCAGGGCCGCCATGGGCACGACCCACGGCGAGATGGTGGTGGCGAAGCTCTTGCCCAGGAAGGGGCCGAGGGGCTCGTACTCCCACCCCTGAATGTCCCGGGCGCTCCAGTCGTTGACCAGCACCATGCCGAAGATCTGGTCGTCCGCCTCGTCGATCGAGAGGGGCGTGCCGAGCTCGTTGCCCTCCCCCACGAAAAAGCCCGTTTCGAGCTCGAAGTCGAGCAGCTGGGTCGGGCCGTAGACCGGCGGCGCGTCCGCGTCGGGCCGGGTCTGGCCGCAGGGCCGCCGCACGTCTTGGCCGCTCAGGAGGACGGAGCTGGCCCGCCCGTGGTAGCCCACCGGCAGGTGGACCCAGTTGTCCTTCAACGCATTCTCGGCGCCCCGAAACATCGTCCCGACGTTGGTGGCGTGCTGCTTCGAGGAGTAGAAGTCCGTATAGTCCCCGATGTCGACCGGCAGCCGAAGCGATACGTCGGCCCGGGGGTGAAGCACCCGGTTGCGGAGGGACGCGGCGTCGCGCAGCTCGGCCGTGTCGGCCCGGAGGAGCGCCTGCAGGCGGCTCCGGACGGCCGACCAGGCCGAGGGGCCGAGGGCCATGAAGTCGTTCAGCGTGGGCTGCGCGAAGGGGCGTTCGTTCTGCAGCTCGGGGACGTCAAAGACGCCTTCGTTGTTGAGGGTGGCGAGGTCGAGCACCTGGTCCCCGATGGCTACTCCCACCCGGGGCACGGTCGTCTCGGGGGGCGTGAACACGCCGTACGGAAGGTTCTGGATGGGAAACGGATGGTCGGATGCCACCTCAAGAAAGGAGGTGAGGGACGAAGTGGGGGGGGAGTCGGTCATTCGACGAGGGCGTTGAGTTGGGAGAGGGGAGACGGAAGAGGGGCATGAGAGGCGCGCGGGCTCAGTCCTCGATCGCGGCGGCGAGCAGCCGAATCAGAGCCATTCCAGGTCGCGCAGGTGATCGACGGGTTCTTCGAAGCTACAGCTGCCAAACGAGAGGGCCAGGTGTTCTCGGGCGTACTGAATGGCGTCGAGGGAGACGGTCAGGTCGCGCCACGCGAAGGCGTCCTTGAGGAACCGAAAGTTGTCTGCGTTTCTCTCGACGAGAATGGCCTGCACCTCAGGCGGATCGAGATCGTGCTCGGCGGCCAGAACCGCGGCGGCAAAGACGTTGAGGAAGCCGTGCATTTCCGTGTCCAACCCGTCGTCGTAGTGGCGCACCGGGTGGTGCAGCCCCGCGGTGGCCTTGAACGGGACCCCGGCGTCGCGGCAGGCCACAATGAGGGCCGCCACGTCCTCTACCTCGGGCACGTCGGTCGGCTCTGCGCCTCCGCAGCGCATTTTCAGCCCGACAGTGGTGCGGGCCGGCACGGCCTGCTGGCTGTTGTGTTCGGCCGCCGCGGCGCACAGTGCCGAGAGGTTCGGGACGGTGTCGTTCCGCAGGGGCACCTCGAAGAAGAGGTCGAGCTTGGCCGTGCCGGTCGCGACGAGGGTACGGGTGATGGACTCCAAAAACTCAATTCCCTCCGCCTGCGAGCCCCCCACCAGGGCGTCCGGGAGGGGCACCTCCATCACGTCGACCTGGGCCTGCTCCGCGAGGCCGTCGCCGAAGTCTTCGATGGCCTGCAGGTCCCGCTCGAACGCCTGCAGGAACGTGTCGGCCGTACTGCCCCCCGTTCCTAACACCGAGAGGTCGTACCGCGTCCCCTCTTTTAGCAGGGGGCGATGGGCCTTCAAGTCGGGGAGGCGCCCCACCGGAAGCACGAAGCGCGACAACATCCAGGCCTCCTCCTCGCGCCGGTACTCCGCATGGCTCTGGAACGCGCGGTGGAGGGACAGGTCCGCCGGCGGGAACAGGCCGGCGTAGTCGATCACGTCGTGGAGAAAGGCCCGGAGGCTCGGCGTAATGAGGGAGTCGGACGGGTCGGAGGCTTCCATGGGAACCGAAACGGACTGGGAAAGACGGCGAGAACCAGCATCGACGGGCGACCGCACAGCGCCGTGCCGGTGCGCCCCCGCCCCGACGACCGCCCCGCGAGGAACCGTCGCCGCAAACGCACCCCTAAGAAAGGAAAGCAGGCGAGCAGTTACAACGCGCCCACTCTGCTCGATGAATCGGAAGTTCACGGCTCGGGGACCGAAACGTATTGAATGGGCTCCACATTCCTGCTATCATAGAAAAGCATATGGATTCCGCCCCGGCACTCTGTCAGCTCGGCATCGGTCTGCCAGAACACCTCGTTCGATCGTCGGAATTCGAACGCCGCATCCTCACCCGAATCCCACTGACCACGACTTTGCCACCATGACGATCCGACAATCAGCGCTCTTTGCACTCGCCTTGGGGACCCTCGGCCTTCTGGCCCTTTCGGGGTGCTCGGCCGGAAACCCGAACATGAGCGCCGCCGAGGACGCCATGGAGCAGGAACGCTACGAGCGGGCCCTCGCCAATGTCGACTCGGCCATTGCCCAGGACTCGGCCAACGCTCAGGCCTACGCAATGAAGGCCCGAATCCTGCGCCAGATGGCCGACAGCACGGCGCCGCCCGAGGCGTACAAGCAACGCTACCGGCAGGCCCGCCAGGCCGAGGAGAAGGCCATCAAGTTCGACCCGGGACGACGAAGCGACATCAAAAACCAGCGCGAACTCGCGTTTATTCAGGAGTTTCAGAAGGGCGCCGATGCCTTCAACCGGGCCCAGCAGTCAAGCCAGAAGTCCGATTACCTGCGCGCAGCGGCGTACTTCGGGGCCGCGGGCGCGATCCGTCCGGACTCGACAGGGCCCATCCGGAACGAGGCCTTTGCCCGCCTGCAGGCCGCCCGCCTCGAAGGGGGCGATCAGGGCATGCAGGAGATGTCCAACGTGATCCCCATTCTGGAGCGCTACCTCAAGAAGGAGGACGAGCCCGAGAAGGACGTCTACAGCATTCTTTCCCAGCTGTACCGCCAGGGGGACCAGCCAGAACGGGCACTTGAGGTGACCGAACGGGCCCTCGACGATCTCTCGAGCCGTCCCACCCACTTCCGCATCCAGGGGACGCGTGGGCTGAGCTACACCGGGACCATCGAGGCCGGAGGCACCTCCCGACAGGTGGAGGGCACCACGCCGGACCGGATCGAGCTGTCGACCAGCGACGGCATGGTCACCGGCACCTTCCGGAAGCAGGACGGCGGCAAGAAGCAGACGAAGGGGCGCCTGCAGGTCGGCCTGTACACGCAAGGCACCCAAGTGGCCAACAGCCGAACCACCGCGCTCGAAGAGATCACGATCTCGGAAGACCTATCCAGCGTGACGCCCCTCGCGGAACTTCAAAACCAGCGCCTGAGTGCGCTCAACAGTACCGGAAACACCGAAAAGGCCATGCAGGCCTACCGGCAGCAAATTGAGAGAAACCCGGAGAATGCACGCTACCGGTACAACTACGGCTCCCTCCTGCTGAACTCCGACCGGTACGACGAGGCGATCGAGCAGCTTAGCGAGGCCGTGAAGCTGGATTCCGACGACCCCAAGAAGCAGTACAACCTCGGGGCGGCCTACCTGAACAAGGGCGTCGTTTTGCAGGACAGCCTGGTGTCCGTCCGCGACTCCGTGATGGCCCAGAACCGCAAGCCAACCCAGGAGGAGGCGCAGATGATTGAGGACCTGGACGAACAGCGCCTCCAGTTCTTCCAAAACGCCATTCCGCCCCTGGAGCGGGCCCGGCAGCTGAGCGGTGCGAACGGACGGTACCGGCAGAATGCATGCTCGGCCCTCCTTCAGGCCTACGTGCAGACCGAGCAGACGGACAAGGCTGAAGACGTGAAACAGTGTGCCGGTGCGGGAGGCAATACGAGCGGCGGAAGCGGGGGACGATAGCCTGCCTTCCTGCACGAACCTCATCTTGGTTCGACGCTCGCCCCGGGCCTCTCACGAGAGGCCTGGGGCTTGCTGTTTGCGGGCCCCTCTCCGGGAGCCGCACCTGAGGTCCCGTCCCGCCGAGTGGCACACGTCTCGTTCTCTTTCGAATGTACCTTCTCCCTCATGCCCGACTCTTCCCTTCACGATGATGCCGTCCTTGAGGCCCCCAAGGCCGATGGATTCGGAACCCGGGCCGTGCACGCCGGGCAACAGCCCGACCCCTCCACCGGCGCGGTCATGACGCCCATCTACCAGACCTCCACGTACGCCCAGGCCGCCCCGGGCGAGCACAAAGGACACGAGTACTCGCGGGTCTCGAACCCCACCCGCACGGCCCTGGAGGGGAACCTGGCCTCCCTGGAGGGCGCCGAGCACGGCATCGCGTTCAGCTCCGGCGTGGCCGGCATCGACGCGATCGTCAAGAGCCTGCGCCCCGGCGACCACGTCGTGGCGACCGACGACCTGTACGGCGGCACCTACCGGCTGCTACGGGAGGTCTTCGAGCCGCTCAACATTCAGACCTCCTTCGTGGACATGAGCGACCCGGATGCGGTGACGGACGCGTTCACCGAGAACACGGCACTGCTCTGGGTCGAAACGCCCACCAATCCGCTCATGCGGCTGGTCGACATCGAGGCGCTCGCCGAGCGGGCCCACGCCCACGACATCACCGTAGCGGTCGACAACACCTTCGCCACCCCCTACCTCCAGCAGCCCCTCGCCCACGGCGCCGACCTCGTCCTCCACTCCGCCACGAAATATCTGGGCGGCCACTCCGACCTCATCCTCGGGGCCGTGTGTACGAACTCGGACGAGTGGGCGGAGAAGCTGCGCTTTCAGATCAAGAGCACCGGCGCCGCCCCCGGGCCCATGGACTGCTTCCTGACGCTGCGCGGGACCAAAACCCTTCACCTGCGCATGGAGCAGCACTGCTCCAGCGCCCGGCGGCTGGCCCAGATGCTCAACGCCCACGACAAGGTGGGGCATGTGCGGTACCCCGGCCTTCCCTCCCACCCCGGCCACGCGCTGGCCCAGAAGCAAATGTCGGGCTACGGCGGCATGATCTCGTTCGAGCTGGCCGACGACGAGATGGACAAGGCCCTCGCCGTTCTGGACGCCGCCGAGGTCTTTACCCTCGCCGAGAGCCTCGGCGGGGTGGAGAGCCTCATCGAACACCCGGCCTCGATGACCCACGCCTCCATTCCCGCGGAGGAGCGCGAAAAGATCGGGCTTACGGACTCGCTAATTCGCTTGAGCGTCGGGGTGGAGTCGTTCGAGGACCTGCGCGATGACCTCGACCGCGCGCTGTCCCGCGTCTAGTCGCTGTACGAGGGGGACTACCACCCCATCGTGCCGGGCCCGCCCTTGAAGGGCCCTACGACATCGTCGGTAATCCAGCCGCCGTAGAAGTCGCCCTCCTGGGCGCGGGCCTTCTCCTCGCCCACGTAGCACTCGTCTACCTTGCTGGCGTAAAACGTAACGTAGTCCTGCAGCTCGGCAAACCGGGCCGTCGGGTCCGGATAGCCCCAGGCCGCGCTCCGCGCGGAGCGGTCGCCGACCGTGAGGGTGTAGTACACGGCACGCCCCTTGAACTCGCACATCGTGGTCTGCTGCTCGCGCTCCAGGTGCTCGGTGGCGATGTCGTCCGGGGGCAGGTAGTACACCGGCGGATGGCTCGTCTCGAGGACCCGCAGCGCCTCGGTCGTGTCGGCGATGGTCACCTCGTTGAAGACGACCCGGATGCGCCGATCTTCCGATTCGAGGGCCGGCGGGCGGGGATAGTCCCAAACGGATTCTTGATCGGGCCCGGGTGTGGTGGGGGTCGGCATGGCGAGAGCGTATAATGGAGGGAAATGAAGTGAGAAGGTTCGCGGCCTTGGGGCCGTCCTAGTCTGAGGAAGGGGACGCCCGGAGTCGACGGGTCATCTCGTCCCGATCGACCGTGCCCTTGCCCTCCTGGGCCCAGTCCCCGGGAGCAACCCGGACACATCCAGCGAGCCGGTGTCCCAGGGGGCCGAGCACATCCCGGATGGCCGCCTCAGAGGGCCCCTCCGAGGCCGACGGATCGACGCAGAGGGCGACCGACAGGTCCTCCCCGGCCGGCGTAAACAACAGGGCGTCGTGGAGACTCGGAAACTGGCCCTTGAGGCGTGCCTCCCACGCCCCTGCCCGGACGAAACGTCCGTTCGACAGCTTGAATGCCGTGTCTTTGCGTCCGTCGAAGTAGAGGGCATCGCCCTCCCGACGGACGAGGTCGCCCGTGCGGACGGTCCGATTCGGGGCCCGTCGATCGAGGCCCTCGTGCCGCCGCCACACGCCCACGCAGGCGTTCGGCCCCTTGAACAGAAGTTCGCCGTCTTCTGCCACCCGCACCTGGCATCCGAGGGGACGTCCCAGGTAGTGTGCGTCCCACTCGCCCGGCGCCCCCAGCGCAATGCCGGGCGCAGCCTCGGTCTGCCCGTACCCCGCACGGAGCCGCGTCTCCGACAGGCGATCCGCGAGCGGCCCGGCCACCGGGGCGCCCCCCACGATGCCCCCATGCAGGCGGCGAAGCAACGCGGGGCCGCGGTCGGTCGCCCACAGGCGCCGAATCGTGAGCGGCACGGCCGAGAGGTGGGTGGCCCCCCACGCCTCGCCCAGGGCCGCCAGGGACTTCGGATCGCGCCCTCCGGCCGGATCCCGGATGATTTCGGCACCGGCCAGGAGCGCCGGCAGCAGGTCTAGCACCAGCCCGAAGACGTGCGACCAGGGAAGCACGGACAGCACACGCGCCCGTCGCAGGGTCAGGTGCGGGAGGTGACTCGCCAACACCGACAACACGTTGCGGTCCGAGAGCGCAATCCATCGGGCCCGCTGCGTGGTGCCCGAGGTGCGCAAGAGGAAGCGAACGGCAGGGGTCGGGGGCGTCTCCACTGGCCGGAGCGCGTCCGGCACGGAGGCCGGCCCCGCGTACGGATCCGCAGTCCAGCGGCACGGTCCCGACTCGGGGGCGACCGCGGCCCGGGCGTCCAGGGCCGCGCACACGCCACCGATGTCGTCGTCCGGCCGCGCCACCGCAACGGTGACGCCCTCCCACAACGCGGCGATGAGGACCTGCACGAAGGCCGTCGACGGCGGCAGGGCCACGACGAGCCGGTCTCCGGCCCGGAGCGACGCCTCGCGGAACGAGTCGGTCCACCGCCGGGCCCCCGTCCACAGCGATCCTGCCGGGGTTGCGGCATCGTTCTTTACGAGGGCGGGCAGCCCCTCGTCCCGCAGGTGTTCGTAAAACAGCCCCCGCCATGGATTCTCGCCGGCGGTCGCCCCGTCGGACGAGCACTGTGAGCGCGCAGCGCGCAGGTCCGCAACAACCTCGGTGGGGGCCGCCGGCGCGGGCCGCGCAGCGCTGCCCGATCGAGATGGGGGAGCCGTTGTCTCCATGGAAGGTCGGGCAGGGGGGATCGTAGAACACGACGAAACCGACGAACGTGGGCCGGGCCGTCAGCCGGACGTTCCGTTCGTCTCTTCCTCCGGCTTGACGGGCAGTTCGGGGTGATCACGCTCCGCGTACAACTCTTCGAGCTGGTCCGCCATGTTTTCAATCATCCGAAGCGCCTTTTCGGGGTTTTCCACCCCGGCCTCCACAAGGACCTCGCGCTGGACCGATAGGGCCTCCGCCTGCTTCCGCAGACGCCGTACTTCGGACACGACGGCGTCGGAGTCCTCCACGGCGAGCACATCGACCAGTTCGTTCCATTGTGCTCGGTACCAGTCGAGGTCGTGGTCGTCGTTCATTGAACTGACGGTCTTGGACGCAAGGTCGAAACGAGTCCTCCTCCACTCGTGGCCGGGAGCAGGCGCTTCTGGGTTGGCAACGAGTGGATTGGCAACAAGGGCGTTTTTATATGGGAAAATTGAATTTGGGCCTTCGACGGGCGGTTCCTGTCCACAGAACAACGATCCCGAAAAAGATGCCTCGCCCTACGTCGCCTCCAGTGCATCGATCTGCTCCCGCAGCTCTCCGCAAAAGCGGTCCGCGAGGGCCTGCGCGTCGTCCTGGGTCGGGGCCTCCGTGTACACCCGGAGAATGGGTTCGGTGTTGGAGGGCCGCATGTGCACCCAGGACTCGTCGAAGTTGATTTTGAGCCCGTCGAGGGTCGACTGGTTCGTGTCACTGTATTTTTCCGCCAGCGCTGCGAGGAGCCGGTCGGGGGCCACGTCGGGGAGCGGCAGGTTGTCCTTCGCCATGGCGTAGTGGGGCAGGTCGTCGTGGAGCGCTCCCAGGGACCGCCCCGAGTCGGCCAGGTGTTGAAGAACGAGGGCCGTTCCGGCGAGGGCGTCCCGGCCGTAGTGCAGGTCCGGAAGAATGACGCCGCCGTTCCCCTCCCCGCCCAGCACGGCATCGACCTCCTTCATGCGCTGCACCACGTTGATCTCGCCGACGGCGGAGCGGTAGACCGGCTGGCCGTGCCGGGCGGCCACGTCATCGATGGCCCGGGACGACGACAGGTTGGTCACGAAGGGCCCCTCGCGGTGCCGCCACAGGAAGTCCGCCGCCAGCACCTGGGTGAGCTCTTCGAGCATGAAGCGCCCCCGGTCGTCGACCAGGGCGAGGCGGTCGGCGTCGGGGTCCACCGCCAGCCCGAGGTCGGCCCCGTGCTCGGGCACCGCCGCCGTGAGCTCGGTGAGGTGGTCGGGGCGCGGCTCGGCGGGATGGGCAAAGGCGCCGGTGGGCTCGCAGTGGAGGCAGTGGACATTCTCCTCGGCCACGCCGAGACGGTGGAGCAGACGCGGCAGGGCAACCCCGCCCACGGAGTTGACGCCGTCTACGACTACGCTCAGGTTCTGCGCGGCGATCCGCCCCGGATCAATAAGGTCGAGCGCCAGGATCTCGTCGATGTGCTCGGGAAGGGCGTTGCGGGAGCGGTACCCGCCGAGGGCGGCGTGGGTTGCAGGGGCGGCCTCTCCGGCCTCGGCGCGTTCAATGACGGCCTCCCCCTGCGCCGGCGTCAGGAACTCACCCGCCTCGTTGAGCAGCTTGAGGGCGTTCCACTCTTCTGGGTTGTGCGAGGCACTCATCACGATGCCCCCGGCGGCCTGCTCTTGAAGCACGGCCATCTCAACGGTGGGCGTAGAGGCCATCCCGAGGTCCACCACGTCACACCCCATCCCGCGCAGCGTCCCAATGACGATCTGGGCGCAGGCGTCTCCGGATGGGCGGGCGTCGCGCCCCACGACGACACGGGATGGGCGGTCCGCGGCATTGGCCCGTTCACGGCACCACGTGCCGAAGGCCCCGGCATACCGCACCAGGACGGAGGGATCCAGGCCCTGCCCGACGATGCCACGGATGCCGGAGATGGACGCAATCAGGGTGTCGTTCGAAGCCATGGGGCAGGGAGGATGTGGAAACAGAGTTGACCGTGCAGGCGAAACAGGTGCGCGGCGCAGGAGATGGGAAAAGGCCGAAAAGGCGTAGGAAAGACCCCACCAATGGTTCCCGTTTGCGGCCTCTTTACGGAACCGGAATGCCTCCCTCTTGGTGGGATCGTTGGGCCTAAAGATCCCAGAAAGACTCCTGTTTTTGCTACAGTGTTGACGGCTTCTTTGCCGCCATGTCTCCCTCACGTTCTCGTGCTTCCGATTGGACCTGGCGCCGCCGGTTCTCGGCGTGTACGGTCCTCCTGACCGTCTTCCTCCTCTCCTGGGGTGGGGTGGTGACCAGTATCGGCGCCGGCATGGCGTTTCCGGACTGGCCCACCTCGCTCGGCTCCTACAACCTCATCAATCCGGTCGAGGAATGGTGGCTGGTGCCGGCCTACCTCGCCGAGCACGGGCACCGCCTCATTGCGAGCCTCGTCGGCGCGTTCACGGTGGCGTTGGCGGCCTGGACTTGGTGGGAGGACCCCCGCGCCTGGATGCGGAAGTTGAGCCTCGCGGCCGTCGCGCTGGTCGTCCTTCAGGGCCTCCTTGGGGGCCTGCGTGTCCTTTGGGTCTCGCTGGACCTCGCGATGGTGCACGCCTGCGTCGCGCAGCTCTTCTTCGCCACCCTGGTCGCCATGACGCTGTTCGTCACCGACACGTGGCGCCGCCGGGACGGCGTGCTGCCCCAGACCGACTCCGCCCGCCACCTGCGCTGGTGGTCGTACGCCGCCGCCGCGTTCATCTACCTGCAGATTGTGCTGGGGGCCCTGCTGCGACACCCCGGGGCGGGCATGTCGGGGGGCTACACGACGCTGCACGTCGCCGGGGCCTTTGCGGTGGTTGGGGTTGTCCTCGGGGCCTTCGTGGTCGCGGAAAAGCACTTTGACGCGGTGCCGGCGGTGCGCCGCACGGCCTGGGTCCTGCTTGGCACCATGGGGCTTCAGTTTGCCCTCGGCCTCGCGTCCCTGCTTCTGACCCTGTACGAGCCGGGCGGTCAGGCGGGCGTCATTGCGTACGTGGTGCTCACGGTGGCTCACCTCGTGGTCGGCGCCGTGCTGCTCGGGGCGTCGGTCGTGATGAGCCTGTTGACGTCGCGTCGCCCCCAACACGCCCCCCCCTCTGCCCCCACCGATGGCGCGACGCGGGACGTCCCCGAGCGGTCGCTCGCGAGGGCCGAGCCGTAGCCCCCACAGCGCCTGCCCCCTTCGCCGCTCTTCCTGCCTGATCATTCTCGTTCATGGAGTCCCCACCCGACGGGTCGTCAGACTCCCCTGTGGCCGTTACGGCTGCCCCCTCTACGACCGACGCGCAGGCCTCCGGGCGCACCCTCGGGGCCGTGCTCTGGGACTACCTGATCCTGGCCAAGCCCGAAATCTCGTCGGTGGTCACCCTGTCGGCGTTCGCGGGTTTTTTGATCGGGTCCCCGACCGGGCTGGACGGCGGCACGTTGCTCTGGACCATGCTCGGTACGGCCCTCTGTGCCGGGGGCGTGGGCACGCTCAACCACGTGCTGGAGCGACGGTACGACGCGCAAATGAAGCGAACGGCACAGCGCCCCCTTCCCGCCGGACGGGCCGATCCCAAAATGGCCCGGCGCGTGGGCATCCTCCTGGTCTGCCTCGCCGTTGGCCTCCTGTGCCCGCTCGTCAACGTCCTCACGGCCGTGCTGGCGGCCCTCACGGCCGTGCTGTACCTGTTCGTCTACACGCCCCTGAAGCGGACGACGAAGTGGAACACGCTGGTCGGGACGGTGCCGGGGGCACTTCCGGCCCTGGGCGGCTACACGGCCGCAACCGGCCACCTTGGAGCGGGCGGATGGGCGACCTTTGGGATCCTCGCGACGTGGCAGATGCCCCACTTTCTGTCCCTGGCCTGGATGTACCGGAAGGACTACGCGCGCGGCGATTACGCCATGCTGCCGGTCGTGGAGCCGGACGGCAACTCCACCGCGGCCCAGATGATCGGCTTCGCCGCGCTGCTCGTGCCCGTGAGCGTTCTGCCGGTCCTGACCGAGGCCGCCGGGTGGATCTACGGCGTCGGCGTGGTGCCGCTCGGCCTGTGGTTCCTGTGGACGACGATCGTCTTCCACGGGGAACGGACGGGGCAAAAGGCCAAGCGCGTTCTGAAAGCGTCGGTGCTTTACATCCCGGGCCTCGTGGCCCTCCTGCTCGTGGACTGGTTTCTCTGAGTCCCGACGGACGGCATTCCGCCGCCCCCCGTGCTTCCCTGTTTGAACGCCCACACGCAACCCATCCATGCCCGCCCCTGCCGTCGACATTCAGAAGGTGCACCACAGCTACGGGGCCCACCCGGCCCTGCGGGACGTCACCCTCCAGGTGGATCCGGGCGCGCTTTACGGCCTGCTCGGCCCCAACGGCAGCGGCAAGACGACGCTTTTCCGAATCCTGTCGACACTGATGCCCCCCTCGGAGGGCCGGGCGCACGTCTTTGGGCTCGATACGGCCCGAGAGTCCGGGGCCGTGCGGCAACGCATCGGGACGGTCTTCCAGGAGGCGGCCCTCGACGAGGCGTTGACCGTCCGCGAGAACCTGCGGTTTCAGGGCGCCCTTTATGGCCTGCACGGCGCGGAGCGTCGCGAGCGCACCGAAGACCTGCTCCGGCGCCTCGACGTGGCCGACCGGGCGGCCGACCCGGTCGCCGACCTGTCGGGGGGACTCCGGCGCCGCGTGGACCTCGCCCGCGGCCTGCTGCACCGCCCGGACCTGCTGCTGCTCGACGAGCCGACCTCGGGCCTCGACCCCGCCGCCCGACGCACGTTCTGGGCGGCCGTGCAGCAATTGCGGGCGGACGAAGGGACCACGCTCCTGCTGGCGACCCACCTCATGGACGAGGCGGAGCGCTGCGACCGAGTCGGCATTCTCTCGGACGGCGCCCTCGTGGCCGACGGCCGGCCGAACACCCTGAAGGCCGACCTGGGGGACGAAACCATCTGGCTGGAGGCCGACGCCCCCACCGCCCTGCGCGACCGCATCGAGGCCCAGTTCGGCGTGCCGACCCGCATCGTGGGCGCGACCGTGCAGGTCGCTCCGCCCGATCCGCCCGCGTTCCTGTCGTCGCTCTACGAGGCCCTGAGCGACCACATCCGGAGCGCCACGATCCGGACGCCCACCCTGGAGGACGTGTTCATGGTCCATGCCGGCGTCTCCCCCACGGAGTCCCGCGAGCGCGTTCTCGCTCGCGGGGACGATTCGAACGACTAGGCGTCCGCCACTGCCCTCTACCCTTGTCTTTCCCCTCCCGCAGAATGAGTGCACTGCGCACCATCGGGGCCCTCACGGCCCGTGAAATGCTCAAGTTTGTCCGCGACCGGAGCCGCGTGCTGGGCGCCCTCGCACAACCGCTGGCCCTCTGGCTCCTGCTGGGGCTGGGGTTTCAGAACACCTTTCAGCCCCCGCAGGGCAGCGTCGGGGGGAGCTACGGGGCGTTTCTCCTGCCGGGCATCCTCGCCCTGGTGCTTCTCTTCACCGCCATCTTCTCCACCATCTCCATCGTCGAGGAGCGCACGTCGGGCTTCCTTCAGGCCGTTCTGGTCGCCCCCACCCCGCGTACGGCGCTCGTCTTCGGCACCACCCTGGGGGGCACCCTGCTGGCCACGGTTCAGGCCCTGCTGTTTCTGGGCGCCCTGCCGCTCATCGACCTCTCGCCCGGCGTGGCGGGGGTGGGCATGATCGTGGCCGTGTGCCTCCTCACGGGCCTGGCCTTCACCGCCCTCGGCTTCGCCATCGCGTGGCGCATGGAGACCACGCGCGGCTTCCACGCGGTCATGAACCTGTTTCTGCTGCCGCTCTGGTTTCTGTCGGGGGCCATGTTTCCGGTGGACGGGGCGGCGCCGGTGCTGCAGGTCGTGATGTGGGGCAACCCGGTCTCCTACGCCGTCAGCGGCCTCCGGCACGGCTTCCACGGGTTCGCCGGCACGCCCGCCGCCCTGGCGGGGCCGGGCGTGTGCCTGGCCGTGACCGGTGCCTTCGCGGTGCTCATGACGGGGCTGGCAGTGTGGCAGGTGCGCCGGCCCTTCTTCCAAACGTGACGAGGGCGGCGCCGCCCGCCGTGGCTTCCCGTGCGCCTCAGTCCCGAAAAAGCGTGAACGACTGGCGGTGGTGGGGCGTCGCGCCGTGCTCGCGGAGCGCGTCGTAGTGCTGCTGGGTGGGGTAGCCGACATTCGACGCCCAGTCGTACTCGGGATGTGCCTCGTGCAGGTCGCGCATGAGGGCGTCCCGCTCGGTCTTTGCGAGGATGGACGCGGCGGCGATGGACTGGCTCTTTGCGTCCCCCTTCACGACCGTCTCGTGGGGCCACGGCGCATCGACGAGGTTCCGGTCCCACTGGTTGCCGTCCACGAGCACAAAGTCGGGAGGGGGCCGGCAACCAGACGCAGCCCGGCGCATGGCTTCGAGGGCCGCCTGGAGAATGTTGCGGTCGTCAATCTCCGTCGGAGAGCAGCGGGCAATGGACGCGGCCACGGCTTCGTCTTCGATCGTGGCCCGGGCGTCGAGGCGCTGCCCTTCGGAGAGCGCCTTGCTGTCCTGAATGGCCGTGATCTCAACCTGTGGCGGCATGATGACGGCGGCGGCAACGACCGGACCGGCCAGGCACCCTCGCCCGGCCTCGTCGAGCCCGGCCACACGTTCGTAGCCGTCGGCCCAGAGCCGACGTTCGTGGGAAAGCATACGGGGATCCTCCGAAAAGCAAACAGAATGCGTAGCAACAAGCGGGCAAGCCCCACCCTGCGGACGCGCAGACTCGTTGCGGGGCCATGCCCGACACCGGATACAGGACGGCGCCCCACATCGATCCGGCCGGTCAACTACACATTCGGACGCGTCTTTTTATACATTGAGGATCACTCCACGCACCTCACGCCGCACACATTTCCCCAATTGTCATGTCCGATCTTGACCTGTCTCAGTACGGCATCACCCCCGACACCACGCTCCGCAACGCGGATCCGGCGCGCCTCTACGAGGAGGCCATCCACTACGACCCCACGGCCGCCATCGCCCACAGCGGCGCCCTCACCATCCGCTCGGGCGAAAAGACCGGCCGCAGTCCCGCCGACAAGCGCATCGTGCGCCACCCCAACAGCGAGGACGACATCTGGTGGGGGCCGATTAACATGGAGATCGACGACCACACCTTCGAGATCAACAAGGAGCGGGCGCAGGACTACCTCAACACCCGCCAGCGCATCTACGTGATGGACGGGTTCGCCGGCTGGGACCCGGCGCACCGCCTCAAGGTGCGCATCATTTGCTCCCGGCCCTACCACGCCCTCTTCATGCACAACATGCTGATCCGGCCTTCCCAGGAGGAGCTGGCGTCCTTCGGCGAGCCGGATTTCGTGATCTACAACGCGGGCGAATTCCCGGCCAACCGGCAGACCAAGCACATGAGCTCGAAGACGAGCGTGGATCTGTCGTTCGAGAACCAGGAGATGGTCATCCTCGGCACCGAGTACGCCGGGGAAATGAAGAAGGGCGTCTTTACGGTGATGCACTACCTGATGCCCAAGAAGGACGTGCTCTCGATGCACTGCTCGGCGAACGAGGGGGACGAGGGGGACGTCTCGCTCTTCTTCGGCCTCAGCGGCACCGGCAAGACGACCCTGTCCGCCGATCCGAACCGCAAGCTCATCGGCGACGACGAGCACTGCTGGAGCGACGACGGCGTCTTCAACATTGAAGGGGGCTGCTACGCCAAGGCGGTGGGGCTGTCCGAGGAGGAGGAGCCGGAGATTTACAACGCCATCCGCTACGGCACCGTGCTCGAAAACATGGTCTACGACGAGGACACCCGGGCGGTGGACTACGACGACACCTCCATCACCCAAAACACCCGCGCCTCCTATCCGCTCGACTACATCGACCGGGCCAAGATTCCGGGGATGGGGGGGCACCCGGACAACATCATCTTCCTCACGTACGACGCGTTCGGGGTGATGCCGCCGGTAAGCAAGCTCACGCCCGAGCAGGCCATGTACCACTTTATCAGCGGGTACACGGCAAAGGTGGCCGGCACGGAGGTGGGCGTCGACGAGCCGCAGGCCACGTTCAGCGCCTGCTTCGGCGCCGCGTTCCTCGTGTGGCCGCCGGACAAGTACGCCGAAATGCTGGCCGAAAAAATCCGCGCGCACGACGCCGAGGCGTGGCTCGTGAACACGGGCATCACCGGCGGCCCGTACGGCGTGGGCCACCGCGTGCCGCTCGAGCACACCCGCGCCATGATCGACGCCATCCACGACGGCTCGCTGCTGGACGCGCCGAAGGAGACGGAGCCGGTCTTCGGCCTCGACGTGCCGACCGAGTGCCCCAACGTGCCCAACGACATTCTGATGCCGCGCGAGACGTGGGACGATCCCCAGGCCTACGACGAGAAGGCCGAGCACCTCGTGGGCCTTTTCCACGATCACTTCGAGAAATACGAAGACGAGGCCGCCCCGGCGATTGCCGAGGCCGGTCCACAGCTGCAGGCGGCGTAAGTCGCCAGGGGGAGGCTCACTCGGTCCGTCTCGGCGGGGGCTACACGTCCTGCCCCGCGTCCGCGAGCACGGTGTGGGCGGCGTGGCGGCCCGCCATGCCGTGCACGCCCCCGCCGGGCGGGGTCGAGGCGGAGGCCATGTAGAGCTGCGCCCCGCGGGCCGTACGGGCCGGAATGCGGTACGGGCTCCACCGAAGGGCCGGCCGTGCGATGAGCTGCCCGAGGTCCAGGGCGCCCCCGTTGATGTCCCCGCCCACGAGGTTCGGGTTCCAGGCCTCCAGCGCCTGCGGGCCCATGACGTGCCGCTCCAGAATGGTGTCCCGGAAGCCGGGCGCGAACCGCTCGATCTGCCGTTCAACCTGGGCCGTCGCGTCTGCGGTCGCCCCGTTGGGGACGTGGCAGTAGGCCCACGCGGTGTGCTGGTCGCCGGGGGCGCGGCTCTCGTCGAAGCGGCTGTGCTGGGCCAGCAGCACGTACGGGCGCTCCGGCACCCGCCCCTGCGCCACGGCCCGCTCCGAGGCGGCAATCTCGTTCAGCGTGCCGCCCACGTGCACGGTTCCGGCCCGCCCGCAGGCCTCGGCGGCCCACGGAATCGGGTCGCTGAGGGCGTAGTCGACCTTGAAGGCCGCCGCGCCGTAGCGGTACTGCGTCAGCTGCGTTTCGTAGCGGGCGGGCAGCCGCGGCCGGGCGACGCGCAGGACCTGCCGGGGCGTCAGGTTGAGCACCACCGTCCGGGACGGGGGCAGCTCGTCGACGGAATGCACGCGGCGGCCCGTCTCGATGGTCCCGCCCAGGTCACGCAGGTAGTCCGCCAGTGCCTGCGTGATGGCCCCGGCGCCCCCCTTCGGAAACGGCCACCCCACCGCGTGCCCGGCCATTCCGAGGACGAGGCCGAAGGCCGTCGACCCGAGCGCCGAGAGCGGCAGGTTGGAGTGGGCGGCCAGTCCCGCGAGCAGGGCCCGCGCCTCCTCCGTCCGGAAGAGGCCCTGCCCCAGAAGCTGCGCGGGCCAGATCGCCCGCAGGCCGAACCGCGCCAGGAGCAGGGGGGCACGCGGCAGGTGGAGCACCGGCTGGAGCACCTCGTCGAGGACGGCCCGCCACCGGTCCGCGAGCGGCCCGTTGAGCCACCGGTAGCGCCCCGCGTCGCCCCCGAGCCCGAGGGCGGTCTCCTCCAGGGACTGGTGCATCGCCACGGCCCGCCCCCCGTCCAGCGGATGGGCGAGCGGCAGGTCCGGCTGCACCCACGACAGGCCGTACTCGTCGAGGGGGAGCCGCCGGAACAGGGGCGACGCCGCGGCGAGCGGGTGGATGGCGGAGCCGAGGTCGTGGACGAAGCCCGGACGCGTCACCTCTTCCGAACGCGCCGCGCCGCCGACGGCGTCGGCCTGCTCGATCACGTGTACGTCCCACCCGGCCCGGGCGAGCACGACGGCGGCCCCGAGCCCGTTCGGACCCGACCCCACGACAATGGCGTCAGCGTTGGCCATAAGAAGCGGTGATTGCAAGAAACAGCACGTGCGTCCCCCTCCACTGTCGGTCAATCGACGAACCGGTCCACGAACTCGAACGCCGCCCCGTCGAAGAGGCCCCGGTCGCTGAGCTTGAGCTGCGGAATGACAAGCAGCGACAGGAACGAGAGCGTCATGAACGGCGCGTCCATCGCGCTGCCCAGCTCTGCCCGAACGTAGTCGGTGAGGCGCGTGTAGCGCCGGGCCACTACGTCGTACGGCTCGTCGCTCATGAGGCCGGCGATGGGGAGCGGCAGGACCTGCGTGCCCTCCGCCGCCGCACTGATGCCGCCCTCCGCCCGCACCACCGCGTTCACGGCCCGGGCCAGGGCGTCATCACGGGCCCCCACGGCCACCACGTTGTGGGAGTCGTGGGCCACGCTGGAGGCAAGGGCGCCCCCGTCGAGCCCAAAGCCCCGGACGAAGGCCACGGCCGGCGTGCTCTCTTCCGTATACCGATTCACCACGGCAAGCTTGAGCACGTCGCGGTCCGGGTCCGCCACGGCGTATCCGTCGTCGGTCGGCGTCGTCACGACCTCTTCCCCGGTCCCCAACTGATTGTCGACGGCAGTGATCACGCGGAGCCGATCGCCGCCCGCCGGCACCCGAAAATCCGCCGGTGCGACCGGTTCCGCGTCGAAGCGATTGACGACGTCGGACGCAACGTGCTCGATGTGCGTCTCCCCTTCTTCGGCAACGAGGGCGCCCTCGACGTACGTCCGCTGCACATTCAGCGCGTCCAGGTCGTCCACCACGATAAAGTCCGCCGGGTCCCCCTCGCGCAGCAGCCCCACGTCCAGCCCGTAGTGCTCGACCGGATGCACGCAGGCGGCACGGAGCACGTCAAAGCGGTCGTATCCGCGATTGAGGGCGCGGCGGACGAGGGTGTCGATGTGTCCCTCCGCGAGGGCGTCCGGGTGCCGGTCGTCACTGCAGAACATGAGGCGGTCCGGCGCCTCGTCCATCAGCGGAATCAGTGCGTCGAAGTTCTTGGCCGCCGAGCCCTCCCGAATCGCGATTTTCATCCCCGCCTCTAGCTTCTCGCGCGCCTCCTCAATCGAAACACACTCGTGGTCGGTCTCGATGCCGGCGGCCGCGTACTGTGCCACGTCGTCCCCCCGCAGGCCGGGCGCGTGCCCGTCCACCGGCTTGTCGCGCACCTGCGCGGCCCGAATTTTTGCCAGCACGTTCGGGGCCCCATCGATGGCGCCGGGGTAGTCCATCATTTCACTCAGATAGGGCACGTCGTCGCGGTCCAGCAATGCCGATACCGCGTCCGGCCCGAGTTCCGCCCCGCTCGTCTCGAAGGGCGTGGCCGGCACGCACGACGGCGCGCCGAACGCGAAGTGGAACGGCACCGGGCGGCCGTCCGCAATCATGTACTCGACCCCCTCCACACCGAGCACGTTGGCGATCTCGTGCGGGTCGCTTACCGTGCCCACGGTCCCGTGCCGCACCGCCGCCCGCGCAAATTCCGACGGCGGCAGCATCGCGCTCTCGACGTGGACGTGCGCGTCGATAAACCCGGGCAGCAGATGCCGCTCCGGCACCGTCTCGGCCGGCTCGATGCGCGCAATCACGCCGTCCTGGACGTGCACGGTGGCCGGCCGGATTGCGCGGGCGTGCAGGTCGACGAGGCGGCCGGCGATCGAAAACGAGGCGGGCATGAAACCAGAGGGGTCCACCGAGGCAGTACGGCGACGACACCAACATACGAATCGGCCGGTAGAGGATCGAAGTGCCTCCCCCCGGCGAGCACTCGGCCCGTTCCGCCGCGCAGGAAGAAGGCCCCTGCGGGCCGTAGACGCCAATGCCGGACTACCGCGTCGGGTGTCCGCAGCCGGTGTGCACATCGCCGGCAAGCGTGACGGTGACCGTATGGCTAAACAACCGCCCGTTCATCGGATCCGTGCAGTACTGGGGCCGGGCCACGACACGCAGGGGACCACGGTCCGTGCTGGCGCTGTAGAGCACGCGCTCGTCGTCCGTGTCTGTGACGAACTGGGCGGCGGTGACCTCACGCTGCCCGTAAGCCCAGGCAAACCGGAGGCTGTCGTCGGTCACCTCCACGATCCATCCGGGTTCCTGCCCCACCGCCCGAAACTGCAGATTGGGAGGATGCTCGTCCTGTGGCTCCGTCTGAGGCGCGATGGTGCAATTCTCGAGGCGCTGGCCATCGATTTCGACGGTGGCCGTGCCGCCCTTGCTCCAGACCGTGGCGGCACCGCCTTCGTACTTCGCCCCGCTGGCGGCCTGTGCCGCCACAAGGTGACGCGTGTCGCCCCCAAACGCTGCGGGCACCCGTAGCGCGAGCGAGTCGGGACGGACGAGCGCCCGGAACGTCACCACGCCCCCCTCCGGCCCCCTGCACTGCACGGCACGCCTCCGTGCCGGCGACTCCTCTTCTGTCGTCGGAGCCGTCTCGGGGGCGTCTCGGCCTTCTTGAGGGTCTCCCCCACACCCGCCACCGAGCAGCACGGCCGCCCCCAGCAGCACGCCCCCCACGATGTACCGAAGACCTGTCTGTCTGCCGTTCATGTTTTCCCTTCAGAGATGCGGCGAAGACGGTGCATCGAGCGCACGACCGGAGACCGACCAACGGCGGGGCCCTCCTCTACGCGTGCTCCGTCGCGTCGCGCCTGCGGTCCTCGAACACCACGTCCGCCACCGCCGAGAGCGTCGGGTCCACCTCGGGGACGGGATGCGACCGCGCCATCACCTCGGCCAGTGGTTCGGGCACGTCGACCGCGTGCCCCACGAGCGGCTCCACCACCTCCGGAAACTTGGCCGGGTGCGCGGTGGCCACCAGGATCCACTCGTGCTCGTCGTCGGGATCGAGATGCTCGCGGGCCTCGACCGCGGTGGCCGTGTGGGGGTCCCACACCGTGTCCCAGGCCTCGGGCCCCTGGCGGACGTGCCGTTCGATCTGCTCGTCGGTGACGCGCTCGGCGCCGATGGCATCGTGCAGTGCCTCCGCTCCACCGCTGCCGGAATAGTGGTGGCGCAGGCGCTCCATGTTGCTGGGATTGCCCACGTCCATCGCCGTCGCCAGGGTTTCCTGCGTCTCAAACGCCTCGTACTCGCCGGTCTCCAGGTAGTGCGTGACGGGGCGGTTCTCGTTCGTCGCGAAGACGACCTCCCCAATCGGCAGCCCGCACTCGCGGGCGTACAGGCAGGCGAGCCCGTTGCCCAGGTTGCCGGACGGCACGATCACGTTGGGGCGGGTGCCGTGGGCGCGCCAGTGCCGGAGGCTGGCGTAGGCGTAGTACGTCATCTGCGGCAGCAGACGCCCGATGTTGATGCTGTTGGCGGAGGAGAGGCGCAGGCGCTCCTGCCACGCCTCGTCCTGAAAGGCCTCCTTCACGAGCGTCTGGCAGTCGTCAAACACGCCGCGGACGGCCACGGTCTGCACGTTGTCGCTCCACCCGGTGAGCTGCTGCTCCTGCCGGTCGGACACCTTGCCCTTCGGGTAGAGGACGACGACCTCGACGTTGGGCTTCTTCCAGAAGGCCGCCGCCACGGCCGCGCCGGTGTCGCCGGAGGTGGCCACGAGGATGGTAAGCGGCTGCGCGGCCCCTTCGTTGAGACGGGCAAGGCTGTCGGCCAGGAAGCGCGCCCCCACGTCCTTAAACGCCGCCGTGGGGCCGTGGAAGAGTTCGAGGACGCTCGTCCCCCGGCCGATCTCGCGCAGCGGCACCGGAAAGCCAAACATCGCCTCGCAGATCCCCGGCAGCACGTCCGCCAGGCCGTCCCCCTCCGCAAACGGGCGCAGAAGCCGCTCCGCCACCGCCTCGATCGTGGTGCATCCCGCAAACGCCTCGGGCCCGAGGGTCGGAAACCGTTCGGGCACGTACAGCCCCCCGTCCGGCGCCAGTCCGTCCTGCAGCGCCGTGGAGAGGGAAACGCGATGGGCGGGGGTGCGGGTGCTCAAATACTGCACGGCAGGAAAGCGCAATGAAGGTGTGCGGGCGACGAGTCGGTTCTCTGCATCTTCGGGGATGGGCCCCTTTCAACAACGGACAGCGCCTCGTCAGGTCCCGCGCGGCGCGCCGGTGCCTCCGGACGGGTCCCAACAAGAAAGCGGCCGTTGCCACGGGGGCAAGGGCCGCTTTCCCATCGCGTGCAATGTGCAGGAACGCTCGCCCCTGTCGGCGAGCCCCCGACCGTCGCAGCTAGTTCTGCGAGTTCGGGTTTTGCTGCATCTGCGACTGCTGCTTCTTCATTTCTGCCTTCATGGCCTGCTGAATCTGCTTCTTCAGCGTGGAGTCCTGCTGCGCCGACCGCATGATGCGCCGGAACATTTGAGGGTCCATGTTCTCCTTCTGCGATTCCTGCTGCATCATCTTCATCTGCTGCTTGCGCATCCGCATCTGCTGGCGCTTCATCTCCCGCCGTGCGTTGGCTTTTTGCGTGGAGTCCATCTCCTGCGGATTGCCGTATTTCTCCTTCATCTGCTTCCGCATCTTCATCTGCTGCGCCCGCATGGAGGACTGGACGGCCGCGGCGATGCGGGCCGCCTTGTCAATCTGCTCCTGGCTTACCTCGGAGGCCGAGAGGGTGGTCGTGTCCGGCTGCTGGGGCATCTGGCCGAACGCGGGGGCGGTGAAGGCGAAGGCGAGGGCGATCAGGCCGACGCAGGACGATTTGAACAAACGTTGTAGCATAAGAGTGGGTCGTAGTGAGAAAAACGTGGAGGAAAGAGATCACACCGGGGACGCCCCCGACGAGCAAGGCCCGCGAATATGCTTCTGGAAATACGAATATCGATCAGAGTGTTTCGGGGGCCGGAACGGGTTCCGACCCTTTTCCTGACCGCATCCACGTGCTGCGAACGGTCTCACGGGCGGGATTATTCTTGAAGCCCCCGGGAAGTCCCCATTGGAGGTCGGGGATAGGGGGCTCAGCAACGCAAAAGCGGCCTCCACCAACCGTGAAGGCCGCTTTCGGAGGGTCGGGGCAGCCGGATTTGAACCAGCGACCTCGTCGTCCCGAACGACGCGCGCTACCGGACTGCGCCATGCCCCGAGGGAAATGTCCAAGCGTCTTATAGGGCCGATGCGGAGTCGAGATCCGGGACGCCCCTCTCAACCATGGGCGCTGGCGGGCTCCTAAAGGAGAGTTCAACGGTTATCCACACGGGTTCTCTGACGCTCGGATTCAGGGGAGATGTGAGGCGGCGCCCACAGGACAGATCTCGACGGTCCCTTCGCAGGGCCCCACAAGCAAGGCGCGATTCGTCACCGGCCGAACTCTTCGTACATCTCGTCGATGAGGTCCGCGTGGCGCTCCCGAATGACGCTGCGACGGAGCTTGAGCGTAGGGGTGAGCGTCCCCTCCTCAACGGTAAACGGCTCGCCGAGGAGGCGGAAGTTGCGAATTTTCTCGTGGGCCGCCGCGTCGCGGTTGTAGGCCGTAAAGACGTCCTGAAACAGGGCCTGCGCCGCGTCGTGGTGCAGCAGCTCCGCATCGTCACAGGTGGACTCGTCAATCCCCTCGTCTCGTGCCCGCATGCGGAGGGCGTCGAAGTCGGGCACCACCAGGGCCGCGAGAAACGGACGCCCCTCCCCCACCACGACGATCTGGTTGATCCAATTCTTGGTCTTAAACGTCTCCTCGATCGGGCCGGGATAGACGTTCTTTCCGCCCTCCGTGACGATCATGTGCTTGATCCGGTCCGTAATCTTGAGGTAGCCCTCCTCGAAGCGTCCGACGTCGCCGGTGTGATACCACCCGTCCGGGCCGAAGGCCGCCCGTGTCTCTTCGGGTTGATTCCAGTACTCCTTCATCACGTTGGGGCCCTTCACCAGAATCTCCCCTTCCGGCGTGGAGAGGGATGTGGGGTAGTCGCTGCCACTGACCGCCCCGGCCGGCTCGTTCTCCTCCAGCGGCTGAATGGCGACCGTCACGCCGGGCATGACGTGGCCGACGGTGCCGTAGCGGGGGGCGTCCAGGGGATTGATCGTGAGGACGGGGGCCGTCTCCGTAAGGCCGTAGCCCTCGATGATGGTCACGCCCGCGGCCTGGAAGAAGGTGCCAATCTCTTCGGGCAGCGCCGCCCCGCCGGAGGCGGCGAACCGGAGGTTTCCACCGAGTTTCTCGTGCAGTTTGGAAAAGACCAGACGGTGGGCCACCGCCCGCTGCCCACGCAACAGCAGGTTCGGTCCCGAGCCGGTCTTCTGCTGGGCCTCAGCGTGCCGTTCGCCCACCCCAACCGCCCAGTCGAAGAGGGCCTGCTTGAGGGGTCCTCCCTCCTTGGCCTGCTTCGTCACGCGTTTGTACACCTTCTCGAACATGCGCGGCACCGAGATCATGAGGGTCGGCTGCACCTCCTGGAGGTTTTGGCTGACCGCCTCGATGCTTTCCGCGTAGCTGATGGTGGCCCCGGCGGCGAGCACGGCCGTGTGGCCCGCCGTCCGCTCGAAGGCGTGCGAGAGGGGCAGGAACGAAAGGTGGTGATCGTCCTCCCCGATGGGGATGCGCCGCAGGGCGCCCTTTACGTTCGAGCAGAAGTTGCGGTGGGTTAGCACCACCCCCTTCGGCTGGCCGGTGGTGCCGCTCGTGTAGATGAGGGCGCTGGTGTCCCCCGGCGCGATCGACTCCGCAATGCCGGTAAGCTCCGCCTCGTGCTCGCTCCAGTGCTCGCGGCCCGCCGCCAGGGCATCGTCCCAGTGCGTCATGGGGACGGGCGGGTCGTCCGCCGTCTCGCTCATCACGATCACCTCTTCGAGCTCGGGGCACGTGTCCGCAATCTCCTCGATCTTCTTGCGCTGGACCGGCACGGACACGATGCACACTTTGGCCCCGGAGTCCCGGAGGATGTGGGCTACTTTCGAGGGCGGAAGGGACGTGTAGATCGAGACGTTCGCCGCCCCAATGAGCTGCGTCCCCAGGTCGCTGACGGCCCACTCCGGACGGTTTTCCGAGAGCAGGGCGACCCGATCGCCCTCGCGCACACTCTGCCGATGCAGGTAGCCGGCCAGGGCCTGCACCCGATCCTGGAAGCCCTCCCAGGTGATTTCCTGCCACCCGTCGCCCCGGACCTTGTGCCGCAGCACCGGCCGCTCCCGCCCTCGGTACCGATCACAAAGGCGGAGAACCATCTCGGGAATGGTGTCGAATTCGACCTGTGCGGGCATGGACGGACGAAGACCAGTGTGAAGAATGCGAGCACGCAGGCCCTACCTGTGAGCCTGAGCGCTGTTTCTGAGAGTGCTGTGTTCGGTCACGCGTCTGCCCCCACGGCGTTCTCAAGAGACGCGTACCCGTCGTCACTGAGCCGCGCCACGAGGCCCTCTTTGATGCGCCGCACCAGCCCGGGCCCCTCGTAGACGAGCGCCGTGTAGAGCTGCACCAGCGAGGCCCCCGCGCGGATCTTGGTGTAGGCCGACTCCGCGTCGTGCACCCCCCCAACCCCGATGATCGGAATTTCGCCGTCGGTCGCCCGGTAGAGGTACTGCACGAGGCGCGTGGCCCGTGCCTCCAGGGGCGGCCCACTGAGCCCGCCCGCCCCGATCTCGTCGAGCCGGTCCGCAGACGTCTCAACCCCCTTCCGGTCCGAGGCCGTGTTCGTCGCGATAAAGCCGTCTATGTCGTGGTCCGCCGCCACCGCAAGGATCTCTTCCAGCCGCGTGTCGAACAGGACGCGGTCGCTGAGGGGGGGACTCAGTTTGACGAGCACGGGCACCGCCAGCCCCGGCGCCTTTTGCTCCGCCGTGATGGCGCCGAGCAACGCATCGAGGGCCGCCGGGTCCTCGAAGGTCCCTCCGTCCGGCGTGTTCGGGCACGACACGTTGAGCGTCACGTAGTCCGCCTGCCCGACCAGTTGCCGAAAGCTCGTCCGAAAGTCCTCCAGGGCCGCCTCCCCCATGATGTCGGGGTCGTGGGTCTTGGCCAGGTTGATGCCCAGCGGGCGCGCCCGGTCCGACCGGCTGTGCTCCAACCGGTCCGCGACGGCCTCCGCCCCGTCGTTGTTGAGGCCCAGACGGTTGATCAGGGCCTGGTCCTTCGGCAGTCGGAAGGCGCGCGGCGTCGGGTTGCCCGGCGCCGGCTGGGCACTCACGGATCCGACCTCCACAAACCCGAACCCGACCGCCTCCCAGAACGGCACCGCCCGGGCATTCTTGTCGGCCCCCGCGGCCAGCCCCACGGGATTGGGAAAGGTGTCGCCCCAGAGGCGCTGCTTGAGCCGCTCGTCCTCAAACTGATACCGCGAGGCCACGAGTGGCAGGACCGTGCGCTGTGCCACCCGCGCCCCCCACAGGCTTGCCGTGTGCGCCCACTCGGGATTCAACCGAAACAACAACGGCCGGAGAAGACGGTACATACGGGCTCGGTGTCGTCGGGTAGAGGGTGAGGGTTCATCAATCACTCCTCCCATTGGACCTGTACCCGGGACGCTTCGTTTCTCCACGATCTGCAACGTTCCAATCCCCCCCTCCCATGCCCACCCCCCTCTACCAGGTTGACGCCTTCGCCACCGTCCCGTTCGCCGGGAATCCCGCCGCCGTGTGCCTACTCCGGGATGACCGCGACGCCGACTGGATGCAGCAGGTGGCCGCCGAAATGAACGTGTCGGAAACGGCTTTCCTACGTCCCTGGGACGAGGAGGCAACCTACCAGTTGCGCTGGTTTACCCCCACCGACGAGGTGGCCCTCTGCGGACACGCGACGCTCGCCAGCGCACACGTCCTCTGGGCGACCGACCACGAGGCGGCCCGCCCCGCCCTTCATTTCGAGACGGCGAGCGGGCGCCTCACGGCCCGGCGCGACGACGGATGGATCTGGATGGACTTTCCCGCCGATCCGGTGGCCCCGGCCGATCCGCCCACCCCACTTCTCAATGCCCTCGACGGAGCAACGCCAGAGGAGGTTGGATGGAGCGGGCGCGACTATCTCGTTCGCCTGCCGGACGCGGGCGCCGTGCGGGCCCTGCAGCCGACCCTCTCGCCCCTACACACCCTCGATGAGGCACGGGGGGTGATTGCAACCGCCCCGGCCGAGGCCGACGACGTCGACTTCGTGTCCCGGTTCTTCGCGCCCCGCGTGGGGGTCCCCGAGGATCCCGTGACGGGGTCCGCCCACTGCGCCCTCGGCCCCTACTGGGCCGCCCGGATGGGACGCACCGAACTCACCGGCCGGCAGGTGTCTGCGCGGGGCGGCACCGTCCGCGTGCACCTCGACACGCCCGACGCGGAACGGGTCGCGCTAGGCGGGCGGGCCGTCACCGTCGTCGACGGCCGCCTCGACGCGTAGTCCTCATTTTGCCCTACCATCCAGGCCGCAGGATGAGCCCGAAGTCCCAGTTTTTGGTACGCTGGAACGTGCGGGCGTAGAACGCCTCCATGACGATCGCGCCCAGCACGTTCACGCGCGCCGACACGCCGGCGCTCGTCACCGGTTGCGCGGCCACGGTGCGTTCCGTACTGCCGGTGCCCAGGCGCCCGGTTGCGTCAGCCCCAATCGTGCTCGAGGAGAAGGACAGGTCCGTCAGGTCCTCGTTGGTCCACGTCACCCCGGCATCGGCGAAGGCCACCAGGTCGGTCGGCAGGTACTCGAAGGTCGCGAGGCTCAGCACCTCCGGCCCAAGAAGCGGGAGGCGTAGCTCGACGCTCCCGAGCGCCATGCGCGTGCCGTACAATCGCCCGACTCTGCAGGATTCAAGATTGGCTCGACAATTCGGCTCTTCGAGCAGCGAATTGAAGCTGTACCCCCGCACAAAGCCGGCTTGGTAGGGATCCCCGAGCGTTTCGCTGATGAAGTTGTCCGTCAACTCTCCGCTAAACTCGTTCGCCCCGTAGTTCCCGCGGTGGAGGCCCCGCACCGCAAGCGTGACGGGCTCGCGGTAGAAGTACCGCCGGTAGTCGGCCAGCACCGACACGAAGTTCCGGGACCCGAACTGCGGCGTCACCTGAAAGCGATAGCGCCCGCCCTGCAGGGGCGACGTCAGGCCCGATCGCGAGAAGTCCCCGACATACGCAAGGCTCGTGCGCGCGAAGTAGATGGGATCGCGGACCGTCCCGGCATCGATCTCTTGGGACTGCCCGAACCGGTTGAACGCGCGGACGGTCTGGCTGAAGCCGTAGCGTGTGCCCCCTACGCCAAGTTCGAGCCGGTTCGTCTGGGAGAAGGGATAGCTCGTCTGCGCGCCCACCTGCGTCCGGAAGATCCGGTTGACGATTTGCACAAACTGGCCGCTTCGGGTACGCCCCACACGCCCACGGGCCGACGGCTGGTGCGAGATCCCCACGCCGTAGTTGAATCGGTTCTCCTGGTTGGAGTAGAAGACGCCCCCGCCGATGTCTTTGATCGTCCCGTTGGCCTGTACGAAGACGCTCAGGTTCCGATGGCCGAGAATGTCACTGAACATGAACCCGATCCCCCCCGCCACCTGCGTGCCCACGGGCCCTCCCACCGAGGCCCCCACCGAAGGGGGCACGATGCGGTCGAGGCGCAGCCGATTGCTGGCCTTCGTCGTCTGGGTCGTGTCCACGTCCGTCAGCCCCGTCGTCGGATCCTCCAGGTAGCTGCCCACGAGGCCGTCCCCCTTCGGCTGCACCGGGGGAAGCAACGCGGCGGTGTTGGAGGCCTCCTCCTTCGGCGTCATCCGCTCGCCCTTTGTCTCCTCCGGCGAGAGCCCCACGATGGAGTACCCGCCGTTCGAGAAGACCGAGAACATCATCCGCCCGCTCCGCCGCGCCACCGACAGGGCCGGGGAGAGGGCCGTAATGCCACTCACGCCGGTCTTCAGCTCCGTCACGCGGTAGGTCGCCTCCTCGTCCAGGTCGTAGCGGTACACGTCCTTGAAGCCGTCCTGGTCGGCAACGAAGTAGATGCTGCGGCCGTCCGGACTGAACTGTGGGTTGTGCTGCATGCCCGTGGAGAAGGGCCGAATCGTGCGAATCTCGCCGGACTCGACGTCGATCAGGCCGATGCGCTCCTCGCCGTACTCCAGCGTCTCAAAGTTTGTCCCGTCCCGCCCGCGGTCCGTCGTAAACGCGAGGGTTTCCCCGTCGGGCGACCACGTCGGCTGCAGGGCCGCGTACCGGTCGTTGGTGAGCTGGCGCACGTTCTTCTGGTCCAGGTCGTAGACGTACAGGTCGCTCAGGCCGCCCTCCAGCCCCGAAAACGCAATGGACTGCCCGTCCGGCGACCAGGCTAGGTTGTGAATGGCCCCCACGTTCTCCACCGCCGTCCGCGTCCGGATCTCGCCCGTCTGGACGTTGAACGTGTTGATTTCGTTGCGGCCGTCCGCGAACGTGATGAACGCAAACCGCCGCCCGTCGGGCGACCACGCCCCCGCCGAGTTGATAAACCGGAGCGCGTCGAAGTGTGGATTCGACCGGGTCCCCTCCAGTTCCTGCACGATCTCGCCCGTCTCCGCGTCCGCGACGAAGAGGTTCGTGTTGAAGAGGTTGCGGCGCGAGATAAAGGCCACGTAGCGCCCGTCCGGGCTCACCGCCGGGGAGATGTTGAGCTGGTTGTCCGCCCCGGGGTCCCCAATCACCGCCGTGCCCACCGAGTCCACCGGCGTCCGTCCGTCGGTGGCCGGCAGGAAGGCATCGCGGGTAGACTGCTTCCACTCCTCCGACAGCGAGTCGGCCGTGATGCCGAGCGTGTACACGAAGGCGGAGTCAAGCCCCACCCGCCCACTCATTTTGTAAAGGTCCGTGACGGTGGCGTCGCCGTACTTGCCGCCGATGTAGGCCATGTAGGCCTGGCCGTAGCGGTAGGGAAAGTAGGACTGCTGGTCGCGCGTGAGCTGCCGAATTGTGGGCAGGTCCTCGCGCACGGCCGCGTCCCGCATCCACATCGCGGTGTGTGAGTCCTGCCGCCCGATCGACAGGTATTCGGCCATTCCTTCAATGAACCACAGCGGCATGTTGCGCAGCGAGAACCCCTCGTTGTTCTTGCGCAGGGCAATGTCGTACTGAAACGAGTGGACGAGCTCGTGGCCGAGCACATGGTCGGTCTCCCCGTAGCTTCCTGTGAGCGGCATGATGACGCGCTCCTTGATGCTCTCCGTCACGCCGCCGGTGCCCTGTCCCAGTTGCCCGCGCACGGCGTTGGTCTGCTGAAAATCGGGGCTGTTGGCGTAAAAGATCAGCGGCTTTTTCTTCTGAAACTCTCGGAGGAAGGTCCGGGAGTGGCGATCGTACCACCGCTCCGCCATCCGGGCCGCATCCTCAACGGCCTGCTGCTCCTCCGGGTAGAAGTAAATCTCAAACTGATCCGTCTCGAAGGAGCGGAAGTCAAACTGTTCGTACTGGACCTTATTCTGCCCAAAGTACTGGGCCGACGCCGGCCCTACGGCCCCAATCATCGAGGCGACCGAAAGCGCAAGGAGAGCGAGAGCAAAACGCACAGGAGATCGTTGCATAACGGCCAGCGACATCAACGAGGCTTTACGAAATTTACACCCGACGTACGGCCCTAGGTGTATTGGTTGGAGTACGGAAGGGTTCAATCGTTACGCTCCCCCAAATGGGAGCGTGCCCGGAACGGAACTTGCACCTTTAAGACACGCATCCCGTCGACAATGCCCAGGGTTCGGTTGAGATGCGCGTCTAGACGGCGCGAGGTTTGGGGTCCGCCTTCTCCGAGAACTAAAACTTTTGGGCAGAATTGAGGGTCCGCCACGGATGGAACGAGACTGTTTGCTCTCGCGACGGCTCAGGACCCATTTCGCGCCTTCCGCCGTTTGGGCTCAAATGATGGGCTGCCCCCCACTGTCATCCTCCGACGCACACTCGCCGCCCCGACCGCGCCTGCATGGATGAGTATCGCACCCGCGTCCGGATCTACGCCGGGGTCGTCGTCTTTCTCTTTTTCCTGCTCGGCCTTCGTCTGGTGCAGCTCCAGGGCTTCAACGGCGCGTCCGAGGACGGCACGCCGCCCGGAAGCGCCGTGCGGGAGCAATCGGTAGAGCCGGCACGAGGGGCCCTGTACGCCCGGGACAGCACGCTCCTGGTGGACAACCGGCCCACCTACACGATTCGGATCACGCCCCGGTACTTTGACGCGTCGAAGGCTCCGCTGCTGGCCAACCTACTGGGCGTGGCCGACTCGACGGTGCGCCGCCGACTGCGGGAGGCGCGCGAGCGGAATGCCTTCCGCCCGACGCCCTCGTTTCGGGAGGTCTCGTTCGACACGTTCAGTCGCGTGCAGGAGCACCTCTACGAACTGCCCGGCGTGTCGTACGACGTGGAGTTGAGGCGGCGCTACCACACGGCCGCCCGGGCGGCCCATGCCCTCGGCTACGTTCACGAGATTGACGAGCAGGCCCTGTCCCGCATGCCCGCGGACTACCGGGCCGGCGACCGCATCGGCCGCACGGGCCTGGAGCACGCCTACGAATCGATCCTTCGGGGCGACCGGGGGCGCGAGATGGTGCTCGTGAACGTGCACGGGACGGAGGTGCGGGAGTACCAGAACGGCGCCATGGACACCCCTCCGGTCGGCGGGCACGATCTCCACCTCACCCTTGACCACGAGGTACAGGCCCTCGCCGAGTCCCTCTTCGTGGGGAAGCGCGGCGCGGCCGTTGCACTCGACCCCGACACCGGTGGCATCCTTTCCCTCGTCAGCACGCCGGACTTCGACCCCTCCCTGTTTGCCCGGTCGGTCAGCACATCGGCGTGGGACAGCCTCCGCTCGGACCCGAGCGATCCGCTCTACAACCGCGCCACGCAGAGCGGCTACCCCCCAGGCTCCACCTGGAAGCCGTTCATGTCCCTCGTCGCCCTCGAAACCGGGATGCTCACCGCCTCGGAGCGCATGGACTGCCCGTCGAGCTACCAGATCGGGCGCCGGGCGTTCAAGAACCACAACGGACAGGACGAAGGGCGCATCACGGTGGCGAAGGCCCTGGAGGTGTCCTGCAACACCTTTTTCTACCAGGTAATGGAGAACATGAGCCTGGCCACCTGGCACGATTGGGCCCTGAAGTTCGGGTTCGGCCAGGAGGTGCCGCTCGAAGGATTCCGGCAGGAGCCGGGACTGATTCCGGACTCCTCCTATTTCGACCAGACGTACGGCCGCTGGACCGACGGGTACACCATCAACCTCGGCATCGGACAGGGCGACATGTCCGTCACCCCCCTCCAGATGGCCCGGTACGCGGCGGCCCTCGGCAACGGCGGCCGCCTCCCCACGCCCCACCTCGTCCGCAAGGCCGTCCACCCGGAGACCGGGGCGGCCCGGCGCCCCGAGCTGCCTCCCCCGGACCCAATTCCGGTCGATCCCTCCCACTTCGACGTCGTGCAGGAGGGCATGCACCGCGTCATGACCGACGGCACCGGCCGGTGGGTTCAGATTCCCGACATCCCCAGCGCCGGCAAGACGGGCACGGCCCAGAACCCGCACGGCGAGGACCACTCGCTGTTCATCATGTTTGCGCCGTACGACGACCCGGAGATCGCCCTCGCGGTGGTCGTCGAGAATGCGGGCTACGGGGCCACCGCCGCGGCCCCCATTGCGAGCCTGATGGCCGAACAATACCTGACGGGCTCAATCGCGGACACGTGGGAGCGGCGCTACTGGAAGCGACGCCTGCGGGAGGAGGTGCGCAGCGCCCCGGAGGACGGCGCGCCCTCCCCCTCCACGTCTCCCTCGGAGACAACGCCCGCCGTCCAGGCCACCACGCAACCCGCCGCCCCGACGCCCGCTGACTCGTCCCGCCCCAGTGCCTCATCGCCGACCGATCGCCCATGAGTCCCCCAGCCCGGAAACTGGATCCCTGGACGCTGCTGCTCTGGTTGGGGCTCGCGGCCGTGAGCCTCGTGGCCCTGTACAGCACCACCCACGGCCCCGCGGCCGAATACATCGGCCCGGGCGTCCAGGATAATTTCGCCCGTCAGTTTCTCTGGATTGGCGTGTCGATCGCCGGCATTGCGGCCACCCTCCTGGTGCCCGTCCGGTTTCTCCGGTACGCGGCCTATCCGGCCTACGCCGCGACGCTCGTCCTCCTCGTGTTGTGCCTCGTGATGGGGGTAGAGGTGCATGGCACCCGCGCATGGCTCGCCCTCGGGCCGCTGCGGCTGCAGGTGTCGGAGCTGGCCAAGGTGGGAACGGTCCTCGCCGTGGCGCAGCTGCTGTCCGAGCGCCACACCCGAGCCGGGCAGGACTTGAGTTTTGCCCTGAAGGCCGCGGGCCTCATCGTCGCGCCGGCCCTCCTCGTCATCCTCCAGAACGACCTGGGCACCGCCCTCGTCTTCTTCGGCCTCGTGCCCATCATGCTCTTCTGGAGCGGGCTGTCCCTCTCGGTCCTCCTGCTTATGGTTTCGCCCGCCATCGCGGGCTACTTTGCGCTGGTGTCCACTCCGGCCGCCCTCGGGTTCGCCGTCCTGTTCACAGGCGGGCTCTGGGCCTACTCCGGCCGGCGCTCCATCGCCGCCCTGGCGGCCACCTTCACCGCCGGCGTGACGGCCCTCATCTCGTTCGTGCTCCGCAAGATCCTCCAGCCCTACCAGGTCGACCGTCTGCTGTCGTTTACGAACCCGGGGGCCGAGCAATTTCGGCAGGGCGTGGGGTTCCACCTGGTGCAGTCGAAGGCGGCCCTCTATTCCGGTGGAATCTGGGGCACGGGCTTCATGCAGGGGCCCCAGACCCAGGGCGCCTACGTGCCGGAGCAGACGACCGACTTCATCTTCAGCGTCGTGGCCGAAGAGTTCGGCCTCGTGGGGTCGCTGGTGGTCCTGGGCCTGCTGGCCGCCCTCCTCCTGCGGCTCATCAAGCTGGGGGCCGACGTCAAGCACCCATTCGGCAGCATCGTCGCCGCGGGGGCCGTGGGCGTCTACCTAATCCACATCTTCATCAACATCGGCATGGTCACCGGCATGCTGCCCGTGATCGGGCTTCCGCTGCCGTTCCTGTCGTACGGCGGCTCGGCCATGCTCGCCAACACGGCCCTGCTGGCAATCGTCCTCAACACCCACATGCGTCGGGAGGACCTCTCGATCTACGGATATTGAGGGTGGGGGTTGAGCGTGAGGGGTTGAGGGGTCGAGCGTTGGGGTGCACCTCAACAGTGGGCGTGCACTGCAGAAGCGCTGGTTTGGCGTGCGACGACCGTGGCCCGACTGCTCTCGGCTGACAGACCGCCGAAGCACCCCGAGACGCCGCCGTCTGCGGTCCGTCATCGGCCGTTTTCGCGAGGGGGGCGCACCAGCTCGCGGACGTGGAATGCGCCCATCGTTGTACATCGGCCCCACACACGAACGGCCGCAGGGGCCAGGCTCCCACCGGGCCCGACCCTGCGGCCGTCGCGCTTGCCGTAATGATGAGCGCCTGTCCCCGCATTGCGAAACGCGCCTCCCCCTCCCCCCGGAGGAGAACACCGCCCGTTCTCCTCCGGGCACAGGGAAGTGGTGGAGGGGCCGCGCCGCTACCGGGCAACGACCTCGTCCGTCTCGGGCGCCGGGGCCTGACGGTCCCCGTCCGTCGTGAATTCCGGGTACGCCTCGACGTCGTGCTCCATGCGGTCGAGCCCGACCGTCTCTTTCTTGCCGTTGAGGCGAATGCCAATCGCGGCGTCGACGATCGAGAAGACGAGGTAGCTGACGGGGAAGGTCCACAGGAACGCCGCCGCCACGCCCACAACCTGCACGCCCACCTGCGACAGGCTGAAGCCGGCGGAGTTGAACAGGCCCGCGGCGATGGTGCCCCAGGCGCCGGCCAGCCCGTGCACGGCGATGGCCCCCACCGGGTCGTCGACGTACCACTCCAGCGCGCGGGTGCCATAGACCACGACGGCGCCCGCGATGGCCCCCGTGAGGATGGCGTACGGCGGCGTGAGGGCCGCGCACCCCGCGGTAATGCCGACCAGGCCGCCGAGCACGCCGTTCAGCGTCATCGTGGCGTCCGGCGTGCCGCCGTCGATCCAGGTGATGGCCATGGCCGCCACCGCCCCGGCCCCCGCCGCGACGAACGTGTTCATGGCAATCTTGGCGATCGCGGTGGACCCGGCCGTCGTGGAGCCCGCGTTAAAGCCGAACCACCCGAGCCACAGGATAAACACCCCCAGCGCCGCCAGGGGAAGGCTGTGCCCCGGAATGCTGCGCGGCGTGCCGTCGTCCGCGTACTTGCCCACCCGGGGCCCCACGACCAACGCCCCGGCCAGCGCCGCCCAGCCGCCGACGCTGTGCACGACCGTCGACCCGGCAAAGTCGATGAAACCAAGCGCCTCCAGCCAGCCGCTGCCGTTGAAGAGGCCGCCCCACGCCCACGCCCCAAACACCGGATAGATGAGCCCCGTGATGGTGACGGAGAAGATCAGGTAGCCGCTGAACTTGATGCGCTCGGCGACCGCGCCGGAGACGATGGTGGCCGCCGTGGCCGCAAAGACCGCCTGGAAGAAGTAGAAGGCGTAGACCCAGGTCTGCGGCTGGTCGCCCGTGCCGGTGAGGAAGAAGCCGTCGGTCCCGATCAGGCCGCCCCAGGAGGTGCCGAACATCAGCCCGAAGCCGACCGCGAAGAAGACCAGCGCCCCGGCCGAGGCGTCCATCACGTTCTTCATGATGATGTTTACCGCGTTCTTCGCCCGCGAGAAGCCGGACTCCAGCAGCGCAAAGCCCGCCTGCATAAAGAAGACCAGCGCCGCGGCGAGGATCGTCCAGACGTAATCCAGATTCGTCTGTGTTTGCTCGGCCGATTGCAGCGCCTCGGCAACGTTTGCGGGGTCCGACAGCGGCATGGCCGCAGCCCCAATGGGTACGAACAGAAGACCGACGACGGCGAGAACGAACGTGCGTATCCGCATTCCGAAGGCGAGTATTTTTTGTGGTGGGAGCGATACTGACGCCACTTACTCTACCAATACTCCCCTAAAACCACAAAAATTCGACCTTCATAAAAGCGCTCCCAACGATTACGGAACCGCTTCCGGACGTTCTTTTAACAGGATCACCACATTTCAGGAGCTCCTGTGCGGACGCTCCCCCCACCTCGTCACTCCGCCGTCGGCTCCGGCTGTCCCGACGAGAGGCCGTCGCCCGATTCGCCGACGGGGGCCGTCTTCTCCGCGTCGGTCTGCGCGGTTCGGGTGCGCTCCAACTCCTCCCGCAGGTAGGCCGACGTGTGCGTGTCGGCCTCCGCCAGGGCCTCGGGCCGGCCCTCGAACAGGATCTCGCCGCCCTCGCGCCCGCCCTCCGGGCCGAGGTCAATCACGTGGTCGGCCTGCTTGATGACGTCCATGTTGTGCTCGATGACCATCACCGTGTTGCCCTCGTCGACGAGCCCGTGCAGGACGTTGAGGAGATGACGCACGTCCTCGAAGTGCATGCCGGTGGTCGGCTCGTCGAGAATGTAGAGCGTGTCGCCGGTGCCGGGGCGGGAGAGCTCCTTCGAGAGCTTCACGCGCTGCGCCTCCCCGCCGCTGAGCGTGGTGGACGACTGGCCGAGGGTGAGGTAGCCGAGCCCCACCGCGTCGAGCGTCTTGAGGGTGCGGACGAGGCGCGGCTGGTTCTCGAAGAAATCGACCGCCTCCGCCACGGTCATGTCCAGCACCTCGGCGATGTTCTTGCCCTTGTACTCCACCTCCAGCGTCTCGGGCCCGTAGCGCTTGCCATCGCACGCGTCGCAGGTCACGTCCACGTCCGGCAGGAAGTTCATCTCCAGCGTGACCGTGCCGGTGCCCCCGCACTTGTCGCAGCGGCCCGGGTCGGTGTTAAAGCTGAAGCGGCTCTTGGTGTAGCCGCGGATCTCTGCCTCCGGCAGCTGGGCGAAAAGGTCGCGCAGGTAGTCCATCAGCTTCGTATAGGTGGCCGCGTTGGAGCGCGGCGTGCGGCCGATGGGCTGCTGGTCGATCTCGATGACCTTGTCGACGTGGTCGATGCCCTCAACGCGGTCGTAGGGCAGCGGCACCGTCTTGGCGTTGTGGTGGTGCCGGTGTAGAATCGGAAAGAGCGTCTGGTTGACGAGGGTCGACTTGCCGGAGCCGCTGACCCCGGTGACGCAGATCAGCGTTCCCAGCGGAACGTCCACGTCCTCCCCCTTCAGGTTGTGGCCCGTGGCCCCCTTCAGCGTGATCGACTCGCCGGTGCCGTCGCGGCGCTCGTCGGGCAGCGGGATGACGCGCTCGCCCTGCAGGTAGGCGGCGGTAAAGCTCTCGAAGTCGTAGTGGTCGCTGTCGTAGTCCGCGGCGCGCTCGGCCACCTGCTGCCGCGCCACGCCGTTGTCTTCGATCTCGTGCTCGGCCGCGCCGTTGGCCGCCGTGCCGTTGGTCTGCTCCACCGGATCGACCGTCAAGACGGACGGCGGGCCCGTGGTGATGACGTGTCCCCCGTGGATGCCGGCCCCGGGGCCGAGGTCGACCACGTGGTCGGCGGCCTCGATCATGTCGCGGTCGTGCTCCACCACGACGACCGAGTTGCCGAGGTCGCGCAGGCTTTCGAGGCTCTCGATGAGGCGGTCGTTGTCGCGCGGGTGCAGGCCGATGGTCGGCTCGTCGAGGACGTAGAGGACGCCGGTCAGCTGCGTGCCCACCTGCGTGGCGAGGCGGATCCGCTGGCTCTCGCCCCCGCTGAGGGTGCGGGCCGGGCGGTCGAGCGTGAGGTAGCCCACGCCCACCCCGATGAGGAAGTCGAGCCGCTCCCGCACCTCCTTCACGATCGGTTCTCCGATGCGCGTCTGTCGCTCGGTGTCGAACGGGACGTCCTCCACGAAATCGCGGAGCCGGGTGAGGTCCATCTGCGCCAGGTCGGCGATCGACTTGCCCCCGATGCGGTAGTGTAGGCTCTCGGTCTTCAGGCGCCCGCCGCCGCAGGCGGGACAGTCCATCTCGCGCATGAACGACTCGGCCCGCCGCCGCTTCTTCGACGAGCTCGTCTCTTCGTAGGTGTGCCAGATGTGGTCGTAGAGGCCGTCGAAGCGGTGCTTGTACTGCACCTCGCGGCCCTTGTAGCCGTATTCGATCTCGAACTGCTCCTCGCCGGCCCCCTCCAGGATCACTGCCAGCTGCTCGTCGCTCAGGGCCTCGATCGGCGTGTCGAAGTCGAAGTCGTACGCCTCCGCGACCGCCTCCAGCTGGTTGAAGATCCAGATGTCGCGCGGCTCCCCGAGCGGGGCCAGCGCGCCCTCGTTGATCGTTTTCTCCGGGTGCGGGACGACGAGCTCCGGCGCAATTTGCTTGGCGGTCCCCAGCCCCTCGCACTCCGGACACGCGCCGTACGGCGTGTTGAACGAAAACATGTTGGGCGAGGGCTCCTCGTAGGAGAGGCCCGTCTCGGGGTCCACGAGGTCGCGGCTGAAGAGGTGGTCGCCCGTCTCCACGCCGTCGGGCCCGTCGACCACGTCCGCGATGAGGGTGCCGCCCCCCATCTCCAGGGCCGTCTCGACGGACTGGCTCACCCGCGAGCGGATGCCGTCCTTGATGGCGAGGCGGTCGATGACCACCTCCACGTCGTGTGTCGCGTAGCGCTCCAGCTTCATGTCCTCCTCGTAGGTCCGCATCTCCCCGTCCACGCGAAACCGCTCGAAGCCCTGCGCGGAGGTCTGCTCGAAGAGCTCGCGGTAGTGGCCCTTGCGCCCCCGCACCACCGGCGCCAGGATCTGCAGGCGCGTGCCCTCGGGGAAGTCGAGGATCCCGTCCACGATCTCGTCGTCACTCTGCTGCCGCATGCGATTGCCCGTCTCGTAGGAGTAGGCCGTGGCGGCCCGGGCGTAGAGCAGGCGCAGGAAGTCGTACACCTCCGTGACGGTGCCGACCGTGGAGCGCGGGTTGCCGGAGACGGTCTTCTGCTCGATGGAGATGACCGGCGAGAGGCCGTCGACGTAGTCGATCTCGGGCCGCTCCATCATCTCCAGGAACTGGCGGGCGTAGGCGCTCAGGCTCTCCATGTAGCGCCGCTGGCCCTCGGCAAAGATCGTGTCGAACGCGAGGCTCGACTTGCCGGACCCTGACAGGCCCGTCACCACGACGAGCCGGTTGCGGGGAATGTCGAGGTCGATGGCCTGGAGGTTGTTCTCGCGCGCGCCGCGGAGGGTGATGTGCTCGGGCATGCGGGGAGTCGGCAACTTCGTGGAGGGGGATGCTCGGAGCAAGCGCCCTGCCGGGCCCTCGTGTTGCACCCCAAGGGCACTTCCTCGTTTCACTTGGGGCGCGTGATGCGTATTGCGTGAGGGCAAAGGCGCCTAGATTTCTACAGAAGAAGTTACACCGTCGGGGTGGGCACGCGTTTCTGGTTGGGACAGGGGTGTTACGGCAAGGATACGTTGCGTACCCCACCGAGAAATGGCGGGATCGAGCCGACGAACGCAGTTCGGAATCCGAGGGGTCCCCTCTTCGACTTGCGCGTTGCCCGAGCAGGGGCACGAAAAGCGGGCATGATTCCTTTTGAGGCGGTTCACGGACGAGGCCCATTCGACGTGAAGGACTCAACGGCCTCGCGCCGCCTGCGCCACCTCCTCCCGCACCACCGTCTTGCCGATCGGCGAGAGCGTGAGGCCCGCAATCTTGACGTGCTGAATGCCGAACGGGATGCCGATGATGGTCACGATCAGCGCCGCGGCCGTGACGAGGTGCCCCAGCGCGAGCCACCAGCCGCAGAGCACAAACCAGAGCACGTTGCCCACGGTCCCGAGCGGGCTCGTCCCGACGTCGCCCTCGCCCGTGACCAGGTCGCGCCGCACCGCCTCGCGGCCAAACGGGAAGAAGGTGAACGTGCCGATCTCGAAGCAGGACCGGCCGAACGGGATGCCGACGATGGAGACGTACATCACGAGACCGGCCAGCCACCAGGCCAGTCCCATCTCGAGGCCGCCGATCAGAAACCAGAGGATGTTGCCGAGGGTGCGCATTGCGTCGTCACGTTTTTTCCCAAGTGGTAGGAGTCGTCTCTTTCCCGACTGCTGTTCTTCCGGGGAAGTGCCCCTTTCCACCGGACCCTACGTTGGACGGTGGAACGTTACGGCTCGAAGCGAGAGATCATCTCGTGATCCGGACACTCTCCACGAAGGCGCGTCCGGAACGTCGAGACGGATGGCGCGGCCTCAAAACGGACGAGGTGGGCCGGACAGGTACAGTCCGACGCCCCAAAGCCGTCGACCGGGACCGAGGCGCCGGGGAGCGCCCGGAGCACCGCGGCCCACGTGCACTCGCGGCGCTCGGGGTCGTGGGTGTACCAGACCGCCTCCAGCGCCGTGGCCGCACGCAGGTAGTCGACGTGCCAGTGCAGCGCGCCATCGCCCCGAGCGTGCCGCCCCACCCGGGCGCGGAGCCCGCCGGGGCCGAAGGCGCTCCCGACGTAGACGTACACGCCGGGCCGGACCGTCATGGCGCCGAGGGCGCCCACCTCAATCTCCTGTCTCTCTTCATTCTGGAGCAGCAACGCGTAGGTACCGGGCGCGTCCGTCATCGGGCCGAGGTGGTCGTCGCATCCGTCTTCCAGAACGCAATGCCGCCCGCCTGCGGCCCCACCTCGACGGACGCAACCCGCTCGTTCGACCGCAGGTCAAACACGTCGACGGCGCCCGGGTCGTCGCCCCGCCCCTCCGCCGAGACGAACGCGTAGCGGCTGTCGGGCGAGATCACGACGCCGTGCGTGACGGACTGGGTGTTGGCCAGCCGCGCCGCCCGCTCGCCCGTCTCCAGGTTCCAGATGCCCGTCTCGCCGGTCCCCTTGTAGGAGACCACGAGCGTCGTGCCGTCCGGCGACACCTCCAGGTTGTACGGCGCGGTCCCCTCGCCCGTCGGCAGCCGCTGCGTCACCGCCCAGTCATCCCGGTCCACCACGACCACCTCGTCGGCCCCATTGTGGGCCACGTACGCCAGCGGCCGCGAGGGGTGCGGGTCCACCCATGTCGGCTTCGGCGTGCCCTCGCCGGTCGTGAGGGTGCGCGTGACCCGGCCCGTCAGCGCGTCAACTTCGTGGAGCGTCCCGTCCATCATGCTCACCGAGTAGTGCGTGCGCCCGTCCG
>ERZ1034519.10-NODE-10-length-42420-cov-16.043810_pt1 | contig 42420 bp, 30 predicted proteins | sample MGYA00520655_ERZ1034519 | MGnify/ENA primary metagenome ERZ1034519 (study PRJEB33760, sample SAMEA4777702) | hypersaline lake metagenome | biome: hypersaline environment; feature: brines | place: Spain | collected 2012-08 | depth 0 m ...
GCCGGACCCCGGCCGGTACGCGGTCGACGAGCGGCGCTTCCGGTTCTTTAAGCAGGCGTCGTAGCCCCGCAGGCCCTCGTCACACGCTGTACTGGTCGGGCAGGTCGTTTTCGTAGAGCACCACGTCGCCCGGTCCCAATCTCCGTTCGAGAATTTCTTGGGCCTCGGCGAGGGAGTCGACGACCATGATCCGCTCCGCCGGAGCCCCGCCCTCCGAGAGCCCCGCCTGGATTGGCGCCGTTTGTTCCTCTCCGACCAGGACCACGAGGTCGAGGTCGTGCTGCGCGAGGACGACGCCGAAGTCCTTGTTTTCCGTCCACTGCCGGTCCCCGAGCTCCACCATCCCCGGCGTTACGATCACGCGCTTCCCGCCGTCCATTTCGCTCAGAATCTCGACGGCATTCCGGGCCCCAACGGGGTTTGAGTTGAAGGCATCGTCGATGATTGTCACGTCGCCCCGGCTCCGAAGCTGGAGGCGGTGCTCGATGGGCTCGACGCGCCGGACCGCGTGGGCCATCTGACGGAGCCGAAGCCCCATCGACCGCCCCACGGCGACGGCCAGAAGCACATTGAGGACGTTGTGGCGGCCCAGCAGCTGGGTTTCGAACGTTACCGTCGTGCCCGTGTCGTCCGTCACGTCGAAGGCGGTGCCGCCGGTGTCGTACCGGATGTCGCCGGCGGTGATGTCGGCGTCGGGGTGCCCCTCGGTCGAGATCCGCCAGACCGGGCCGGCAGCGCGCTCGGCCATGGCGGCCACGCGCTCGTCGTCCACGTTCAGGACCGCGGGCCCGTCCGGCGCCGTCCGCTCCACGAGCACGCCCTTCTCCGCCGCGATGTGGTCCTGAGAGCCCATGGTTTCGAGGTGGGCCACCCCTATGGTGGTCACGACCGACGCGTCCGGCTCGGCAATGTCGCAGAGCTCGTCCATGTCGCCGGGGTAGCGAATGCCGTACTCCAGCACCAGCACCTGGTGTTCGGGCTTTAGGTGCTCGTTGACGGCGAGGCAGAGCCCCATGGGGGTGTTGTAGGAGCTCGGCGTGGCGTACACGTTGTACTTCTGTCGGAGGAGCTCGGCGACGATAAATTTCGTGCTCGTCTTGCCGTACGAGCCCGTAATGCCGACCACGGAGAGATCCGAGCGCGCCCGGAGGCGGCGCCGGGCCTGCCGCTTGAAGCCTCGCTGAATGGCCGTTTCGACGGGGTGCATGAGGGCGGCGCCCAGGGCCACCCACAGGGGCGCCCCGAGGTCGGCCGCGAGGAAGCCGCCCAGGTACCACAGCACGCCCGTCGGGGACCCAAGGGCCCAGCCGTACAGGCCCCCGGAGGCGACAGGGAGCAGGGCCAGCAGGGCCGTGGGGATGGCGAGGCGCACCATGCGGTCCGTGAACGCGAGGGGTTTTTTCTCCTGGTCGCTCCGGTAACGGCGCGACGAAATGAACGCCATGGGCCACACCAGGAGGACGGCGAGCGCACCCCAGCTTGGGGCGGCGACGGAGGTGACGAGCCCGCCTCCCGCGAGTGCGGCGGCCCCCACGCCGTGGGAGGGACGCACGATCAGCGACGGCACGTGGCCGGCCAGCCAGCGCCCGTACCGGCCAAACTTATACGTCTCCAGCTGGAAGATGTGGAGGAAAAACCGGATGCGGCGTCCGGCCCGCCACCCGGCAAACAGGGTGGCGACGACGCCGAAAAAGATGAGCGCGCTCGTCATGCTGCCGAAAACGAGTGGGGAAAACGGGGTGCCCGCAGATGCGTGGGGGCCGATGGGCTTTCGTCAACAAGGTCAGGCGCACGCCGCGTCCGTGCAAGGCGCGCCGGCCGCGGGCCTACGAGTTCTCCAGGAAATGATGGAGCCCGGCCTGGACCGTGTCCGGCCGGTCGAGATGCCCGAAGTGGCCGGCGCCGTCGAGCTCCACGAGCCCGCAGTCGTCAATCTTCGAGGTCATCACCTCCATCTGCCGCCGTGAAACCGCCTCGTCCTCGGTGCCCCAGAACAGGAGGGTCGGGACCCGAATGCGCACCAGTTCCTCGTCGAGGTGATCGTTCACGGTCTTGACGAACGTCTCGCGCATGACGCCGTCCTGGGCGTTGTAGTCGGCGGAGCCGAGCAGGCGCCAGGCGAGCGAATGGCGGAGCCAGTCCTCGGCCGGGGCCTGGAGGGACGACGGAAGGGCCTGCACGGGGGCCTTCAGGGCCGTGGCCAGCCCCGACCGCAGGTGGTAGGCCCATGCCCGCTCGGGCTCAACCCCCGAGGGGCTGATGAGCGCGAGCCGGCTGACCGCGGACGCGTGCGCTGGGGTGCCGGCCATGTACAGCGCGATGCGCCCCCCATTCGAGTGGCCGACCACCGTGACGCTGGACTGAATCTCCCTTCGGATGTAGTCGTGGAGCAACTGTGCGTGCTCGGAAACCCCCCAGGGCTCAGGGGGTGGGGGAGAGGCACCGTGCCCCGGCAGGTCTACGGCGTGCGTCCAGTAGGCGTCGGTGAGGGCCCGAGTGAGGGGGCGTAGGTCCTGTAGGCTCCGGCCCCAGCCGTGCAGCAGAAGGACTGGAGGATTCTCAGGGCGCCCCCGAACCTCGACGTTCAAATTGGAATCCGTCACAAAAACCCCGAACGTCGGATGAAGAGAACAGCGATGCAGTCCTCCGGGAAACCATCTGTATATGGCGGCGTTCCGCCTTCTGAATGCCACTCTGTCTTCTGGCTTCCTGCCAAGTCTCCTCCCGCGTTCGGTCCTTCACAGATCGAAGGCAGCGGGAATGATTCTCACCAGCGTGGAGATGCGCTACGTCCTCACGTCGATTCACAGGTGCTGACGGGCACTGGCCCCTGTGCGCAAGTCGTGTCGGTCTGAGAAGAGCATCGAGGAGCGGAAGGATACTCGCTCCCGACCCTACCGGCTGAAGACGCACGATCGACTGTACGGGCGCCGCGGGAAGGCCGTCGTGGACAGGGGACATCCGTTTCGGTGTTGGTCCCACTGCTGACTTCCAACCTTGCAATTCAGCAGGACGACGTCGAGCATCCCCCCTTCTGGGGGTTCTCACCAGGTCTTTTTGCGAAGAGCGTGCCCGCGTGCCGAGTCAGCGCTCGGTTCCCGTGGCAGGCATGGGCATCTTGAGATTGAACCGTCTCCTCGTGTGCCCTGAGCAGGAAAGGCCACTGAGTCCGTGGGACGCCTGGCGTTCAGGGGCGGCACGTTGTCGCCTCCGCATTGCGTATTGGCAGGCACGCTCCGTTGGAGCGGGGCTTGTCGGCTTCATCACTCATCGAAGAATCGACTATGTCAGAAAACGACAACGAATCATTTCGGAGGCTCCTCGAGCTCATCGGCGAAAAGAAGTACGGCTTCATGCGCGAGCTGCGGCCGGACCTGCCGAAGGACGAGGACGATCCCTTCATGCCGCCACCGCTCATTGGCAAGTTCAATCTCCGCGACGGGGTGGTCATTGAGGGCGACCTGAAGCCGGGCCGGAAAGGGGGCATGCAGGTGGGCTGGATCGACTCCGTGATGGGCCTTCCCCCCGAAGAGTGGGCGCAACTCAAGGACTTTGACCAGGGGGCGAGTGTATACCCGGACGAGAAGTTGGACCTGATTACCGGCACCGACGACGAGTCGATGCGGGTGCTGGATCTTGTTGCCCCCCTTGGCAAGGGGCAGCGCGCCCTGATCGTGTCGCCGCCCCGGGCCGGAAAGACGGTTTTGCTGAAGGACATCGCCGCGGGCGTCACGGAAAACCACCCGGAGGTCGAACTCGTCTCGTTGCTCGTGGACGAACGCCCCGAGGAGGTCACCGACTTCCGCCGGACGACGGAGGCCCAGGTGTTTGCCTCCTCCAACGACCGTGGTGAGGACAACCACGTGCGGGTCTCGACCCTGGCGATGGAGCACGCCAAGCGGCTTGTCGAGACGGGCAAAGATGTCGTGGTTCTGCTCGACTCCCTCACCCGTCTCGGGCGGACCTTCAACCTGTGGGTCGACGGCAGCGGCCGCACGCTGTCCGGCGGCCTGGACGCGGAGGCGCTCAAGGTGCCGCGCCAGATCTTCGGGTCGGCGCGCAACATTGAGGGCGGCGGCTCGCTGACGATCATCGCCACCGCGCTGGTCGACACCGGAAGCCGAATGGACGAGGTCATCTTCGAGGAGTTCAAGGGCACCGGCAACTCCGAGATCGTGCTCGACCGGGAGATGGCCGACAAACGCATCTTCCCGGCCGTCAACCTCCGCGAGAGCGGAACCCGGAACGAGGAGCGCCTCCTCGGCGAGGTGCGGCGCAAGAAGCACAACCAGCTGTTTCGGGCGCTCAACTCGCGGGCCCCGATCGAGGCGATGCAGGCCCTGCTTCGGCACCTGCGCAACAGCCCGTCCAACGCGCACCTGCTGAACGAGCTCGTCCCCGAGTAGATGGAACGAGCGCCGGCGGGCCCGAAGAAGCAGGATCGGTCCGCCGGCACGGGCAGAACGCGTTATGGACATTGGGGAGAACGTGTCTGGGGGACACGTGGCCTTTCTCCCTGTCTTTCCGCTCCGCGATGCCCTCCGATTCTGCGTCCGACGCCTCCGACGAAGCCCCGTCGTCCCCTGAAGGGTCGGAAGAGCCGGCCCTGCTGTACCGCGTCCCGATCCACGAGTGGGACGAGTCCGACCAGCCGCGCGAGAAGCTGCTGACGCACGGGCCCACCGTCCTCTCCGACGCCGAGGTGCTGGCGCTTCTGCTCGGCTCTGGCACCCGTACCAGCGACGGCCCTGTCTCCGCCGTCGAGCTCGGCCGCGCCCTGCTTCAGTCGTACGGCTCGCTGCACGAGGTCTCGCAGCGCAAGCCGAAGGAGCTGACCCGCACGCGGGGCGTGGGGCCGGCCAAGGCCACCAAGCTCGCCGCCGCGTTTGAGGCCGGGCGTCGCGTCGAGTCGCAGCGGCAGCAGGACGAGCGAATGCAGGTCACCTGCCCCGCCGACGTGGCGGACGTCTACGGCCCGCTCCTGCGCGATCTCGACAAGGAGGTGTTCAAGGTCGTCCACCTCAATACGGCCAACGTCATTATCGGCGACTATACCGTCAGCGAAGGCGGCCTCTCGTCGAGCGTGGTGGAGCCGCGGGGGGTCTTCGAGCAGGCCATCCTCGACGACGCGGCCGCGGTCATCTGTCTCCACAACCATCCCTCCGGCAACCCCGAGCCCAGCCGCGAGGACATTCGGATCACCCGGCAGCTTGCGGAGGCCGGCGGCACGATGGGCATTCCGGTGCACGACCACCTTATCATCGCCGGCACCAAGCACACGTCGCTGGCGGAGCGCGGGGTTATTGACTGACGGGTCATTTTTCATTTTGTCATTTCGTCATTTTCAGTAGCAAAATGAGAAAATGGCCCAATGAAAAATGAACAAATGACCCCGAAGGAACTGGAAGATCGCCTCATCGACTTTGCGGTGCGGATTGGAAATGTCGCGGACGCGCTGCCGGAGACCCCGTTGGGACAGCACATTGCCGATCAGATCCTGCGCAGTGGCACGTCGCCGGCACCGAATTATTCGGAAGGCTGTGCCGCGGAGAGCCGTCGCGATTTTGCCCACAAGTTGAGCATCAGTCTGAAAGAGCTGCGTGAAACCAAAACATGGCTCCGCATCATTCGCAAGGCCGACCTGATTCCCGCCAAGCGCCTTCACGCCATCACCGACGAGACCGACCAGCTCTGCGCCATTCTCTCTCAGTCCGTGCATACGGCGAAGGAGAACGTTAGAGGCCGATAGAGGGGGCTCGCCAATGCTCAATGAACAATGAGGCGGTCCCATTGCATCCAGCAGAAGCGGTTGATACCTTTGCATGTTGTCTCCTGCATCCCTGCCATCGATCCCCACAACCCCGCCCCATGAGCGACGACCTGTTCGACACCATCGTTTCCCTCTCCAAGCAGCGCGGCTTCATCGTCCAGTCGTCCGAGATCTACGGCGGCCTGAGCGCCACCTACGACTACGGCCCGATGGGGGTGGAGCTGAAGCGCAACGTGAAGGAGAAGTGGTGGCAGTCGATGGTGTACCAGAACGACGACATCGTGGGGCTGGACGCCTCCATCATGATGCACCCGAAGACGTGGGACGCGTCGGGCCACACGGAGGCGTTCAACGACCCGCTCATCGACGACAAGGCCTCCGGGAATCGCTACCGGGCCGACGAGCTGATCGAGAATTACATCCGGGCCCTCCGGGAAGAGGGGGAAGAGGCGCACGCCGAGGCGGTCCGCGAGCGGCTGGTGGAGGCGCTCAACGCGGGGGAGGAGATGAACGACGCGCTCCACGCGATCATCATGGACGAGGAGATTCCGGCGCCGGAGTCCGGCGCGTTCGACTGGACGGACGTGCGCCAGTTCAACCTCATGTTCGAGACGGAGATGGGGCCGGTGGACGGGCAGAAGGTGTTTCTGCGGCCCGAGACGGCCCAGGGCATCTTCGTCAATTTCCACAACGCCCGCGAGCCGGCGCGCCTGCACGTCCCGTTCGGCGTGGCGCAGATCGGCAAGGCCTTCCGCAATGAGATCGTCGCCCGGCAGTTCGTCTTCCGCATGCGGGAGTTCGAGCAGATGGAGATGCAGTACTTCGTGAAGCCGGGGACGGAGCTCGACTGGTACGAGCAGTGGAAGGAGCGCCGCATGGCGTGGCACGAGAGCCTCGGCATCGACCCGTCGAACCTTCGCTTCCACGAGCACGACCAGCTCTCGCACTACGCCAACGCTGCGGTCGACATCCAGTACGACTTCCCGATCGGCTGGAAGGAGCTGGAGGGCATCCACTCCCGGACCGACTACGACCTGAGTCGGCACGAGGAGTACTCCGGCAAGAAGATGTCGTACTACGACCCGTGGGAGGAGGAGCGCTACACGCCGTACGTCGTGGAGACCTCCACGGGGCTCGACCGGACGCTCTTCATGGTGCTCTGTGACGCGTACTACGAGGAGGAGGTGAAGGGGGATACGCGTTCGGTGCTGCAGTTCCACCCCGAGGTGGCGCCCGTCCGCGCCGGCATCTTCCCGCTCACGGACAAGGAGGGCCTGCCCGACATTGCCCGCGACATCGAGGACGACCTGAACCAGCACTTCAACGTCCGCTACGACGACCGCGGCTCGATGGGCAAGCGCTACCGCCGGCAGGACGAGGCGGGCACGCCCTTCTGCATCACCGTCGACTTCGACACGCTCGACGACCAGACGGTGACGGTCCGCGACCGCGACACGATGGAGCAGGACCGCGTGGCGATCGACCAGCTTGCCACCTACATCTTCGATCAGACGGCCAACTGGGAGGCGTCGGCGTAGGGCGTGGAGGCGTAGACCGCAGGGCCTATCGGACAATCACGTCGTCCTGCGCGAGCGCATCCACCCGGTCGGGCGAGCAGGCGAGGCGTTCGCGCAGGATCGCGGCCGTGTGTTCGGCGTACCGCGGCGGGGGACGAAGCGACTGAGCAGCATCGTTGGTGTGAGGGAAGGCCGCCTGCCGCATCCCGGTCGGCCCACCCTCCCGGTTCAGAACCATCGCCTCCGCCGGGGGCTGTTCGAAGACGGCGGGGACATCGCGCACGGTTCCGACCGGTACGCCGCACTCGTGGAGGTCCGCCAGCAGGGCGTCGTGGTCGAGCCGTCGGATCCGGTCCGCCAGCACGGCATGCAGCGCATCGCGGTGGGCCACGCGCTGCTCGTTCGTCGCGAATCGCGAGTCGTCGGCCAGGTCCGGGCGCCCGAGAATGTCGCACAGCGCCGCAAACTGGCGGTCGGTGCCCACCGCCAGGACGATCGACTGGCCGTCGGCCGTCGGAAAGGACGTGCCGTACGGGGCAATGTTGGGGTGGGCCGAGCCCATGCGCTGTGGGCGGTGGCCGGCCACGAGCCAGTTGGTCGCCTGGTTGGCGAGGCCGCTCACGGCCGACTGGAGAAGGGAGACGGGCACGTACGCCCCGCCGCCGCCCTGCTCCCGCCGCAGCAGGGCCACGAGGAGCCCCTCTTTGAGCTGGTGGGCGGCCAGCACGTCCATCAGGGCCACCGGCAATTTCGTCGGCGGGCCGTCGGCCGGGCCGTTCATGTGCATGAACCCGCTTTCCGCCTGGATGACGGCGTCGTAGCCCGCCCGCTCGCGGTCGGGGCCGTAGCCGGTGACGTGGCCGTATACCAGATCGGGATTGACGGCGGACAGGGTCTCGTAGTCGGCGCCCAGCGCCTCCGCCGTGCCGGGGCGGTAGCTGGCAAGCACCACGTCGGCGTCTTTCGCCAGCTCGTGCAGGAGCGTCCGCCCCGCCTCCGTGGACAGGTCAAGGGCGATCGACTGCTTCCCGTGGTTGCAGCAGCAAAAGTAGGCCGACCGGTCGCCGCGCCCGTCGCCGTCGCCCTCGGGCGCACGCCATCGGCGGGTCACGTCGCCGTCCGTCCGGGGGTTTTCGACCTTGAGCACCGTTGCCCCGAGCTCGGCGAAAAACTGGCCGACGCTGGGGCCGGCGAGGACAGAGGCGAGTTCCAGGACGACGAGATCATCGAGCACGGGGGAAGCGCGTTTTGGAAGAGGTGTGGTCGGGCAACACGAGGGTGGGCCCCGGCGAACAATTGGTCCCCTTTGAATTGAACATGCCCCGATGAGTTCGACCATGCTGGAACGACGCGCCCCGCGATATGCCCACTGAGTCCACGGCCTCTCCGCCGCCGCCCCGAACGTGGGCACGCTGGTGGAATCGGACCCGGTATCGGCTCTACGCGCCGGTCTACGACGCCCTCGCGTGGCCGATGGAGCGCGGGCGGCAACGGGCCCTCCGGTGGCTCGACCCAGCCCCGGACGCCCGAATCTTGCTTTCGGGGTGCGGCACTGGACTGGACCTCGCGTACCTGCCCCCCGAGACGCAGGTCACGGCCCTCGATGCGGTGCCGGCGATGGTGCGCCGCACGAAGGCACGGGCACGGACGCTTGGACGAGCGGTCGATGCCCAGGTCGGAGACGCCCACGCGCTCCCCTTCGAGGACGACTCGTTCGACGTCGTCCTGCTTCATCTGCTTCTCTCAGTGCTTCCGGATCCGGGAGCGGTCCTGGCCGAGGCGGCGCGCGTGCTGGCCCCGGGCGGACGCATCTCGATCTACGACAAATTTCTGCCGCCGGGGACGCCGCCCTCGCTGCTGCGTCGGCTGGGCAATCCAGTGGCGCGGCTCCTGGTCTCGGACTTCAACCGGCGGCTGCGGCCGATGCTTGCGGGAATGAACCTGGATCTCGTGACGCATCGGGAGGCCGGGCTCTGTGGGCTGTATACCGCCTCCGTCGTGCGCCTGGGCTCCGGGCAACCCGGACGACAACAATAGACGACAACAATAGGAGCCCGAGGATCCGGAGAGCGGCCCGCGGGCGACCGAGGGACGCGTCCGGGACGAATTCTGCCAAATAAAGAATTCTGCCAAATAGAAAGGCCCCGGCCGGACCCGAGGGGGCCGACCGGGGGACGGAGCCGCACCCGATCACAACCCGTCGTCGATGTGGGCCTCAAGCGCCCGGAGAGGCCCGTAGGGATCGGGTGCGCGGAGCCGCGTGGCTACTGGATTTCAATCTGACGGCGCGTGCTCTCTTCCGTCTTCGGGACGCGAATCGTCAGTACGCCGTTGTCGTAGGTCGCCTCAGTGCTGTCGGCATCGACGGCGTCCGGGAGCGTGAACGTGCGGTGGAAGGTGCCAACGGCACGCTCCACACGGACGATGTTCTCGTCCTCGCCCGTCCGCTCGCTGGTGCGCTCGCCGCTCACCGTCAGCGTGCGGTTTTGGAGATTGATGCTGATGTCGTCCGCGCTCATGCCCGGCACGTCCAGGTGGAGGCGAACGTCCTCGTCCGTCTCCACCAGGTCGGTGCTCGGCGACCACGCCGGGGACGTGTCGCGGTCCCCGCCGTCGGTGCGGCCGAAGAACTGGTCGAAGAGGTCGTCCACCTCGCGTTGCAGGGTGCGAAGGGTGCGGGTGGGCGTTCGGCGCGTCATCTGCGTCATGAGTACCACCTCGTCCAATTGTCTCGTTCAACAGTTTGGCGAACAGGATCGTAGCGGTGCGAACAAGTCTTCGAGGCGGACACCGGCCGTGCCCGCATCGTCAGCACATCCGTCCATCCACACAATCAATGCGCGTGCCACCCCACCGAGCGCCCGGGCCAGTCCGAAACCCCGACAGGCGGCCCTGTCGCCCCGACAGAGCAGGGCTGTAGATTTGACGTGCATGTCTGCCGCGCTGAGCGGTGGGCCCCGCCCCGCACGATGTCCGTGGACGACCGCCGACAGATCTTGCAGAATGGGAAGAGTTTTGGGGAATCGGAGGGGGACGAGAGCAGTATATCAGCTGCACTCAAATCGACGCTTTCGCCCCGCCCATGCCGCCGCGCACGCAAATCGTCTGGTACAAAAGAGACCTGCGGGTGGGCGACCATCGCCCCCTTGCGGAGGCCGCCGATCGGGGACCGGTGCTGCCCCTCTACGTGGCGGAGCCGTCCATCGCGGCGGGGGCGGACTATCATCCGCGCCACTGGACGCTGATTCGGGAGGCGCTCATTGAACTGCGGGCCCGCCTCGCAAAGCGGGGACAGCCTCTGGTCGTGCGCTGCGGCGAAATGCCGGAGGTCCTCGAGTCGCTGCGGGCGACCGCCGGGCCCCTTCGTCTCTGGGCCCACGAAGAAACCGGCAACCAGCGCACCCACGAGCGGGACCAGCGCGTCCGTGACTGGGCCCGCGCCCACGAGGTCCCGTTTACGGAGGTGCCAAGCCGAGGCGTGGTGCGCGGGCCGCACGACCGGGACGAGTGGGCCGACCAGTGGGAGGCGTCCATGGACCGGCCGCTCGTGCACCCGCCCGACGCGCTCCAGCCGGTCGACTCCGTAGCGCCCGGGCCGATGCCGTCCCACGCCGACCTGGGGCTCCGGCCGTCGACCGCCGCCCTTCAGCAGATTGGGGAGGCGGAGGCCCACCGTACTCTCGACTCGTTCCTTCGCGAACGAGGACGCAACTACCGCCGGGCCATGTCGCGCCCCGGTCCCGCGCAGACGGAGTGCTCGCGGATCTCGGTGCACCTGGCCTACGGCACGATCAGCCTCCGGCGGGTGGTTTACGAGCTGCGACGGCGGCAGGAAGAGCTTCGCGGAGCGAACGGCCCGGACGCGGCGGCCCGACGCAAGGCGCTGAGCAGCTTCGACAGCCGCCTGCACTGGCACAGCCACTTTACGCAGAAGCTGGAGGACGCGCCCCGGATCGAAAACGAGAGCTACATCCCCGCCTTCGATGCCCTTCGCGCCGACGACTGGGACCCGGCGCTCTACGACGCGTGGCTCCACGGCCGCACGGGGTTCCCCATGGTTGACGCCTGCATGCGGCACCTGCGGGCCACGGGCTGGCTCAACTTCCGCATGCGGGCGATGCTCTGCTCGTTTGCGGCCTACGACTGCTGGCTCGACTGGCGCCGCTTCGCGCCCACCTACGGCGGCCTCATGGCCGACTACGTGCCGGGCATCCACTACCCGCAGGTGCAGATGCAGTCCGGCACGACCGGCATCAACCGCGTGCGCATCTACAACCCGGTAAAGCAGGGCAAGGAGCAGGACCCCGACGGCACGTTCATCCGGCGCTGGGTCCCCGAGCTGTCGCACCTCGACACGACCGCGTACGTCCACGCCCCCTGGAAGATGTCGCCCATCGAGCAGCAGGCCGCCGGCTGCGTGATCGGCAAAGACTACCCGGAGCGCGTCGTAGACCACAACGACGCGTACCACCATGCCCAAGACGCCATCCACGAGCTGCGGCAGCGTCCGGAGATCCAAGCGCAGGCCGACACGGTCCTGGAACGGCACGGCAGCCGGGCCTGAGCCCCGTTCGGACGAGACGGCCCCGCCAGAAACGGGCACGTCGCTGGGGACCAGAAGCTGAAGTCCATGTAACAGGGGGAACCCGAACGGACCCGATAGATACCGGACAACGATTTTTCAATAGTCAGGTCGCCACGATGACTGCCCCCTCGCCCGCACATTGTTGTTGCTGTCCGTGCACTCGTGCGTGAACCGCGTGGTGAACGGTCGGCACTACTGCCTCCGCCCACCGGTTCGGCCGGGGGCTTTTTTAGTTTCCCTCCTTTCGACGAGTCATCGCCCATCCCATGAAGGCCTACATCATCTACGAGAACGAAGACTGGATGCCGCCCCTCCGGTCGGCGCTCGATGCGGCGGACGTGCCCTACGAAGAATGGTTCGTGGACGACGGCCACTTCGACGTCACGGGCGCCCCGCCCGAGGGGGTCTTTCTGAACCGCATGAGCGCGTCCTCCCACACCCGAGGCCATGGCCCGGCCGTCGAGCACACGCGCCAGCTGATCGCGTGGCTGGAGCGGCACGGGCGGCGCGTCGTCAACGGGTCCCACGCCTTTGAGCTGGAGATTAGCAAGGTGCAGCAGCACGCCGCGCTGGAGCAGGCCGGGCTGCGCACCCCGGCCACGCGGGCCGTCGCGGGCGGGCCGGAGGCGCTGCTGGCGGCCGCGCAGGACGTGCCGACCCCGTTCGTGACGAAGCACAATCGGGGCGGGAAGGGACTCGGCGTGCAGCTCTTCCGCACCCACGAGGCGTTTGAGGAGGTGGTGCGCGCCGGCGACATTCCGACGCCGCCGGCCCACATTACGCTTCTGCAGCAGTTCGTGGAGGCGGCCGAGCCGTTCATCACGCGCTGCGAGTTCGTGGACGGCGAGTTCCTGTACGCCATCACGTCCGACACCAGCGACGGCTTCGAGCTCTGCCCGGCCGACGCCTGCCGCACCGACGAGGACCGCTGCGCCGTGGACGGGGACGACTCGCTCTTCGCCCTCCGCGAAGACGTGCCCGCCGCCCTGATCGACCGCTACAAGGCGTTCCTCAATCGGGAGCAGATCGACATTGCGGGCATCGAATTTATCGAAGACACCGAGGGCCAGATCTGGACCTACGACATCAACGGCACCACCAACTACTCGCCCGAGGTCGAAGACAAGCACGACCTGAGCGGCATGGCCGCCGTCGCCGACCTCCTGAAGCGCGAACTGGAGGCCGCCGCCACGGGCGAAGGCATCCCTTCCTGACGCCCCTCAACGTTCCAACCGTCAACCTTCCAACGTTCAACCCATCGATGATTGATCTCGGAATTTGGCTTCCCGTCTTCGGCGGCTGGCTCCGCAACGTGGACGACGAGGGCATGCCGCCCACGTTTGCGTACAACCGAAAGGTCGCGCAGGCGGCCGACGCCGCGGGCTTCTCGACGATGCTCATCGCCGAGCTCAACCTGAACGACATCAACGGCCCGTCGCATCCGGCCCTGGAGTGCTGGACCACCGCCTCGGCCCTGGCCCCGGTGACGGACGACATTCGCATCATGGCGGCCATCCGCCCCGGCTTCCGCGAGCCGGCCGTGACCGCCAAGATGGCCTCCAACATCGATCACATCTCCGACGGGCGGTTCGAGATCAACCTCGTCTCGGCCTGGTGGGAGGAGGAGATGAAGATGTACGTCGGCGACTGGCTCGACCACGACGCCCGCTACGACCGCTCCGCCGAGTTCGTGCAGATCCTGAAGGGCCTCTGGTCGCAGGAGCGCTTCTCATTCGACGGCGACTTCTACACCATCGAGGACACGATCCTGCAGCCCAAGCCCGTCCAGTCCGGCGGCGTGCCCGTCTACGCGGGCGGCGGCTCCGAGGAGGGGCGCAACATGATCGCCACCCACTGCGACCACTACCTCATGCACGGCGGCACGGTCGACAAGATCGCCGGCGACATCGAGGACCTGCGCGAGCGGCGGGCCGAAAAAGTTCACGACCCCGACGAGATGAAGTTCGGGATGGCGGCGTACATGATCTGCCGCGACAGCGAGCAGGAGGCCCGGGAGGAGCTCGACCGCATCACCACGGTCGACTACGAGGCCGAGGGCTTCGACAGCTACGACGACTTCGTGGAGCACTCGGAGCTGGACTCCGAGGTGGACCTCAAGGACTATTCGGTCTCGAACCGCGGCCTGCGGCCCGACCTGGTGGGCACGCCGGACCAGATCGTGGAAAAGCTGAACGCGTACGCCGACGCGGGGCTCGACCTCGTGCTGCTTCAGTGCAGCCCGATGCTGGAGGAGGTGCAGCGGATTGGGCGCGAGGTCCTTCCGCGACTGAAGTCGGCGCCGGTGCAGGGATAGCGTTTCCGAGTCAAAATGTTGTCGTCTGCCGGAGGAGAGGGCCTCCGACGCGAGGAGTCCGCCCCGCCTTCAACCGGCGGACAGTGCCCGTTGGCGGTTGGACGGGTCGGCGGGAGCCTCCGTCCCGAAAGACGGAGCGGTCCCGACGCGGTGACATTTTCGGCCGGATTGCGAATTATGCGCCGTTCGCATCGTCGCGCTGAAGCACGTCGACGCCGAGGCGGTCCTGCAGCTCGTCGACGCGGCTGCGGCTCACGCTGACCCGCGTGCCGTCTCGGAGGCGCACGGCGTAGTTGCCGCCGCCCCCGCGCAAGATGAGCTCGATCTCGTCGAGCCGCACGATGGCCGACCGGTGCACCCGGACGAACGTGTCGGGGTCGAGGCGAGCGGCGAGGGTCTTCATGCGCTCGCGAATGACGTAGGTGTCGTCGCCCGTGTGCAGCTCCGCGTAGGAGCCGTCGGCGGTGATGTGGGTCAGGTCGTCGACGGGCACGATGCGGGCCTTGCCGCGGCCCTGCACGGCGATCCGTTCCAGGTACGGCTCGTCCCGGGCGCTCTCCTTTTCCAGAAGGGACGGGTCGCGTTCTTGGAGAAGCCGCAGAAGCCGGTCGGAAATGGCCTCGCCCTCCCGGTTGGCAATCTGCTCGCGGGCGCGCCGCAGGGCCTCCTCGAACCGCTCGTCGTCGAACGGCTTCAGCAAATAGTCCACCGCGGCGAGGTCGAACGCCTTGATGGCGTACTGGTCGTAGGCGGTCACGAACACGGTGACGGGCATGTCGGCCGTCCCGATCTCCTCGATCACGTCGATGCCGTTCATGCCGGGCATCTGCACGTCGAGGAAGACGAGATCGGGGGCCTGTTCGTGGATGGCGTCGACGGCCTCGAAGCCGTCCTCGGCCGTACCGGCCACGGTCACCGCCGGGGCGTCTGTCAGGAGCTCGTGCAGGCGCTCGCGGGCCAGCGGCTCGTCGTCCACGATGAGGGCACGAATGGCGGGCGTCTCGGAAGCCATGGCGAAGGTGGGGGCGGGCAGTCAGTCGAGGTCCATGTCGGGCGCGGTGAGGGAAGAGGTCCCCGAGGCGGTGTACAGCGACGCGCTCGTGTGATGGGGCAGTGCGAGTACGGCTCGCGTTCCCCCGTCCGGTACCGTCTCCATGTGGAGGGCCTGGTCGTCGCCGTAGAGCCCCTCCAACCGAGCCCGGACGTTGCGCAGGCCGAACCCGTCTTCCTGGGACTCGGGCAGGCCCGGCCCGTTGTCCGTCACCGTCAGCACGAGCCGGTCGTCCTCGTGGCGGCCGCGCACCTCGATGCGCCCCACGCCGCGCACCTGGCTGGCCCCGTGCTTGATGGCATTCTCGACGATGGGCTGCAGGATGAGGTTGGGCACCTGAGCGTCGTACAAGTCGGACGGGACGTCGACCGCCGTGTCCAGCCGGCCCTGAAAGCGGATCGACTGAATCTCGAAGTAGTCGTCGAGGAACTCAAGCTCCTGGGAGAGGGGGACTTCCTGAGGGGCCTCCTCGTCCAGCACATGGCGCAGGAGTTCACTGAGGCGCGCAATCATGCGACGTACGCCGGCCGGGTCCCGGTCGACGAGCGTGCTCACCGCGTGCAGGGTATTAAACAGAAAATGGGGGTTGAGTTGCATGCGGAGGGCCTCCAGCCGCGCCTCCGTGAGCTGGGCTTCGAGCGCCTCGGCGCGCTCCTCCAGGCGCGCGGCCTCCTCCTGTCGCGCCTTCTGCTGAAAGTAGTAGCTCCGCGCGAAGCCGGCCATCAGGATGACGAGGTAGAAGAGCAGCTCGTCGGTGAACCAAAATTGACTCACCGACTGAACGAAAGCGAGGGGGCGCTCCCCCAACCCCGCCTCGACGGCATCTTCGGTCAGGTCGACCACGATGGACGCGGCGAGGGCGACGGCCGCATGTACGCCCACATTCCGCGTCACCGTCGTCCGCTCCGTATCGGTCGGCTCCACGACCGGGAGGGTCTTCGCGAGCCAAAAGATGATCGGGGTAAAGAGGCCCCAGAGGGCATATTCAACCAGCTCCGCCACCGTGCGTCCCCAGTGCACCTCGCTGGAGGCGTCCCCGAGGAGGGTCTGCCCGACCGACAGCAGGGCCACGGTCGTCCAGAACGCGGCCATGAGCCCCCACTCGACCCGGTTCGGCGACGTGAAGACCGACCGGTCACGCATGGGAGGACGAGAGTCGTGGGAGAAGAACCATTGAGGAAATACGAGGGTGCCTGATGGGGGGCAGCATGCACTGTTCCCGAAGAGCGAAGAACCGGGGGACCGACGAACTGCCCCCCTCCCTTCCGCGTCCGGTGTGTCGCGACGGACGGAGAGGGATCAGCGGTAGTCCCGATCGCGCCGCCCGCGGTCGTCGTTCGACCCGGACCCGAAGCTGTACTGGAACGAGAGCGAGACCTCGCGGGCCCCCCACTGCATGTTTGACTCCTGATAGAGATCCTGGTCCCGGTACCACATGGTCATGTTCGTGTCGTTGAGAAGGTCGTCGACCCGGAGGGTGAGGGTGCCGTCGCCCCCGAGCAGCTCCTGCTGGAGGGCCAGCTCGGTGCTGGCAAACCGATCGATGCGTCCCTGCGGGGGAATGTCGCGGGCCGGCCGGTAGAACTGACTGAGCTCCAGCTGCAGGCCGTCCCGCAGCTTCGCCCGGACGCTGCCCCGGCCCGAGAACAGGATTGCGTCCTGGCTGAGGTCGGTGGTCACGTTGGAGCCGTCGGTGACCGAGCGGTAGAGGTTGCCGCTGAGGGTGCCCTCCAGGCGGTCGCCGGCGTTGAACGTCGTCACCAGCTCCGTGCCGTAGGAGGTGCTGGTGGACAGGTTCTGGGCCTGACGGACGATGACCGTACGCCCGTTGATGTCTTCCTCAAACCGCACTTCCTCAATCTCATTGACAGTGTGCCGGAGGTACGGGGTGACCGAGACGGAGCCGATGCCCCACCGCTGGGTCAGGCTCAGCTCGAAGGAGTGGATGTACTCGGGGGCGAGCCCAGGGTTGCCCCGCTCCTGAAAGGTCGGATTCTCGTTGTCCTCAATCGGGTTGATGTCCCAGAGGCCGGGCCGGTCCACGCGCTTGCTGTAGGAGAGGCGGGCCTGCCGCTTCGGGCTGGGCTTGTAGGTGAGAAAGGCGCTGGGGTAGAGGCTCACGTAGGAGCTGTTCGTCACCTCGTCCTCGCTGGAAAGGTCGAAGGTCGTGGTCACGGCCTCGGCGCGGAGCCCGGCCTCCAGTTGAAAGTCCCCGATCCCCCGGCTCACTGTGCCGTACGCCGCGTGGATGAGCTCGTCGAACGTGAAGACCGTCGTGCGGTCCTCGTAGGTCTGGTCGCTGTCGAGCCGGCGCAGGGTGCCCTTGTAGCCGGTCTCCAAGGAGAAGGAGCCGAGCGGCCGTGCGTAGTCCACCTTCAGGGAGCCGTCCTGTTCGTCCTCGTTGACGACGTCAATTTCTTGGTCCCGAGGCGTGGAGAGACGGGCTCCGTTTTCGAATCCGTAGATGTTGTACGTCCCATCCTCGCCTTCGAGGTCGCGGTCGTAGCGCACCTGCGCGCTCAGGCTGTGGTCCTGGGCGAAGTCGTGGTTGAAGTCGAGGCGCCCGTCGACGCTCTCCTCGGACGAGCTGTTGTCCAGACGGCGGACGTACCGGTCCGTCACGTTCTCGGCGGTGGGGGCGCCCCCGGTGTATTCCCGATACGCCGAGCGCCCGTTCTCGTCGCCGCGGCGGAGGCTGACGCTCGTTTCCAGGCCGAGGGACGTGCCCTCGGCGACGCTGTAATCGGCGTCGGTGCGAAACGAGTGGGAGCGGTCCTGCTCTTCTTCCCGGCCGTTCTGGTCGACCCACGTGCTGGGCCCGCCCCCATTGAGCCGCTCCACAATGCGGGTGTCGGTGTCCTCCTCGCCGTCGCGCCGGTGGGAGTAGGTGCCCACGACGCGCCAGCCGCCGGCCTGGAAGCCCACGTTTGCCGAGCCGTTGCCGCCGTACCGGTCGTTGGCGTCCCGCTCGCCGCCGAGCGTGAGTCCGCCGTTCCACTTCGCCTCCAGATCGCGGCTCAGCACGATGTTGATGATGCCCGACATGCCCTCGGGCTCGTACTTGGCCGAGGGGTTTGGGATCACCTCCACGCGGTCCACGGCGTCCGCCGACAGGCTTTCGAGGTAGCTGACGAGGCTCTGGCCCTGCAGCGAGGCCGGCTCGCCGTTGATCTGAAGCGAGACGCTCTCGTTGCCGCGAAAGCTGATGCTCCCGTCCATGTCGATCCGGATGGAGGGAAGGTCTTCGAGCACCGTCCGGGCCGACCCGCCGGCGCTCAGGGCGCGCTCGGAGGTGTTGTAGACGTTCCGGTCCGTCTCAATCCGGGCGGCGGGGCGGTCGGCCGTGACCTCCACCTCCTGCTGCTGGGTCGTCGTGCGGCCCAGCCGGATCGTGCCGAGGTCGGCCTCGTCGGGAGACGGGGCCGGCTGGGTGTTGGGGCGGCGCTCCGTGGTGTACCCGACGAAGCTGATGCGGAGGGTGTACGAGCCAAGGGCCACGTCCTCAATCGTGAACCGCCCCTCCGGCCCCGTCACCGTCCCCCGGACGAGCGTCGAGTCGCCCCCGGTGTTCTCCCAGAGCGCGACGGTCGCGTCCTGCAAGGGGTCGTCCGACGCCGCGTCGACCACCCGACCCGTCAGAACACCGGCCGGTTCGTCCTGCGCGAGAACCGGGGACGACGAGAGTCCCCCCAGGAGGAGTGCGAGGAGTACGGTCCCGAGGAGTCCGACGGGCCGGGGCCCGAAAGAGGACTTGGAGCGAGTCGTGTGCATGGCGGGCAGCAGGACAAATCCGTGGACGGTTTGCGGCAACGATGCAGTGTATGCGATGGGGCGCCGAGACCAGAGGATTCCGCCCGTTCTACGAAGTGCACCTGCGCGCCGCGGTTCGCACGGTACGGGCGCCCCGGCGGATGAGCTGCACGACACCCGAACGAGTTGCACCTCCGGAGAAGACTCTGTCGCGCGTGCAGAGGGGAACAGGCCCTTCCATGGGACGCCGACGTCGGCGAAACGTACGTCGGCGCGTCCGTTCAACGGGGACCGGAACGCGCGGTCCCCCGCCCCCTTCCGAACACGCTTTCGTCAATCCGCCACAGCCCCGGAGCCCTTCATGGACACGTCGGCCCTCGGCCGGAGACTCATGGTGTTTCTCTGCCTCGGCATTTGGCTGCCCGGCTGCCTGCCGTACAGCTGTCAGCCACAGCCCAACGAGGCCCTGTACCCGAGCGACTCGCTCTCCCGCCAGGTGGCGGAGGAGACCCCCACGGACACCCTTCGGCGGCGCTGGCAGACGGGGGGAACGAAGGCGCACCCCCTTGTCCACCCGCGGACGGTTCGGTTCGTGGAGGGGGGCGGGCTGGCCGTGAGCGACGTGGAGCGCAACAGCGTATTTCGGTTCGGGGCCGACGGGCGCCTGGTGCGCGAGATCGGGGGCGAGGGCTTTCGCACGCCGTACCTAATTGGGACGCGAGGGGATACGCTGGTCGTCTTCAACGCCGAGTCGAACCGAATCGACCGGGTGGTCGATGGCCGTCGGGATGGGCCGTCCGTCTCGTACGAGCGCCCCGCTCCGGAGACGCTCGTCTACATGCTTGCGACCGACACGACGATGTACGCGAAGGTGGTCGGGCAGAACACAGACTCGTTCGTGGCCCGGCTCGGGGCCGACGCCCAGCCCACGAGCCGGGCGCCGCTGCGGGGGCCGCACTGGCGATACGCCGGCTTTCTCCGTGCCTGGGGCGACACGCTGGTGAGCCTGTCGGGCTTTCGGCCCGCAGTGGACATGCTCCCGCGTGGCTTCCGGGACGGAACGACGCCCGACAGCCTCGCGCTGATGGGCTTCGACTCGCCGATGCTGGAGCGTCGGTACGCCTTCGGGCAGGGCGACGTCACGGAGGCCCCGCTTCTGAGCCCCGCCGCGGCGCCGGTCGGCGACATGCTCTTCGTGCTCAACCTGCGCCCCGGCTGGATCCAGATCGACGCCTACGACCGCCGCGGGCGCCTGCAGCGTCGCCTCGTGGAGCGGAACGACGAGACCAACCCCAACTTTTATCCGCTCGACCTCGACGCGCGCCGCACCGAGGACGGTTACGTCTTCGCCGTCGCGATCCGGTCGCCGGAGCCCCGCCTAAAGGTGCTCGAGTGGCGGGCGCGCTGAGTAGAGGCGGGGCCGGAGGCCGCAAGGCGGGCGCCTCCCTCCGGCCCCATGTCCTTCGGGGGGGTTAGAAGTAGTAGCGAAGCCCGAGCCCGCCGCCGATACTGGGTTCCGTCTCGCGGACAAGCTCGAAGCGGGGGGTGGCCTGGATGTAGATCTCGAACCGCTCGTCGATGAGAATGTCGAGGCCGACCCGGCCGCTGACGCCCAGGCCCGCCTCCGACTGGGCCTCGTCGTAAACGCCCACGTAGGCGCCCGGGCCCACGAACCAGTGGACCGGCTGCTCGATGTTCTGGGCCGAGAGGCGGTGCTCGAAGAGGGCGTGGGCGTTTAGGAAGACAAAGTCATTGAAGCTCCAGGCAGCGAGGAAGTCGTAGGACGGGGCGTCGGCGTTGTAGATCTTGAGGGTGACGCCCGACGGCTCGCCGGCCTGTACCCCGAGCCCGGCGGCCCCGGAGGTCCGTTGGGCCTGCGCCGGCAGCGCCCCCACGCACAGTCCGACGAGCAGGGCAGCGAGAATCGTACGGGGGAGCGAGTGCATACGAGAGCATGCGGTTAATGAAACGAGCGTAAAGTAGGAGGCGGAGGACGTCGGCCTCTCTTCGTCGATCGTGCCCGAGACGCGAGAGACGGTCACCGGAAAACACGTCGGTCTCGGCGAAAAGGATCCGCGGGGCAGGGCGTCTCGTCCGAAGGTTCATTCGCTGGGGCCTCGGTTCGGAGGTGGGCAGAGAGAGACGACGTGTTGCGCCGCCGCCGGGCGAATCGGCCCGCCTGGAGGCCGTTCCGGGACGCCTTGAGGGACCGTACATCGACGGCAAGACACGAATCGCATCGTCCAACCCGCCATGGACCCGCGTGGATCGATCGAGCAGGCGCGACGCATCGCCGTCGGGGCCGGTCGCCTCGAAGAAGAATCCGAGTTTCGATCCGTCCTTGCTGGGCTTGCGTGCACGGGTCTCCAGTGGGGGGGACTGCTCGGCATCGTGGGGGTCCTCATTCTCGTGCCCGTCAATGTGGGCCTCCTCGGCCGGCCCGTGGCGTGGTGGTACCCAGGGGGTGGGGGCACAGAGGCACTCGTGCTCTGGGACAAGGCCCTCGTGACGCTTCTCTGCGCCGGGGCCGTCTGGGCCGGACGGACACGGAGTCGGGTGTCGGTTGCACGGGCCGTGGGAGGGGCGATTGCCCTTGCCATTGCGGTGGTGTCGCTGGTGCACGACGCCTACCGCGGCGTGCTGAGCATCGAGTACGTGATTCTTCTCTATCTGCTGACCGTCGTTGTCATTCCGTACCGCCCCTGGCAGACGCTGCTCCTAGGGGGGGTGCTTGGCGCCGTGCTCTACGGCCTGGGCAGCGTGGGGCTTCCCGGCACCGGCGCGGCCCGTCCCGACCTGGTGGCCCCTGGACACCTCGTGCGGATGGGGTTCGTCACCGTGGTCCTGACCGGCGTGTCGACCCTCCTCTACGCAGTGCGCCATCGCCGGTACCGGGCGCGGCGACGGGCAGAAACGCTCCACGAACAGGTGGCCCAGCTCGAGCGGGCGAAAAGCCGCTTCTTTGCCGATCTCTCCCACGAGTTTCGCACGCCCCTGACCCTGATCCTCGGGCCGCTCCGCCAGGCACTGGGGAAACAGGGGGACGAAATTCCGGGGCCCCTCCGCGAGCGACTGGGGCAGGCGGACCGCCAGGCCCGCCGGATGGCACGGCTCGTGGATCAGCTGTACGACCTCGCCCGGTTTGACGAGGGGGACCTGGCCCTCCAGATGCGGCCGCACGACCTGGTGGAGCTGATCCGGACGGTGGTGCCGCCCCTGCGGCAATGGGCACAGGCGAAGGGGCTCACCGTCCAGGAGGACGTGGGGCCGGAGTCCCTTGCGGTGCCGATGGACGTGGATCGGGTCCGGCACCTCGTGACGACGCTCCTCTCGAACGCGATCCGGCACACGCCGGAAGAGGGGACGGTGCGCCTGCGGGTGCGGCGGGGCGACGATGCGGCCGAGATTGCCGTGCGCGACACGGGCCCGGGACTGCCGGAGGCCCTTCAGAAGCGGGTGTTCGGGGATGCCGACAGCTACGTGCCCGTCCGTGGAGAAGAAGAGGCCGGGTCCACGGCGTCCACCGATCCAGAACGATGGATTGGATGGGGCATCGGGCTGGCCCACGCTCGCGCCCTGGTCCGGCGGCACGGGGGCGACATCGATGTGGAGAGCGAGCCGGGGTTTGGCACGGAACTGACCGTATGCCTGCCGCTGGGGCGCGACCCCGAGGCGGCGGTGGAGGGGCCCGTCGCGGAGGCAGCCGTCCCGTCCGCGGAAGACGGGGCGGGGATGGCCGGCTCGGGGCGTGTCCCTGCAGGGGAGCCCCCGACGTCGTCGGACGAGGCTCCCCCGGACGCCCCCGCCGTGCTCATCGTAGACGACGAGGCGGAGATGCGGGCGTATCTCCGGGACCTCCTCGGACCGGACTATCACAGGGCGGCCGTCGCCGACGCCGACGCTGCGCTCGACCGGCTCCGGGACCGGTCGTTCGACCTCGTCCTCTGCGACGCGTCGTTGCCGGCCGGGGGCGGGAAGAAGCTGTGCCGCGCCATCCGCGAGGACGACGATCTGCGTCACCTGCCGATCCTCCTGCTGACGGCCCGCCCGAACGGAGAGCGGGCCGGCGATTCCCTGAACGTGGGGGCCGACGCGTACGTGTCGAAGCCGTTCGACCCGTCCGAGCTGCAGGCCCGCGTGGAAAACCTGATCGGCATCCGGCAGATCGTGCAGGACCGTGTCCGGCTGCCCGACTGGATGGCCCCGGAGGCGGAGACGACCGTCTCGTCCGAAGAGGAGGCCTTCCTCGAATCGCTGAATGACGTGGTGACGGCGCACATCGACAACAGCAACTTTGGGGTCGACTGGCTGGCCGACGAGATGGACCTGAGTGCCCGCCACCTTCGCCGCCGCATCAAAGACGCGACCGGCCTCTCGGCGTCGGGGTTCATCCGGACCCGGCGCCTGCAGCGCGCCGCCGCGCTGCTGCGGCAGGATGCGGACACGGTGTCGGACGTGGCGGCCGCCGTGGGGTACCGGGACCCGAGCTACTTCTCGCGCCTCTTCCGCGAGACCTTCGGCTGCCCGCCGACCGAGTACGCCGCGCAGGAGGCCCCCGAAGACCCGGACATGGGTCCCTGAATGGCCGGACACGGCCGGTCTTTACCATTGGACGACCGGTTTTTGGGATGTCGGATGGCGTCTGTGTGGGCCCGTCGCTGCGTAGTTGTTGCGATAGCGCACCAGGGCGCGGCCCAATTTGCGCAGCACCACACCGTTGCCGTCTCACGACATTGCACGAAAGCCATGACTCAGTTCTTCGTTGCAAGCACGACGCAATTGGGCTCTCGCTTTCGGCCCGGTCGGGTCGCCCGACGGATCGGCGTTGTTCTGGTCGTAGTGCTCGGGGGCGTGTCGCTCGGGCTGCCCGGGGCCCTCCACGCCCAGGAGGCCGAGCCTCAAGAACCGATGTATCGCGTGGAGACGACCGGCGGGGAGGTTGTCATCGGCACGCTCGTATCCGAAGGGGAGGGGGAAGTGGTCCTGGATGCGCGGGAGCTGGGAGAGGTGACCATCCAGCGCCAGAACATCGAACGCATGGCGGAAATTCCGCCGGGGCGCTTCCGGGATGGGGCGTACTGGTTTCAGAATCCACAGTCCACGCGGTATTTCTTTGCCCCGAACGCCATCGGAATTCCGCAGGGACAGGGGTACTACCAGAACACCTGGGTTTTCCTCAACAACGTGAACTACGGGGCCACCGAGAATTTCTCCATCGGGGCCGGGACGGTGCCCGTCTTCCTGTTTGGGGCGGAGGCGCTCCCGATCTGGGTCCTGCCCAAGGTGTCCATCTCAACGCCCCGGGACAACCTTCACCTCGCCGGCGGGGCCGTATTCGGGGGCGTTCTGGGAGCGGGGGACAGTGAGGGGGCCGGCCTCCTCTACGGATCCGCCACGCTGGGCAATCGGGACCACAACGTCACGGTGGGGCTCGGATACGGCTACGCGGACGGCGGATTTGCGAGTCGGCCCGCGATCAATGTCAGTGGCATGACGCGCGTGGGGCAGAAGACCTATCTCATTACCGAAAACTACTTCTTCCCAGGGGTCGACGACGCGAATCTCATCTCGTTGGGGGTCCGCTGGGCCCCCGAGAATTTTGCGGTCGACTTCGGTCTGGTGCGTCCCCTCACGGACGCGGACGGGGTCATTGGGCTCCCCTGGCTGGGGGTGACGCTTCCGTTTGGGTCGTAATCGGAAGCAAAGGGGGCGCGCCGCCGGCAGCCCCGGCGCCCCGACGCCACGGCGCGGCCGTCGCCCCTTTCGCCCGCACTGATCACCGCGGGGACCGGGCACGATCGCCCGGGTGGCAAACCGCCCGCCACTCGTTACAGGATCGGGCAGGAATTCGGGGTCTGCCCGGCGCGTGAGAGGAACAGCGGAGGGGCTGTTGCGGTGCCATTCTCGCTTGATTTTGGTTGCTGTTCCCCCCACGAACCGCCGCTCCTCCATGGCCCTTACCGACCGCACGACGCTTGGCGAACTGAAAGAGGCCGACTATCAGGTCCGCTCCGTGAAGGACGAACTGCGGGCCAATCTGATGCAGAAGCTCCGTGCCGGCGAGGAGGTCTTTCCCGGCATTCTGGGCTACGACGAGACCGTCATTCCGCGGATTCAGAATGCCATCCTCGCGAAGCACGACCTCATCCTGCTGGGGCTGCGCGGGCAGGCCAAGAGCCGCCTCATCCGCATGCTGCCGCGGCTCCTCGACGACCACATTCCGGTGATCGAGGACACACCCCTCAACGAGGATCCCTTCAATCCGATCACCAAGCAGGGGCGCGCAATCGTGGAGGAGCGGGGCGACGACACGCCGATCGAGTGGCTGCCCCGGGAGGCGCGCTACGGCGAGAAGCTGGCGACGCCGGACACCACGATCGCCGACCTCATCGGCGACATCGACCCCATCAAGGCCGCCAACGAGCGGCTCACCTACGCCGACGAGGAGGTTATCCACTTCGGCATCGTGCCGCGCACCAACCGCGGCATTTTCGCCATCAACGAGCTGCCGGACCTCCAGCCGCGAATTCAGGTGGGCCTCTTCAACATCATGGAGGAGCAGGACATTCAGATCCGCGGCTTCAACGTGCGCTTCCCGCTCGACGTGATGATGGTCTTCTCCGCCAACCCGGAGGACTACACCAGCCGCGGCAACCTCGTGACGCCGCTCAAGGACCGCATCGACAGCCAAATCACGACCCATTACCCGAAGACGATCGAGACGGGCATGTCCATTACCGAGCAGGAGGCGTGGCAGGACCGCGCCGACGGGGCGGCGGCGGTGGACGTGCACATCCCGCAGTTCTTCCGCGAAATCGTCGAGCAGGTGGCGTTCGAGGCGCGCGAGAGCGAGTACATTGACCAGACCTCCGGGGTCTCGGTCCGTGTGACGCGGGCGGCGCTGGAGGCGCTCATCTCCGCGGCCGAGCGGCGGGCGCTTCTCAACGGCGAGGACGAGACGACCGTCCGCGTCAGCGACCTGATGCACGTGGCCCCGGCCATCACCGGCAAGGTGGAACTCGTCTACGAGGGGGAGCAAGAGGGTGCCGAAGAGGTGGCGCTCACGCTGATCGGGCGGGCCGTCCGGGCGCTCTTCGACGAGTACTTCCCCGACCCGAGCGACAAGGAAGAGGGCCGTCCCGAGTACAAGGACGTGCTCGACTGGTTTGCCCAGGGCCGCTCCATCGACCTGGACCAGGACATGAGCGACGCGGCGTACGCGGAGACGCTCGGGCAGATCGACGGCCTCCAGGCGCTCGCGGAGGAGTACCTCTCGCCGGACACGACCGGCGAGACCCACACGGGCATGGAGTTCGTCGTGGAGTCGCTCCACCAGCACTCGCTCGTGGGCAAAGAGATTAGCGACGGCGGGCAGACCTACGACGACATCATGGGCTCGATGCTCTCCTCCATCGGCGACGGCGGCGTGCCGGGCGATGACTTCGACGAGGGCGACTTCGACGACGATGACGACGACACCGACGACCCGTTGAGTCGGTACCGGTAGTGTCGAAGCGGTACACCCGTTGATCCCTCTCTCAAACACCTGCGCCCGACGATGGAGAGCTCGCCGCACGTATCGATCCGCAAGGCCACGCCCGACGACGCGAAGACGCTCGTGGACCTCATCGTGGAGCTGGCCACCTACGAGAACCTGCTCGACGAGGCCGAGCCGAGTGTGGAGCTGCTGGAGGAGCACCTGTCGGCGGAGGCGCTCACGGGCTGCGAGGCGCTCCTCGCCGAGACGGAGCGCGACACGGCGGTCGGCTTTGCGCTCTTCTTCCACAACTACTCCACCTTCCAGACCAACGCGGGGCTCTACGTGGAGGACCTGTTCGTGCGGTCCACGTACCGCGGGGAGGGCATCGGGCTCGCGCTGTTCCGGCGCCTCGCAGAAATTGCGGAGAAGCGGGGCTGCCGCCGCATCGACTGGGCCGTGCTGGACTGGAATACGGAGGCGATCGAGTTCTACGACGAGCTGGGGGCCGAGCCGCTCGACGACTGGACGACCATGCGCCTGGACGAGGAGGCCATCGAAGAGATCGCGACGGCGGGCGCGGCGGCGTAACGGTTCGGGGGCGGCCCCGCTCTGAACCGTGACTCATTTCGCCACGCCCGTCCGTTCATCTCCAGCCCCGTGAAGACGCTCGCCATCATCCCCGCCTTCAACGAAGCACAGGCCATCGGCCCGGTGCTCGGCGACCTTCCCGATGGGTGGGTCGACGAGGTGGTGGTCGTCAACAACGCCTCGACCGACGCGACGAAGGCCAACGCCCGGGCCGCCGGGGCCACCGTCGTCGACGAGCCGCAGCAGGGCTACGGGGCCGCCTGCCTGCGCGGCATCGCCTACGCGGAGACGAGGCAGCCGGACGTCGTCGTGTTTCTGGACGGCGACTACAGCGACCACCCGGAGGAACTGCCGCGCCTCGTGGAGCCGATTGCCGCCGACGAGGCGGACTTCGTGGTGGGGTCTCGCATTCGGGGGGACGCCGAGCCGGGCGCCCTGCTCCCGCAGGCACAGGTGGGCAACCGGTTCGCCTGCTCCCTCATGGCGCGCCTCTGGGGGGCAGACTACACCGACCTCGGCCCCTTCCGGGCCATTCGGTTCCGCGACCTGCTCGCCCTCGACATGCAGGACGAGACCTTCGGCTGGACGATCGAGATGCAGATTCGGGCCCTCGAGGCCGGGCTCCGGGTCGAGGAGGTCCCCGTCTCGTACCGGCGCGGCATCGGGCCCTCCAAAATTACGGGCACCCTCTCGGGCACCGTGAAGGCGTCCGCCAAGATCCTCTGGACCATCGGCCGCATGGCCGCGACGACACACCGGCGTGCCCCCCGGCTTCGAGAGCGGGTCGACCGGGCCCGCACCGACGCCCCAACGCCCAACCCAGGGGGCTGAACCTTTGCCCCAGGGCGTCGTTTTTCTCTCGGTTCGTCACGTTATCCCCCGACCTTTCGCCCCCGCACGCCGCCATGGAGCCCGACATCTGGTACAACGGAGAATTTATCGACCACGAGGACGCTGAGATCCACGTCCTCTCCCACGTCATCCACTACGGGTCCTCCGTCTTTGAGGGGATTCGCTGTTACGACACCGATCAGGGATCGGCCGTCTTCCGGCTGGAGGAGCACATGCAGCGCCTGGTCGACTCGGCCAAGGTGTACCGGATGGACATTCCCTTCGACCTCGACGAGCTCGTCGAGGCCGTCGTGGACACCATCGAGCGGAGCGGCCTGCGCGGGTGCTACATCCGGCCCGTCGTGCTTCGGGGCGAGGGCCCGATGGGCGTCAACCCGCTCGACAACCCGGTGGAGACCTTCATCGCCGTCTGGGAGTGGGGCGAGTACCTCGGCGAAGAGGCCCTGGAGAAGGGGGTGGACGTGGAGGTGGCCAGCTGGAACCGCATGGCGCCCAACACCTTTCCGGCGATGGCGAAGGCGGGCGGGAATTACCTGAACGCCTCCCTCGTGAAGATGAACGCCATCAAGAACGACAAGATGGAGGGCATCATGCTGAGCACGGACGGCTACGTGGCCGAGGGGAGCGGCGAGAACCTCTTTGTGGTAAAGAACGACACGCTCTACACCGCGCCGACGGGGCTGTCCATCCTGCCCGGCATTACGCGGGCCTCCATCATCGCGCTGGCCGAGGAGCGCGGCTACGAGGTAGAAGAGAAGAAAATTCCCCGGGAGGCGCTCTACACGGCCGACGAGCTCTTCTTTACCGGCACGGCCGCCGAGGTCACGCCCATCCGCACGGTCGACGACTACACGATCGGCTCCGGCTCGCGCGGGCCCGTCACGAAGGAGATGCAGGACGCGTTCTTCGAGGTCGTCGAGAAGGGGCACGACCCGCACGACTGGCTGACGTTCGTGGACGTGCCGGCGGCGGACGAACCGGAGATGACGGCCTAAAGGACCCTGTCTGGAATTGAATGCTCGCGGGCCCATCCCTTCCGGGGTGGGCCCGTTTCGTTTGGGACGCGCTACTCCATCACGCCGTCCGTCTCCAGCGCCCGCGGGTCGGCCTGAATCCAGTTCGTGAGGTAGTGGGTGGCAACGTAGAAGAGGGGCGTGTCGAGCGCCGCGATGCCGAGCTTGAACACGTACTGCCCAAAGACGATGCCCTGCCACGTCTCGAACGCGAGGGGCGTCGTGCCCGGATTGCCGTCCACCTCCGGCCAGATCACGAGCGCGATGGTGACCACCATGATCGTGTCGACGAGCTGGCTGAAGAAGGTGGACCCGTTGTTGCGGAGCCACATGTACTTCCCGTCAGTGAGCCGGCGCCAAAACTCGAACAGCTGCACGTCGATGAACTGGGAGGCGAGGTAGGCGACCATCGACCCCAGCACGATGCCCGGCAGGAGGCCGAAGACGGAGTTGAACGCCTCCGCGGTCACGGGCGACTGCTCGTAGGTGGGGGCCGCGTTCGCAATCCACACCACGACCGTGATAAAGACGCTCACCACGAACCCGGCCCCGACGACCGTATTGGCGCGCTTCCGCCCGTAGATCTCCGAGATGAGGTCCGTCGCCAGGAACGTCACCGGGTACGCGATGATGCCGCACGAGAGCTCCTGCCCGAACAGGACGAAGAACTTGCTCGCGACGGCATTCGTGATGACGAGCGCCCCGATGAAGAGGCCGGCCAAGACGGTGAAGGCACGCTCGGCCCGCGACGGGTCGGCGTTCCGCAGGTGGTCGAGGTCCTGGCCCGGGAGGGTCGCCTCGCGTCGTGTAGTGGTGGGGGAGTCGGAAGGAGGCACGCGGCGGAAGGGAGCCTGTGAGGAAGTGTGACCTTGTCTGCACACCCGAGTGTGCCCGTTCGTTTCCCGGTTGAGCAATCGTAACGAACGCCGAAGACCCAGCGTCAGGCTGCGGCGTCAGGGGCGGCGGCGTCCGTGACCCGCAGGAGCTCGTCGGGGGCGGCGTCGAGGAAGGCGGTGGGGCGCCGGTCGTAGCCGCGTTCCCGCTTCGGGTAGGTGAGCACGAGGTGGCGCTCGGCGCGCGTCATGCCCACGTACAGGAGGCGACGGCTCTCGCGGCGCTCCTCGGGGTCGCGCGCAAAGTAGGGCGGGAAGGCGTTGTCGTGCACGTCCATGCAGACGACGCGCTCGAACTCGAGCCCCTTGGCGCTGTGGTAGGTGGAGAGCGTAATCACGTCCTCCCCCTGCGGCGTCGTCTCTTCGCCCCAGAGCGCGAGGTGCGCAAGCAGGTCCGCCAGCGCCTCGCTCCGGAGCGGGCGGTCGGCGTAGGGGGCGAAGAGGGCGGCCAGGCGGCGGGCGAGGCCGGGTTGGAGGCCGGCAGAGGCCGTGAGCAGCGCCTCCTCGTCGATCAGCGTGTAGAGCGCGTGCTGGCGGAGGCGATCCGGCAGGGCCCGGGGCAGGAGCGAGCGCAGGTCGTCGCCGGCGGGGGAGGCGTCGCGCAGGGCCCACGTATGCCCCACCTGCAAAAAGACCCGGGCGTCGTCCGACAGGGCCTCGGGGGCGGGGGATTCGTACGTGAGGGCGGCCACGAGGAGCGGCAGGAGCGGCTCGTGGGCCAGACGGCGGCGCCGGCGCGCGCGCTCCCCCTGCATGCGCGCCAGGATGCGCTGCTGATCCTCACAGTCGGCCAGGGCGCGATGGGCGGTATCCGCGTCGTCGTCCAGGAGCGTCTCGCGGAGGTGCGCGGCGTCGTAGCGGCGAAGGTCGGGAAACAGCTCGTGCGCGGCGGGCAGCAGGTCGTACGTCGTGGCCCAGCGGGCGTCGGCCTCGTGAGTGTTGGCGAGGCGGCGCAGGACGCGGAAGTCGTAGCGCTGCCCGTTGTGGGCGACGAGGGGTGCAGTGTCGGCAAAATCGCAGAAGTCGGCCCAAACATCGGCCTCGGGCCGGGCCTCGTCGAAGTCCGACGCCGGATCCAGGCCGCACACCGTGCGGAGCGTCTCGCGCTCGTCGGCCGTCAGGTCCTCGGGCAACTGCACGAGTTCGGAGAAGCGGTCCACCACGGTCCCGTCTCGCACCTTGAGCGCCCCAATCTCGGCGACGCGGCAGTGGCGCGGGTCGGTGCTCGTGGCTTCGAGGTCGACCATCACGTACTCCGGAAAGAGCGGCTCGGGGGCGGACGGGCCGCTGGTCATCTGCAGGAGCTTGACCAGCCGGACCGAGGGGCTATGGAAGGTGGACTCGGGATCCACGACGTGCACGTCGTCCGGGTCGACCCCGAGCAGCGTCTTCTGGCCGGACGGCAGGGCGCCGTCGGGCGCGAGCAGGAGGATCTGGGGCGTATCGGTCGATCCCGAAAAGGCCCCGGTCCGCTCGGCCCAGCGGAGGAGCGCCTCCAGGTCGTTCGTGAGGACCACGTCGTCGGCCCCGAGCGGGGGAATGCCCTCGTCGGCGGGGCGGGCGAAGAGGGCCTCCTGCATTTCGGGCAGCGGCGCGGGGGGATCCGTTTCGAGGTCGAGGGCCCGCCGCACCAGCTGCCGCCAGAGCCGCGTGATCTGGGGCGTGCGGTGGTGCAGGAGCAGGCGGGGCGGGTCCCCGGCCCGCGCATCGCGGGCCTGGGCCCGGCGCCACTCGTCGAGGACCGTGCCGGCCTGGCGGACGGACGGACGAGAGGCCGGATCAGTCAGGGTGTCGGCGTAGCGGCGGAGCAGCTGGAGGGGGTCCCCGAGCTGTCGAAGGGCAGTGCGGGTGAAGGCGCCGATGGTGAGGCCGTCCTCCTGCGTGTTCTGCAGGAGGTTGGTGATCGTGGCGTAGGTCTGGTCGAGGCGGTCCGTGGCCGAGTCGAGGCCGGCGCTGCGGCGGGCCTGCTCGTTGGAGACGACGGTCTGGAAGGCCGTCCAGAGGGTCGCGTCCGGCATGCTCCGCTCGCCGAAGTCGCGCAGCCGGGCCATCGTGTCGTCCGGCAGCAGGTGGGACAGCAGCTCCGTCATGGGGGCGTCGAGCGGCCGGCCGCGCCGGCGGGCATCGACGACGCGGAGCAGGGCGTGCAGCTTCTGGGCCGGAGGGGTATCCAGGAGCGCCTCGCTCTGGCTCGTCTCGCAGGCGAGGCCGGCCCGGAGGCACGCCCGTTCCAGGGCCGCGAGGCGTCGGTTCCAGCGGGTCAGGACGGCCAGGTCGCTCCGCTCGGCCCCGTCGTCCAGCCAGTCGCGCAGTTGCCGGAGCACGTGGGTCCGCTCGGCCTCGGGGTCGTCGCAGGCGACCAGCTGCACCGGCTGTGTGCCGGCGTCCGACGTGCGAATGTCGCCGCGCTGTTTGAGGCGCTCGTCGGCGTCGAGCACCGCCTCGGCCACCGCGTAGATCGAGCGGTTTGAGCGGTAGTTGGTGGTGAGGACGTGGCGGGTGCCGCGCTCGGCGCTGCAGTCGAAGCGGTCGATGTAGCGACGCAGGTTGGCGGGCCGCGCCCCGCGGAAGCGGTAGACGGACTGGTCGTCGTCGGCCACGCAGTAGAGGTGGGCGCCCGCCTCGCCGAGGCGGCGGATGATGTCGAACTGCACCGGGTCGGTGTCCTGAAATTCATCGACGAGGACCGCCCGCGTCTCGTCCACGAGGTCGGCCCGCACGTCCGGGTGATTGCGCAGCAGGTCGCGCGTCTTGACGAGCAGGTCGTCGAAGTCGAGCGCGCCCCGGTCCCCGAGCATTTCGCCGTAGGCCCGCAGGCCTTCGGTGAGCCGCCCTGACACCGTGTCGATCCCGAGCTTAATGCGGCTGACGTGGGTTTTGACCTGGCGGTAGCTGTGGAGGTCGTTTGCCTCGCACCAGCGCTCGTGCGCCTCGTACCAGCGCTGCCAGAAGGCGTCCGTAACCGTGTCGTCGACCACGATGAAGTCGTCGGGCACGCCCGCCGGGGCCGAATGGGCGCGGAGGGTTTTGTAGCAGAAGTGGTGAATGGTGCCCGCCCGGACGTGCTGCGCCTCCGGGCCCACGAGGGCGGCGAGGCGGCTCGTGAGCTGCTGCGCGGCGCGCCGCGTGAAGGTGACCAGGACGAGGCGGGAGGGCGTCACGGCCTCGTGCTCGATGAGGTGGGCGGCCCGGCACACGAGGACGCGGGTCTTGCCGGTCCCCGGCCCGGCCACCACGAGCTGCGGATCCATCGACGCCGTCACGGCGGCCCGCTGGTCGGGGTTGAGGTCGGGCCAGTCGGCGGGGCGGGAGGGCACGGGGGCGTAGGCGTAAAGAAAGAGGAGAGGGAGAAAACGGCGTGTGCGGTGAGGAACGACGACGCGCCCACTACTCGGACGTGCCCGTCGCGGGCTCCAGGCCGAGGGCGGCGAGGAGGAGCGCGGCGGCGACGGAGCGGCGCATACAGAGGCGATAAGAATCTGCAAGGGAGGGCGCGTCCAAGATATGTGACGCGGGCGCCAACGAAAAGCGACGGAGACGTGTGGAGGAAAAAGAAGAGGGGCGGCGCGCGGAGCAGGACGGGAGGGGACCGGGCCCCGATCCGCATCAGGGCTCGGGACGGAGGAAGGGCACGAACCGGACGGGCGCGAGCGTCCGTCTCGTGAGTTTGCCGTCGTCGTTCGTGACGAGGGTGAGGTCCTGCGGGCCGCCCGCCGGGCCCACCGGCACAATCATGCGGCCACCCGTCGAAGCCATCCCCGTTCCGGACGACGACGTTGCGGTAGCCGAGGCGACGGAGGCGCTTGGTGGCGCTGGCGGCCAGGTCGGGAATGATTTCGATGGTGTAGACCGAATCCACGATCGAGGCCAGCACGGCGGCCTGGTAGCCCGAGCCGGTCCCCACCTCCAGGACGCGGTCCGCCGAATCCGGCCGGACGAGCGCCGTCATCCGGGCCACGATGTAGGGCTGGGAGATGGTCTGGTCGTGGCCGATGGGGAGCGGGCGATCCGCGTAGGCGAGCTCCGGAGACACCTCAGGCACGAACCGGTGGCGCGGCACGGAGCGCAGGGCGCCGCGCACCGCCGGATCGGTGAGGCCCCGGGCGGCGATCTGTTGCTGGACCATGCGCTCGCGCAGGTCTTGATGGGGCCACGAGGTGTCGGGCGGGGGCGCAACGACGAGGAGGGCGAGGAGGACGGGGAGCATGGCAGGGATTGAACACCTTAAAGTGTGAACAACTACTAACAGATCGTCCCAGGTGGGCGTTCAAGGTGCATGCAAGCCGGCTCTCTACAGGATTTCCACAGCATCTCTTTGAAGCGGTGCCTTAGTTGGGGGCGTCATATTTCCACACACCGACGTCGCGAGTACGCTATGCTTCCGTTTTCTCCTCCTCGCCGCCTCTCCGCCTTTGGGTCACTGCTGTTGGGACTGGCGGTCGCGTGTGCAAGCCTGGGGGCCCTATCGCCTGGGATGGCACAGGCGCAGTCCTCCGCCACCGTCCAGGGACGGGTGGTCGACGCCGAGACGGGCGCTCCCCTTGCCGGGGCCAACGTGCAGGTCCTGGGCACCCAGCGGGGCACCAGCGCCGACACCGACGGGCAATATCGCGTCCGGGTCGCGCCGGGCGACCTCCGCCTGCGAGCGAGCTTCGTCGGCTACTCGGCGGAAACGGAGCAGCTGCGCGTGGAGGCGGGCGAGACGTACACGTTCGACTTTGAGCTGACGCCCGGATCGACGCTCGACGACGTGGTGGTCGTAGGAAGCCGGGGCCAGAGCCGGTCGGCCCTCCAGTCGGCCGTCCCCGTCGATGCGCTTCCGGTCGGGGAGTTGACGACCCAGTCGCCACAGACGGATCTGAATCAGCTTCTCACCTACACGGCGCCCTCGTTCCAGGCGAATCGTCAGACCTCATCCGATGCGACTGAGTTCATCGATCCGGCAACCCTTCGGAGCCTGCCGCCCGACCAGCTGCTCGTGCTCGTCAACGGCAAGCGGCGCCACAAGAGCTCCCTCGTCAATACGCTTGGCACGGTGGGGCGGGGCGCCGTGGGGACAGACCTGAACGCCATTCCCTCGGCGGCCGTGCAGCGCGTCGAGGTGCTGCGCAACGGCGCTTCGGCCCAGTACGGGTCCGACGCCGTCGCTGGGGTCCTCAACCTGCAGATGAAGGAAGCGACCAATCAACTCACAGCCGACGTCACGACAGGACTGCGCAACGCCGGGGATGGGGAGGTCGTGAAGGTGTCGGCAAACTACGGCTTTGCGGTTGGCGAGGAGGGCTTCGTCAACGTCACGGGGATGTTTCGGGACCGGGCGCGCACCAACCGGGCCGACGGGAATCAGCTCATCCTCTTCGACCAGTCGGACTTTCCGAACGGCGTTGCGCCCCCGTCGGGCTTCCCGTTCGCGTATCCGCAGGTAGCCGGCATCATCGGAGAGGAGGCCGCTCAAAACGCCCGACGCATCGACAACCAGATCTTGAATCAGCGCGGGCTGGAGCGGTCCGACTTCCAGTTCCGAGTGGGGCAATCGGCCGTCCAGCAACGGGCCGTCTTCCTAAACTCGGAAGTAGGACTGGGCAACGACGCGACGCTCTACGCCTTCGGGGGCCTCTCCTACAAGAATGGAATTGGGGCTCCCTTCCGACGGCTTCCATTCAGCACCTCGGCCATGCCGTACCGGGCGTCCAACACTGACCCTGCCCTCTTTCCAAATGGTTTCCAGCCGGAGATGAACTCCGACGTGGTCGACCAGTCGCTCACGATTGGGGTGGAGGGCACGATTGGGGGCTGGACCTGGGACCTCAGCAACAGCTACGGGCGCAACAGCCTGGACTACCAGATGGACAACACGGTCAATGCGTCCCTCCTCCAGGCCAGTCCCACCAGCATCTACGCCGGTGGGCACGCCTTCAGCCAGAACGTGACCAACCTCGATGTGTCGCGCTTCTTCGACGACGCGTTGGCGGGCATCAACGTGGCCTTTGGGGGAGCCTACCGGACCGACCGGTACCAAATCTTTTCGGGGGAGGAAGCCTCGTACCGCAACTACGGCCGCGTCCAGCTGATCGATGACACGAGTGCCGCGAGCCCCCGATTGGTCACGCGCGACACGCTCGGCAAGGAGCCGGGCACGCAGGGCTTCGTGGGCTTTCGGCCGGAGAACGAGGTGGACCGCACGCGCAGCAACGTGGCGGCCTACCTCGATACGGAGGTGAATCTCACGGAGAACCTTCTGGTGACGGCCGCCGGCCGCTACGAGAACTACAGCGACTTCGGGGGCACCCTGAATGGGCGTCTGGCCGCCCGGTGGGGCCTGCTCGACGGGCGCCTCAACCTGCGCGGGTCGGCGAGCACGGGGTTCCGTGCCCCGTCCCTCCACCAAATCTACTTCAACGAGGTGCGGACCGACTTCGACGACCAGGGGCAGCTCGTGAACATCGGAACCTTCAGCAACGACAGCGAGGTGGCGCGCATCCTGGGCATTCCGCAACTCGAAGAGGAGCGGTCGCGCAGCTACAGCGCCGGCATTACGGCCAGCCCCATCGAGAACCTTGACCTCACGATCGATGGGTACCAGATCTACGTGGACGACCGCGTGGTGCTGACGGGAGAGTTTAGCTCGGGGCTCTCCAATCTGCTCGCAGAGGTGGGGGCACAGAACGCACAGGTATTCGCCAACGCCGTAGACACGAAGACGACCGGCCTTGATGTGGTTGCGACGTATCGCCTTCCGCTGCCCACCGGCACCGTTGAGCTCTCGGCCGCCGGCAACGTCAACGACACCGAAATCCAGGCATTGACCATCCCCGAGACCGTTCGCGCAAACTACGAGGGAGACGACCTGCAGGGCACGTTCTTCGGCCGACAGGAGCAGGGCTTCCTCACGGAGAGCAACCCGGAGTCGAAGGTGACGCTCTCGGCCGATTACCAACTCAGCGCGTTCGGCCTTCTGGTCCGCACGGTGCGCTTTGGGGAACAGGTGCGGCCCGGCTTCGCGCAGAATCAGACCCACAGCCCCGAGTGGGTGGTCGACGCTACGGCCTCGTACGACCTCACGGAGGCGGCGACGTTGAGTGTCGGCGCCAGCAACCTGTTCAACAACTATCCCGACGAGCAGGTCTTTGGAAACTCGTACGCGGGTGTCTTCGACTACGCGCCGGTGCAACAGGGGCTCAATGGGGCCTTTTACTTCGCCCGCCTCAACGTCCAGCTGTAACGGCTCCCTGTCGGGATGCAAGGCAGGACGCTACGGGCGGGGTCCGGAGACCGGGGCCTCGTCCGGGGCGCCCCACTGGCTGGCAAAGTAGAGGGCTGCTCCTACGGCCACGATGCCGAGCCCGATCAGCGACTCGGTGGGGCGGTCGAGAAACACGTACACGAGGATCCAGGCGTTCGCCGCCAGGAAGAGGAGCGGCGTCACCGGGTAGCCCCACGTCGTGTACGGGCGATCGATCTCGGGCCGGCGCCAGCGGAGGACGAACACCCCGGCGACCGTCACCATCGTCGACAGGATGAGCGTAAAGCCGGCGTACACGAGCACCTGGTCGAAGGTGGACGTGTAAATGAAGAGGAGGGCGAGGCCCAGCTGGAACAGAATGGAATTGACGGGAATCCCCCGGTCGTTGGTGACCGCGAGCCAGCGGAGCGCGGGGGCGTCCTCGCCCATCGCCTGGGTGACGCGCGGCCCCAGGTAGACGAGGGCGCTCACGGTGGAGATCAGAAGCAGGGCGATAAACAGCGACATCACCTCGCCCCCTGCGTCCCCGAAGATGACGGAGCCGGCGAGAAAGCCCACCTCCACCTCCCCGGCCATCTCCTGGGCGGGCACCGTGTATAGGAAGACGAAGTTGAGCAGCACGTAGAGGACCGTCACGAGCGCGGTGCCCAGCACCAGCGAGAGCGGCAGGTTGCGCTGGGGATCCCGAATCTCCCCGACAATGTAGATGGCAGCGTTCCACCCGGCATAGGCGTACGACACGAACACCAGCGACACGGCGAAGCCGGGGCTCAGGAGCTCGTTTAGGCCGTCTCCGCTGGGGGCGACCGTGATGCTGTGCGTCGGGTCGGCCCGAACGGCCGCGCCCACGAAGACGAGGATGAGCAGCACCTTCAGGGCCGTAAACGCGTTCTGGAACCAGCTGCCCCACGTGATGCTCGTGGCGTGGATGGCGGAGCAGAGGAGCACGATGCCGGCCGCCAGGTGGGTGGACGACAGGCTCGGGAAGACCGCGGTGGTGTAGTCCCCAAAGGCAATGGCGGCGAGTGCGGTGGGCCCCGCAAAGCCGAGTGTCGCCGAGATCCACCCGGCAATGAAGCCGAGCGAGGGGTGGTACAACTCCGAGATGAGATGGTACTCGCCCCCGGAGCGGGGAAGGGCGGCGCCCAGCTCCCCGTAGGTGAGGGCCCCGCAGAGCGAGATGACGCCCCCTACCGCCCACAGCATGAGGAGCGCGAAGGGGGAGTCCAGGTACTCCACCTGAAACCCGACGCTGGTGAAAATGCCGGTGCCGACCATGTTGGCCACTACGAGCGAAGCGGCGGTCAGCAGGCCCACTTTGACGGGCGTGCGGTCGGGCGTGGTCATTCGCGAAGGCGGGGTGGGGCGACGGGACGCGAGGCCGGACGCCGCGGGCCACGGGGCCGTGTCACGGCCATCGCGGTCCCGGAACGCTTCCGGCCAAACGAAAACCCCCTGGCTGCGAACGGCAACCAGGGGGCGGTGCCCGAGAGAGGACTCGAACCTCCACGGCCTATAACGGCCACATGGCCCTCAACCATGCGCGTCTACCAATTCCGCCACTCGGGCAGGTCGACTTCAAATTGCGAATCTGGAATGACGAGTGTGAGGGGCTTGTTTCGGCCGTTGTTCTCTGCCGCTCGCCACTCGCGCATGCAGTGACCCCGGCAGGATTCGAACCTGCGACTCACGGATTAAAAGTCCGTTGCTCTGCCAAGCTGAGCTACGAGGTCAAAATGTCAAAGACACACTCCTGTATATGCTGCCCCGTCGCATCTGTTCGTGGCGCGCGGCGTGAAGCGTTCGTGAGGCCGGAGCCGGACGACCGTCTGGACCGTCGTCCGACCGTCGAGGACGGCACGCCTCGGTCCATCGTGCAGGGCCATTTCTCATTTTCCCGCCCACTTTTGTATGATGGTCGGGCCGCTACACGCCTCCGCCAAGCCCGTCTTAAAAAATGGGTGCTGTGTCCCCGCCTCGGCGCCCGGGGCGGACTGGGGCGGAAATGCGGCGGGTCTGACGTTCCACGTTGCTCCCTTGCACGAACCTCTCTCCTCTACCATGGATGTTCTTGTCGTCGGCGGCACCGGCACCATCGGCAGCGCCGTCGTGGACACGCTCTCGCCCCGGCACGACGTAACGGCGGTGGGGCACACGAGCGGCGAGCTGCAGGTCGATCTGGCCGATCCCGAATCGATTGATCGGCTCTACGACGCCGTGGCCCCGCAGGACGCTGTGCTCTCGTGTGCAGGGGAGGCGGCCTTCGGCGAGCTTCTCGAGCTAACGACCGACGACTTTTCCCGCAGCCTGTCGAATAAGCTCATGGGACAAGTACACCTTGTCCGCCACGGGCTCAACGTGGTGCGCGACGGGGGGAGCTTTACCCTCACGAGCGGCGTGCTGAGTCAGGAGCCAATGCCGGGCAGCGCGGCCATCAGCCTCGTCAATGCTGGCGTCGAGGGGTTCGTGCGGGCGGCCGCCCTGGAGGCGCCGCGGGACATCCGGGTCAACGTGGTGAGCCCGCCCTGGGTGGCGGAGACACTCGATGAAATGGGCGAGGATCCCAGTGACGGCCTGCCGGCGGCGGCCGTGGCGGAGGCGTACCGGACGAGCCTGGAGGGCGACATGACGGGCGAGACCCTCGATGCGCGGGCCCTGGCGTAGTCCGTGTGGGGCCTGCCGTGTTGCCCATGTGCCCCGCCCGCGGTCGGGGGAGGGCGACCGAGGCGGGGCGACGACGGAGGACGGGACTTGGGGGCGTTCGGGCTCTTTCCTATACTGTATCCCTGTCGCCCTGCGGCGCCCCCGCCGAGCGACGGGCACAGTTGTGTCTTGTCCAGTTGCCGTCTTCGTTATGCCCCACCGCCCGGTTCTTCTCGCGCTCGCATCCGCACTCGCGATCGGCCTCGTCGGATGCGCGAGCCCGTCGAACGAGTCCGCCTCCCCCTCCATTGACGGGGTGGGCGAGCCGGCCTGGGTGCAGGACGCCACCGTCTACGAGGTGTTCGTCCCGGACGCCTCCGCGGAGGGCACCTTCCAGGGACTCATCGGGCGGCTCGACGAGATTCAGGCGATGGGCGTCAACACGCTCTGGCTCATGCCCATCCACCCGATCGGCGAAAAGCGGCGCAAGAGCGACATCGGGGCGCTCGGGTCCCCGTACTCGATTCGGGACTACTACGACGTGAATCCGGACTACGGAACGAAAGAAGACTTCCGGGCGCTCGTGGATTCGGTGCACGCCCGGGATATGCACATCATCATCGACCTGGTGGCCAATCACACGGCCTGGGACCACCCGTGGCTGGACGAGCACCCGGACATGTACAGCGACGGGCCGATCAATGGCTTTACGGTGCCTGTCCTGAACGGCGACACGACCAACTGGACGGACGTGGTGGAGCTCGACTTTGAGAACCCGCGGACGCGGCAGGAGATGATCGACGTCATGCAGTACTGGGTTCGCGAGTTTAACATTGACGGCTACCGGGCCGACGTGGCCCACGCGGTGCCGCTCGACTTCTGGGAGAACGCGATTGACTCGGTGGAGGCCCGCAAGGAGGTGCTGATGCTGGCGGAGGCGGCGGGGCCGGAAATGCATGAAGTAGGCTTCGACCAGACGTACGCCTGGCCCTTCTACGGCGCGCTGAAGCGGGTGTGGGAGGAGGACGCCCCCGTCCGCACCCTCGCCACGCAGGTTGACACCACCCTTGCCAATCTGCCGGAGGCGGCCCGGCGCCTACGCTTCACCACGAACCACGACGAGACGATGTGGGACGCCCCTCCGCCCGCCCTCTTCGACGGCCTGGAGGGCTCGACGGCGGCGTTCGTGCTTGCGACGAGCATGCCCGGAGCGCCGCTGGTCTACAACGGCCAGGAGCTGGGCGTGACCGATTCGGTGTCCTTCTTTGCCCGCACGCCGTACGACTGGTCGCAGACGCCCGATGTCCGACGCTTCTACCGTGATTACCTCCGGCTGTACGGCGACAGCCCGGCCCTGCGGACCGGGGCCCTGACGGTGCACACCCCGGATGCCGAGGACGTGCTGGTGTACGAGCGGGCGACCGACACGGACAGCCTGCTCGTTGCGGTGAACGTCCGCGACGCCTCGCGCGAGGTATCCCTTCCGGACGGCTACGCCGACGCGCCCCTCACCGATGCCTCGACGGGGGCGTCTGTGGAGGGCGCGACGATGACCCTAGAGGGCTACGACTACCGCGTTCTCCGGCGGGCGACTGCGGAATGACCGACAAATCGGAAGGTCGACACCGCAGGGCGCCCGCGCCCGGACTCGCGAGGTCTTGCTTACGTCTCAGTGAGCTGGAAATCGCAGGCTCATCCATTGTTCTTTTCACATTGAACGCGTGCTGACGTGAGCAGCACGACCGCCCTACGGGCCTAAGCGGCATGTAATAGGACGTGCCGTGGAGAATCCGGCCCAGGAATGGGGAGACGGGGCTAGTAGCAAGCCCTAAGGTGCTCCCCTTGGCGATGGCCAAACAAGGTCATTTTCAAAGAACCGCCTCAGTTCCATCGGGAAAAGGCACCCCGGACTGAAGCTACTTCAGAGATTGAATCTTTTGGCGGAGTTAAGTCCCGTGAGAGGCAAATTGCCACTGTTATCATGCAGAAACTCTACATGTCTCCTGCCGGGAAGCCAAAAGAGGTCTGCGCGATCACTGAAGGGTTCCTGTTTTACCCAACAGATAGTTTTCCAGTGAGACGGAGACATAGAGCCTGAACCACGCTTTAAGGCTCTAATCGCGATAGCCCGGTTGTTCTGCCGGGTACAAGGGACAAGGAATAGGCGGGACCTACGTTTGGCGAATGTGAATGAACCTGCGAAATCCAGGATACACCCAGTAGGATGATAGGGTACCTAGATCTACCGATGCCTGCTGGGTGTCGGCGGAGCCTGTGTAGTAGCCTTGGAGCAGCCCGAAATGGCTGACACTGGCGAAGATGGATAACGAAGACTCAAATACAAAGTACAGAAGATGACCGACGAAGTCCCAGACACAGTGATTGGAAGTCACGGCAGGAGGGACCGGATAAGTATCCGGGAATTGGTAGGGGATTCTTGCACCCCGAAATTGGAAGCCTGCCCCAGATGGGAAGGGGCTGAAGTAAGCGTTCCTGAATGGGAATGTGGTAGGCCATTGCGGAAACGTGAGGCCGATGTGCCTCAATAGAGACTTCGTAGAGAGCCGAGGTACGCCGAAAGGTGTACGCCCGGTTCGGGAAGAAGAGGTTGGAGACGGCCTTTAAGGTATCTGAAGAGATTAAACGCACCAACCTCTTACTTTCACCTCGTATCGCTTATGGCACCTGCCGACGACGCCGAGGGCTCCGCTCGTTCCCCGA
>ERZ1034519.11-NODE-11-length-38660-cov-15.634503_pt1 | contig 38660 bp, 34 predicted proteins | sample MGYA00520655_ERZ1034519 | MGnify/ENA primary metagenome ERZ1034519 (study PRJEB33760, sample SAMEA4777702) | hypersaline lake metagenome | biome: hypersaline environment; feature: brines | place: Spain | collected 2012-08 | depth 0 m ...
GCTTGAGGATGCCGTCTGCGGCTCCCCCCGAGGAGAAACGGGGAAAGACGTTCCGCAGGACTGCAGGACGCGCTGACGGGAGGACCAGGACCCTCCGGGGGCCGAGACTGGGGAGGCCGAGCCACGGACGGTGATCGACGAGGCCGGCGGCCGCTTGGACCGATAGGCCCCGTCGCGGTACACCTCAATCCGGATCATGGGCCCGTCACCGGCGCTCGTGCTGTCGTCTGTCTGCTTTCCCGTTTACGTGACGGGTGGATGAGAGAAAAGTGATGAAAGGCTTGTATCTTGTTCCCGCTGCGGATGGAGATTCGACCTGCGGGTGGTTACCGTATGGGTGGCCTGCCCGCTGAGAGGATGGGCTGGTTGGGTGAATCCCGTTCACGATCTGTCATCTGCTTCAGACACGCCATGTCTATCGATCGACGCCAGTTTTTGGACGCCTGCACGGCGGTCGGGCTGAGCGGCCTTTTTCCCGGTGCCCTGTACGCGCAGGTGGCCGAGCAGGAGGACGATGCCCCCATCACGACCGAACACGTGGCGGCCGCGGAATCGATTGCCGGGCTCTCCCTCACCGGCGAGGAGCGGGAGCTGCTGGTTGAGAACCTGAATGAGAACCTCGAGCAGTACGAGGCGATGCGGGCACAGGACCTGCCCAACGCACGAGCCCCGGCGACGACCTTCGACCCGCGCCGCGGCGGGGCGGAACTTCCGGAGGTCCCGCCGTCGGCCGACGGGGCGGAGGTCCCCCTTCCTCCGATCGACCGACCTTCTTCCAATGAGGAGCTGGCCTTCGCCTCCATCTCGGAACTGGCCCACCTGCTCCGTGCCCGCAAGGTGACCAGTGTGGAGCTGACCGAGCTGGCCCTGCAGCGCCTGCGTCGGTACGACGACCGGCTGCACGCGGTCATTTCGTACACCGAAGAGCGGGCCCTGGCGGCGGCCCGCCGGGCCGACGACGAGCTGGACGCGGGCACGTGGCGCGGTCCCCTGCACGGCGTGCCGTACGGGGCCAAGGACCTGCTGGCCGTGCAGGGCACGAAGACAACATGGGGGGCAGAGCCGTACAAGACCCAGACAATCGACGAGACGGCAACTGTCATCGAGCGGCTCGACGACGCCGGGGCCGTCCTCGTGGCCAAGCTGTCGCTGGGCGCCCTGGCCTGGGGGGATGTCTGGTACGACGCCACCACCAAAAACCCCTGGAACCTCGACCAGGGCTCCAGCGGCTCGTCGGCGGGGCCGGCCGCGGCGGTGTCGGCGGGCTGCGTGCCCTTCGCCATTGGGTCCGAGACGCTTGGCTCCATCGTCTCGCCGTCCACCCGATGCGGCGTGACGGGCCACCGCCCAACCTTCGGAGCGGTGGGGCGGGGCGGGGCCATGGCGCTCTCGTGGACCATGGACAAGCTCGGCCCCATCGCCCGTTCGGCGCTCGACTGCGCACACGTCTACGACGCGATCCGCGGGGCCGACCCGAAAGATCCCGCCTCGGTGGACGTGCCGTTTCCGTTCGACGCGGAACGCTCCGCCGCCTCCTTGCGGGTGGGATACCTGCAGGAGGCCTTCGAGGGGGACTACGACAACCAGTCCGCCGACCAGAAGACGCTCGATGTCCTGCGTGGGCTCGGCGTGGACCTGGAGCCGGTGTCGTGGGACGTCGACGTCCCGGTGGGGGCGCTCCTGAATACGCTCGACGTGGAGGCCGCCGCGGCGTTCGACGAGCTGACCCGCACGGACGGCGTCGACGAGCTGGTTCGGCAGGGCGAGAACACGTGGCCGAATGTCTTTCGCACCGCCCGCTTCGTCCCGGCGGTGGAGCACGTCCAGATGGATCGGCTGCGGGTGGACCTCATGGAACGGGCCCACGCGGTCATGCAAGACCTTGACGTGCTGGTGAGCCCCAGCTTCGGCGGGGGCACCCTCGGCATCACGAACCTGACGGGGCATCCGTGCGTGTGTCTTCCCAACGCCCTGCGCCCCGTGGAGGAAGGGCCGGATGCGCGCCGCCAGCCGGGCAGCATCAGTTTCGTGGCGCCCCTGTACAGGGACCAGCACGCGCTCACGCTGGCCCACGCCGTGCAGCAGGCGACCGACATCCACCGCCGCCGCCCGCCGATCCAGTAGACGACCAGGGGCGCCCCGAGGCCCCAGTTGCCGCGCACTTTCTCGCACAGTTCCCACGCCCCGCCATGCGCATCGTCTCGCTACTGCCGGCCGCCACCGAGTGGATCTGCGTCTTCGGAGGGGAGGACCAGCTCGTCGGGCGCTCCCACGAATGCGAGTACCCGGAGCAGGTGCAGGACGTGCCCGCCGTGACGGCCCCGACCTACGCGTCGGACGGCGACTCCGCCGCCATCGACGACGCGGTGCAGGGGCAACTGCAGGACGGGCTCAGTCTCTACGACGTGGACCTGGAGCGATTGCGGGCGCTGGAGCCCGACCTGATCGTGACGCAGGACCAGTGTGAAGTCTGTGCGGTGAGCCTGCCGGAGCTGGAGGTGCAGCTTGGGGAGTGGGCCGGCAAACGCCCCGAGGTTGTCTCGATGCAGCCGCAGACGCTCAAGGAGGTGCTCGACGAGGCGCTCCGCCTTGCCCGTGCTATGGAGGCCCTCGATACAGCCATGGAGGTCATTGCCAATCTTGAAACGGGCCTTCGGGTCCTTCGCGACCAGATTGGGGTGGACCGCTCCACCAACCCGCAATCGCTTCCCTCCGTGGCCTGTGTCGAGTGGCTGGAGCCGCTCATGGTGGCGGGGCACTGGATGCCCGACGTGGTGGAGATGGCGGGGGGGCGTCCCCTCATCGGCACCGCCGGGACACCCACCGCGCCGATCGAGTGGGACGAGCTTCGAGCGGCGGACCCGGACGCCCTGGCCCTGATGCCCTGCGGCTTCACCATCGACGAGACGCGGCGCGACCTGCACTACCTGACCAACCGGCCCGGTTGGGACGCCCTGTCTGCGGTCGAGGACCAGCGTGTCGCCCTGCTCGACGGCAATGCGTATTTCAACCGCCCGGGCCCGCGCCTCTACCGCGCCATTGAGGTGCTCGCCTCGGTGCTCCATCCCGAGGCCCTCCGCCCGGAGCCGCCCATTGCGGCCTGGGAGCGTCAGTGGCTGCACGCGTCCGACCCCACACCCGCATAACCCCACGCCCGCATAAAAAGCCCGCGTGGAGCGGGATCAACTCGGCCCGAAGGAGAGTGTAGTAGGGTCGGCACGCAAATCACACCTGCCGTGGCTCGCCTGCGACCATCGCCCGTGGGCCCCCGCGTCTGTTCAACTCACCCGTTGCCCGACTGACGACCGTATATGAAACGCTCGGAATTCAGCTACGACGTCCCCGAAGAACTCGTCGCAGAATATCCGGCCGACCCCCCCGACTCCTCCCGGATGATGGTGCTGGATCGGGAGTCCCACGACATCAACCACGACAAGCACTTCCACGACCTTCCGGAGTACTTCTCGGAGGGGGACGTGCTCGTCGTGAACGACACGAAAGTCTATCCGGCGCGCCTCTACGGCCAAAAGAAAAAGACCGGCGCCGACATCCAGGTTTTTCTCCTTCGCGAGCTGAACCCGGAAAGCCGGCTCTGGGACGTGGTGGTCGACCCGGCCCGGAAAATTCGCATCGGCAACAAGCTCTACTTCGACGACGACCTGATCGCGGAGGTCATCGACAACACCACCTCACGCGGCCGAACAATCCGCTTTTCGTTCGACGACGTGAACGAGGCGCTGTACCAGAAAATCCGGGACATCGGGGAGACCCCGCTGCCGCCCTACATCGATCGCGAGGTGGAAGAGGAGGACCGAGACCGGTACCAGACCATCTTCGCCGAGAATCGTGGGGCCGTGGCCGCTCCGAAGTCGACCCTTCATTTTACCGAGGACGTGCTGGAGCGCCTGAAGGAGAAGGGCGTCCACGTGGTCCCCATTACCCTCCACATCGGGCGGGGCAAGTCCAAGCCGGTGGACGTGGAGGACCTCTCCAAGCACCGGACGGATTCGGAGGAGTACGACATCCCGGAGGAGACCGCCGAGGCCGTCAACCGCGCCCTGGCGTCCGACGAGAATACCGTCACGGCCTGCGGCACGACCGTCGCGCGGGCCCTCGAGTCGAGCCTCTCGGCCGATGAGACGGTGAAGCCGGACCATAGCTGGACGGACCTCTTTGTGTACCCGGAGTACGAGTTTAAAATCGTGGAGCGGATGATTACGAACTTTCACCGCCCCGAGAGCATGCTCATGATGATGGGGGCGGCGTTTGCGGGGTACGACTTCCTGTTTGAGGCCTACGAGGAGGCCTTCGAGGAGGAGTACCGGCTCTTCGCGTTTGGGGACGCGATCTTCATCAAGTAGCCGTCCGGAAGCCCGAAGTGCCCACTGCCCGTTGCACGCGGCCCCGGATTCGCATGGATGATGCTGATGCTCGTGCCCGCTCGGACGAAGTGGCCGTCCTCATTCCGGCGGCCGGAGGAGGGCGCCGGCTGGGGGGACGGCCCAAGCAGTTCCGGGCCCTCGGCGAGCACCCGGTACTGGTGCAGGTCCTTCTCTCGTTTGAACGACACCCGGCCGTGGGCCACGCCGTGGTGGCGGCCCCCGAGTCCCGCGTGACCGATGTCACCGACCGTTTGCAGGCGGAGGGCCTCAGCGTGCTGACGGCCGTCGTGGGGGGCGGCGCCGATCGGCAGTCCTCCGTGCGACACGCCCTCCGAGCGGTGCCCGACCCCGTGAACACGGTGCTGGTGCACGATGCGGCCCGCCCCTTCGTCGCGGCGGCGCAGGTGCAGGCCGTCGTCCAGGCCGTCCGCACCGGCGGGGCGGCGTCGCTGGTCGTCCCCGTGGCCGACACGCTCCGCCGGGGCGACGCCGACAGGCTGGGGGAGACGGTCTCGCGGGACGGCCTCTACCGGATGCAGACGCCCCAGGGCTTCCGCCGCGAGTGGCTCGAGCACGCGCATCGTCGCGCATCGGCCGAAGACCTGGCGGCGACCGACGACGTGGCCCTCGTGCAGCACCTGGACCACGACGTGGTTCCGGTGCCGGGGAGCCGGCGCAACTTCAAAATCACGACGCCGGACGACTGGGCGCTCGCCCAGGCGCTGTGGCCGACATGGAGAGACGCCCCCGAACGGTTTGACCTGTCATCGTCGGCGTCGTCGTAGTGTTGCTTTCCGTAGCTGAGAACATCCCATGCGCATTGGTTTTGGGTACGACGTGCACCGCCTGGTCGAGGGGCGGCCTCTGATCCTGGGCGGCGTACAGGTGCCGCACGACCGGGGCCTCGCGGGCCATTCGGACGCGGATGTCCTCCTGCACGCGGTGGCCGACGCCCTGCTCGGGGCCGCCGCGCTCGGGGACCTCGGGGCCCACTTTCCCGATACCGACGCCAAATGGAAGGACGCCGACAGTCAGGCCCTGCTCCGACGGGTCGTGGAGAGGGTTCAGCACGCCGGTTATGCCCCCCACAATGTCGACGCGACCGTGCTGCTGGAGCGCCCCAAGCTGCGCCCCCACGTCGACGAGATGCGGACCAACATTGCACGTGCGCTTTCTTTTCCGCGCGACGCAGTGTCCGTAAAGGCGACCACGACGGAAGGAATTGGCTTCGTGGGACGGGAGGAGGGGGTGGCGGCACAGGCGGCCTGCACGATTCAATCCGCGTGACGAGAGGGTTTTGTCCCCGACTTGGCCCCAGTTCGAGTATGCTCGACGGATTCTCCAACTTCTTTGCCTGGATGGAGGCGCTTTCCCCGATCTGGGCGTACGTCACCCTGCTCGTCATCGCGTACGGCGAGAACGTGCTGCCCCCGATCCCGGGCGACATGGTCGTGGTCTTTGGGGGGTACATGGCGGGCCTCGGGCAATTGCACCTCGGCGTCGTGATTCTTCTCTCCACGGTCGGGGGCGCACTCGGCTTCATGACGATGTATGCCGTCGGGTACAAGCTGGGCCGTTCGGTCCTGAACCCCGATCGCCTGCAGTGGCTGCCCCGTGAGGGCTTCGACCGCGCGCAGCGCTGGATTCACCAGTACGGCTACGGCGTCATCGCGGCCAATCGCTTTTTAAGTGGGGCCCGGTCGGTGATTTCGTTGACGGCGGGCATGTTTCGGATGGAGACGGCCCGTACGGCCTGGTGGTGCACGGTGAGCGCGCTGGTCTGGACGGGGCTTATCAGCTACGCGGGGTACGCCGTCGGGGAAAACTGGGACCTCGTCGTGACGTACCTCCGGGCCTACGGCCGCATCGTCTTGACGATACTGGTTCTGGGTGCGGTCGGGCTGGGGGCACGGTGGTACTGGCGGCGCCAGCGGAGGACGGCGACTGGGGGCGACGACGGCGGCCCCCCCTCTGAACCCCGCTGACCGGTCGAAACTCGGCACGATGCGAATAGTTGATCCGGGTGGCTGGTCGCCTCGGCCCCGTTTGCTGACGTAGCTCAACTGGTAGAGCAGCGCACTTGTAATGCGCAGGCTGGCGGTTCGAGTCCGCCCGTCAGCTCTACAGAAAATTGCCCCTTGGACGCCAGGTGCGTCCGAGGGTTTTGTGTTTGAATCCTGAGCCGTGCCCACGTCGAGGGGCTGGGCCGCGCTCAGTGTTCGCCCAGAAGCGAGACCTCATCGCCCAGCACGTCCTCCACGTAAAGCGTCTGCACGAGCACGATCACGACGATGGCGAAGGGGGTGGCCAGGAGCACGCCCCCGGCCCCGGCACTCACGCCCCCGATGAACTGGGCCGTAATGACGGTGGCGGGCGGGATGTGGACGGCCTGCTGCTGCACGAGCGGAGAGATGAGGTAGCTTTCCAGCAACTGCACCGCCCCGTAGACCAGAATGACGTAGAGCACCTCCGTGGGCCCAATCAGGGAGGCCACGAGCAGGGCCGGCAGCACGGACAGGACGGGCCCCAGGTACGGCACGAAGGAAAAGAGAGCGGCGAGGAGCCCGAGGGCGATGGGGGACGGAATGCCGACCACCTTCAACCCGACGGCCGTCAGCACCCCGACGATCAGCATGAGAATCAGCCGGCCGGTGAGCCACCAGCGCAGGGCCCGCCCAAGCGCGGAGAGGACGTCTCGGGCCCGGGGGCGCGAGGAGGGGGGGACCAGCTGAACCACACCATCGAGGTACGACTGCGGGGCCGCCCCGCCGTAGATCCCGATAAAAAGGATGATGAACCCGTTGACGAGAAGGTTGAGGGTGTCCCGAAATACATTCGTCACGCGGCCCAGCACACTGGAGACCGGCGGCAAGAGCTGACTGGGGTCCACGTACCGCTGCATCCAACCGTACCGTTGAACGGTCGTGCGGATGCGGGAGGCGAGACGCTCGGCCGCGTCCGGAAGCAGGGTGGCCAGGGCACTCGCCTGCTCGGAAATGTCGGGCCCGGCCAGTGCCCAGAGGCCTACGAGCACGCCCCCTAGTCCAATCAGCGTGAGGGCGACAGCGAGAGGGCGGGGCAGGCGGGTGTCCTCGGTCAACTCCTGGGTCACCCCCGCGAGAAAGACGGCCAGCAGAATGCCGGCGAAAACGGTAAACAGTACCTCGACCAACTGCGTTGCGACGACGAGGACGAGTACCCCCGCCACGGTCAGCCCCATCGTCACGTAGGGGCGGCGTGAGATGTACGAGTCGGGGGACGACGCAGCCATAAACGAAAGACCGTGGAAGGGCGCAGAATACATCGAGATGGGTCGCCAAAACGTATCGCCAAATATCCTCCTCAGCCGCACCATGATCAAGCCTTTTCTGGGCGTCGAGCCCACGCACGACGACACGAACTACATCGCGGAGACGGCCGCCCTCGTCGGAGACGTCATTCTGGGGCGCGACGCAAGCATCTGGCACCACTGCACCCTGCGAGGGGACGTGAACTGGATCCGCGTGGGGCCCGAGACCAACGTACAGGACCACACGGTCGTCCACGTCACGCACGGCACGGCGCCGGCCGACATTGGCGCGCGGGTCACAATTGGACACGGGGCCATCGTGCACGGGTGCACCGTGGAGGACGAGGTGCTGGTGGGCATGGGGGCGACGATCCTGGACCACGCCGTGATTGGTCGCCACAGCATCGTGGGGGCGCAGGCGCTGGTGACGAAGGGCACCCGGGTGCCGCCCCGGTCGCTCGTCCTCGGCCAGCCCGCCGAGGTGGTGCGGACGGTGACGGACGAAGAGGTGGCGGGGATTCGGGACGGCGCGGACAACTACCTGCGCTACGCCGACGTGCACGCCGGGACGGAGAGGCCGGCCGAGAATCCGTGGTACGATCCGGTGTAGCCGGGAAAGCGTTACGGTGGGGTTGCATCGTGGGGGACCCACGTCGGTGGCTTGCCATTCGCCGCACCGCTGCCTGTTCTTCCGCATCACGTCCTCCAGTTTATGCGCACCACCGTTCTCCTGCTGGCCCTGTCGGTCGTACTCGCGGGATGCTCCACAATCACGATCGACGAGGAAACGGTCTTTCAGCCGAAGCCGTCGGTGACGCCCGAGACGTTCTCCGTTGACGACGTCGACCTTTCGGTCCGCAACATTCCGGTTGCGGACAGTGCCTCGGTCAACGGCTGGCACCTCACGCAGGCCGACGCCGAGACGACCGTCCTCTTCTTCGGGGGCAACGGGTTTTATCTCGTCCAGTCGAAGGGGTACTTGCGTGCCCTGACGCGCCCCCCGGTGAACGCGTTTCTTTGGGACTACCGCGGATACGGACGGAGCGACGGCGCGCCCAGTGCCGCGAACGTCCGCGACGATGCGCTTGCGGTGTACGACTCCCTGGTCGCGCGTCCGGGGGTCTCGCCGGACGAACTTCTGGTCTGGGGGCATTCGCTGGGCAGCTTCCTCGCCACGCACGTCGCGTCCGAACGCACAGTGGGTGGGGTCGTGCTCGAAAACCCCGCCACCAACGTTAACGACTGGAAGAGCTACCTCTTCCCGTGGTACGTCCGGCTCTTCCTCGGCGTCGAGGTGGATCCGGCCCTGCAGCAGGACGACAACCTGGAGCGGGTTCGGTCCCTGGAGGTGCCCCTACTCGTGGTGGGGGGTAGTGAGGACCAGGTCACGAACCCGGCCATGGCCCGGCGCCTGCACGCCGAGGCGGCGAGCGAGAACCGTCGGCTCGTCATCGTGGACGGAGGGGGCCACAATGACCTCTACGAAGACCCGGAGGTGCGGGCGGCGTATCGCGCCCTGATCGACGAGATCACCACGGAGGCCCCGGCCCAGTCGTCCCGGTAGGCCACCGTGCCGCGGCCGAGGGCCGTGCGGACCCGTCAGGAGTCGCCGTCGCGGGACGAAGACGGCGGCGGCCCCTCCGATGGGGAGCGCCAGCCCGTGTTGAGCCCGCTGAGGGCGAGTATGCCGCCGCCCACGGCCGTGCCGGCCACCGGAAGGGGAATGCCCACCGTGATTCCGGCCAGGAGGCCCTTCAGAACAGCGACGCCCATCCCGTCCGCCCCGTAGCGGCGCTGAACAATGCCGGTGCCGAGGCCCGCCACGACGAGCCCAATGATCGCAACGAAAGGCGTCGAGAGCCCGAGCGTAACCGCGTTCTCCGAAAACAGGAGCCAGTCGAGCCCCAGGATGAGCGCCCCGCTGGCGGGGTGGAGACGGAGTGCAGAGTGATCGGGGTCCGACATGGTGGGGGCGACGGCCGCACGCTATAGGATGTACTGACTGAGGTCGCGGCTCGACGCGATTGAACTCAGGCGATCCCGCACCATGTCGGCGTCGATGGTGATCTTGGAGCCGGGCGGGATTTCCTCGGGGACGTCGAACAGAAGGTCCTCCAGGAGCGTCGTCAGCACCGTGTGGAGGCGTCGCGCGCCGATGTTCTCCACGTCGGCGTTCACCTCGGCGGCGATCCGTGCGAGCTCGCTAACCCCTTCCTTCTCGAACTCAATCGTGACGTCCTCGGATCGGAAGAGGGCGCGGTACTGCTTGACGAGCGCATTCTTGGGCTTCGTGAGGATCTCGTAGAAGTCGTCCTCGTCGAGGTTGTTGAGCTCCACCCGGATGGGAAAGCGGCCCTGCAGCTCGGGAATGAGGTCGCTGGGCTTGGAGGCGTGGAAGGCCCCGCTGGCGACGAAGAGAATGTGGTCGGTTTCCACCATGCCGTGCTTGGTGGTGACGGTGGAGCCCTCCACGATGGGGAGGAGGTCCCGCTGCACGCCCTGCCGGGACACGCCGGCGCCCTGTCCGCCCTCGTCGCGGGTGCGGGTGCCGGAGGCCACCTTGTCGATCTCGTCGACGAACACGATGCCGGCCTGCTGAACCCGCTCCAGCGCGTCCTCCTTCACCTGATCCATGTCGATCAGCTTCTGCGCCTCCTCCTGCGTGAGGATCTCGCGGGCCTCCTCCACGGTCACGCGCCGCGTCTTGCGCTTCTGGCCGCCCCCGAGGTTGCCGAAGAGCTCCTCCAGGTTGACGCCCATTTCCTCCATGCCCATGGGGCCGAACATCTGCATCATCGACTGCGAGTCGGACGTGACCTCAATCTCAATCTCCCGGTCGTCGAGGTCGCCCCGCTCCAGCTTGTCCCGAAACTTCTCGCGGGTGCGGGCCCGGAGGCTCGTCTGCTCGCCCTCCGCCTCGGCGTCGTCCGTGTCGCTCACCGTGAAGCCCGGCTCGTCGGAGGCCCCGTCGCCGGCCCGAGACTGCGTGTCGTCGTCGGGGGGGATGAGAATGTCCAGGATGCGCTCCTCGGCCAGCTCCCGCGCCCGGTCCTGCACCTCCTCTCTGTGCTCCTTCTCCACCATGTTGACCGCGATGTCCGTGAGGTCGCGGATCATGCTGTCCACGTCGCGCCCCACGTAGCCGACCTCCGTAAACTTGGAGGCCTCCACCTTGATGAAGGGGGCCCGGGCGAGGCGGGCCAGGCGGCGGGCGATCTCGGTCTTGCCCACGCCGGTGGGGCCGATCATGATGATGTTGTTCGGCACGATCTCGTCCCGCATGTCCTTCGGCGCGTTCTGGCGGCGCCATCGGTTGCGGAGGGCAATTGCCACGTTCTTCTTGGCGTCCTCCTGCCCGATGATGTACTTGTCGAGCTCGTCGACGATCTGGCGGGGGGTAAGGTCTTCAACGTGCTGGGTGACGTCAGGCATACAGGGGCGGACTCAGGGGTAATCGGAAGGATGCTTGGAAGGGAGGGACGCCGGTCGGTTTACTCCTCGGCGTCCGTACGGGGGGACGTTTCGCCCCCGGTTTCGCTCGTGACGGTAGAGGCCGAGGCGGTCGGCGACGGGACGGCTCCGTCCATGTCGTGTGCGTCGGCGGACCTCTTTTCGTCGTCGTTGCGGCCCGAATCGGGGCTGGAGTCGGGGGATTCGCTGCCGGCGTCGCCGCCCGAGGACGCGTCCGTGGTCGACGAGGAACGGCCGAGCGTCTCGTGGAGGTCCTGGACGTCGGGGTGCTCGTCGTTGACGATGAGGACCGTGTAGTTGTACGGATAGCCGTTCCGTTTCTCCAGGCGGGCGGCCCCAGCGGCCTCCAGTTCGCTCACGAGCGATTTGGGGTCCTCGTCCGGGCCCATAAGGTCGGAGAGCTTGCGGAGCAGGGGCGTCAGGTACACCTCGTCGTACTGCCCGAAGTGCTCCTCCGTAATTTTGATGGCCCGTCGTGCCCCGGGGTTGTCGAGCGACTGAAACTGCTGAGGGGGCGGGGCGTCGGGCGACTGGGCGCGGGTGTACGCGGACCCACTGGTGGGGGCGTTCGCCAACAGGTCCTCCCGCGACTCTTCGCTGAGGAGGTTGCGGGCGTCGAGGTACCGACTGTCCTCGGCGAACGAGGGCGTATCCGCCGTCTGTGGGGGATTGACGGCGGCCACGAGGGGGCGGCAGCCCTGCTCCCGAATCCAGCGGACGAGCGGAAGATAGGGGCGATTCCCCGTGATAATGACAACCGTCTGCAGGTCCGAGCGGCGCGTCAGGGCCTGGGTCACGTCGAGCGTGAGCCGGACCTCGGAGGTATTGTCCTGCATCCCCGCGGGCACGTGAATTGGGTTGATGCCCTCCCGGTGCAGGGCGGAGGGGACCGGCGCGTCGTTCTCGTCGAGCAGCGTGTCGAAGGTGCCGTAGGCGCGGCCGTAAATGGTGGGGGTGTCGTCGCCCTCTTCAAGGTAGCGGCGAACCTCCTCGAAAATCTCCTCCGCGTACGCGCTGGTCGATCGGTCCCGCCCGCTTTGGGACTTGAGGATGGAATAAAGATTGTCGTAGTCGACAAACATGGCGGCCTGTCGTGGCGGGACGCCGTCGGTTGGAGCATCGTAGGACATAAACAGGTGTGCCCTTGGTTTCGGAAAATATAATGTCGAGGCCTCGGGGCCGGTCGCTTGTCATGAATGGAGCCCCCGAAGGCCGCACAGCAGTTGACGTTCGCCGCTAGTCCGACTCGGCCTCAATGTCGCGGATGGTTCGGTTATGATTCGTGTAGATGCAAATGTCCGCGGCGATTGAGAGGCCGTTTTCGACGATGTCACGAGCGGTAAGCCCCTGCGCGTTTTGAAGGAGGGCGCGGCTTGCGGCGAGGGCGAACGAGCCCCCGGACCCAATCGCGATGATGTCGTCGTCGGGCTCGATGACGTCGCCCGCCCCGCTGATCAGAAGCAGCTCCCCGGGGGAGGCCACCGCCAAAAGGGCTTCTAGGCGGCGGAGATACTTGTCGGTGCGCCACTCCTTCGCCAGTTCCACGGCCGCCCGGGCCACGTTGCCGCCGTACTCCTGGAGCTTCTCTTCGAAGCGTTCGAACAGGGTGAAGGCGTCGGCGGTGGACCCGGCAAATCCGGCCAGAATGTCCCCGTCGTACAGCGACCGAACCTTCTCGGCCTTGTGCTTGACGACCGTCTCGTTCATGGTGGCCTGGCCGTCCGACCCAAGGGCAATCTGCCCGTTGTGGCGGACGCCGAGGACGGTCGTGGCGTGGGGGGAGTCGGTGTCGGCGGTCATGTACGAAGAAGGAAACATCGCAGTGGGAGAGAGCGCGTCCTGCAGGGGCGTTCCACAAGCAGGAATCTTACACCCCACATGTACGACTCACGCGAGGGGCGGTTCGAGACTGACCGGCCAGACCGTCACACGCCGCGTTTTTTGCCAAACTTTAGCCGGGGCGCCTGGTGGATCGTGCTCCGACCCTCACACGTCGACGAATGGCGGTGCCGCACAGGGGCGGGCTACCGGGAGGGCGGTTCTTCGAGGGCCTGTTGCGCCGGGGCAGGCTCCCGCAAAATAACGACCGCGTGGCTAATCTCGTAGAGCGGAACGGCGGGCCGGAGGAAAATGTCGAGCTCGCTTCGTCCGGCGGGGGCGGCCACGGAGTCGATGGTCCCAATGCGGCGCCCCGGGGGGAAGACATTGCTGTGGCCACTGGTCACCACGCGCTGGCCCGTCTCCACGGGTTCGGTTTCCACGACGTGGTCGAGCTGGAGCCGGTCGAGGCGCTCGCCATCCCAGCGGACAATGCCTTCGGCCCGGAGCGGGAGGACCGTGCCCGGCACCCGGAAGTCCGTGTTGAGGAAGGGCATGACCCGGGCGTAGTGCTCGTTGGTCAGGACGACGGTGCCGACAATGCCCCGTTCATGCACGACCGGCATCCCCTCCGCCACGCTGTCGGCGGTGCCGACATCGAGGATGAGGAAGTTGTCCTTCTGGAAGATGTCTTTTGTGACAATGCGGGCCGGACGGAGGCGGGCGTCGGTCGTGTCCGTGAGGCCGAGCAGGCGCCGCAGCTCGTCGTTGCGCTGGCGCACGTCGCGGGTGCGGGCGACCTGGCTGGAGAGTTGAATGTTTTCACGCCGTAGCTCGTCGTTGCGTTCGAGGACGCGGAGGTAGCGGCCCATCCACGCGAAGGTGCTCTCGACCTGGGCGGTCCACCCCAGGGCCTGGGCCCGCAGGGAGCGCACCAGCGGCTGGTTTTGGGTCAGCATCAGGGTCGCCGCCACCAGAAGAACGGCGCCCAGAAGAAGCCAGTCGGTGGGGCGGGTCTGAGACGCCATGGGTGGAAGGGGACATCCGGTCCGAAAGGGCACCGACAGGGCGCATCGTGCCGTTTCAGGTGAGGACGCGCTCGTAGTTTTCCAGGTTCTCCAAGACCTCGCCGGTGCCGCGCACGACGGCCTTCAGGGGGTCCTCGGCCACGTACACCGGGAGCTCCACGCGGTCGCGGAGCATCTGGTCGATGCCTTCGAGGAGGGCCCCACCCCCGGTCATCATGATGCCCCGCTCCAGCACGTCCGCCCCCAGCTCCGGGGGGGTGCGCTCGAGCGTGCGCAGGACGGCGGCGCTGATCTGTTCGAGGTTGTCGTGGAGGGCCTCGCGCACATTGACCGACGAGATCGTGCGCACCTTGGGGATCCCGCTCACGAGGTCGCGTCCTTTTACGGACAGGTCCAGCTCTGTGTCGAGCTCGATGGCGCTGCCCACCTCACATTTGATGCGCTCGGCGGTCCGGGAGCCGATGAGCAGATTGTGATTGCGCTTGAAATACTGCACGATTGCCTTGTCGAGCTCGGCCCCTCCGACCCGGAGCGACTCGTCCAGCACGATGCCGGAGAGGGCAATCACGGCAATTTCGGTCGTCCCGCCGCCAATGTCCACGACCATGTTGCCTACGGCCTCCTGGATGTCGAGGCCAATGCCGATGGCCGCCGCCATCGGTTCGGACACGAGGTTGACCTTCCGGGCCCCAGCGTGCTCGGCGGAGTCCCGCACGGCGCGCTTTTCGACCTCCGTGATGCCGCTCGGGACGCACACGACCATGCTCCGGATGGAGGTGAGCCAGTTGTTCTTGACCTTCCGGAGCAGGCCCTGGATCATCTCCTCGGCGACCTTGAAATCGGCGATGACGCCGTCCCGCAACGGCCAGATCGTCTCGATGTCCTGGTGGGTGCGCTCGTGCATCTGGAGGGCCTCGTGGCCAATCTCCCGCACTTCGTTCGTGTCGGAATCGACCACGACGATGCTCGGCTCGTTGAGGACGATGCCCTCACCGCGGATGTACACGAGGGTGTTCGCCGTCCCGAGGTCAATGGCAACGTCCTGAGAGAGGTTGAAAAACATCGATTGTTCTGTACGGATGAGGGCCGGAGGAGGAGAACGGGGGTGTGGCTGAGCCGGCCGGTGGAGCAGAGACGGTGGGGGCGGCGGTTCAGAAATGGCCTGCGCCCGGGAGGGGACGCGAGCACGGCGGCCCTTCCGAGCGTGGAGGGCGCTCCCCGGCGTGCGCTCAGTGCCGGAAATGCCGCTGACCGGTGAGAATCATGGCCACGTCGTGGGCGTCGGCGGCCTCGATGACGTCGTCGTCGCGGATGGACCCACCGGGCTGAATGGCCGCGCGAGCCCCTTCGTTGGCCGCGGCTTCCAGGCCGTCGGCAAACGGGAAAAATGCGTCGGACGCTACCACGGAGCCGGTGAGGTCAAGTTCCGACTTTTCGGCCTTGAACACCGCCAGCTCGGAGGCGTCGATGCGGCTCATCTGCCCGGCCCCGACGCCGAGGGTGGCCTGATCGCGGGCGTACACGATCGCGTTGCTCTTCACGTGCTTGGCCACGCGCCAGGCAAAGTCGAGGTCGGCGCGCTCGTCGTCGGAGGGGGCGCGGGCGGTCGGGACCTCCCAGCCGTCCCGGGCGGTGGCGGCGGGGGGCAGCGCCGGGTCGCGCGTCTGCACCAGCAGCCCGCCCAGCACGGAGCGGACGTCCAGCCGGTCGGTGCCCCGAGCCGGCTGTTTGGCCCGGACGACCCGGCGCCGGTCCTGCTCCGTGAGGAACTCGAGCACGCCGGGTTCAAACTCGGGCGCAATGACGATCTCGGTAAAGATCTCGTCGATGGCCTCCGCGGTGGCCTGGTCGAGGGCCTGGTTTACGACGACGATGCCGCCGTAGGGAGACTGGGTGTCGGTGGCAAAGGCCTGGTGCCACGCCTCCTCCAGGGTGTCGGCGGTGGCGACGCCGCTGGGGTTGGTGTGTTTGAGGATCGCACAGGTCGGCCCCGCGTCGCGAAACTCGTCGATGAGCGCGAGGGCGCTGCTCGTGTCGAGCAGGTTGTTGTAGGAGAGGGCCCTGCCGTGCAGCTTGTCGTAGAACGGGGACGGATCGCCGTAGAGGGCGCCCTCCTGGTGCGGGTTCTCGCCGTACCGAAGGGACTGCGCCTGGGGCAACGCGACGTTGTAGGTGGGCTGGAGGTCGCCATCGCCGTCCGCATCGGCCCCGGAGGCGCGAGACAGGTGCGCGTCGATGTCCTGGTCGTAGGCGGCCGTGTGGGCGAAGGCCGCCTCGGCGAGGCGCCGGCGTGTGGGGGCGGAGAGGTGTCCGTCGTTCTGCTCCAGCTCATCGGCGACGGCGGCGTACTGGTCGGGGGCCGAGACCACGCCGACGTCAAAGTGGTTCTTGGCCGCGGCGCGCAGCATCGTCGGGCCGCCGATGTCGACGTACTCCATGACCGTCTCCGGGTCGGCGTCGGGATCCTGGACCGCTTCGGAGAAGGGGTAGAGGTTGCCAACGACGAGGTCGATGGGGGCGTAGTCGTGTTCGTCCAGTGCCGCCATGTCGTCCTCGCGCGAGCGGCGGGCGAGGATGCCGGCGTGGAGGGCCGGGTGGAGGGTCTTGACGCGTCCCTCCAGCACCTCGGGCACGCCCGTCACGTCGGCCACGTCGGTGACGTCGATGCCGGCGTCGCGGAGCGTGTCGGCGGTTCCGCCGGTGGAGATGAGTTCTACGTCGAGCGATCGGAGCCGCCGTGCGAAGTCGGCGATGCCGGTCTTGTCGTAGACGGAGAGAAGGGCGCGGCGAACGGGCGAGGGGGCGTCGGGGGGCATGCGGAGGGGGGAGAGGGAGTTATTCTGAATCAGTGGGGGAGCGACGGGGATGGTCGGGGGCGTCGATCCGGATGCAGCGGTCGTCCTGGTGCACCCGACCCGCAGCGAAGAGGCGGAGGGCCTCCGGGTAGAGGCGGTGTTCCACCTCGCGGACCCGGTTGGCGAGGGCCTCGGGGGTGTCGTCGGCGTAGACGGGGACTGGTTCCTGCAGCACGATGGGGCCGTGGTCGTACTCCTCGTCCACCAGGTGCACGGTGGCCCCGGTCCAGTGGACGCCGTAGTCGATCACGGCGCGGTGGACGTGCATCCCGTACATGCCCTGGCCGCCGAAGGCCGGGAGGAGCGCGGGGTGGATGTTCGTCATGGAGCCCCGGTAGGCGTCGACCACGTTCGGCGGAATTTTCTGCATGTAGCCTGCGAGCGCGACGAAGGTCACGTCGTGTGCGGCTAGGCCATCAAGGAGTGCGTGCCCGAAGGCCTCGGGACTCTCGAACGACGCGGGCGGGATCACCTCCGTCGGCACGTCGTGTTGATCCGCCCGCTTGAGCGCTCCGGCGTCCTTGGTGTTGCTGATGCAACACGCCACCTCGGCCGGGAGGCGGTCACCGCCGACCGCGTCGAGAATGGCCTGGAAGTTGGTGCCTTCCCCGGAAGCAAAGACAGCGAGACGCATTGACCGGCCGGCGGTTGGGCAGTAGGACGGGACGTACGCTACTCGTTTCCCCAAGATGCGGGTGGGGAACAGTAAATGCTAGCACCTCGCCGGCAAATTTGCTGTGAGATCGTACACGTCCGGACGCCGCCTTCTCCTGCGCAGTGCGGAGCAACACACGGCCCCTCGACGTTCTCGGGGTGATCGTTCCGGGACGCCTCGGCGATCCACTCCGCCAGGGGAAAATGCTTTGCCCCCGGGCACATCGGGGGCCTGACGTGCCGATAATCGAAAGACACAGCGTACTGTACGCACCCGATGGGTCCTTGAACGCATTCCCCAATGGGAAATGGACGAGCCCCGAACTCATTATTACAATGGTAGTGAAAGGCAACCGGTCGTGGTCAACTACCGTGTCACATAGGCGACCCGGAAGAAAAACAGCCATCAGACGGTTGGTTGGGTTCGGTCATTTTCAGCGAAAAGAAAATAGATGGGTTCTGCTCGTTGGGGGAGAGGTGCGACAGTCAAACGGAGAAGTGCATCCGACGCAGCCCCCAATTTCGTGAATAAATTCTTCTTACATTTAAGTTTTATCCAAAAGAGGAGATAAACTGTATAGGCGGTGCTTTTTGCATTCCATCGGCAAAAGGCACGACCATTCCCTCTGGAGGCGTCATCTCCTCAGCCGAGAATAACATGGTTCGCATGGTCTTGACCGTTTCCTCGCTGCTTCGTCCCGACGACGAAGCGCTCTCGTCCGATGAGGAGGACCGCATCCAGCTCTATCGCCTGATGAGCCTCCTCGGGGCGTTCTTGATTACGTCCCTCAGCATCCTCTATCGGCTGTCCGGGCTTGAGTCGGTGAGTCCCATGTGGGCGTACCTGGGCCTGTCGGGCCTGTTCGGGGGCCTCTTCCTGCTGTCCTACGTCTCCAGGTGGATCCGGCGTCACTACGTGCCGCTGATGTGGGGGATCATGTATCTCCAGATGATCTGGATTGTGGCCGTCGCCACGGCAAATGAGTTCAGAAGTGAGTACGGGCTCGCCCTGTTGCTAATATACGCGTCCATCGGGGTGGTCATCGAACTCGGCGCCCAGTCATTTCGGCCCGTCCTTTGGTTCCTCGGGTTCGGGGGCCTGGTGACGGCCGGGGGGCTGTTCTTGACCCCCGCCCCGAAACTGCAGCCCCCCGTCGTGCTCGCAATCATGGTCGTCGTGGGACTCACGGTCAGTGTTTCCCTCCGCGGCCGAATGACGATTCGACGGCAGCGCGATTTGCTCGACCGCCTCGTCGAAACCAGCCCCGGGGCGATCGTTCGCCTCGATCAGGAGGGCACCTTTGTCCAGGCGAACGGGCGGGTGGCGGAGGTGCTCAGGAGCAGTGAAGACGACATCTGTGGTCGAACGTACGCGGAGGTGGAATGGACCCTGACGCCATTCGGGGCGGACACGATGCCGGAGGAGGCGGTTCCTTTCAACCACGTGTTGGAGACGGGCGCGTCGGTGCGTGACGCGGAACTCTCGGTCCAGTGGCCGGACGGGACCCAACGGGTGCTTTCGGTGAGCGGGGCGCCCCTCCAGGCGGAGGGAAAAGGCCCAGGGGCTGTGTTTCACCTGCGCGACATCACGGACCGGGTGCGGCGGGAGCAGACGCTCCGGAGGGTAAAGGAACGGTACCAGACGCTGGTTGATAATTTCCCGGATGGAGGGGTCTTTCTGTTCGGCGAGGACCTGCGGTTCCGGCTTGCGGGGGGGCAGCGGCTGGAGAGCGCCGGACTCCCCCCGTCGAACGTGGAGGGCAAGACCCCGCACGATCTGTTTCCGGACGAGATTGCGCGAGAACACGTCACGTATTTTCGCCGTGCCCTGGACGGGGAGAAGCACGTCTACGAACAGGAATACCAGGGGCAGCACTACCGCGTGCAGACGCTCCCAATCCGGGGGAAGGCAGGCGACGTCATCTCCGGGCTCGCGGTGTCTCAAGACATCACCGAGCGGAAGGAGCGAGAACGGCGCCTTCGACAGTCCGAGACGCTCTTCCAAAACGCCCAGGATGCCCTTTTCCTCCTCGATGTGGAGGGCGAGGCGGACGGGCGGACGTTCCGGTACCGGCGTGTGAATCCCGTCTACGAAGAGCAGTTCGGGCATGCCGAGGCGGAGATCCGGGGACGCTCCCCACGAGAGGTGTTTGGGGGCGACGCACGGCGGCTGATGATGGAGAAGTGCCGGCGGTGCGTGCAACACCGAGAGGCCCGTCTGTACGAGGAGACCATCTCGCTGGAGGGGAGGGAAACGTACTGGAAAACCCGCATCGCCCCCGTGGTCGTGGAGGGGCGTGTGCGCCAGATCGTGGGCATCACCCGGGACGTGACCGAACAACATCGGCGCCAGGAGGCCCTGGAGCGACAGAACGACCTCTTCGACCGTGCGCAGGAGATTGCCAGCGTTGGGGCCTGGGAGTACGACGCCAGGGCCGACGCCAGCAACTGGACGAAGAAGGCATACGAGATTCTCGGCTACCCGCCCGACGCCGACCCGAATCCGAGCACGGCGGTGGGATATTACCACCCGGAGGACCAGCCCCGGGTGCAGAAGGCGCTTCGGGACGCCCTTCAGGAGGGGAAGCCCTCCGACCTGGAAGTGCGCGTCGCGGCCGGCGACGAGGTTCGGTGGGCGCGCATCCGGGGCGAGCCCCAGTGGGAGGACGGCGAGGTGGTGCGGGTTCGAGGGACGATCCAGGACATCACGGAGCGGAAGCAGCGGGAGCGCGCCCTCCGTGAGGCCAAGCAGGAGGCGGAGGAGGCCAGTCAGCTCAAATCCTCCCTGCTCGCAAACATGAGCCACGAGATCCGCACGCCGCTGACCTCGATCATCGGGTTTGCGGAAGCGACCAATGCCGAAGCGAAGGAGCTCGACCTGCCGGACGACAGTCCGCTGCCGAACTACGCCGAACTGATCGAGCAGAGTGGGCGGCGCCTGCTCGAGACGCTGGAGGGAGTGCTGAACCTGTCGAAGCTGGAAGCCGGCGAGATGGAGCTGGAGGCCCGTCCGGTCGATTTGGTGGAGGAGGCGGAGGCCGTCGCCGAAGAGCTTCGGCCGCGGGCCGAGGAGAAGGAGGTGTCACTTCAGCTGGAGACGGAGGCGGCATGGGCCGAGGCCGACAAGGGCGGCGTGCAAATCCTCGCGCGGAATCTGCTCTCCAATGCCGTCAAATACACGGAGGCGGGCGGGCGCGTCCGCCTCCGAACGTACCGCGAGGAGGGGGCCGTTGCCTTCGAGGTCGAAGACACGGGAATTGGCATGGACCCCGAAACCGCCGAGGGCCTTTTTGAGCCCTTCCGGCAGGCCTCCGAGGGGTTTTCGCGAGAGTATCAGGGCACGGGCATCGGGCTCGCGGTGACGAAGGAGACCACGAAGCAGATGGAGGGGAGCATTGACGTGGAGACCGAGAAGGGAGAGGGAACACGGATCACGGTCTGGCTCCCCAGGGCCCACGACGACGAGTGAAACGGCCGGCCGGCGAGGGGGGGCACGGGCCGAACCGAAGAGCGCGTCGGCGACGGGGCCTTTGCGCCGAGTCTACAGGGCCTGCTGCACGAACGCGGAGGGGTCCCCGAGGGAGTCGAACAGCAGGTCGGGATCGTGTTGTGACAAGTCGTCCCGTCCGTAGCGGCCGGTGCAGACGGCCACGGCCTGCGCGCCGACGGCCCGCGCACACTCGATGTCGTGGGCCGTGTCGCCGACGACGACGGCGTGCTCGTGGGGACGGAAGGCACGGCCCGTGTGGTCGGCCGCCCGCCGGGTGGCCAGCTCCGGCAATCGGTTCCGCTCCGCGTGGTCGCTGCCGAAGGCCCCAACGGGAAAGTACTCGTCCAGGCCGTGTGCGGACAGCTTCTCGTAGGCGATGGGCTCGACGTTTCCCGTCACCAGGCCCAGGTGTATCTCCGGGTGGGCGTCCAACCTGGCCAGCAGGTCCGAGACCCCCGGTAGGACCTCCACGTCCGCCGGCGTCAGCACGTCCCGCATGGTCTCCACGTACGTCGTAATCACGTCCTCAATCAGGGCGTCGGTCGCGGGCAGGTCGTTGTGCGCCAGCACCGCCTCGACGATGGCCGGGTCCGTGCGGCCGGAAAACGTCACGCCGTCCGCCGAAATCGGCTGGTCCATGAGCGAGGACAAGGCGGCGTTCACGGCCTCGCGGCCGCGGCCGTTCACCCGAACGAGGGTGCCGTCGATGTCGAAGAGAAGAAGCCTCATTGTACACAAGGGAATCCGGGGGAGGAGAGGACGCGGGGCGCATCACCGAGTGTACCACCCTCGGCCGTCGGGAGATCCCGCCGGGCACCGGCTTGGAAGAATTCAGCAACAACGAGAAACGCGCAGTCGTCACGGGGGCAGACGTGAACCTCGTCCTCTCGTCGGGCATTAGAGGGAGCGGTTGTCGCCGTTGGCCGCATCACAGCGTGACGGCCCGGCCCTGTTGCATCGTTTCTCCCGCCAGCCCGCCCCGCCTCGCATGTCTCCCCCCGACGCCGCCCCCGATGACAGTGCCCTGTACCTCATCGACGCGATGTCGTTGGCCTATCGGGCGCACTACATCTTCATCAGTCGGCCCCTGATCAACTCCAAGGGCCAGAATACCTCCGCGGCGTACGGGTTCACCAACTCCCTGCTCAAGTTGATCGAGGACCACGACATCGAGCACGCCGCGGTGGTGTTCGACGAGGGCGAAGAGGACACCTTTCGGAAGGAGATGTACGACGACTACAAGGCCAACCGGGACCCGCCGCCGGAGGAGCTGCTGGAAAACATTCCCTACATCAAGGAGATCGTAGAGGGGCTCGACATTCCGGTGCTGGAGGTGCCGGGCGTGGAGGCCGACGACGTCATTGGGGCGCTCGCGAAGCAGGCCGAGGCGGACGACGCCGACGTGGTGATCGTCTCGCCCGACAAGGACTTCAAGCAGCTGCTCAGCGACAAGGTCTCGATCTACAAGCCCGCCAAGGGGGACCAGGACTTTGAGATCAAGACGGGAGACACCTTCCGGGACGAGTATGGCCTGGACCCGGCCCAATTCGTCGACATGCTGGCCCTGATGGGCGACAGCAGCGACAACGTGCCCGGCGTCTACGGCATCGGGGAGAAGACCGCCCAGAAGCTCCTGCGGGAGTACCACTCCGTGGAAAACCTGATCGACCACGCCGACGACCTGAGCGGCAAGCGGGCCCGGGAGGGCATGCAGGAGCACGCCGAGGAGGCGCGTCTCAGCAAACGGCTCGTCCGCATCCGCACCGAACTGGACGTGGGCCTCGACTGGCACGAGCTCCAGCGGCGCGAGCTGGACGAGGAGAAGCTTACGGCCGTCTTCCAGGAGCTGGAGTTCGACTCCTTCGGCGACCGCCTCGGTATCGAGGGGGGCGAGGGGTCCGAAGAGGAGACGGACGAGGACGACCCGGACCTGCAGTTCGACTTCGGCCCCTACGAGAAGGTGCAGGAGCTCGACCCGGAGGCCGTCGATTACGAGGTCGTCCGGACGGAGGAGGAGCTCCACGCCTTTGCCGACCGGCTCGGCGAGGAGGCCCGCTACGCGTTCGACGCGGAGGCGACCTCCCGAGACCCGATGACGGCGGACCTCGTGGGCCTGTCGTTCAGCTCCGAGGCGGAGAGGGCCACCTACGTCCCGACCCCGCTTCCCGACGACACCCCGACCGACGCGGTCCTCGACGTGCTGGGGCCGGTGCTGGCGCGGGACACCGAGAAGCTGGGGCACAATCTGAAGTACGACCTGCTCCTGTTGAAGCAGCACGGCGTCGAGGTGGGCGGGACGCTGTTCGATACGATGGTGGCCCACTACCTCGTGGCCCCGGAGGAAAATCACAACCTGGACGACGTGGCGCGGTCGGTGCTCAACTACAAGATGGTCCCCATTGCGGACCTGATTGGGGACGAGACCGACCGGGACTCGATGCGGGAGGTGGACGTGGAGACGGCCGCCCCCTACGCCTGCGAGGACGCCGACATTTCGTACCGCCTGGCGGACGAGCTGGAGGCGCAACTGGAGGACGGAAACGTGCTCGACGTGGCCCACGACATCGAGTTTCCGCTCGTGCACGTGCTCGCCACGATGGAGCACACCGGGATTCGGCTCGACACGGACGTGCTCGACGAAATCCTGGCCGGGCTGGAGGAGCGCCTCAGCGGCATCGAGGAGGAGGTGTTCGAGCTGGCCGGGGAAGAATTCAACATCAACTCGACCCAGCAGCTCGGCGAAATTCTGTTCGAGAAGCTCGACCTTCCGGTCGTCTCCAAGACGCCGACCGGGAAGCCGTCCACCAAGGAGAGTGTGCTTCAGGAGCTCTCCACCGAGCACGAAATTCCGGGGCTCGTCCTGGACTGGCGGTCGACCTACAAGCTCAAGAGCACCTACCTCGACAGCCTCGGCGAGCTCGTCCACCCCGAGACGGGGCGCCTGCACACCAGCTTCAATCAGACCCGCACGGCCACCGGGCGGCTCTCGTCGAGCGACCCGAACCTCCAAAACATTCCCATCCGCACCGAGATGGGCCGGCAAATCCGGCGCGCCTTCGTCCCGAAGGACGGATGGGCCCTGCTCTCGGCCGACTACGCGCAGATCGAGCTGCGCATCCTCGCCGCCATGAGCGGGGACGACGCCATGCGGGCGACCTTTCAGGAGGGGGGCGACATCCACACCGACGCCGCCGCGCGGGTCTACGGCATCGACCCCGAAGACGTGACGCCGGAGCAGCGCAGCAAGGCGAAGGAGGTCAACTACGGCATTCCGTACGGCATCTCGCCGTGGGGGCTCGCCCAGCGGATGCGGATGCCGGTCGACGAGGCGCAGGACATCATCAAGCAGTACCGGAAGTCGTACCCCGGGGTCTCGCAGCTCCTGAACGAGCTGGTGGAGAAGGCCCAGGACAAGGGCTACGCGGAGACGCTCCTGGGGCGCCGGCGCTACCTCCCCGACATCGACAGCTCGAACAGCAACGCGCGCAGCGCCGCCGAGCGGGTGGCCGTCAACATGCCCATTCAGGGCACGCAGGCGGACATGATTAAGATTGCGATGAACCGCATCCACGACCGGCTCGCCGGCGACGACTGGGCGACGCAGATGCTGCTGCAGGTGCACGATGAACTCGTGTTTGAGGTGCCCCCGGACGAGCTGGACGCCGCACAGACCATGATCGACGACGAGATGCGCGACGCCCTGCCGCTCGACGATGTGCCCGTAACCGTCGACATGGACACCGGCGACAACTGGCTCGAAGCCCACTGAGCGTGATGCGTGAAGGGGGATACGTGAGTACAGGCCAAGGTGTGCAATTCACGCATCACGGCCTCACGCATCACTCTTCTCCCCAATCAACGGCATTCCTTTTTCGATCTCAGTATTTCCGTATGACCGAGACCGTCCCCGCTCCGCCCCGCGACCTCCCCGCCGCCGTCGACTTTCAGGAGGCGTCGGACGGGATCGAGTGCTACCGCCTCGTCGACAACGACCTCCGCATTCTGCTGCTGCCCCAGGACGGGGCGCCGGTGGCAACCTCGATGGTGACCTACCACGTGGGGAGCCGCAACGAGCGCACGGGCCACACCGGGGCGACCCACATGCTGGAGCACCTCATGTTTAAGGGGACCGAGCGCTACCACAAGCGCAAGGGCACCTCGATCTTCGAGACGCTCCAGTCCGTGGGGGCGAAGGTGAACGCGTCCACCTGGCTCGACCGCACCAACTACTACGAAATGCTTCCCACCGAGCACCTGCCGCTCGCCCTCGACATTGAGGCCGACCGGATGCGGGGGGCGCTGATCGACGCCGAGGACGTGGAGGACGAGCGCACCGTCATTCTGAACGAGCGGGACCGGAACCAGAATGACCCGGTATCGCGCCTGTTCGACGAGGTGTGGGGGGCGGCGTTCGTGGCGCACCCTTACCACCACCCCACAATCGGGTGGAAGAGCGACATCGAGCGCATCACGCCGGACGGGCTGCGCGAGTACTACGACACGTTCTACTGGCCCAACAACGCGACGCTCTCGATCGTCGGCCGGTTTGACCGCGGGGAGACGCTGGCCGAGGTGGCCGAGCACTTCGGGGACATCGGGCCGGCCCCGCGCGACATTCCGCAGGTCACCACCGAGGAGCCGGAGCAGTCCGGTCCCCGCCGCGTGACGGTCCGACAGGACGGCCAGCTCGGGGCGGTCCTGATGGGGTTCAAGTCGCCCCCGGCGCTGGAGGCCGACTCCGACGTGCTCGACGTGCTGGCGCGCATTCTGGCGTCGGGGAAGGGCAGTCGCCTCTTTCAGCGGTGCACCGATCAGGGCCTCACCAGTGACGTCTTCGGCATCAACTTCCGGCTCCGCGACCCCGGGCTCTTCTCGGTGTTTGCGTACCTCGCCCCCGATCAGGACCACCAGACGGTCGAGGACGCCATCCACGAGACGATCGCGGACGTGCAGGAGAACGGCGTCACGCAGGAGGAGCTCGACCGGGCGCGCAGCCAGCTCCGTGCCCAAATTGCGTTCGACCGCGACGGGCCGATGCGCGTGGCCTCGCAGCTCAACGAATCGCTTGCGGCGGGCGACTGGAAGCTGTACACCCAATACCTCGACCGCCTGGACGACGTCACCGCGGAGGATGTCCAGCGTGTCGCCCAGACGTACCTGACCAGGGATGGCGTCACCATCGGCCGGTACGTCCCCACCTCCTGACGCCCGCTCCCCCCATTCCGGCTCCCCATCCGGGACGCCGTCCTGTCTCCGTGCCCACTGCCTTCCACCGACCGCTCCGTTCATGTCCGATTCCGCCGCCACGCGCCCCCACTCCGATCCAGCCCTCGCCCCCCGCATTCAGGACCGCACGGCCGGTCCCGGGCGGCTTCTGACGCTCCGCACGTCGGTCAACGACGTGGTCTCCTTCCGGGGGTCGTTCGTGACGAATCCGGACCTCGCCGCGGGGGATGCGCTCCGCCAGCAGCTCACGGTGTCCCTGCTCGACAAGGGCACGGAGCACCGCGACCGCTTTGCGCTGGCCCGCGTGCTGGAAGCGTGTGGCGCGAAGCTGGACCTGTCGAGCGACGGCCTGTTCGTGGAGATGTCCGGCCGGGCGCTGGTGGACGACCTGCCGCGGGTCCTGGAGGTTGCGGCCGAGATGCTGCGGGCCCCGGCGTTCGACCCCGAAGAATTTCGGAAGGCCCGGGCGCAGGTGGCCGCCGATCTGCAGCGCCGCATGGAGAAGACGTCGGCGCAGGCCTCCACGGCCCTGTCGCAGCGCCTTTTTCCCGAGGGGCACCCGAACTATTCTCCGGCCCCGGAAACGGTGCTGGAGTGGCTGCAGGGCCTCACGGTGCAGGACGTGCGGGACTACCACGAGGCCCACTTCGGGGCCAACGAGTGGACCCTCGCCGTGGTCGGGGACCTTCAGCACGACGCGGTGGCCTCGGTCGTGGACGAGACGTTCGCCGGGTGGGCACCGCACGACGCCCCGGCCACCCACGACACCGATGCGGTCTCTACGGAGGTCGGCCGCACCACCGTCCCGATGCCGGACAAGTCGAACGTGGATGTGCGCCTGGGCCACGCGGTCCCCATCCGACGGGACCACGACGACTACCCCGCGTTCTACGTCGGCAACTACATCCTCGGCGGCAACTTTGCGGCGCGCCTCATGTCCACCGTCCGCGACGAGATGGGGCTCACCTACAGCATCCGGTCGAGCCTATCCGGGGTGAGCACCCGGTACGTCGGGTCGTGGCAGACGAGCGTCACCCTCAGCCACGACGCCGTGGACGAGGGCATCGCGGCGACGACGGACGTCATCCGCGAGTTCGTGGCGGAGGGGGCCACGGCGGAGGAGCTCGACGCGAAGAAGACGACGATCACCGGCTCGTACTCCGTCGGCCTGGCCACCACCGACCGCCTGGCCCAGTCCATCTTGACCAACGCCGAGCGGGGCTTCGACGTCGCCTACCTCGACGACTTTCCCGAAGAAATTCGGGCGCTTACGCTGGACGAGGTGAACGCCGCGATTCAAGACTACCTCGATCCGGCGTCGATGCAGGAGGCCCTTGCGGGGACCCGGCCCCGCCCTGCTGAGGCAACGGCGGGGGCGTGAGCGGGCTGGGTCTACGACTCGTCCACCTCGTCCCGGATGATCGAGAGCCGTTCCTCGGGGGTGAGGGGGGGCTCCTTCGGCATGATGAAGGCCAGGGCGAAGTAGCCGAGCACGAACGGCCCCCCGGACCCGATCACCCCGACGACGAACGCGATGCGGACGAGGGTGGGGTCGAGGTTCAGGTATTCTGCGATCCCACCGCACACGCCAAACAGCTTTTTGTCGGTGCGGGAACGGGTCAGCTGCTTGTTGTCTGACTTTTTCGGCTCCTCCACCACCTTCGTCTGGCCGGTCTCCGCCTCCACGGCCTTTTTGGTCGTCGTGGACTCGGGGTCGTCTTTGCCCGACGAGCGCCACGTGAGAAGGCCGAACCCGAGCAGGATGACCCCGACGCCCACCAGCCAGGGAAGGATGAGACCGGAAAAGGCCAGGCCGGTCCAGGCCCCGAGTTCGCTCAGGAGGTAAATGGTGCCGGCCAGGATCAGCGTCAGTCCGGTCACGGTGGGCAGGTTGAAGAGGCCGGACGTGTCCGTGTCGTCGCTGAAGTACAGGGTGTCCAGCTCTTCCTCGGAGATGTCGTCCAGGTCGAGCGTGGTCTCGCCCACCTCGAAGGCCGACGGCTGCTCGAAGGACTCGTCGGTTGTCTCTGAGGACCGTTGAGACCGGGAGCGCGGAGAAGACATGTCGGAGAGGGGCGGTTGTGAGGGAGAGCCCGCGGGGGGGAGCCTACGGGGCGAGAACCTGTTGTTCGGTAACGATCGTGGTCACCGGCACGTCGTGGGAGGCATTTGGCAGGGAGGGAACCAGGCAGGCCTCGTACGTCAGCGCAACGCGTGGACAGGCGACCGACTGGAGGAACGCGTCGTAGTATCCCGACCCATGGCCGATCCGGTGTCCGTCTTGGCCGACGCCCAAGGCCGGCACGAACACCACGTCAATCGCGCCGGGCGGGACCCGCTCTGTGTGCTTGGGCTCTCGGATGTCCCAACGATTGGCCGTCAGCGACCCCGGGCCGTCGTACCGGCGATGTTCCAGGGTGGGCGTCTCCGCCTCAAAACTCGTAACGACCGGCAGGACGACCTCCACGTCTCGGGCCCGAAGCAGCGCGATGAGCGGGCGCGTGTCGACCTCGCGCTGGGCCGTGATCGGCCAGTACACGTGCACGACCTGTGCCGGGGCCACGGGGGGGGCGCCCAGGGCCCGGTGCACGATCAGGCTGCTGCGGGCGCGACACGATCGGGCCGATAACGAACGACGATAGGACCGAAACCGGCGGCGCCACGAGGTTTTGGCTTGAGAGCCCATTGGGCCCATTCACGGTGAAAAAGGCTGGTGATCGATTGGGCCAAGAATCCTAACAGAATTACGCGTCATTGTCCAAAAACGATCCCTGCCGGGGATGTGCCATAGCGGACGCCGTGGGGGGATTGTTACGGAGGCTTCCGCGTCCCGAGGGCGGGGTGGCGAATTATGGATGAACACCCTTCCGGGAATGGATCGAATCGTGGCGTCCAATACGTATAGGGACCGGTTGAGCCAGCAATTCAGGGGAACAGTCTCTGGTGCAGATTAGCCACTGGGAGGGGCGACAGGCCGCCTCTCCGTTCTGCTGCCTGCGGCGGAGGCAGGTCCCAATATCGACGAGACGAGCCGACGCACACCATCATGTTTGAAGGATTGTCCCAAAAACTTGAGGGCGCCCTGCAGTCCGTCACGGGCCAGGGCCGCATCGACGAGGTGAACGTCGCCGAGACGATGCGGGAGATCCGCCGTGCGTTGCTGAACGCGGACGTCAACTACCAGGTTGCGAAGGAGTTTACCGCGAACGTCAAGGAGGCGGCTACGGGGGAGGATGTTCTGACCTCGGTCACCCCGGGCGAGCAGTTGACGAAGATCATGCACGACGAGCTGACCCGGGTGCTGGGCGGCGAGCACGAGGGCATCGAGATGGCGGAGACGCCGCCCACGGTGATTCTCGTCGCCGGCCTGCAGGGCTCCGGCAAGACGACCTTCTGTGCCAAGCTCGCCCGCCACTTCCGGAAGGAGGGACACGCGCCGCTTCTGGCCGCCTCGGACGTGTACCGGCCCGCCGCCGTGGACCAGCTCAAGACGCTGGCCGACCAGGTCAACGCGCCCGTCTATTCGATTGAGGACGACGGCGAGATCGTTGAGGATGCCGTGCGCGTGGCCAACGAGGCCGTTGCGGAGGCCCAGAACACCGCCCGCGACATTGTCATCATCGACACGGCGGGGCGCATGCACATCGACGAGGCGATGATGCAGGAGGTGGAGGACATCAAGACGACGGTGGCGCCGAACGAAACCCTGTTCGTCGTCGACAGCATGACGGGACAGGACGCGGTAAACACCGCCAAAGAGTTCAACGAGCGCATCGACTACGACGGGGTGGTCCTGTCCAAGCTGGACGGGGATACACGCGGTGGCGCGGCGCTCTCGATCCGGACGGTGGTCAACAAGCCGATCAAGTTTGCCTCCACCGGTGAGAAGCTCGACGCGCTCACGCCGTTCTACCCGGACCGCATGGCCCAGCGCATCCTGGGCATGGGCGACGTGGTCTCGTTCGTGGAGCGCGCCCAGGAGCAGTACGACGAACAGGAGGCCGAGCGCCTCCAGGAGAAGATTCGCTCCGAGGAGTTTGACCTTCAGGACTTCTACGATCAGCTCCAGCGCATCCAAAAGATGGGCTCGATCAAGGAGCTCATGGGCATGATTCCGGGGGTCGGCAACAAGATTAGCGACCTCGACATCGACGAGGAGGCCTTCACGCACATCGAGGCGATTATTCAGTCGATGACCCCGGAGGAGCGGGCCCACCCGGACATTCTAAACGGCACCCGTCGGCGCCGCATCGCCCGGGGGAGTGGGAACGAGGTCCGCGACGTGAACCAGCTGGTCAGCCAGTTCGAGGAGATGAAGGACATGATGAAGACGATGCAGAAGATGACGAGCAAGGGGCAGGACGTAGACATCTCGAGTCTCATGGACAAGATTACGGGGGGCGGTGGGGGCCAGAGTCGGAGTCCACGCTAGGACGAGGGCCGCCGGTAGAACTGCTTGCGCACCTTTCACGATTGTTGAACTGAACACACCCGAACGAACACGTGTCTGTTAAGCTTCGACTGCGCCGCATTGGGCGCAAAAAGATTCCGGTCTATTCGATCGTCGCTGCCGACCAGCGCAACGCGCGGGACGGCCGCTACATCGAGGACATCGGCCGCTACTTTCCGCTCCGCGAACCCGCCGAGGTGCGCCTGGAGGAAGACCGGGCCCTCTACTGGCTCGAAAACGGGGCGCAGCCGAGCGACACGGTGCGGTCCATCCTGCGCCGCCGGGGCCTCCTGCTCCATCACCACCTGAAGAAGAAGGGCGAGTCGCCGGGCGAGATCGAGTCGGCCGTCGAAGAGTTTCGAGAGCGCATGGCCGAGCAGGGCGAGGAGGTGAAGATCGCCGTTGGCACACGCGGCCAGGACCCGCTGGAGCGGGAGCGCGAGCGGGCCGAGGAGATCGACGAGGAAGCCCAGTTGCGCGCCCAGGCCACCCCGCTGTCGGCCGTTCAGGAAGAGACGGAGGCCGAAGAGGCCGAAGACGTCGAGACGGCGGACGCCGAGGACGCCGACGCCGCTTCCGAGACGGACGAGCCGGAGGCCGCCGCGGACGAGGCGGACGAGACCGACGCGTCGGCCGACGCCGACGACAACGAAGAGCCCGAAGACGAGTAGTCCCGAGCGGGGCCTTCGGCCCCTGTGCTATGCCTCCCCCGACGGCCTCCACGCCCGACGATTCGGCGGATCCGGGTCCGGACTTCGCGGACGTCCCGCCGACCGACCTCGTGAAGGTGGGGTTTATCTTCCGCCCCCACGGGCTGGACGGAGAGCTCAAAATCGACCCGTCCGCGACCGACGATCCGGCGCGTTTTGAGGTGCTGCCCACGGTGTTTGTGGGGCCGCATCCGCGTCGCGTCGTACGCCACGACATCGCATCGGTCCGCTACCAGAAGACGAAGCGCGGCATCACGGTCATTCTGGGGCTCGACGGCATCGTGGACCGGGACGACGCCGAGGCGGTCGCCAAAATGGACGTGTTTGCCACCGAGGCGGCCCTGGGCCTGGAAGACGACGAGCTGTTTGCCGACGACCTGGTGGGCTGGACCGTTGTCACCGAGGAGGGGGCGGTGCAGGGCACCGTCGCGGACTTCATGGAGATGCCCGCACAGGACCTCTTCGTGGTCCGGACCCCTGAGGACACGGAGGCGATGATCCCGGCCATCGACGACTTCATCATCGAGATCGACGAGGAAGCGGAACGGATCGTCGTGCGTCCCATCGACGGATTGATGGACGCGTAGGGCAGTGCAGCCCGTGGCACACTCAGAAGACCGTTGTTGACCGGCATGCCTGGGAGCATACGCATTGACATTGTGACGGCCCTCCCCGCCCTCGTGGAGGAGCCCCTTCAGCATAGCATTCTGCAGCGGGCACAGGAATCGGACGTGGCCACCCTCCAGGTGCACAACCTTCGGGAGTACGCGACCGACAAGCACCGACAGGTGGACGACCGCCCGTTCGGCGGGGGCGCCGGGATGGTGCTGAAGCCGGAGCCGCTGTTTCGGGCCGTGGAGGCGATCGAGGGGGCGGCCGGAGAGGCGGACGACATCATTTACCTTACGCCCGACGGTGCGCGGCTCGATCAGTCGATGGCCAACCGCCTCTCGATGGAGGGCCACCTCATTCTGATTGCGGGGCACTACAAGGGCATCGACCAGCGGGTTCGGGACCTCCTCGTCACGCGTGAAGTGTCGATTGGCGACGTGGTTCTCAGCGGCGGGGAGCTGCCGGCACTGATGCTGGTCGACGCGGTCGTTCGCCTCGTGCCGGGCGCGCTGGGCGACAGCTCGTCGGCCCTCACGGACGCGTTTCAGGACGGGCTTCTGGGCGCGCCGGTCTACACACGCCCGGCCGAGTTTCGGGGGCACGAAGTGCCGTCCGTCCTCCGCTCGGGCGACCATCAGGCCATCGCCCGCTGGCGGGATGAAAAGCGACTCGAAAAGACCCGGGACCGCCGGCCCGATCTCCTACCCGACACCAACAACGATTCGACCGAGGCGTCTTCGCAGTAGGCATACGCGCCTCCGGCGTTGACCGACCATTGTTTGTTTCACCCAACAATAGAACAGTGACATGGCTACTGACCTTATGAGCGTCGTCGAGGCGACGCAGCTTCGCGACGACGTGCCGGACTTTGACTCCGGGGACACGGTAAACGTCCACCTCCGGGTGGTTGAGGGCGAGAAGGAGCGCATCCAGCAGTTCGAGGGGGTGTGCCTTTCACGTCGTGGCTCCGGGCCGAACGAGACGATTACGGTTCGCAAGGTGTCCGAAGGCGTGGGCGTCGAGCGCATCTTCCCGGTCCACTCCCCCCGTGTGGCCCAGATCGACGTCGTTCGTCGTGGGGCCGTGAACCGGTCGAAGCTTTCGTACCTCCGTGGCCTGTCGGGCAAGGACGCCCGGATTCAGGAGCAGATTCGGGGGAACTAGGGGCGTAGCGGAGAGGGCCTGCACGCACGCCCCTGCTCGTAGACTTCGGACTCGTTTTGCGTCCCCATGGACCTCGCAATCTGGGACTATCCGCCCGCTGAGTTTCTGGCGTCGGGCTTCACGTCCGGTGCCGTCGAGAATCCGTTTCGGATCACGCGGCATCGCCCCGAGCAGTGTGCGGCGATGCTGGTGGAGGACGAGGTCGACGTGGCGCTGATGCCCACGATGCTGGCCCTGCAGGCGAGCAACGCCATCGACGTGCTTCCGAGTGTGGGGCTGGTTTCGTGGCGGTACCCGTACGCCCGGCTCGTGTGGCAGGGGGGGCTGCACGACTTCCCGGAGACCATCGCCTACGACCGGCGCGTCGCGCAGGAGCGCATCGCGACCCGGATCGTCCTGCACGAGCACTACCAGGTCGACCCCACGTTCGTCCCGTACGACGCCCGGGCCCCGCAAGCGCTGCTCGATACCGAGGAGGACGCGGCCCTGCTGGTCGGCCCCAACGTGCCTTCCCTTCAGCCCGAGCCCTTCACGATGGACATCGGGCGCGAGTGGTACGAGCTCTCCAACTACCCGATGGTGTGGGGGCTGTACGTCACCAAGCGGGACCAGTCGACGGACGAGATGATCGAGGCGCTGATCGCCTCGGGCGAGGCGGCCGACGATAACCGCGACGTATGGGTGCAGGCGCAGGAGACCACCGCCTCGCTGAACGAGTTCTACCGCGAGGACCTCCGCACCGGGCTCGACAAACTCGCCATCGCGAGCCTGACGGAGTTTCGGAAGTACCTCTTCTACTACGACGTGACGGAGGACGTCCCCGACCTCCCGCTCGTGTACCTCGACGAGGATGAAGAGGAGGAAGAGGAAGAAGAGCATTGATTCATTGGGGCACTGGGCACTGCGGTCAGCGGCGTGTGGTTTTTTGGCGGTTTCAGTTAGGCATAGGTCGCTGCAGCCCCGATTCCCAAGCTGCTCAACCTGTCCGAACGTGTGCGCCGTGGCCCCACTGCATAAATCACCGGATTCCTCACTGCATCGATGACCCGCCATGGCTGAAGGCACCGAGGTCGTTGCGCGCAATAAGAAGGCGCAGTTCGAGTACGACATTGAAGAAACCCTGGAGGCGGGGCTCGTCCTGGAGGGGTCCGAGGTCAAATCGGTGCGCCAGGGCAAGGCGAGCCTGGACGGGGCGTACTGTCAGGTCGATCGGGAGGGGGAGATGAAGATCCACGGGATGTACATCAAGCCGTACGAGGAGGCCGGCCCGTTCGGGCACGAACCGCGGCGCAACCGGAAGCTCCTGCTCCACGACCAGCAGATTGGCAAGTGGGGCCAGATGGCCGAGCAGGAGGGCTACACGATTGTCCCGCTGTCGCTCTACTTCCGCGACGGATGGGCAAAGCTAAAGATTGGAATCGCGAAGGGCCGCCAGAAGCACGACAAGCGCCAGGCCATCAAGGAGCGGGAGATGGAGCGCCGACTGGAACGGGAGCAGAGCGACTATAATTTTTAGGTCGAGGTCCAGGACGGGGAGATCAACACGAGTTGTATCATTGACGACGAGGACGTAGGCATGGCATTTCCGCCGGTCGACGAGCAGATGACGGTTCTCCGCCGCGGGGCGGAGGAGATTGTCCCGGAAGACGAGCTTGCCGAGAAGCTTCGCACGTCGCGGGAGACGGACACGCCCCTGACCGTGAAGCTCGGGTGCGACCCCAGTCGCCCGGACCTTCACCTCGGCCACACGGTGGTCCTCCGCAAGCTGCGGCAGTTTCAGGACTTCGGCCACCGGGCCGTCCTCATCGTGGGCGACTTCACGGGCATGATCGGCGATCCGTCCGGCCGCTCCAAGACGCGCCCCCAGCTCACGCTCGAGGAGACGCGCGAGCACGGCCAGAGCTACTACGAGCAGGCCACCCGTGTGCTCGATCCGAACAAGACGGAGATCCGGTACAACTCGGAGTGGCTCGACGAGATGCGCTTCAGTGACGTCATCGAGCTGGCGGCCCAGCAGACGGTCGCGCAGATGCTGAAGCGCGACGACTTCAACGAGCGCTACGAGGCGGGCCAGCCCATCAGCCTGCACGAATTTCTGTACCCGCTGGCGCAGGCGCGCGACTCCGTCCACATCGAGGCGGACGTGGAGCTGGGCGGCACCGATCAGCGCTTCAACCTGCTCCTGGCGCGGCGCCTGCAGGAGGCCAACGACCAGGCGGCGCAGGTCTGCATGATGCTCCCGCTCCTGGAGGGCACGGACGGCTCCGACAAGATGTCGAAGTCCCTCGACAACGCCATCGGCATCGCCGAGGCGCCGGAAGACATGTACGGCAAGACCATGTCGGTGCCCGACGACCTGATCTACCGCTACGTGGAGCTCGTCACCGACATCCCGACCGAGCAGCTCCCGAAGGTCAAGCAGTTTGCCGAGAGCAACCCGCGGGCGGCGAAGGCCCAACTGGCCCGCCGCATCGTGGAGATGTACCATGGGGAAGAGGCCGCGGATCGGGCCGAGGAGCACTTCGAGCAGACCGTCGTGGAGGGGGGCGTGCCGGACGACCTGCCGGAATACACGCCGACGCCGGAGGACGGGGCGGAGGTCGGCCTTCTGAACCTGATGCGCCACGCCGACCTCACGGACTCCAACAGCGAGGGCCGCCGCATGATTGAGCAGGGGGCCGTCACGATCGACGAGGAGAAGGTGACCGACACCGGGCGCTACATCGATGTGGCAAAAGAGGCGCCGTTCGTGCTCCAGGTGGGCAAGCGCCGGTTCGCCCGCATTCGTCCGCCCGAAAACGGGACGGACGTGTAAGGCGGGCCCAGATTCCTGAGGCGGCCTATTGCAAACGCCCAGGCGACACGGTTCAGCTCACGTCAGTTCACGACGACGATCTTGCGGGTGGTGGCGAACTGCTCCCCGACGAAACGCAGAAAGTACGGACCGCTGGAAAGAGAACGTGTGGGGATGGGCACGTTCTGCCGAAAGCCCTCCGGAACCTCTTCGTCGAGCAGGACCCGGACGCGTCGCCCGAGCAAATCATAAAGCGTGACGCGCACCTCCTGGGTGTTGTTGAGGACGAACCGGGTTTGGGAGGAGGAACCGGCCCCGGAGGCGACGCCCCCCTCATCGATTTGAATCTCCCGTACCAGCGCTACCGCACGATCGGGGGACGCCAGCGGCGATCGGTTCCCGGCGTCGTCCTCGGCGACGAGCGCAAAGTAGTAGGTGCGACCCGCCTCGAGCCCGTCCGACGACGTCACGGTGGCGGTCTCCGTCCGACCCGCGGGGGCCGGGAGGGGCGGCGCGCTCACGGACCGGGCCTGCTCGAAGTCCGCCGCGGATTCGATGCGGGTCGTGTCGTAGCGGAGCAGATACCGCTGGGCCGACCCGGTCCGCCCGTCGTCACCGGTGGCGGTCCACCGCAGTGACACGGACGGCGCACTGGTGTTTACCTCGCTGATTTGGAAGTCCCGGACGGACGCGGGCGGGGTGGTGTCGGGGCTGTCGCTCAGCGGACGCCCGCCGAGGGTTTCGGCGTCTGTATTTCGAGGATCGAGCACGTCCGCGACGGTGGTGTTGTTGTAGTCCCCGCTCTCGAAGCCCGCGGCGAGGCGGCCGTACCAATCGGGTTGGTCGTTGTCGGTGCCGTCGCCGGTACAGCCCGCAAACCCGCCCGACAAGACCCCTACGACCTTCTGGTCGGCGTCGTAGAGCGGGCCGCCCGACGAGCCGCCTTCTGTCGTGCCCAGCTCCCAGTCGCCAATGCGGAGATGGGTGCCGCCCTGATCGCTCCGGCCGAAGCCGGTAATGGAGGATGGGTCGTCGTCGAAACTGATGCGCTTCCCGTGCCCCCGTGGATGGTGGATGGTGACGCTCTCGCTGGTGGCCTCGCCTTCGCGGCTCCAGCCGTTCAGGTACAGATTGTAAGAGTCCGGGATGTCGTCGTCCACCTCGACGAGGGTCAGGTCAGGCTTCCCGAAAATTGTCCTCTCCTCTCGGTGAAAGTTGCCGTATCGAGCTCGAAGGATGGCACCAGACGAGGTCTGGTCCCACCCGCCGACGGCCAGCGAGTCGTCTGGAAACGTGCCGTTCTCGTCCGAGCCTAGAGATCGGCAGTCGGCGGTCTGGAAGTTCCAGTAGAAGACCATGCTGTTTGCCTGGCCGGGACGCTGGACACAGTGCTCGGCGGTCAGGAAGAGGGGGCGGGCATCCCGGGCTGTGTTGTTGACGAGGGAGCCGGAGCAAAACAGGTTGTCCTGTCCCCGGCGCAGGGTGTACCCGCCCACGGCACGCACCTGATCACGCCAGCGGTCGGCCGCCTCACAGGCGACGTCGAGGTTGCAGGCGCCCGACTTCGAACGGGGCGTTTGGGGGCCCGTGGGCAAGGCCCGGTATCCGTGGACGACATGGCCGACCGTGAGCCCGGTGACCCGTTCCCGATTGTCCGTTTCCAGCTCCAGAACAAGTTCGTCCCCCCGAACGAGCGGCGTCCAGTGCTGCCCTTCGGTCGCGTCCGCCGCGGTGTAGGGGCCGTGGACGGCCGACGCGTCCGCGCCGTGGAGGAAGAGGGTGGCGTCGGGCGGCAGTTGAAACGTGGAGAACCCGACGCTCAGGGAGACGGCATCCTGCGACTCGATGCGCAGACGCCACAGCCAGCGCCCGGACGGAAGCTGCTCCCACGTTCCGTGCCGGGAGGGCGACAGGTTCGCCTCGAGGGTCTGGCCGTAGCGGTACGGGCCGACGCGATCGCTTGCCGCCCGATCTTCCGCGCGGAGCGCGGCCGCGTCCACGGAGGGCAGCGATGCTTGAGCGACGTCGGCGGTCGGGCGGACCGTGGCATGCTGACGCGAAGGGAGCGCCGTCCGCTCCTGGGCGGAGGCGGGGCCTGCACCCCACGCGCACCCCACCAGTACGCCGAGTACAACGAGTGTGTATCTCCGAGGAAACATTGCGCGCGAGGACTCGGGGGAGATCGACGTTAGCGGTCGCTCGAACGGTCGGACACGCGCTCGTCCATCTCCTCCACCGTCTCCGTCAGGTCGTCCTTGTACGCGGTCATCTCGGCACGGAGGTCAGGATCCTGGACGCCGAGAATTTGGACGGCCAGCAGGGCGGCATTGTCGGCGGCGTTGATGGCGACGGACCCGACGGGCACGCCGCCCGGCATCTGCACGATGGAGAGCAGGGAGTCGACCCCGTTCATCGTGCTGGTTTTTACAGGCACGCCGATGACGGGGAGGGGGGTGCTGGCGGCGAGCATGCCGGGCAGGTGGGCGGCCCCGCCGGCGCCGGCGATCATGACCTCCACGCCGCGCTCCTGCGCCGTCTCGGCGTACTCTTTCATCACGCCGGGGGTGCGATGGGCGGAGAGGACGCGCATCTCGTAGGACACGTCAAACTCGTCGAGCACCTCGGCGGCGTCCTCCATGACGGGAAGATCGGAGTCGCTGCCCATGGCGATGCCAACGGGCGGTGCAGAAGACGTAGACATGGTCGGTCGGAAGTGG
>ERZ1034519.14-NODE-14-length-37014-cov-17.450310_pt1 | contig 37014 bp, 48 predicted proteins | sample MGYA00520655_ERZ1034519 | MGnify/ENA primary metagenome ERZ1034519 (study PRJEB33760, sample SAMEA4777702) | hypersaline lake metagenome | biome: hypersaline environment; feature: brines | place: Spain | collected 2012-08 | depth 0 m ...
CCAACGATGGACATACCATTGCACGGAGACCAGATTTATGAGTAGCGGACTGATTGGAAAGAAAGTCGGAATGACCAGCGTCTTCGACGACGAGGGCAACAACGTGGCCTGCACGGTCGTGGAGGCGGGGCCCAACGTCGTGACGCAGGTGAAGTCGGAGGGCCGTGACGGCTACAGCGCGGTGCAGCTTGGCTTCGACAACGTGAAGGAGAAAAACGTGACGCAGGCCATGCTGGGCCACTTCGAGAAGGCCGGGTGCCCGCCCAAGCGCATGCTCTCCGAGTTCCGCGACTTCGGCGACGATGTAGACCTCGGCGATGTCGTGCGCGTTGAGGACCTCTTCCAGGAGGACGAGCGAATCGACGTGGTCGGCGTGTCGAAAGGAAAAGGCTTTCAGGGCGTGGTGAAGCGCCACGGCTTCAGTGGCGTCGGCATGATGACCCACGGCCAGTCCGATCGCCAGCGGCACCCCGGATCGATTGGCGCGTCGGCGGACCCGTCGCGCGTCTTCAAGGGCGTCCGCATGGCGGGCCAGACCGGCGGCGAGCGCACCAAGATTCAGAACCTCCGCGTGGTCCGAATACTTGCGGATCAGAACGCCATTCTTATCCACGGCTCCGTGCCGGGGCCGAAGAGCGAATACGTAGAGCTGCACAAGAAATAGAGGAGCCGGGAAAGCCTGGGCGTCCGCCCAGCTTCCGCATCGATGCACTGCAAACTGTTGAGGCCACGAACCCATGGACGTTGAGATCTACCAAGAAGACGGGGTAGAGTCGGGGGAAACCGCCGCGCTCGACCCGACGGTCTTCGACATTGAGCCGAACGACCACATCATTTGGCTGGACGTGAAGCGCATTCAGGCCCATCAGCGACAGGGCACGAGCAAGACCAAGGAGCGCGGCGAGGTGCGGGGGTCTGGCCGGAAGCTCTATCGCCAGAAGGGCACCGGAAACGCCCGGGTCGGCGACGCCCAGTCGCCCATCCGTCGGGGCGGAGGACGGGCCCATGGGGCGCGGCCTCGCGACTACGCCCACGACCTCAACCAGAAGGAGAAGCGCCTGGCCCGGCGATCCGCCCTTTCGTACAAGGCCGCGAACGACAACATCCAGGTGATCGAGAACTTCTCGCTGGACCGGCCCGACACCCGAGGGCTCACGGACCTCTTCGAGCTCCTGGGCGTGGAGGGGCAGGACATCCTGCTCGCAACCGCCGAGGTGGAGCGTGAGGTCTACCTGAGCTCTCAGAACCTCCCGGACGTGAACGTGCAGGAGGTCCAAAGCATCAACACGGTCGACATCCTGGACGCCGACGTCGTTCTGCTCCAGGAGGGCGCGCTCGACTGGCTCACGGACGTCCTTTCAACCGACGAGGCCGTGCCGGCGTAGCGCCCGTCCCCGGCTCCGATCTGCCTGTTGCACTCCCCAACGAGCACCGTTGACCCATGAGCAAACGCGTACTGATTCGCCCCTACGTGACCGAAAAGACCACCCAGCAGATGCAGGAGGGCAAGTACTCCTTCATGTGCGGGCTCGACGCCACGAAGACCGAAATTCGGAGGGCGGTGGAACACCGCTACGATGGCGTTGAGGTCGAGGACGTCCGGACCCAGGTCGTCCCGGGGAAGCGTCGTCGCCAGTTCCGTGACGGAAACATGATTGAGGGCCGGACCTCCGGCTTCAAGAAGGCCATCGTGGACCTGGACCCGGACGGAGAACAGATTGACTTCTTCGAGGGCATTTAGGTGCCCTTTCCTGAGCCTATACGACCCTTTGAACCGCTGACAACCCAGCGCCATGTCGATTAAAAAGCGAAAGCCGACCATAAACAGCCAGCGCCAGTACTCGGTGGACGACAAGGAGGACATCACCACCACCGATCCGGAGCGCAGTCTGCTGGAGCCCCTCCCGAACAGTGGGGGCCGCAACAACCAGGGCCGCATGACGATGCGCTACCGGGGGGGCGGCCACAAGCGCCGCTACCGCAAGATTGACTTCAAGCGGCGCGACAAAGACGGCATCCCGGCCACGGTGAAGACGATTGAGTACGACCCGAACCGTTCGGCCCGCATTTCGCTGCTCGCCTACGCCGACGGGGAGAAGCGGTACATCATCACCCCCGACGGGCTGGAGGTGGGGGATACGGTGATGAACGGCCCTCAGGCACAGGCCGAGGTGGGCAATTGCCTTCCGCTGACCAGCATTCCGCTGGGAACGAAGGTTCACTGCGTCGAGATGACGCCGGAGAAGGGGGCCCAGATGGTCCGCGCCGCGGGCACGCACGCTCAGCTTACCGCCCGCGAAGGCGACTACGCGACGCTTGAACTTCCGAGCGGAGAGACGCGCCTCGTGCCCTCGAAGTGCCGGGCGACCGTCGGCACGACCAGCAACGTCGAGCACGAGAACGTGGTGCTCGGCAAGGCCGGACGGAAGCGATGGCTCGGTCGCCGGCCCCGCACCCGCGGCGTGGCGATGAACCCGATCGACCACCCCATGGGCGGCGGTGAGGGCCTGAAGTCCGGCGGCCATCCCCGGTCCCGAGAGGGCGTGCCGGCGAAGGGGTACAAGACCCGCAAGCGCAACAAGGAATCAAACAAGTACATCATCCGGCGCCGCACGGAGTCGAAACAAGGAACCGGGGGCCAGTAATCGTCCCGATCAGCCGGGGCCCTCGACCCCACCCGCGAGCCGCCTACACTTTCGGATTCAAACTTCCCCGACGACATGCCTCGCTCTCTACGCAAAGGCCCGTACGTATACTACAAGCTGCAGCGCAAGGTCGACGCGCTGAACGAGTCCGACGAAAAGAAGGTCATCAAGACCTGGAGCCGCGACTCGATTATTACGCCGGACTTCGTCGGCCACACGTTTGCCGTTCACAACGGACACCAGTTCATCCCGGTGTACGTGACGGAGAACATGGTGGGGCACAAGCTCGGCGAGTTCGCCCCGACGCGCACATTCACGGAGCACTCGCAGGCAAAGGTGGACCAACGGATCCGCAAGCCGGGCCAGTAGCGCCCGGTTGACGGCGCTGGCTGGACCCCAGTGAGCGCCCATCCCTGCTCCGCGACCCTGATTTTCCCCGCAAACCGCACGACGAGACATGCAAGCACGAGCCGTCCGCAGGCACATTCGGAGCTCTCCCCTCAAGATGCGTCGCGTCATCAATCTGGTGCGCGATCGGAGTGTGCCCGAGGCCGTTGCGATTCTGGACTACATGCCGCAGAAGGTGACCGGCGTCGTGGAGAAGACGATCCGCTCCGCCGTCTACAACCTGATGGACCAGCACGACGAGCGCTTCGACGAAGGGGCCTTGAAGCTGAAGGAGATTCGGGCCGACGAGGGCCCGACGTTCCAGCGCCATCAGGCGCGTGCCCGAGGCCGTGCGGCGCCCATTCGCAAGCGCACGACCCACCTGAAGGTGGTCGTGGCGGTCGAGGAGGAGGCCCCCGAAGAGGCGGCCGCGTAGCCTGCACGCCGTTTTCGACATCACACGTTGCTCTCTGAACTAATACACGAGGTACACACCCGTGGGCCAGAAAACACACCCCATAGGCTTTCGCCTCGGCGCCATCCGTGGTTGGGACTCCAACTGGTACTCCGAGACCAACTTCCAGGACAAACTCGTCGAGGACGAGGAACTGCGCCGCTACCTGCACACGCGCCTCAAGCGCGCCGGCCTGAGCCGGGCCGTGATTGAGCGCACGCCGGAACGGGTCATCCTGACCCTCCACACGAGCCGTCCGGGCGTTGTGATTGGCCGGGGCGGGTCCGAGGTTGAGAAGCTGAAGGGGGAGCTCGAGACCCTTACGGGCAAGGACATTCAGATCAACATCAGCGAGATCAAGCGTCCGGAGCTCGACGCCACGCTCGTGGCGAAAAACATCGTGCAGCAGCTGGAGGGACGAATCTCCTTCCGGCGGGCCATGAAGCAGGCCATGCAGGCCGCCATGCGCATGGGGGCCGAAGGGGTGCGCATCCGTGCCGCCGGGCGTCTGGGCGGGGCCGAGATGGGGCGCACCGAGGAGTACATGGAGGGCCGGGTGCCGCTCCACACGATTCGTGCGGACATTGACTTCGCCCAGGAGACCGCCCTTACAATCTACGGCACAATCGGCGTCAAGGTCTGGATCCACCGCGGTGAGATCCTCGGCAAGCCGGACCTGAGCCCGAACGTGCAGGCGCAACAGCGCAAGATGAAGGAGTCGCCCCAGCAGCGTCGCCAGCGCCGCGGGGGCTGATCCCCTGCATCGGCGGCCCACCCTCTTTGAACCGATCACACGCACCTGCTTTTACGACCCATGCTTGAGCCCAAAGACACAAAACACCGCAAGGTCCAGCGCAATCAGGGCCTGAAGCGGAACAAGTACGCCGTGAAAGGCACCCGTCTCAGCTTTGGCGACTACGGCCTGAAGTCCCTCGAGGAGGGCGAGGTCAACAGCCGCCAACTTGAGGCGGCCCGGGTGGCGATCAACCGCTACCTGAAGCGGGACGGAAAGGTGTGGATCCGCGTGTTTCCGGACAAGCCCAAGACCAAGACCCCGGCAGAGACGCGGATGGGGAAGGGCAAGGGGGAGCCCGAGCACTTCGTCGCGCCGGTGCAGCCGGGCAACGTCATCTTTGAGGTGGGCGGCGGTGCCGACGAGGAATCGGCACGAGAGGCCCTGCGCCTGGGCAAGCACAAGCTGCCGCTCAAAACAAAATTTGTGGTCCGTCCGGGCTCACGGGCCGAGGAGTAGGTTCGTGCGTGCGTGTTCGGGACCGTTCACCCAAGCCATTTAGACTGATGGATGCCGACCAGATTCGAGACCTCAGCATCGCGGAAATTGAGACGCGGATTGACGAGGAGGAGGAAGAGCTGGAAGAGCTTCAATTCCAGCACGCCATTCGGGGACGCCTAGAGAACCCGATGCTCCTTCGGACCAAGCGTCGTCTCATCGCCCGCCTGAAAACGATTCGCAACGAGAAGCAGGCCGTCGAGGAGGAGCCCGCGTAGCCGTTTCCGCCGCGCCCGCCGATGCACCCACTCAGACGATCACATTGCCGATAGGGTATTATGGAGCAGACTGAAGAGCATACCGACACGCACACGGACGAGCAGGACGAAGCCGTCGACCGCAACGACCGCAAGGAGCGCATTGGGGTCGTCGAGTCGGCCAAGATGGACAAGACCATTACCGTGTCCGTCCGTCGCCAGATGAAGCATCCGATGTACGGGAAGTACCTGGAACGGTCCTCCACGTTCATGGCCCACGACGAAGGCGACGAGGCCAACGAAGGGGACACGGTCCGGATTATGGAGACGCGCCCCATTAGCAAGAACAAGCGATGGCGACTTGTTGAGATCATTGAGCGGGCCAAGTAACGGACGCATCCTTCAGCGGCGGCCCGGACCCTTCCGGCCCCCATGTGGCCTTTTCACTTCGAACACTGAACCTGGACGACACCCATGATTCAACAAGAGACGCGACTCAATGTGGCCGACAACAGCGGGGCCAAGGAAGCCCAATGCATCCGTGTGCTCGGCAGTAGTGGACGCCGCTACGCCGGCATCGGGGATCAGATTGTGGTTTCCGTCAAGTCGGCCATTCCGAGCGGAGAGATCAACAAGGGCGACGTGAGCCGGGCCGTCGTGGTACGGACCGCCAAGGAGACGCGCCGCGAGGACGGCACCTACATCCGCTTCGACGAGAATGCGGCCGTGCTCATTAACCAGGAGGAGGAGCCGGTCGGGACACGCGTCTTTGGGCCTGTGGCGCGGGAGGTCCGCGAGAAGCAGTTCATGCGCATCGTATCCCTTGCCCCCGAGGTGCTGTAGCTCCGTCGGGTCATCCCGGTTGCACTTGCGAACCAACATCTACCGCGAAGCCCATGGCTCAGAACAAGTTACACGTTAAGCAGGGCGACATGGTTATGCTCAACAAGACCATTACGTCCGCCAAATCCGCCGGCGAGGACCGAGAGGCCGGGTATGTGGGAAAGGTCTTGAAGGTGTTTCCCGACGAGCAGCGCGTGATTGTGGAGGGCGTTAACGTGCGCGTCTTCCACGAGAAGCCGAGCCGCTCCAACCGGGAGGGGGGACGAACCGAGCGGGAGGCGCCCATCCACGTTTCCAACGTCAACCCGATTGACAGCAACGGCGAGTCCACGCGGATTGGGCGAAAGAAGGTGGAGGATCCGGACACCGGCCGATCCCGCTGGGTGCGGTACGCCAAGACGACCGGGGAGGAACTCGACGACTAGTTCGAGGCAACGCGCGGCATGAATCGCCCGTGCAGCAGGAACCCCGCTCGTGCATCATCGATTTTCAACGTCTGCGGCCGTCGAGTTACTCTGGACGCCGCGGCGCAACTTCCGAGCTTTGACCCTTTGAGCTATGGCCGACGTTCCGCGACTTCAGAAGCAATACCAGGACGAGGTTCGTCCCTCGCTGACGGACCAGTTTGGGTACGAGAACCCGATGGAGGTGCCCCGTCTCGAGAAAATCTGCGTCAACCGAGGGGTCGGGGAGGTGTCGGAGAACCAGAAGGCCCTCGACCAGGCCGTGGAGGAGATGCGGAAAATCACGGGCCAGCACCCGACCATTCGGCGCGCGAAGCGAAGCATCGCGAGCTTCGACGTGCGGGAGGGCATGCCCGTCGGCGTGAAGGTGACCCTCCGGGAGGCCCGGATGTACGAGTTTTTCGACCGGCTCGTCACGCTCGCCCTGCCCAACATTCGAGACTTTGGGGGCGTGCCCGACCGCAGTTTCGACGGCCGCGGCAACTACACGCTCGGCATCGACGAGCAGATCATCTTCCCCGAGATCGACGTGGACAACGTCGACCGCATTGACGGCATGGACATCACGTTTGTGACCGACGCGGAAACCGACGAGGAGTCCTACGCCCTCCTCAAGGGGCTGGGCATGCCGTTCGTCCGGCGTGGAGACGAAGAGCCAGCCGAGGCGTAGTGGCGACCGGCGTTCTGGCGACGCCTCCCGTGCGCGCTTAGATCTATATAGGACAGATTCTACACACCGACGATATGGCCAAGAAAAGCTGGATTGCCCGTGAAGAGAAGCGGGAGCGACTCTACGAGAAACACAAGGAGGAGCGGCGGCGGCTCAAAGAGGAGGAAAAGTGGGTCGAGCTGCAGAAGCTTCCCCGAGACTCCAGTCCCGTTCGCCAGAACAACCGGTGCGAGCTGTGCGGCCGGCAGCGCGGGTATCTCCGCAAGTTTGGCGTCTGCCGAATCTGCTTCCGCGAGCTTGCCCTTGAAGGCAAGATTCCGGGCATCCGGAAAGCCAGCTGGTAGCCGCTGCGCCCCGACGGTTGCGAGCACAGCCAGAGCGGCCCCCGCCCTCTTGGCCCCCGAGTCCCCTTCCGAACCGACGATTCGACGCCCGAAATGAGTGGTATTTCCGACCCCGTCTCGAACTACATGGCTCAACTCCGCAATGCGCAGGAGGCGGAGCAGACCTATGTGGACATCCCCGCCTCTAAGCTGAAGCGGGCCATGACCCAGATTCTCCTCGAAAAGGGGTACATCAAGAACTTCGTCAACATCGACGATGAGAAGCAGGGCCTCCTCCGGGTCTACCTGAAGTACGACGAGTACGACCAGCCGGCCATCCGGATGCTGGAGCGGGTCTCGCGTCCGGGACGCCGCGAATATGCGGACTCGGACAACCTGCCGGAAGTGAAAAACGGCCTCGGCATTGTCATTTTGTCGACGTCCCGGGGCGTGATGAGCGACAAGGAAGCCCGCCGGTTTGGGGTGGGCGGCGAAGTGCTGGCCAAGGTCTTTTAACCACGACCCTGTACTCACGGGCGTGCCTGCCCGCCAACTCCGTTGCACGAGACGAACGATTGAATCCATGGCTCGAATAGGAGACAACCCGATCCCGTTCGGTGACGAGGTCACCGTGTCGGTCGACGATCACAACGTAGTGACGATCGAAGGGCCGAAGGGGACCCTCACGGAGCAGATTGACCCGGAGATGACCCTAGACATTGCCGACGACCACGTGGTCGTCCGGCGCCCGACCAACCAGAAGCGGCACCGCTCGCTGCACGGCCTCAGCCGGTCCCTCATCGTAAACATGGTCGAGGGGGTTACGGAGGGCTACAAGAAAGAGCTGAAGATTATTGGGGTTGGCTACCGGGCCCAGATGTCCGACGAGACCCTCGAGATCGCCCTCGGCTATTCGCACCCGATCTACTTCCTGCCGCCGAGTGATGTCGCGGTGTCGGTGGATTCGGATCGGGGCCAGGACGACATCATCATCGTGGAGGGCATCGACAAGGAGTTGGTGGGACAGGTTGCGGCGAAAATTCGCAGCCTCCGTCCCCCGGAGCCGTACAAAGGAAAAGGGGTGCGGTACGTGGACGAGCACGTGCCCCTCAAGGCCGGCAAGACGGCGGCTCGCTAGTCCCTTCTCTTCGGTCGTGCCCCGCATTGTGGGGCCGGCCTGCTTCCATCGAACGACCACGACGACACAGCGGTTATGCCAAAGGGTAAAAAAGAAAAGGTCGAACGCCGACAGCGAATTCACGACAGCATTCGGGAGTCCATGTTTGGGACCTCGGTGCGTCCCCGCCTGTCGGTATACCGGTCCAACGAGCACATCTACGCCCAGCTGGTTGACGACATGGAGGGGCATACGCTCACCTCCGCGTCGAGCCTGGCGGACGACGTAGAGGGGGAGACCCCGACGGAGGAAAGCCGGTCGGTGGGCGAACTGCTCGCCGAGCGGGCCGAAGATGCAGGCATCGACAAGGCGGTCTTCGACCGAGGGGGGTACAAGTATCAGGGACGCGTTCGGGCCTTGGCGGAGGGCGCCCGTGACGGCGGCCTTCAGCTGTAGTCCCCCGACGATCGTAGCAACTATCCTCGCACGGAGCACCACGTACAGACATGGCGGATCGAAAAGAACAGAAGCGCGTCAACGCCGAGAAGCGGCAGGAAAACTGGGTGGACCGACTCGTGTCGGTCAACCGGGTCTCGAAGGTCGTGAAGGGCGGGCGTCGATTTTCCTTCAACACCGTCGTGGTCGTCGGCAACGAGGACGGCCTCGTCGGCACGGGCCTGGGCAAGGCCAACGAGGTCTCAAGTGCCATTTCGAAGGGGGCGGACGACGCAAAGAAAAATGTCATCCGCGTCCCGATGCGCGACGGCACGATTCCCCACAAGGTGGTGGGGAAGCAGGACGCCGGCAAGGTCCTCCTGAAGCCGGCCTCGCCGGGAACCGGAGTGATCGCGGGCGGAGGCGTCCGGGCCGTGCTTGAGTGTGCCGGGTACCGAAACGTGCTTACGAAATCGCTCGGCACGTCCAACCCGCACAACCAGGTCAAGGCGACGATCAACGCCCTCGCGGAGACCGAGGATGCCCTGGAGGTGGCCCGACGCCGGGACATCCCCCTCGAGAAGGTGTTCAACGGGTAGTGGGTGAGGGCCCGAAGCGACCCTCGGGATGGCGGCCGGCCTTAACTTGCACCGCGGTGGGCCCGGCGCCCGAAGACGAGTACCGCACGCGCACGTCATTTGAGTTACCACAAGGACGGACGGATCGACATGGATTTGAGTAATCTGAAGCCGGCAGAAGGGGCGACCCAAGCGGGACAGCGCCTCGGACGAGGCGAGGGCTCCGGGCGGGGCGGCCACAGCTCGACCCGCGGAACGAAGGGACAGAGCAGCCGATCGGGGTCAGGGACGCGCCCGATCTGGTTTGAGGGGGGACAGACGCCGCTCTTTCAGCGGGTTCCGAAGCACGGGTTCAACAACGCCCCTTTTCGCACCGACTACGCCATTGCGAACGTCAAGCGCCTGCAACGGCTGTTGGACGAGGAGGTCCTGGACGAGGACGAGCCCGTCACGCCGGAGGTGCTCGCGGACCTTGGAGTGGTCCGAACCGCCAACCGGGTCAAGATTCTGGGCGACGGCGATCTGTTCGACGCGCTTGAGGTCAAGGCGCACGCCTTCAGCGAATCGGCCCGACAAAAGATCAAGCAGGCGGGCGGTTCAGTAACGGTTGTCGACCAGTGAGCTGGTTGGCGTCGGGCCCCTCTTCCCCGTGGCTTACGCATCAACGAGGCTGACTCATGGCTGGCTTTGCCGAAAGCATCCGCAACATCTGGAGTGTACAGGAGCTCCGGGAGCGCATTCTGTACACGCTCGGCATCCTCCTCATCTACCGGCTGGGCACGCATGTGACCCTCCCCGGGGTGGATGCGGCCGCCCTCGCGCAGGTGCGGGCCCAGGAAGGAGGCGGGGGCCTCTTCGGCTTCCTCGATATGTTCGTCGGGGGCGCGTTCAAGCAGGCTGGCATTTTTGCGTTGGGCATCATGCCCTACATCACGGCGTCCATCATCATTCAGTTGATGGGGGCCGTCGTCCCGTACTTCCAAAAGCTACAGCGGGAGGGCGAAGAGGGACGACGACGGATTACGCAGCTCACCCGATACGGGACGATCGGCATCACGGCATTGCAGTCGATCGGATACTCGATCAACCTCTTGGCGGGGGCCACCGGGCGGGCCGTCGTGATCAACTCGACCCTGTTCACCATCACGACGGTCGTGGTGTTGACCAGTGGGACGGCGTTCGTGATGTGGCTCGGGGAGCGCATCAGCGAGGACGGCATCGGGAACGGCATCTCGTTGATCATCACGATTGGCATCATCGCGTTCCTGCCTCAGGCTCTCTACAACGAAATCGGCCTGATCGGCGACAACTTCTTCATCCTGCTCGTTGAGATCGGGGTCTGGGTGCTCGTGGCGGGGGCGGTGGTCCTGGTGTCTCAGGGCATGCGCCGGATACCGGTGCAGTATGCCAAGCGCGTGGTGGGGAAGAAGGTGCAGGGCGGAACGACCCAGTACCTTCCCCTCCGGGTGAATGCGGCGGGCGTGATGCCGATCATCTTCGCGCAGTCGATCATGTTCATCCCGTCAACGATCGCGTCGTTCTTCCCGAACAATGCGACGATGCAGCGGGTCGGCGGCTGGTTCTCGGACATTAGCAGCATGAGCTACTCGGCGGTTTTCTTCGTGGTGGTCGTGTTCTTCACGTACTTCTACACCGCGATCACGGTGAACCCGCAGGAGATGGCCGACACCATGAAGCGGCAGGGCGGGTTTATTCCGGGCATCCGGCCCGGCAAGCAGACCAGTGAGTTTATCGACACCGTTCTGACGCGGATCACGTTGCCGGGCTCTATATTCCTTGGCCTCGTGGCCATTTTCCCGGCCTTTGCGATGCAGGCGGGGGTATCGCAAGGATTCGCGATGTTCTACGGGGGAACGAGTTTGCTCATTCTCGTGCAGGTGACCCTCGATACCCTGCAACAGATCGAAAGCCATCTGCTCATGCGCCACTACGACGGCTTTATGAAGAGTGGCAAGATGCGCAGCCCCCGGCAGGGCGGGGGCCTCTAGGCCCTTTGCGACTGAACGAGCTTTTTCATGCGGTGGTTATCCCGCCTCTGGAACCGAACCTTCGGAGCTTCTATGGTGCATCTGAAAAGCCAACGCGAAATTGACTGCCTGCGCGAGAGTGCCAATCTCGTCGGGCAGACGCTCGCCGAGGTGGCCCGCCACATTGAGGTGGGCGCGACGCTGCGGGAGCTCGACGCCGTCGCGGAGGAGTACATCCGAACACAGGGAGGGGAGCCTGCATTCAAGGGCTATCAGGTGGGGGACAACGTTTTTCCCAATACGCTGTGCACGTCCGTCAACGATGCGGTCGTACACGGCATCCCGGACGATTATGCGCTTCAGGATGGCGACCTACTGTCCATCGACTGTGGGGCAAAATTGAACGGCTATTACGGCGACTGGGCATATACGTTTGCCATTGGGGACATTGCAGAGGAGGACGCCGCGCTCTGTCGCGCAACCCATCGGGCTCTTTTGAGGGGGATTGAGCAGGCGGTTGCCGACCAACGGGTGGGCGACATCAGCCACGCCGTGCAGTCGCATTGCGAGTCCCAGGGGTTTAGCGTGGTGCGCGACCTTGTGGGGCACGGCGTCGGTCAGGACCTGCACGAAGATCCGCAGGTGCCAAACTTTGGGGACCCGGGGCGCGGCCGTTCGCTGAAGCCCGGCCTCTCAATTTGCATCGAACCGATGATTAACCGGGGCACGGCCCGGGTCGTCACCGACGACGACGGATGGACCGTGCGCGCCGCCGACGGGCTTCCCTCCGCCCACTACGAACACATGGTGGTCGTGCGGGACGGAGAGCCGGAGGTTCTCTCCGACTACGGATACATTGAAGACGTGATCGACCCCCCTTACGAAGCTGACGCTCTTACAGAAACCACCACTCGCTAATGGCAAAAGAAGAAGCCATCGAGAAAGACGGGGAAGTCATCGAAGCACTTCCCAACGCGCAGTTTCGCGTTCGACTGGAGAACGGCCACGAGATCCTCGGGCTTCTCTCCGGAAAGATGCGGATGAACTATATCAAGATTTTGCCGGGGGATCGGGTCAAGGTCGAGATGTCCCCGTATGATCTTTCCAAGGGGCGGATTGTGTATCGCTACAAGAACTAGCTGTCTCCCCGGAAGGCGGGAGAAGCTGTGGGGTGGGGAGCGTGCGTAGTGGCTGCTCGGACTCTAGAACGAACCCAACTGACAAGTCATGCCGAGAATTGAAGGAGTTGACGTGCCGGACGACAAGCGTGGAGAAATCGCGCTCACCGACATCTACGGGGTGGGCCAGTCGCGGGCCAGTGAGATCCTGGAGAAAGCAGAGGTTAGCGTAGACAAGCGCCCCCGTGAGTGGACCGAGAGCGAGACCAAGCGTGTGCGGCGCATTATTGAGGAAGATTACACCGTCGAAGGCCAGCTCCGCACTGAGGTGCAGATGAACATCAAACGGCTGAAAGAAATCGGGTGCTACCGCGGCAAGCGGCACCGCGAGGGGCTGCCCGTCAACGGCCAGCGCACGCGGACCAACGCCCGGACCCGGAAGGGCAAGCGGAAGACTGTGGCGGGCCGCAGCCAATCGACCCAGAAGAAGTAGGTCGGCCTCGGCACTTTGCATTTCCATCCCGGCACGGGCCAACGCTGCACGCCGGGTTCTCTCCTAAGATAAACACCGAATAGTTTCATGGCTGACGGAGACGATCGAGGGGGCAAGCGCACGCCCCGAAAGAAAAATGTTGTCGTTGAATCCAACGGTCGGGCGTACGTGAAGGCCACGTTCAACAACGTCATCGTGACGTTGACCGACCAGTACGGGAACACCATCTCGTGGGCGAGTGCCGGCAAGATGGGCTTCAAGGGAAGCCGCAAAAACACGCCCTACGCCGCCCAGAAGGCCGGGGAGTCTGCGGCCAACGAAGCCTACGAACTGGGCCTCCGGCGCGTGGACGTGTACGTGAAAGGACCGGGGTCGGGACGAGAGGGGGCAATCCGGGCCATGTCCGAGTCCGGGCTGGAAGTGGCGAGCATCCGCGACGTGACGCCGCTTCCCCACAACGGCTGCCGCCCTCCGAAGCGCCGCCGCGTCTGAACCGACTCTGCGAGAGGCGCGCGGGCCCCGCGGGGCGACACGCCCCGAACCCCGCTCCGCACCCCTCGCCCTGTTTGCACACAACACCTGACACCCGACACCGAATATTATGGCTCGCTACAGAGGTCCGAAGCAAAAAATCGCCCGACGCTTCAAGGAGCCCATCTTTGGGCCCTCCAAGGCGTTGGAGCGAAAGCCATACCCGCCCGGGCAGCACGGCCAGTCGCGCCGGCGACGGGAGAGCGAATACGCCGTGCAGCTGAAGGAGAAGCAGAAGACGAAGTACACCTACGGGCTGCTTGAGCGTCAATTCAAGAACCTGTTCGACAAGGCGTCCCGCATGCAGGGCGTGACGGGCGAAAAGCTTCTGATCCTGCTGGAGGCCCGCCTCGATAATACGGTCTTCCGGATGGGCATTGCCCGGACGCGTCGCCAGGCCCGCCAGTTTGTGGCGCACCGCCACATCATGGTCAACGACGAGGTCGTGGACATCCCGTCCTACGAGATGTCCCCGGACGACGTCGTGTCCGTGAAGCCGAGCAGTCAGGACCTCGAGGTGATCCAGACGAACGTGGAGCATCGGCAACGGACCTTCTCCTGGCTGGAGATGGACCGTCAGGAGATGAAGGGGAAGTTCATCGACTATCCGAACCGGGAAGAGATTCCCGAAAACATCGACGAGCAGCTCATCGTCGAGCTCTACTCGAAGTAGAGTCGGGCGGCGTCCCGCGCCCACCGCGCCGAGCGCACCACGACGCGCTCGATCCAAACCACGACATTATTCCTTACAACTTGCTGATCCGAGCGTATGAGTAACCACGGGCTTCAGATGCCGGAAGGCGTCCACGTCGAGGAGGTCTCCGATTCCGAAGGTCAATTCGTCATGGGGCCGCTCGAACGCGGCTACGGCGTGACCATCGGAAACGCCCTCCGTCGCGTGTTGCTGTCGTCCCTGCGCGGCCTCGCCATCACGGCCGTCAAGATCGACGGCGTCCAGCACGAGTTTTCGACCATTCCGGGCGTCACCGAAGACGTGGCCGACCTGATCTTGAACCTGAAAGAAGTGCGGTTCAAGGCGGATGAGATGCAGGAGGGACATCTCCACCTGAACCTCGAAGGGCCCGGCAATTGGACGGCCGCCGACATCGACGAGGCCACCGCGGAGTATGACGTTTTGAATCCCGATCAGCACGTCGCAACCCTCGCCGAAGACGCCGTCGTCAACGTGGATCTCCGGGTCGGATACGGCCGTGGATACGTTCCGTCCGAGGAGAACAAGCGGGAGGACGACCCGATCGGCGTCATTGCGATCGACTCGATCTTTACCCCGATCAAGAACGTCAACTACGAGGTCAAGCCGACCCGTGTGGGGCAGAAGATCGACTACGAGGAGCTGCTCCTGGACGTGGAGACCGACGGGTCCCTTACGCCGGAGGAGGCGATCACACAGGGGGCCTCGATCCTCCGGGACCACGTTAGCTTCTTCATTCAGCTGGAGGAGGAGCCCGAGCCGGTCGTGGAGGAGCAGGAGGTCGACGAGGAGGTCAAGCGCATCCGCGAGCTGCTCGCGCAGCCGGTCGACGAGCTCGACCTGTCGGTGCGCTCGCACAACTGCCTCAAGGCAGCCAACATCAAGACCATCGGGGACCTTGTGCGTCGCGAGGAGGACGAGATGCTCAAGTTCCGCAACTTCGGGCGCAAGTCCCTTCAGGAGCTCGTGGAGGTCCTCGATGAGCGCGGGCTTCAGTTTGGCATGGACGTGGAGGAGTACCTCGAAGAAAAGAAAGCGTCCTAGCGTCCGCCGAGAACATTCTCGGGGCTTTACCCTCGGACGGTTCCGTCCGCACTGCATCGCGATTCGTCACCCGTTAGAGACTACCAATGCGACACCGCAAGAAAGGAAAAAAGATCGGGCGCACGGCGTCCCACCGCAAGCGCACCCTGCAGTCCCTCTCCAATGCGCTGATCGAGAACAAGAGCATCACCACGACCGTGGCGAAGGCGAAGGCCCTGCGCCCGTTCGTGGAACCGCTGATCACGCGGGCCAAGGAGGACACGCAGCACAACCGCCGAGAGGTCTTCCGGCACCTCCAGAGCAACGACGCGATTGACGAACTCTTCGGTGAGGTGTCCGAGCGCGTGGGCGACCGGCCCGGCGGGTACACGCGAATCATCAAGCTCGGGCAGCGCTCCGGCGACGGCGCCGAGCTCGCCCTGATCGAGCTCGTCGACTACAACGACGTTCCCCCGGCCGATACCGGACAGGGCGGATCCGGAGGGACGCGCCGAGGAAGTGGAAAGGGGCGTCGTACGTCAACCGAGGAGGAGCAGGCCGACGCCTCCTCGTCGGGCGATTCGTCCGATGAAGAATCGGAGTCCGTGGAGGAGGACGAGGCCACCGCGGAGGAGGCGTCCGCCGACGCCGAGCAGGGTGAGGCCGAGGAAGAGGAGGAATCCGAAGAGGACAACACCTAGCTACTGGACGGCCTCCCATTTTTCTGGACAACGCAGGGCGTCGTGAGTCGATCACGGCGCCTTTTGCTATGTGGGGCGGGCGTTGGGGGGCGGATGCACCCGCGGCCCGACCGGGGCATGAGGGAAACCTACGGTCCCCCTGGAATTTAAAGGCAGCATGAGCATAATCCTCAAGATGTCCTCTCCACCCTGCCTATGATTCAGGCGTCGGCCGTCCCGCAGAAGAGCGAGATCGAGATCGATCCGAAGTATGAGGAGCGTCTCGAGGAGCTGCTGTCGTGCTGCCGGACCCATCTTCCCACCGTCGACGAAAACATGATTCGCCGGGCCTTCCGGCTGAGCTACTGGGCCCACCGCAACGACTGGCGCGAGTCGGGGGAGAAGTACGTCAGCCATCCGCTTCGGGTGGCAACCATCGTGGCCCGGGACATTGGGCTCGACGACACCAGCGTGGCGGCCGCGCTGCTTCACGACGTGGTGGAGGACACCGAGCTCTCCCTGGACCTCATTCGGGATGAGTTTGGGGACACCATGGCGACCATCATCGACGGGCTCACGAAGATCGAGGGCGTCTTCAGCAGCCAGAAGCTCGGCCAGGCCGAAAACGTCCGCAAGCTGATGCTCTCGATGGCGTCGGACCTCCGCGTCATCCTGGTCAAGTTTGCGGACCGGCTCCACAACATGCGCACCATCGAGGCGCTCCCGAAGAAGAAGCAGCTCCAAAAGGCCAGTGAGACGCAGGAGCTGTTCGCGCCCCTCGCCCACCGGTTCGGGCTGTTCAAGATCAAAAGCGAGCTGGAAGACCTCAGCTTTAAGGTCCTGGACCCCGAGGCGTACACCCACATCGTGGACCGGCTCGAAGAGATGGCCGAGCAGCGGGAGGCCTACATCGCCGGGTTTATTGAACCGCTCGCGGAGCACCTGGAGGAGGAAGGGTTTGAGTTCGACATCAAGGGGCGGGTCAAGAACGTCTACTCCATTCACCGCAAGATGGAGCGGAAGAATAAGCCGATCGATGAGATCTATGACATCTTCGCGATCCGGGTGATCCTGCAGAGCGGCGGCCGGAAGGGAAAGGAGGATTGCTGGCGCGTCTACTCGCTGGTGACCGACCTGTACAAGCCGCTCCCCGAACGCTTCCGCGACTTCATCTCGGTGCCGAAGTCGAACGGATACCAGAGCCTGCATACGACCGTCTTCGGGCCGGGGGGGCGCCGGGTGGAGGTCCAGGTTCGGACGCAGGAGATGCACGAGGTGGCCGAGCGGGGGGTGGCCGCGCACTGGAAGTACAAGGAGGGGACGGAAAACGTGGACGAGGAGATGGAGCGCTTCCTGGAGTGGGTGCGTGACCTCCTCGAGAACCCGGAGCCGGAAGAGGCCACGGAGTTTGTCAAGGAGTTTCGGCTCAACCTCTACGACGAGGAGATTTACGTCTTTACGCCGCAGGGCGACCTGCTCACGCTTCCGCAGGGGGCCACGCCGGTCGACTTTGCGTTCAAGGTGCACACGGAGGTGGGGATGCAGTGCCTCGGCGCGAAGGTGAACGGGAAGATGGTGCCGCTCTCGCAGGAACTGGAGAGTGGGGACCAGGTCGAGGTGATCACGTCCGAGAAGCAGAACCCCAGCCCGGACTGGATCAACTTCGTCGTGACCCACAAGGCACGGAGCCGCATTCGGAAGTGGACGAACGAGGAGCGGCGCAAGGCCGTGGAGCTGGGCAAGGAGATCTGGGGCAAGACGAAGGACCAGGCGGACCTCGAGATCAGCGACCAGGACCTGCAGGAGGTGGCCCACGAGCTCAAATTCCCCGACCTCCAGCAGTTGTTTTACGAGATTGGGAAGGGGCTTTACGACCCGGATGAGCTCGTCGATTACATAAAGGGCAACACCCAGACGGAAGAGAAGACCGTCGAGGAGTTCGACGAAGAGTCGCTCCGGGAGCAGTACGAGCAGTTTCTCGACGCGGCGCAGGAGACCGAGAAACAGGCCCTCGTTATCGACGGGGAGGTGCAGAAAGACCTGGCGGTCAACTACGCCTCCTGTTGCAACCCGATCCCCGGAGACGAGGTGTTCGGCTTCGTCAGCAAGACGGGCACGGTGAACATTCACCGCTCCAATTGCCGCAACGCGTCGGACCTGCTCGTCAACAAGGCCGATCGCATCCTAGACGTCGACTGGAGCCACCAGAAGGACGTCCAGTTTGTCGCGGCGCTGCGCCTCATGGGCGAGGACCGGGTGGGGATGGTAAACGACATTACGACGGTCATCTCCAAAAACCTGAAGACGAACATCCGGTCCATCACGATCGACACCGAGGACGGCATTTTCTCAGGAACGATCATGCTCCACGTCTCGGACCTGGAGCACCTGCAGCGCCTCATTGAGCGCCTCAAGCGCATCGACGGCATTCAGGGGGTGTACCGGTTCAAAGAGTAGCTGAGCCCCGCTTGCACTCTGACACACGTTCCTCCCTCGATGGCAGACCAAGTCGATACGGCAACGAAGGAAGACGTGGCCCGCCGCGTCGCCAACATCCAGGAGTGTCCCCTCTACGAAGCCAAAGAGCAGGTCCGGTCCGTCCTCACGGCCCTGGGCGATCTCATGATTGAGGCGGACCCGGAGCGGCGGATTGAGCTTCGGAACTTCGGGGTGTTTGAGGTGAAGAAGACGAAGGCCAAGCCGACGGCCCGCAATCCCAAGACCAACGAGCCGATGTTCGTGCCCAGCCGGCGCAAGACCCTGTTTCGGCCCGGCAAGCGGGTGGAGGAGGTGCTGAAAACGCCGCTCCGCGAGCTGGGCTACGAGGTGCCGGAGGGGAGTGCGGAACGAGACGACGGCGAGGCGGACGACGAGTAGCATCCGCCCCCGAGAACGTCAGTTTCTCCAATACACCGTGCCCGCCAGTCTATTGTGAGCACCCGTCTATCGTGAGCACACTCTCATCAGAGGCCCGCGTCGTAGGGATCGACGTCGGCACGAAGCGCGTCGGCGTGGCCGTGGCCGATCCCCTGCGCCTCTTCGCCCAGCCCCACGGCACCTACGCGCCGGACGAGGCCCTCGACGTGCTCCAGGCGCTGCGGGACGCGGACGGCATCGCCCGCATTGTCGTGGGCTGGCCGCTCACCGAAGAGGGCACCGCAGAGGAGGCCACGGAGATGGTGGAGGCGTACGTGGAGCGCATCCGCGAGGCCCTGGGCACCGTGGAGGTCGCCCGGGAAGATGAGCGCTACACCTCCGAGATTGCGAAAGATCTCCTCCGAGAAGCGGGGGTAAGCCAGCCGGGGCGGTACGACAAGGGCCGCGTCGACGCGGCCGCCGCGGCGGTCATTCTGCAGGGGTTCCTGAACCGCACGGGGTAGGAGAAAGCCCCAACTGCTTCATTCGCGGCCCTCTACGTGGTCCAGGATGCGGTGCGCTACGGTCCGGTTGAGATCGGGGGCGTTGCCCCAGGCCCGGTTGTTCGCGATCACGTTGAGCGTCGCGTTTTGGGCCTCGGCCCGGAACGCCAGCGCCGTTACGTCGAGGACCATGTCGTGGGCCTGCTCGGTCTCGCTAAGCTCGGCGACGGGCTCCTCGAAGGGATGGGCCGTCGCGTAGGCCTCCGCGTATTTCGTGTCGCGCGGGGTAAGCAGGCGGGTCACGACCTGCCCGTCGGCCGCGGTCAGCCGCTCGCCGCTCATGGACCACTGCCGGCGCAGGGGCGGCAGCCAGGTCCAGTGGCTAAAGACGTGCCCCAGCCCGCGCTCGGCGAGCCAGTCGAAGTAGGGGCCGCGCAGGAGGTGCTCCGAGCGCAGCTCGATGTGGGGCTGCGGGGCATCGGGGAGGGCCGCAAAGAAGTCGTCGAGCTGGCGGACGTTCTCGTCGGGGCGAGGACTGTCGGCCACGCGCTGGTATTCCTGCTGGAAAATGATTCCGTCCAGCCGATCGCCCAGGATGTCGAGGGCCGGCTCGTGGAAGGTGCTCACGTATCCCTCAGCGTCGAGAAAGCTGGGATTGTCGACGAACTGTCCGTCCCGGCGGAGGGTACGGGCAAAGAACTTCTGGGGGGCCTTGACCAGGAACGAGGCGTCGGCGGGGGCGTGCTCGGCGTAGTTGGAGAGGACGTGGTAGTTGGAGCCTCGCTCGTCGTTTTCCTCCAGCAGCGGACGGTAAAAGGTGAAGTCGAGCTCGAGCACCTCAAAGTGCTCGAAGTAGTCGCGCACCGACTCGATGGGCACGCGTCGTTCCGTAAAGGTCTCGCCGCCCATCTTGCGGGACCGAGTTGACACCTGATCGGCGTACCGCTCGGGGGGGTAGATCTGGCCGATCCAGCCGCCGTATCGGTTGCTGGCCGTGCCGAAGCGGACGTGCGGGTGTATGCCCCGAAAGTCGTACGCGTCGACTGTGGTGCGGCGGTCGTCGATCGAAGCCGTGCTCATGGAGCAGGGTGGGGAAACGTGTGGGTCACTCGGAGGGCTTCTGTGCGGCGGGCTTCGTCGTGTCGCGGGCGTCGGGGGCCATGGCCGCGCGGAGCTTGCCGTAGGTGGTTTGCAGGTCCTCGGGGAGCACCTTCGTGTTCGCGGTCGTGGCCATGAAGTTGGTGTCCCCGTCCCAGCGGGGCACGACGTGGGCGTGGAGATGGTCCGGAATGCCGGCCCCGGCCGCGCGGCCCAGGTTCATCCCGACGTTGAAGCCGTCGGGGGAGACCGCCTCCCGGAGCCACCCCATGCACCGGTCCAGGGCGGCCGTCAGGGCCTGTTGCTCGGGGGCGTTGAGGGCGTCGTACTGCGTCACCTCGCGGTAGGGGAGAATGAGGAGGTGGCCGCTGTTGTAGGGATGCCGGTTCATGATGACGAACACGTGCTCTCCCCGCCAGAGGATGAGGTTTTCCTCGTCCCGCTCCTCCCGCAGAAGGGCCGTGAAAATCGACTCGTCGTCGGCGGGCTCGCGGTCGTTGGCCTCCGACACGTAGGCCGAGCGCCAGGGGCTCCACATGCGATCCATCAGCCACAGCGGGTGGGTGAAAAGCAGGACGAGATGCCATCGGTTTTACGAACCCGTCCGGACGGGTTCGGTTCGATAGGCGCCGAAGAGTTGTCCGCTTTTTCCGGAGCAGCCCCGCCGAACGGCCCCTTTCAGCGCGTGCAGCAGCCCCCGCCCAGCCCCGATGCCCGACGCACCAGTCTACGCCGACCTCCACGCCCACACCCAGTGCTCCGATGGGCATCTCGCGCCGGAGGCACTCGTAGCGCGGGCGGCCGAGCAGGGCCTTCAGGCGTTCGCCGTGACGGACCACGACACTGTAGCGGGCCTTCCGGCGGCCCGTGAGGCGGCAGCGGCCCATGGCTTGCGGCTCGTGTCCGGCGTCGAGCTCAGCACGGCGGTGGACGGTCGGGGGGTACACCTTCTCGGCTACGGGTTTGATCCGGAGCATTCGGCCCTCACCGATTACCTGACGGCCTTCACCTCGCGCCGCCGAGAACGTCTCCGGCAGATGGTTCGGCGGCTCGCGGACCGCGGCGTCGATGTCTCCAGCAATACGGTCGAACAGCACGTCGGGACGAGCGCAGCGCCGGGCCGTCCCCATTTGGCCCGGGCCCTGGCGGCGGAGGGGCATGTTGAGAACTACCGCGAGGCGTTTGAGCAGTACCTAGGCACGGACCGACCGGCGTACGTGCCGGCGCCGACACGGCCTGCGGGGGACGCCATCGATGCGGTGCACGCCGCGGGGGGCGTCGCGGTGCTGGCGCATCCCGGCCAGTGGACGCCGAGCCCTGTGCGCCGGGCCCTTCGTGAACAGGGACTGGACGGCATCGAATGCCATGCCGCGAGCCACCCCGCGTACCTCGTCGACTACTACCGGAAGATCTGCCGGGCCCACGATCTACTGATAACTGGGGGCTCCGACTACCACGGTGGGCCGGAGGCGGAGGGCGATGCCCCCGGCACCGTGGGCCTCACGCGGGGCCAGTGGGAACGATTCCGGGACGCCGCCCTGTAACAGCGTCGCTCGAATCCACCACCCTTTGTCTTTCACCCGCCTACTCAATGCCCACGCACCTCGAAGGCGATCTCGTCGTTGACGGCCACCGGTTTGCCCTCGTCGTGGGGCGCTTCAACGAGCACGTCACCGAGGACCTGCTCGGCGGCGCCCTGGACACACTGGAGCGCCACGGGGCCGATCTGGACGACGTCACGGTGGTCCACGTGCCGGGCTCGTGGGAGATTCCCGTCGCGGCCCAGAAGTGCGCCCGCACCGGCGACTACGACGCGGTGATCTGCCTCGGCGCCGTCGTTCGGGGCGAGACGCCCCACTTCGACTATGTCTGCTCGGGGGCCACGAGCGGGACGATGCAGACGTCGCTCGATACGGAGGTGCCGGTGCTGTTTGGAATTCTGACGACCGACACGGTCGACCAGGCGATCGCCCGGGCGGGATCGAAGGCCGGCAACAAGGGGCGCGAGGCCGCCGAGGCCGCCATCGAGATGGCGACGCTCATGCCCAAGCTCGAAGGCTAACGGAGCGCGTCCCAGCGAGTCGGAAGGGGTCACGGAAAGTTCACGGCGGGACCGGGGGCGTGCCCGGCCTCGGACGAAACGTATCGGCGCAAATATGCGTCCCAAGGGACACAAAAACGGCGAGTCCTGCCGCTTAAGATGGTGGGTGTAGCTCAGTCGGTTAGAGCGCTAGGTTGTGGTCCTAGAGGCCGTGGGTTCAAATCCCACCACTCACCCCGCCTGCGATCCTGAAAACTGGGGTCGTCACTGCTGATGCCGCGTTCGTCTAGCCTGGTCTAGGACGCCGGCTTTTCACGCCGGTAACACGGGTTCAAATCCCGTACGCGGTACCATTCTGCTTGTCCTAGGGCCCCGGACGTATGCTTCCGGGGCTTTTTCTGTTTGGACACAGCGGCCTACGCCGGGGTGAGGGGCTGCTCCACAACGGTTTCGAACAAATCGTCGTAGTCCGCCGCGTGGGCGCCCCAGTCGAGGGGGGCGGGCATCTGACGCAGGGTGTCGGGCGGCAGGGGCCGCTCCTCCCGTTGCAGAATGGAGCGGAGCACCGCAAAAAGGTGGTCCGCGTCGTCGTAGAGGATCGGGGCGTGGAGGAGGGGGCGGTGGTGCGTCTCGGGGATCAGCTCCGGATAGCTGAGGCGGTTGGGCAGGACCGGGTGGCAGCCGCAGTAGATGGCCTCCTGGATGGCCCCCCCGAAGAACTCGTGCCGGGCCGTGGACACGACCACGTCCGCCCGGTGCAACAGCCGGCTGTACTGGTCGAAGTCCTCCGCGTAGCCGTAGTGGAGGATGCGCCCGGCGTAGCGTTCGAAGGCCCGCTCAAACGCCTCCGGCTGCTCGTGGAAGTGCTTCCCCGCCAGGATGAGACGAAACGGCACCTCGGCGTCGTCGAGCCGGTTCATCATCCGAAAAAAACCCGACGGGTTCTTGTCGTACTCCCACCGCTGGTTCCAGAGCACGACGGGCGGGGCGGTGCCGCGCGGCGTCCGGCCCGTGTCGGCGCTTCGGTACTCGTCGTGGGCCGCGAGGTCGATGCCCGGGTGCAGCACCGTGCTCTTGTCGCGGATGTCGCGCACGGTGTGCATGTTGGTGAAGTCGGGGAAGTCGCGGAGGAGCTGGGGAAGTGCCTCGGTGAACTCGTCGAAGTGTGACTGGGTGTTGAAGACGACCCGGTCGGCGGCCAGGGCCGAGAGGTAATTCGTGATGGCGTAGGCCCGCTCCCGCTCCTCGTCGGGCGGCACCGGATAGGTGAGTTGGTTTTCGTGGAAGTACACGACGGCCGGCACGTCGTCGAGATGGGGGCGGGCGAGAGACAGCACGGCCGGCAGATTGACCATGTCCGTGGCAAAGAGCAGGTCGGGCCGGAAGCCGTCGTCCACGACCGATCGTACTTTCTGGGCCAGGGTCACCCCACCGCCCTCCATCCGCCACTGCCAGAACCGCCCCGGCATGGTGACCGAGCGAATGTCATGGGTGCTGTGCTCGGCAAGCCCATCCAGAAAGCGGCGCCGAGACCCGCTGTGCCAGGGCTCCAGGGCAAGAACGTTCATCGGGGAGGCGGGCGGTGATACAAAAGACCAGCGGCGGGGAGCGACTACTGGGCGTCAAGGCGCTCACTTAGGGCCTCGTCCTCGGCAGGGGTCGCGGGCCGAACGATTGCGATCGACCGTTCCTGAAGCGCCCGCCGAAGGGGGGAGCTCCGCCCCTCCTCCGGGGTGATAAACGCCTCTTCGTCGGGGGCGAGGCGAAGCTGGCGGGACGACAGAGACACCTCCACGGCCTCGGACCCGTTGTTCTTAATTAGCATGCCGCGTCGAATCCGGTCGGACATTGGCCCCGATGTGGTCGTGAGGGATGGAGGCCCGTGCCTCTTCATGTTGACTCCACACCGTGCAACCTATACACTGCCGAGTAGGGTTGCATCCCGACGACGGCATTTTATTGAAAATCAGTCCTGTCGGCCGGAGCGCTGGTCGGAGAGGGGGGGACCAAAGAGTGTCCGATCGACCGTCCGTTTCATCGAGCATCGTCCGGTTCGTGCGCGATTGTGCACGGGGCCTGCTCGACGTCGCCTACCCGCCGCGGTGTCTCGGGTGCGGCGGGCGGGCCGAGTCGCCACAGCTCCCGCTGTGCCCGACGTGTGTGCGGTCGCTGGAGCGGGCGCCCAAGGTGGAGGTGACCGCCCGGCTCGATCGGCTGCCGATCGGGACGAGCATCTTCGACGAGGCACTGGCCCTGTGGGTCTTCGACAAGGGGGGGACCCTGCAGGCCGTCCAGCATGCGCTCAAGTACCAGAACCGCCCGCGGTACGGCGTGCCGCTAGGGCGCCTCATGGGCGAGGCCTTCGCGGAGCGGCATCCGACCCCCGACGGCGTAGTGCCGGTGCCGCTCCACCGGACGCGGCAACTGGAGCGGGGGTATAACCAGAGCGCCGTGCTCGCGGAAGGCGTGGCGGAGGCGTTGAGCTGTCCCGGTCGCCCTGACCTCTTGGCGCGGCCGCACCCCACCCGTTCACAGACCGGACTGTCCCGGGAGGAGCGCTGGCGCAACGTGCGCGACTCCTTCTCGGCCGATCCGGCAGCGGCCGACGGGCACTGGCTCCTGGTGGACGATGTGCTCACCACAGGGGCTACGGCCGTGGCCGCCGGGCAGACGCTGGCGGGGGCCGGCGCCGACGCCCTCGATCTCATGACCCTCGGCCTCGCCCGACAGTAATGCAGCGGCCAGGCTCGGGGGCATCGGCGAAGAGACACGAGTTCATCCCTGCGTCGTCAGGAGGTCGGACGGGGACTCTGCCCCTGCAGCTTGTCGGCATGCTTCTTCCGGAGCTTGGCGACCTTCGGAGAGATGACGGACTGGCAGTAGGGCTGGGCCGGGTTGCGCTCGTAGTAGTCCTGGTGCTTGTCCTCGGCCTCGTAAAAGGTGTCCAGGGGCTCCACCTCGGTCACAATCGGGTCCCCGAAGACCCCGTTGGCCTCCAGGCGCTCGATGAGGCCCTCGGCAATCTCCCGCTGCTCATCGTCGTGGTGGAGAATGATGGATCGGTACTGCGGGCCCACGTCGGCGCCCTCCTGGTCCTTGGTGGTCGGGTTGTGGATCGTGAAGAAAATCTCCAGCAGGTCACGGTACGCGATCACGGACGGATCGTAGGTCAGCTGTACCACCTCGGCGTGGCCGGTGGTGCCGCTGCAGACCTGCCGGTACGAAGGGGCTTGGACGTGGCCGCCGGCGTAGCCGGAGACAATCTCCGTGACGCCGTCCACTTCTTCGTACACCGCTTCCAGGCACCAGAAGCAGCCGCCACCGAGGGTTGCGTGGTTGAGGGTCGACACGGGTCGAGTAGGGACTTGTGAGAAGGACAGTGGTTTTCCAATGCACGCGGGGAAGCCCTGTTGCCCCGAAGACGCACAGAGCAATGTGGATGGCACACTCGTTACGAGCGGGCTTTCGGGATTCACGGATGACTAACACCAGGGGGACTGCAAAGAGACGTGCATCCCATACCTTGAGGATGTCGACGCGTGGGCCGCAACTCGTGTCAACGCCGCGAGCCCACAGTCGGAGCCGTCTCATCATCTCTCATTCTTTCCCTCTTCTGCAGCCATGGCCACCGAACGCACCCTCGCCATTCTCAAGCCCGACTGTGTCCGCAAGGAAAAGGTCGGCGAGGTCCTTCGCCGCATTCAAGACGCCGGGTTTCAACTCTGCGCGATGAAAATGATTACGATGTCGAAGGCCGAGGCCGAAGGCTTCTATGCGGTCCACGAGGACAAGCCGTTCTTCGACGACCTGACCGACTTCATGTCGAGCGGGCCGTGCGTGCCCGTCGTTTTGGAAAAAGAGAACGCCATCGCGGACTTCCGTGAGCTGATTGGGGCGACCGACCCCGACGAGGCGGCGGAGGGAACCATCCGGAGTGATTTTGCCGGGTCCATCCAGGAAAACATCGTTCACGGCTCCGACTCCCCGTCGAACGGGCAAAAGGAGGCCGGCTACTTCTTTCCCGAGCACGAAATCGTCGCCAACACGTGAGTGTTCTCCCAGGCCTTTTTGGATCGCGGCGCAGGGCCTACTGCGGGCTGTTGCTCTTGGGAGTCATGGCTGCGGGACTGGTGGGGTGTGCGCCGGACGAAGAAGAGTCCGCACCGGTGCGGGTGGGGGCCGAGGTGCTCGCCGAGAATGACTTTGCGTCCCTGTCCGGCCAGCGGGTCGGACTGATTGCCAATCACACGACGCGGGTGGACACCTCGCACCTGGCAGATCGCCTCGCCGCGGCCCCCACGGTGGAGCTCGGGGCCCTCTTTTCGCCGGAGCACGGCTTTCGGGGGACGGCCGGCGCGGGGGAGAAGGTGGGGAACGCCCGCGATCCCCGCACGGGGGCGCCGGTCTACAGCCTCTACGGCGACACGCGGCGGCCGACGCCGGAGATGCTCGAGGGGCTCGACGTTCTGGTGTTCGACGTGCAGGACGTGGGCGCGCGGTTCTACACGTACATCACCACGATGGGCCTGTCGATGCAGGCCGCCGCCGAGGCCGACCTGCCGTTCGTGGTGCTCGACCGCCCAAATCCACTGGGGGGGACGTACACCGACGGCTTTGTTCTGGAGCCCCCCCACGCCTCGTACGTGGGGCGCTACCCGATCCCAATCACCCACGGCCTGACGATTGGGGAGCTGGCCCGCTACATTCAGTCCGAGCAGCTGCTCGCGGGCGTCGGGGCACTGGATCTGTCCGTGGTGGAATTGAAAAACTGGTCGCGCGATACGCAGTGGCCGGACACAGGGCGCGACTGGAGGCCGCCGAGCCCCAACCTGCCGACCTGGGAGACCGCGTTGTTGTACCCGGGAATGTGCTTCTTCGAGGGCGTCCGGGTGAGCGAGGGGCGGGGAACGGAGCGGCCGTTCCGTCAGATCGGCGCGCCGTGGCCGCCGGCAGCGGCCCAGCGGGTGGTCGACACGCTTCGTGCCCGAGATCTAGCCGGCGTGGCCGTGGATACGGCGGCCTTCACGCCTCGCTCCATGCCGGGGGCGCCGGCGCCTCGGTTCGAAGGCGAACAGCTGTACGGCTTCGAGGTGCGGGTGACAGACCGCCGTGCCGTGGAGCCGGTCAAGGTCGGTCTTCACGCCCTCCATGCCATGCATGAGCGCGCGCAGGTGCGAGGGGATACGGCGTTTGTGAGTCGGCCCGAGCACCTCACGCGACTGGCGGGCACCGATCGGCTTGTGACGCAGCTCCGGGCCGGCGCGTCCCCGGAGGCCATCATCGCGTCCTGGACGAAGGGCGTGAAAGATTTCCGTGACCGCCGGGCCTCCGCTTTGCTCTACGAGGCCGAGACGGAACCCCGCTAGCTACTGCTCCTCCGCCGCGGACTGCTCATCGGGAGCCCACAGAAGCGCGTAGATGATTTCGGCGTATCCGCCGATGATGAGGACCGGGGAGACGTAGAGGGAAATGAAGCCCAGGTACTGCCCCTCAAGGTACATGGCCGTAAAGCCCACCACGATGAGCGCTACGCCGATCAGAAGAAGGACGTAGTTCCAGTTCGCGAAGACAAGCGTCCCGGATCGATTCTGGCGCCGAGAGGACTGGGGCATGAAGCGAAAGGGCCTAGATGCAAGGCGACACGCCGAGGCGGTGACGAAAGCAGGATCGTCCAGGGGATGGGGAAGAGCGCTTTTCGTCAAGCACAAGAAACCATGGATCACTGAGGAAGGTTCCAGCCGTCGTCCATTCTCGCAGCCTTAAGTGCCTCTCCTCCATGTACCGCCGGTGCGTTCTCGTCGCGGGAATCCTGCTCGCCGTGGTGTCCCTACCGACAGAAGCCCTGGCGCAGCCCCTCCCGGCCCGCATCGATTCGCTGCTTCAGGAGCGTCGTGCCGCCCACGCGTTTTGGGGGGTCAGCATTTACGACCTCGAGGGCGACAGCCTCCTGTACGAGCGGAACGGGGACCGCGGCTTTCTACCGGCGTCCAACCAGAAGCTGTTCACCACGGCCGCGGCGCTCGATCTGCTGGGACCGGAGCACCGGTACGAGACGACGCTTTCTTTTGACGGAACGACGCGGGACTCGGTGATGCGGGGCGATTTGCGGCTCGTCGGATCCGGGGACCCGACGTTCGGAAGCACCGCCCTGGAGCGCACGGACCCCCTCCGCAACTGGGCGGAGCGATTGGCCGAGATGGGGGTCCGTCGGATTGAGGGGCGCCTCATTGGGGACGACCAGGCGTTCCTGAATGGGTTCTATCCGGACGGCTGGAGCGTGAGCTACCTGACCCGGCAGAAGGGCCAGCAGATGGGCGTCCGCGCCGGAGGACTCAGCTACCGGGACAACACGGTGCCCGTCACGGTTCGGGCGACGACGCCGGGAACGCCGCCCGAGGTGCGCATTCAACCCGAGGGGGTGCTCTCGGTGAAAAACGAGGCCGTCACGAGCGAGCGGTGGCGGGGGAGCACGCTGCTCATCAACCGCACCTTTTCGACGAACAGGATCGTGCTGACCGGATCGGTGGCGCGGTCCTACGGTGGGGTGCGCAACGTGCCGGTCAGCGACCCGACGGCCTTTACGCTCCGCATCTTCCGGGAGCGTCTTCAGGATGCCGGCATCGAGACGGATCTGGAGCTCGTCAATGCGGAGGCGGTCGATGCCCCGTCCGGGGGGGGCAAGCCCCTGTTCGTGTACGTCTCGCCCCTGTTGTCCGAGATCGTCACCGAGATTAACAAGCGCAGCAACAACTTTTATGCGGAGCAGGTCCTTCGGACGTATGGATGGGGGGGCTCCACACGGGGGGGCATTCAGCGCACGGAGTCGTTTCTGCGGCGGGCCGGCATCAACACGCGGCCGCTCTCCCTCAACGACGGGTCGGGGCTGTCCCGCAAAAACCTCGTCACGCCCCGGGCCCTCCAGGCGCTTCTCGCCCACATGAACGACCACGCGGCCGGCGATGTCTTTCGGGCGTCGATTCCGCGCGGGGGCGAGCGCAACACGACCCTCCGCACGCGTCTGGGCCGCACGCAGGTGCGGGCCAAGACCGGGTCCCTCGCCTTCGTGCGGGGACTGAGCGGGTACGCCGAGCGTCCGGACGGAGGGCGTGTGGCCTTCGCCCTGTTCGCCAACAACTACACCGGGCCGTCCTATCAGATCACCCACACCATGGACGACATCGTCCGGTTGCTCACCGCCCCTCCATCCTAACGGACCTGCGGGCCCCGCACGTTGCGTCTGTCGTCCCTCTTCCTGTATGTCGCGTTCTGCCCGTCGACTTCTCGCCGCGGTTGGGGTGTTTGGGCTGCAGTGGCTCATCGTGGGCCGCCTGCGGATCTACGGCGCCTACCCCGACGCCGTGCTCCTCTTCCTCGGGTGGTACGCGCTGCGGGAGGGGCGCCGGCGCGGCACGCTGGCGGGGGCGGGGCTGGGCCTGGCCCTGGACGTGGCCTACGGCACGTGGGGGATCCACATGTTCGTGAAGGCCCTGATTGGGTTTCTGGTGGGCCGGTTTGCGGTGGAGGAGCACACGCCCCTCATTATCCGGCCGCAGCAGGCCCTCCTCGGAAGTCTCGTGGTGGCCCTGTTGCACAACGGACTGTTCGTTGCGCTCGTCGCGCTGCAGACCCAGGCCACGACGGGCTTTTTGCTGTACGGCCTGTGGCTGGGCTCGGCCGGCTACACGGCCGCCGTCGGCGGCATTGTGGCACTGTTCGCCCGGTAGGGGCCTCTCGGGCGTGCGGCGGTGGGGCGCGACCGGGCCACGTCAGGCGACCGTGACGTCAATCAGGTCGTCGAACGCCGACAGCACGCGCTGGCGGACGGGGGAGCGCTCGTCCATCGGCGTGAGGGGCAGGCGCACGTGCGGCTCCATCCAGCCGAGCGCGGCGCAGACGTCCTTGATGGGCACCGGGTTCGTCTCCAGGAAGCAGGCCCGCATGGCCGGGAGCAACTCGGCGTGCCGGTCGCGGGCCGTCGCCAGGTCGTCGTCGAGCCCGGCCGCCACGAGTTCGCAGAAGGGCCCCGGCAGGGCGTTGCTGATGACGGAAACCGCCCCGTCCCCGCCCATGGCGAGCAGGGGGAGCGTCATCTCGTCGTCGCCCGAGTAGACCCCGAAGCCGTCCGGCCGGTGGGCCAACAGGTCGTCGATCTGTTCGATGTCGCCGGAGGCCTCCTTGATGCCGGCCACATGGGGGACCTCCTCGGCCAGGTGCAGCGCGGTTTCGGGGGCGATGTTGAAGCTCGTGCGGCCGGGCACATTATAGAGAATAATCGGCGCCTCGGCGGCCGCCGCGATGGTCTCGACGTGGGCCGCGAAGCCGGCCTGGGAGGGCTTGTTGTAGTAGGGGCCCACCACGAGCAGGCCATCGGCCCCGGCGTCCACCGCTGCCTTGGAGAAGGCGACGCTCTCGTCGGTGTTGTTCGTCCCGGTGCCGACGATAACGGGCACCCGCCCGTCCGCCGCGTCCAGGGCGGCGTCGACGATGCGGCGGCGTTCGTCCTCGGTAATCGTCGGATTCTCGCCGGTGGTGCCCAGCACGACGAGGGCAGAGACCCCACCCTCGATTTGGGCGTCGATCAGGCGCCGAAACGCGGCCTCGTCAATGTCGTCGTCGGACGTGAAGGGGGTGACCAGGGCGGGGGCGACGCCGCGGAAGAGCATGTCGTGTGCCATGGGGGAAGGAATTGGGTTGATCGGTGGGAGGAGAGGGTGCGGTCGACAAAGTGGGGTCAGGCGTTAAGCCAGTCGTCCAGCACGTCGTCCAGCGTGAAAAGGCCGCGACGCCCGCGGAGCCACTCGGCGGCCCGCAGAACGCCCGCGGCAAACCCGCGTCGGTTCTTGGCGCGGTGGCGGAGCGCGACGCGGTCGAAGGGACTATCGAACGCAACCGTGTGCTCGCCGAACGCCGTGCCGGCACGGGTGGAACTGACGTGCACGGCCGAGGGATCGATCCGTTGGTGTTGCGTCTCCGGCTCGACGTGGTCCTTGCGGCTGAGCCCGTCTACGACCTGCTCGGCGAGCATCTGGGCCGTTCCGCTGGGGCTGTCCGCCTTCTTCGTGTGGTGCAGCTCCTGGACGAACGCGTCGTAGTCGTCGAGCGCGTCCATGAGCGTGGTGACGTGGCCGAGGGCCCGGGACAGGACCGCGACCCCAATCGAAAAGTTCGGGGCGTACAGCACGCTGGCGTCGTGCTCCTGGACGAGCGTCCGGACGTCATCGAGCGCGTCGTACCACCCGGTTGTGCCCATGACCACGGGCACCTGCCACTCGCAACAGCGCCGGAGATGCGGGACGGCCAGCTCGGGGAGGGAAAAGTCGACGGCCATGTCGGCCTCCCCCACGGCCGAGCGGGACGCCTCCAGGAAAGGCCGGTCGGAATGAAAGCGGGCGACGACCTTGTGGGAGTCGGCTTCGGCCTCCCTCGCCACGGCGCCTCCCATCTGTCCGGTGCCAACGAGCGCAAGCTTCATAGAGAGAAAGGGATGGTGAACGAGTGTATGACGACATTCATACGTGCCGCTCAGTCGTCTTGTTACTCACCCCACCCCACCCGTGATGCCTCCGTGGTCGGTCGGAGCAAATTCGATGAAACAACGTCCAAACTCCGCCGCTCCGGAACGCGAGAAAAAGCTCAAAGTAGGGCATAATCGCAAATGACGGTGACGCCACTACGCCCGACATCGCCACAACAGACGTCCTACTTTCGGGGCCATAGCTCAGTCGGTAGAGCGCTTGCATGGCATGCAAGAGGTCCGGGGTTCGAATCCCCGTGGCTCCACTTTTGGGTGCCCTGAGCCGTGACCCTCCCCCCGCCCCGCGGCTCTGGGGCACCTATTTTTTTGTCCAATCGCATCGTTTTGGGGGCCGCCCGGCTACTGCTCCCCGAGTTCTGCCTTCGTCGTCGCACGCCCTCAGACGCCCGGCCCGGTACAGTGCCAGACCGCAGTCTTTTCCTTTTCCGCCGGGACCTTCGACTGGCCGACAATACAGGGCTGGCCCGGGCGTGCCGGGCGTCGGACGAGGTCGTTCCGGCGTTCATCTTTGACCCCCGACAGTGCGACCCCGACAACAACGCCTTCTTCAGCGAGCACGCGTTCGCCTTTCTGGTCCGCTCGCTGAAAGAACTCCGGCGGCGTTTGCGGGAGCGAGGGGGGCGGCTTTTCGTCTTCGAGGGCGACCCGGCCGCCATTCTTTCCGAGCTCATCTCTGCCGGGGACATCTCGGCGGTCCACGTCAACAGGGACTACACGCCGTTCGCCCGGCGCCGGGACGACCAGCTGCGCTCGGTGTGCCGCGAGGAAGGGGCTCGGTTTCAGTCGTCAAACGCGCTTCTCCTGACCGAGCCCGAGGAGGTCCAGCCCAGTGGGGGAGGCGCCTACCACACCTTCACCCCGTTTCGGCGGCGCGCCCAATCCGTATCCACGCCCCCTCCGAGGGGCAAGGTGGAGGGGCCGTTCTGCGACCGCGCACTCTCGGTCGAGACGACTCCGTTGGAGACGTACGACCGCTACCCCACCGACGACCTTCGGGCGAAGGGCGGACGGGCGGAGGGAATTGAGTTCCTCGAGGAGATCGAGACGCTGGGGGCCTACCGGGACGCCCGCCACCAGCCGGCGAAAGAGTCACTGACGGCCCTCTCGGCGCACCACAAGTTTGGCACCATTTCGATCCGGGAGTCCCTGTACGTGGTGAAGAAGGCGTTCGAGGACTACCACAAGCTGATCAGCCAGTTCTACTGGCGGGACTTCTATACCCACCTCCTCTTCCATCGCCCCGAGCAGTTGACCACCTCGCTGCGCCCGATCGGCCGGCACATCCCTTGGCGCAACGAGCGGGGCGAGTTCGACCGGTGGCACGAGGGGGCCACAGGCGTGCCCTTCGTCGATGCCGGCATGCGCGAGCTCCGCGAAACCGGCTACATGCACAACCGGGTGCGAATGGTCGTCGCCAGCTTTCTCACGAAAGACCTGCTCGTGGACTGGCGCTGGGGCGCACAGCATTTTGCGCGGACGCTCACCGACTACGACCCCGCCGTGAACGCCGGCAACTGGCAGTGGGCCGCCTCGGTGGGCACCGACTACCGGCTCCGCATCTACAACCCCTACTCCCAGGCCGAGAAGCACGATCCGGAGGCCGAGTACATCAAGCGCTGGGTGCCGGAGGTGCGGGACGTCGATGCCGACCGGCTCGCCTCCGGAACGCAAGAGGACTTCTCGGACGCGGCCCCCGGCTATCCGGCTCCGATCGTGGACCGAAACGACGCCTACCATCGTGCAAAAGACGCGTTTCGGGAGGCCGGTCGCGCACTGGAAGAGGCCCAGTGAGGCCGCGTCCCAATGCTAGCCACATCGTGTGGCAGGAGACATTTGCAGGGCCAGCGATGAGTGCAGGGCCAGTGATGAACGGTCACCCGTCAAACGCACCGTCCCCTTCCACTGCGCACGCGGCCTGCTTTGCGCTCCCAGACGTCCTTCCTTGCCGGCCGGGCAGGGCCCGAGGCGTGCCCGGGGCGGGGGCTCCGGAAGCGGAGAAGGGGCCCAGTGCTGGTTCGGGGCCCTCTGCCGCGAGGGGGCTGTTGCAGCGCGGGCCTTCGCCGTCCACGCTGCTCCGCCCCGGGCTGTGCTCTCTCCGCTGAATCTCCTTGCTCCTTATGCGAAGTCTTTGTCGAAGGCCCTTGCACCCTCGCCCGGGCCATCGTATCGTGTGGTTGTGCGTTGCGCATGACAACTAGCTGACCGTCGACCTTCGGGTCGACCGGTCCGGCTACGCGTTCTGCGGAACGCCGCTTAAAGCCTGCTCGACAGCGCCCTCCCCCGCCCAGCTGTCGATGCAGGCTTTTTTTGTTTGGGGCAACGAGGGGGCTGCCCGCCGTCCGCAACCCATCTAGGGGGGTACGCTGAAGCACGAGGCCACACGGGGCCTCCGTTCCCGGCGCCGCGCTGGGATTCTTCGTGGGGGGCGGGACGGAGACCCCCGAAAGGCCACATCAAGGGGCACGACGACCGGCTGGACCGCGCGAGGTCATCGGGGCGACCGGGTCGTGGGGGGCGGCTGGTCCTGGCGGTCCGAGGAGTCCTTCTCGTCCCAGAAGTAGTGGACGAATAGGGCATAGAGGACCGATGCGACACTGATCTCAACAAACGTTCCGACCGACCACGCGGCAGGAGTCCCCGCAAGGTAGTTGAAAAGCGCAGTGATCGGAAGCAGAAGCACGAAAAAGATCCCGGCGCGTACGGCCCCCTTCTGAAGCGGGGGCTTGGTGCGGAGGTTGAAGAGGTAGTTGAGCATTGGGGATGATGTGTTTGTGGGCGGCCCGTCAAGAGACAAATGCTGAAGGCACTTACGATTGCGGAAAACAGTCCGTTCGGTGTCGGGAAAAGCCGCCTCCCTACCCACACTGGACAGTGACGTGTTCTGCGTGAATGGGGGCAAGAGCAGAACCCCGGGATAGTCCCCATGACTCAGTACGTGCACGAGGTCGCATCGAGCCCCACGATCGTCCGGTTGTCGCCCGCCCCTGAAATCCCGTTAAGATATGCGTCGTCCGCGGAGGCGACCCGCGTTTTGGTCTGCATGAGGGCTGTGCACGCCTCCAAGTGAGCCCGGATGCTCCCTGCAGATCGTGCGTCGGAGGTTTCTCCCGTGGACTGTACCACCGCGGATCAATGGCCACTGGGGGCTGGGGGCATACCACGCCCCCAGCGTGGAGGCCTGACTGCCACCTGCAGGCGCTGGATGCACGTGATTTGTGTCCGTGCACACCCGGTGGGGCCCCGGTTTGAAAACCCATCCGCCCCCGTGTGGGACCTTTAGCGGCCTGCCGACTTTCCGCAGTCCGGACAGTAGAGCTCACCGTTTGGGCCCTTGAACCAGCCCCGTTCCTGAAGAACAACCTCCGGGGCGTTCGGCGAATCGGGATCGGGATAGAGGCCGCGGGCATCTTCCCGGGTCACGGTTAATCCATCGGTACAGCCGGAGCACTCGTACGTGGAAGGGTAAGAAACATCAGGCATGGTCGTGAAAAACTGGCGGTGGGGATATCGGGCTGGCGGGGCACTGCGCCCTGTTCGATGCCGGGGCAAGCTTGACGTCTCCTACGCCGAACAATTTTTAAAGATCAAAAACTTAAAGCAGCATGTGTTTTTAACTGCCGGAGCAACACCAACCTAACAAAGTTGCCCCCTGAATCGTCAAGGGACATCCGTAACGGAATCAACAACTCGGGCCGTGGCGTCTCCCGAGTGTCGAAAAATACTCGCGGACGGAAGGCCCACAGGGGGGACCGGTACGGTGAAGATCGAGACCGGTCCCGGTCCTTGTTGCCCTGCAGGTTCGTGGTTGTGCACGTGCACCGACCGCACTGAAAGCGCTCGTCGGCCGGGGCCCGACGTCTCCGTGTTCACAGAGTGGGGCCGGTGGCCCGGTTTTGTCTCCCACTCGCGCTTCCGGGGCGGTTCCTGCGCGCCATCCAGGCTTCGACTGTGCGTCCCCCCTCCGTTGGCGCGTGATCGCTTGGGGGATGCGCTCGACTTCGTGGGGGCCGCGTGTCTGGATTGATTGGGCGTGCCCCGATTGTGGAGGGAGGGCTTCGGCGGAGACGACCTGGCCGGGTCTGCGGAGGATTCGACTGGAAGGGAAACGTCCTCTGTGCGTAGCCCCAGTTGTTTTAGGCATTTGCCATGCGCCTTCCTGGCCATTCCTCTCGATAGATGGGGGCCTTTGAGAGGGGGCTGAGCCCCGTTCTCCCCCCGCAGGCACCGGACAAAATGATCCGCCCAGACCTCGCGGTGCCACCGATACGTGCGGTCCACGTAGCCTCGTCTGCCCAACTGCGCTCGGAGGCGCATCGGCGCCCAGGTGACCGTTAGGTCGGGTAGTGCGTTTTGGAGAAGCCGGCCCGCGCTGCTCGTACAAACTCCCGTCAGCAAAAATGCCCCGGTCCCGCACGATCGGGCAAAGTCCTTCCGGATCTGTTTCGCGTCTGATGCGGGGAGATCGAGAACCTGTACCCACGCGCCCCGCCACTCATTTGCCCGCTTGTATTCCGCCTCCGTTTCGCCGCATTGCCAGTCGGTCTCGAAGCTGTGCACCGCCCCGTCGATGATCACGGCCGTATGCCCCCGGGGCCAAAAGCGGACCGGCTCAAGGATGCGCGGGTCGAACCTGCCCTGGTTAAACGTGACGACCTTAATCTCCGGAGGGGAGGCCGCCGCCGTTCCGAAGGGGGGCTCGTCAGCGGGCTCCGTGCCGCCCTGCGGCGGTTGGAATGGGGCCGTGAGGGGAACGCCCTCTTGTTGCTGCAGGGGCAGGACGACGAGGGCAACGAACAGAACGACCGACGGAGCCCTAACAGACTTCACGGATGTCATCAGCACGTGCACGCGGGCTCTCTCAGCAGCGATTCGCTCCGACAGTCGTGGGGCAGGGAGACCGCAGGCCGCTTTCTCCCGTCGACGCGCCTGTGCCGCATACGCACCCGGTGCCCGGCACTGGCCTCCCGCGCGGGGGCTTTTCGGTTTGAATCTACACAAACAAAACGAAAGAAAGTCAATCCGCCGGGCCGGG
>ERZ1034519.16-NODE-16-length-35197-cov-13.616157_pt1 | contig 35197 bp, 22 predicted proteins | sample MGYA00520655_ERZ1034519 | MGnify/ENA primary metagenome ERZ1034519 (study PRJEB33760, sample SAMEA4777702) | hypersaline lake metagenome | biome: hypersaline environment; feature: brines | place: Spain | collected 2012-08 | depth 0 m ...
CCACCTCCGCCTCCGGGGCGACGGGAAGCACTACTGGTTCACGGTGTACACCGAGGCGGGCCGTTCGGTCAGCTACCGGACCTCCCTCGCCCCCCCAACGGAGTGGACCACCCTTGAGGTGCCGTTCGACACCCTGACCCCGTACCGTCGCGGCACCGAGGTCCCGGACGCTCCCTCGTTCGCCCCCGCTCAGGTCCGGACAATGGGGTTCTTGATTGCCGACGAGCAGGACGGCCCGTTTCGGCTGGAGGTGGCCTGGATCCGGGCCGGCCTTGCCCCCTCGGCCTAACCTCTTTCCGGTCCCCGACGAACCCGACGCCCCCCATTCGCCCGGCCCGACGGGACGTTTTTTCAGGGGCCGGTTTTCGGAGGAGGCCGTCCCTTGTCTTTGCACAAAAAAGATCGGGGCGCCGTGTCGATTTTGCCTCGGTCCCCCTAGGTTGCTACGCGGTTCGATTGACTGAGGCACGACTTTCCCTTCCATGGACGACACGCCCGCAGACGCCCCCGAATCCCCGAAGCACGTGGCCATCTCCGGCAACATCGGCGCCGGAAAGACGGCCCTCACCAAAGTGCTCGGGGAATACTACGGGTGGGAAACGGTGTTCGAGCAGGTCGACGACAACCCGTACCTTACCGACTTCTACAACGACATGCGCCGGTGGTCCTTCAACCTGCAGGTCTTTTTCCTGTCCAAGCGGTTCGAGCAGCTGCAGCGGATCGAGGAGGGGGAGACGTCCGTCGTGCAGGATCGCTCCATCTACGAGGACGCGCACATTTTTGCCCGGAACCTCTACGAGATGGGGCACATGAGTGCCCGGGACTACGACAATTACACGGACCTGTTCACCATCATGACGTCCTACCTCCAGCCGCCGTCGCTGCTTATCTACCTGCGGGCGTCGGTGCCCACCCTGGTCGATCACATCCAACAGCGCGGCCGGGAGTTCGAGTCGACCATCCGCATCGACTACCTGGAGCGCCTCCAGGGGCACTACGAGGAGTGGATCGAGAACTACGAGCGCGGCCCCAAGCTCATCATCGACGTGGACGAGCTGGATTTCGTGGGGGAGGAGGAGGACCGACGGATGGTGCTGAACCAGATCGAGAGCCGGCTCTTCGGCCTGTTCCCGGACGAATGACCGGCGCCCGGCCCCCTCGGCTTCGATCCTGATCTGTAGCGGCCATGCCTTCCGCCCTCCGCCTGGTTTTGCGCCTGCCGTTCGGCCCCGTTCTCGTCGTGGGCGTGGCGCTGGGGGCCGCGCTGATGCCGGTCCGGGGCGCACGGGCACAGACGGACACGACCGAGGCCGCCCCTCCGGACACGCTCCGGCGCCCCCCTGCCGACACCGCCGGGGCCCGCCGTCCGTCCGACACGACCGGGGCCCGCCCGGAATCGCTGCGCCCCCTGCCGGACCCGCCGCCGCTGTACGGCCGCGTGCGCTCCGACTCCCTCCCGGGCCGGCGCCCCCACGTGAGCGTGGAGATGATGCTCGCCGAGCAGCCGGGGTCCTTTCTCTACGACCTTGGGGAGTACGGGTGGCCCCACGGGTGGAGCCCGCGCGGCCTGTCCCCCCACCGCGTCCACCTCTGGTCGGACGGCTTTCCGCTTGACGACCCCCTCACGGGCCGCGCTCGGTTTGAGCTGCTGCCGCCCTCCTTTGTGGGCCCGCCCCGCACGGGCCTCGATCCGGGGGGCGGCGCCGTCGGCGTGCACACCGCATGGCGGAACTACGCCCCCAAACGGCCGATCACCGAGCTGCGGTACCGGTTCGACCGGGACGGGCTGCACGCGATCGAGGTCGGACACTCCCAGAAGCGTCGCCTCGACCTCTTCGGGCGGCCCGGGGTGCTCCACCTGACGTTCGGGTACGGCGGCCGGAAGGCCGACGGGATCTACAACGGCAGCGCCCTGCGGACCGAGCGGCGCATCTGGGGACGCCTGCGCTACCTCACAAACGACTGGACCGTCGAGCTGTCGGACCGGGCGACGCGCTACCGCATCGGCGCCCACGGCGGCGCCACCCCGCGCTCCGGGCTCTCGATCTACGCCCTCCCCCTCGCGGCCGCCAACGTCCGCCGGCCGGACGATCGGCGCAAGACGACACGCAATGACCTGACGGCCCGTCTGCAGGGGCCGCTGGTGCCGGGGCTGTCCCGCCCGACGACCGTGGCGGCCCGCTGGACCTCCCACACCTTCGATTTCCGCTCCACCGGGGGCGAGGCCGACACGACCTGGGCCGTCCCGGTGACCGGCGGGCACGTCCGGGCCCGGCAGTCGCTGCGGGCCGGGCCCCACCACCTGACGGCACACCTCCGCGGGTCCCTATGGCGGGTCGGCGACACCAACCTGCCGGCCCTCGACGGACGCCGGGGCGCCGCCCACGTTCTTCTTCAAGACTCCCTTCGCCTGGGGCGGTCCGACCTGATGCTCAACGTGGGCGGCCACCTCACGTCCCAGCAGCGCTATCCCTCGGTCACGGCCCGGATCCGGCACCCGGCCGGGCCCGTCCGGCTGTCCGCCTCCGTGAGGGCCACCGGCCAGCGCAGCGCCTGGATTGAGGACGACGGGTTTGCGTCGCACGTCCAGCCCCTGTCCGCGGAGCGCGGCGGGATCGCCGACCGGTTGCTGGAGGGCACCGTCGGGGCCCGCACGCAGGTCGGCCCCTTCAACCTCGGGGTGACCGGGTTTGCCCATCGCATTCGAAATGCCGTCGACCTGTACGCCGTGGCGTCGGGGGACTCTGTGGCGACGACGATCACCAATCAGGCGGCCGCCCGCCAGACGTCGTCCCCCGTCCATCGGGTGGGGGCGACCGCCTCGCTCGGGTGGCGCGAGGACGCGCGGCGGGGCCTGTACGCCACCGGCCACGGCACGCTTCTGCAGACCCTGAACGCCGACGCGTCCCCCCTCCACGCCCGCCTCGCCCAGACCCTGCCCACGGCGTTTGGGCGGGCGCGGCTGGGGGCGCGGTTCGTGCTGTTCAACGACCTGGTGACGGACCTCTACGTGCAGGGCCGGGGATGGGGCGTGATGAACAGCCGGTGGTTTCATCCGCCGACCGGGCGCCTCGTCGTGCCCCCCCGCACCTCCGCCCTGCCCGCGACCTCCGGGGGACGCATCGGGCCGAGCGGAACCGTCGATGTGCGGGCGGAGGTACAGTTTCGCAGCGCGACGCTTTTTTTCACGTTTCAAAACGTGCAGGCCGGCACCCAACTGCAGCCGGGCACCTTCGTGACGCCCGTCTACCCCCTTCCCCCGCAGCAATTCCGGTTCGGCGTATTCTGGCCGATCTTCAACTGATCTGCCGGCAGCAGCACCGCCCGGCACGCGCAGGAGGAATCACGACCGCAGGCCACCGGGTATAAACGGGCATTTTGAAGCGCCTTCGTAGCCCCTGTGCCCCTTCTCGGCCGTATGCCCGCCTGGTCCGACCTTCCGGTGTCCGTACGGGAGACAGCATCGTCCCTCTGGACGGACGTGGTGTATTACGCCGTCGGTCTGTACCTGGAGCTCTCGGAGAAGCACGTCTTCCTGTGGGCCCAGGCCATTGCCTTCAAGGTGCTGGTCACGATCGTCCCCATCGTGATCCTCGCCACCGGCGTCGTGGGCCGCGTGCTACAGGGAAAGGATGCCTTTACGGCCGTCACGCGGTTTATCCGGGAGCTCCTTCCGGGCAGCCAGAGCCAGCAGCTCATCGACTTCCTGACCCAGCTTCAAGATGCCAGTGCGACAATCGTGGGCATCGGAGGAATCGGCTTGTTTCTGTCGGCGATGTCGCTCTTCATCACGCTGCGAATCGCGGTCAGCAACGCCTTCGAGCAGGACTGGCACCAGGAGCGCTCTCTTCTCTGGGGCTACCTGTTCGACGTACGGATGGTCATTCAGGTCGGGGGGCTCTTCCTCATGACCGTCGGGCTCTCGGTGTCGCTTCCATCGTTTGTGAACGAGGTGATCATTGGGCAGTTTTTGGGCTCCGAGCAGTGGGCACAGTGGCTGTGGGGACGGGCCATCTGGATTACCGGCCTTCTGCTTCCGCTTCTGCTCACGACCACCATGTTTTTTCAGCTCTACTACCTGGTGCCGCAGCCGTCCCCCCGAAAGCGGAGTGCCCTCGCGGGGGCCCTCCTCGCCGCGGTGCTCTGGGAGACGGCCAAGCAGGCCTTTACCTTCTACGCGACCTACGTCGGGTACGGGACCGGGACCGAGGCATTGGGCAGCACGTTCGGGCTGATCGTTGCATTTGTGTTTTGGGTGTACTTTTCCGGCGTGGTGCTGATGATTGGGGCCGTCGTGGCGTCGCTGCAGGAGCACCGGCACGTGACCGCCGGGGAGCTGCCGGGAACGGAGTTGCCGGCCCAGTTGGGCCTGTCGCCCCAGGCCGGTGCGGAGGCGGACGCCGCGGGGCCGGACGCCTCCGAGACGGAAACAGACGGTTCCGCCGCCCCCTTCTCTCCGCCCCGCACGTCCGCCTCAGAATCGCCCGCCACGGGCTCCTCAACCTCATCCCCCCCGTCAGCCTCGTAGGTCCAAGCCCCTTTCTGCCGCACCTCCGCCAACCGACCGCTCCCTTCCACCACGGTGCTGTCTTCTTTGCCGGCCGCTTCGGACGCCGGGCGGCCCCTCGTGCTGTTGCTGCTTGTGCTGCTCGCCGGCTGGGCTGTGGGCCCGCCCCGGACCCTCGCTCAGGCCCCGCTCCGCGCCGCCGACGTCAATACGTCGGTCCAGGAGGTGTCCTTCCGGTTTGTGGACCAGCAGACCTTCGACCCGGATCGGCTTCGGGAACAGATCGGCACCGTGGGCCCCGGGACCCTCACGCGCCTGCGCAACCGCCTTTCGTTCCTTCCGGGCCTGCAGACGAACTATCCGGCCTTCGACCCGGTGATGCTCCAGAAGGACGTCGTTCGTCTGCGGCAGTTTTACCGGCAGAACGGGTTTCCGTCCCCGGACATCGACTATCCGGCCTCCCAGCTCGATTCCTCGCGCAACCGGATCCACGTCATCTTTACCATTCGGGAGGGGCCCTCTCTCCAGATCCGTACCGTCGACTTCCTGGAGGCCGCGAGCCGGGCTCCGTTCGAGCCGACCCTGCCCGAGGACCTGCGGGGCGACTGGGCGGCGTTTCGGCGCGGCGAGGTGGGCACCGGCGGACGGTACACCGACTTCGAGCGGACCCAAATCGAGGACGAGGTGCAGGGATGGCTCCGGGACCACGGGTTTGCGTTCGCCCGGGTCCGCTCGTCCGCTTCGGTCGACACGACCGCGTACGCCGCGGACCTGCGCTTCCTGGTCGACCCGGGGCCCCGTGCCGTGTTTTCCGACATTCGGGTGGAGGGCAACGAGTCGGTCGACCGCTCCATCATTCTCCGGGAGCTGCCGTTTTCCGTGGGCGACCGGTTTTCCGCCGACGCCGTGACGGAGGGACAGCAGAAGCTGTTCGACCTGAGCCTCTTCCGCGTGGCCCTGGCCGACGTGCCGAGCCAGCCCCGCGACAGCACGGCCACGGTTCGGTATCGGGTCCGAGAACGCGCGCTTCGGAGCTACTCCGGCCAGGTCGGGTACGACACGCGCTCGGGGGTGACGGCGGACGGAAGCTGGCGCCACCGCAACTTCTACGGCAACGCCCGCACCTTCCTGGTCAACCTGACCGCCGAGACCGGATACCCCGAAAACGTGCCGGAATTTCTGCCCGGGTTCCTGGCCCGGTCGTCGTCGCAGGAGCTGAGCCGACGGTTTCGGGCGTCGGTCACCCTCCGCCAGCCGTTCCTCTTGTCGGAGGACGTCTCCGGGTCGCTCTCGCCGTTCGTTCAGGAACGCCTGAACCCCGCCCTCGCCCCGAACCCGTCCCGCCCCTTGGACCTCAACGAGCGCCAGTTCGGGCTCGAATCCACGCTGGTGTACGACTTCCTGCCGTACCGCACCCTCTCGTTGCAACACTCGGTGTCTCGCACCCAGCAGTTTCTGGTCTCGGGGGCGGAAAATCCGAACCGCACAAACGGGGCCCTCACCGGCGAGGACGACCTGTTCAACAAGAGCATTTTCACGTTGAACGGGACGTTCGGCGACGCGGATGATTTCCTGAATCCGACGACAGGATACATCATCCGGCCTACGATTCAGCTGGGCGGGGTCTTTCTGCGGTCCGGGGTCGAATTCGCGCAGGTGAGCACTGAACTGAGTGGATACCTTCCGGTGTCCTCGTACGTGGAGCTGGCGGGCCGTGTCTTCGCCGGGTCGACCTGGCCGTTCGGGGAGAGCCTCGACAACTTGACCCTGCCCGCCAGCCCCTCCGACGCGGCCCGACGCGAAAACCTGATCTACCAGAACCGCTTCTCGGATAACTTTTTCTACGCGGGGGGCGGAAGCGACGTCCGGGGATGGGCCTCGCGCCTGGCGGGCGGCAAGGTGCTGCGGAAATCGAGTGTCCTCCGCGAAGGCTTTGCGTACCGCCCGATCGGGGCCCGGAGCAAGGTGGGCTTGAGCCTGGAAGCCCGGTTCCCGCTTCCCGGCCTCGGGGCAAGCTGGCGCACCGCCGCGTTTCTCGACGGCGCCTACGTCACGTCGGGCGCGCTCGACCTCACGCCCCCGGCCAACGCCCCGTCCATTATTTCGGGCCCGGACGGGACCCCGGTCCGCACGGATCCGTCGCAGGTCCTGGTGGGAACCGGGGCCGGCCTCCGCTACGAGACCTCGTTCGGGTTCCTCCGGATCGACCTCGCGTACAAGCTGACCCCCGACGCGTTGGACCTGCGGGCGGCGGAGGACGTCGGCCGGAACGCAACGGCGGAGGCCCCGATGCCGCTGTCGGAGGTCGACACGCGCACCCTGCGCCGGTTCCGCGTTCACTTCGGCATCGGCCGGTCGTTCTGACCGCTCCCGCCTGCTCTGCACGCCGCCTTCTCTCCCCGCTTCTGCACTCGTCGTGGCCCCCGACTCCGACTCACCAGACGCTAGATCCGACGCGCCGGCCGACGCGGCCGCCGGCTCGCGCCTCCGCCGATGGGGGCGCCGCCTGCTGTGGGGCGTGGGCGGGATGGTCGGCACGGTCGTCGGGGTCGTGGGCCTCGTGCTGATCGGGCTCCAGACGGAGACCGGCGCCACCGCGGCGGCGCAGTTCCTCGCGCGCCAGGCCAACCCCCTCCCGCAGACCACCCTCACCGTCGAGCGGGCGTCCGGCAACTGGGTCCAGTCGCTCCGGCTCGCGGACGTGTCCCTCACGCGACCGGCCCCCGACCGGGCCGCCCCCGCGACGATGGCGCACGTCGACTCGTTGGCGGTGGAGTACCGCCCGTGGGCCCTGCTTCGGGGCCGGCTCCACCTGACGGCGGTATCGATCGACGGCCCCTCGGCCACCATGCGCCAGGCCGCCGATTCGACGTGGGACTGGGCGCGTCACCTGCCCGCCTCGGCCCCCGCGTCCGAGGACACGAGCGCGGCGCTTCCGATCCGGGTGGACCGGCTTCGGGTCTCGGCGGGGGCATTCGCGGCCCAGTTCTACGCCGGGGGGCGCGACTCGACGGCCCGGATTCAAGGCCTTACCATCCGGGCGCAGGATCTCTACTACGGGTTCTCGATGGGCGGCCGGCTCGACACGCTCGGCCTGCGCGGCCGCCTGCCCACCGACACGACGGAGCTGCGACTGGCGGCGCGTGGGGCGGTGTCGGAGCGGCGGGTGGCCCTCGACACGCTGCGGCTCGCCTCCCCCCGCAGTGCGGTTCAGGGCGGCGGCACGGCCCGCCTGCCCGCCGCCCCCGGCGACTCGCTGGACGACGTGGCCCTTTCGGTCCGGGCCGACCCGCTCGTCCTGGGCGACCTCACGGCGTTCGCTCCGTTCCTGGACGTGGACCCACGCGAGGCCCTTGACCTTCGCGCCCGACTCACGGGCTCTGAGGACCGACTCGCCCTCACGACGGACGTCACGGTGCGCGACGGCGGGGGGCGCTTCACCGCCGAGGCAACGGCGACGCCCCGCCTCGCGTCGTCGCCCGGCGCTTCTCCGCTGAAGTACCGGATCGATGCGCAGGCACAGCGCCTCACGACGAGCCTGCTTGGGGGAAGCGGCCCCGCTCAGAACAGCATCACGGCCGCCGTTACGGGCGCCCTGGAGGGGCCGGCGTTCGACTCCCTCAGCGGAACCCTGTCGGCGTCGGTCACCGACACGCGGTTCCACGACGTGGAGGTCCCCGACGCAACCCTCGAATCGACCGTCCAGGCCGGAACCGCCACCCTCGACCTGCATGGGACGGTGAACGACGTTCGACTCTCGGTCGCCGGATCCGCTCGTCCCTTCGACGCGGCCCCCTCGGTGGACCTGCGTGCGCAGGTGCAAGACCTCACACTGGCGTCCGTGGCCCCGGATGCAGCCCTCGATGGATCCTTCACGGCCACGGCCCAGGTGCAGGGCCGGTCCATCACGACGGACACCGCCGCGTACGACGCCGACGTGCGCCTCCGGGACTCCCGCCTCGGCACGCAGGTGATCGAGTCGGGGCGTTTCACGGCCGCGCTGCGGCCCCGGGAGGTCCGTGTGGACGGCGCCCTCCGGTTCCCGACGGGTCGGCTTCGGGCGGCCGGGCACGCCGCCCTGGACGGGTCCGAGCGCTTCGTCCTGGAAACGGGGCGCCTGGAAGCGGTAGACCTGGCCGCCCTGGCCGGCGACACGACCGACAGCCGCGTGACGGCGACCCTGACGGGGGAGGGACAGGGCTTTGCCCCCAGGACGATGGACGGCCGGGCCACCCTCTCCGTTCAAGAGTCACACTACGGGCCGCACCGGCTCTCCGCGATGACGGCCGCCACACGCCTCCGCGACGGCGAGGTGACCGCCGACGCCTCCGCCCAACTGAACGGCAGTACGTGGACGCTCGCGGCCACTGCCCGCCCCTTTGCGTCCCGTCCGACGGTTGCCCTGACGGAAGGCCGCTTCCAAAACGTGGACCTCGGCCCGTTCCTGCAGGACTCGACCCAGTCGAGTGCCCTCCACGGCACAGTTCAGGGACGACTCCGGGGCGTGCGCCCCGACAGCCTGTCCCTAAACGTGGGGCTCGCCCTCGACACGTCCCGCGTGAACCGGCAGCCCGTCACGTCGGCCTCCCTGGATGCGTCGCTGCAAAACGGCACCCTCCGCTCCACCCTGGGGCTGGACACCCCCGCGGGAGCCGTCGAGCTTCCGCTCCGGGCCCGCCCGTTCGACGATGTGCCCTCCTACCAGGTTCGGGGCGGGAACTTCGAAAACATCAACGTAGGTGCCCTCGCCGGGCTGGCGTCCCTGAACACGGCCCTCTCGGGGACCCTCACCCTGGATGCCCGGGGCGCACGGCTCCCCGAGCTCGACCTGGACTCGGAATTGACGCTCCGCCCGTCCACCCTGAATCAGGCGTCCGCGGACGGTCGCCTCTCCGTGACGACGAAGCAGGGCCGCGTGGCGGCGGACGGACAGTTCAGCCTGGCCGGCGGGGCCCTCCAGCTCCGCGGTCACCTCGACAGCCTCGCCCAAACCCCGACCTACGCGCTCCGCACGGCCGCCCGGTCGGTGGACCTGAGCGCCCTTGCCGGGCTCGACTCCACACAGGCCCGCCTTCACACAGCGGCCTGGAGGGTAGAGGGCCGGGGCCTTCGCCCGGACAGCCTCCAGGCGTCGACGCGCTTCGCGGCCGATTCCGTTCGCGTCGGCGACCTGCGCCTCAGCAGCGCACGGATGACGGGCCGCCTCGACCGCGGCCTCTTTCGGGTCGACACCCTCGGGGTGCAGTCCAACGTGGTGGCGGGACACGGCCAGGGCCCCCTCGCTCTGGCCCCAGGGGCGGGGTCGTCGGACTTTGACCTCAGCGCCCGCGTGACGGATGTTGCCCCCCTCCGCGGCTTGGCCGGCCTGTCCTCGCTGAAGCTCCGCACGGGGCGCCTGACGGCCCACGTCTACGGCTCGTCGGAGGCGCAGCGCTTCGACGGCACCGTCGCGGTGGACGGACTCATCTACGACGACCTGCGGCTTAGCGACGCCACGGCCCTGTTCGCCGGGCGGCGCGGCACCACCCAGTTCCTGGACCACCTGACGGTGACGGGGACCGCCGGATACCTCTCGGCCTTCGATTTTACGGCCACCCGGACCCGCATCGATGCCGACTACGACGGCACCGCCGTCAATCTGTCGACGGACGTGCAGCTGGACGCCAAACGCCGCGTGCAGGTTGACGCCGGCATCCGCCCGACGGCCGACTCGACAATAATCGACCTCCAGACACTGACGGCCCGGCTGGGCCCCGATCGGTGGTCCCTGCGCCGCCCCACCTCAATTGCGATCGGCGACGCGTACCGCGTAGAGGACCTCTTGCTGGAAAGCGGGGCGCAACGCATCGAGGCCAGTGGCGTCGTGGCCCCGACCGGGGCGCAGGCGTTCGACACCACGTTCGAACAGGTCCGCCTCCGCGGCATCGCGCCGCTGCTGGGGCTGTCCGGCCTCGGCGGGGCCGCAACGGGGCGCCTCCGGCTCACCGGAAAGGCCTCCGCCCCGGTCCTCGACGGCACCCTCGACCTCGACGTGCGGTCCGAAGACCGCAAGGTCGGGACCCTTCAGCTGGACGTGGGCTACGAAGATCTGACTGCGGACCTCGACGCGCGCCTCACCCATGAGGACGGCAGCGTCCTGACGGTGAACGGCTCGGTCCCCACCGACCTGCGCCTCCAGGCCCCCACCCCCGCCTCGATCTCCGACCGGCCCGTCCAACTGGAAGCCTCGACCGACCAGTTTCCCCTCGACTGGGTCGACCCCTTCTTCGACCCCGCGACCGTCCGCTCCGTCGCCGGCACCCTCACCGCGGACGCCAGGGTCCAGGGCACCCTCGGCAGCCCGTCGCTCTCGGGATCCGCTTCCGTGACCGACGCCGGCGCCTCCATCCCGGCCCTCAATGCGACCTACGACGGCGGCACGGCACGCCTTCAGCTGTCAGGCAACGAACTGACCCTCGAACAGGCCCGCCTCCGCACCCCCAACGGCGGCTCGCTGCGGGCCGACGGCACCATCTCGCTTCCGGAGCTTACGGTCGGCGAGTACGACCTTACACTGAACGCATCCGAGTTCCTCGCCATCAACACGGCGGCCTACCGCCGGGCCGTGATCGACGGCGACATGACCCTCCGCGGGACCGTCCGCCGACCGGTGTTGTCGGGCGGCCTGCAGGTGCAGAGCGCAAGCGTCTACTACGCCGAGGCCCTTGCCGAGGGCGCCGCCGCCATGGGCGCCGTGGAGCTGACGGCACAGGACCAGCTGACCCTCGAAGAACGGTTCGGGCTCCGCCTGACCTCCGCCGACACGACCACCTTCGACGCCTACGAGGCCCTGGCACTGGACCTGGCCGTCCAGATTCAGAGCAACACGTGGCTGCGGTCAAGCAGCAATCCGGAGATGAACGTGCAGTTTACCGGCGACCTGGACGTGCAGAAGGCCGCCCTCGAAGACCCACAGGTCTTCGGGACCATCGATGTCGTGGAGCGGCGAAGCACCCTGCGACAGTTCGGGCAGGAATTTCAGATCACGGAGGGCTCCCTTACCTTCAATGGCGACCCGTTCACGCCGTATCTCGACTTGTCGGCGGTGTACGATCAGCGGGCGCAGGGAAGCCAGGGCTCCGAGGTGCGCATTACCCTCTCCCTCTCGGGCCGTCCCGACAACCTCTCCCCCGCCCTCTCGTCGGAGCCCACGATGAGCACACGCAACATCTTCTCCTACCTCGCGACCGGGCGCCCGGCCGACGCGCTCTTCAGTGGAAGCTCGGAGGGCGGAAGCCTGGCCACACAGGTCGCGCTCGGGCAGGCGTCCAACTTCGTCGAAAACCTTGCGGCCAGCGAGCTGGGCCTGGACGTCGTCCGCCTCGACGTTCGCACGGAGGGCACCTCCTACCTCACGGTGGGCCGCTACCTCACGCCACGCTTTTTTGCGTCGATCGAGCAGCCCGTGCTCGCCCCCAGCTCGCAAACGTCCACGCAGTCGACGGCCCTCATCCCGGACGTGACCCTCGAATACCAGCTCACCAACTACCTCCAGCTCCGCTCCCGAAGCAACCAGCAGTCCCTGCAGTTTAATCTGCTCTTCGAGTACGCCTACTGACAGTCCCGCGGCCCGACGCGCGGCGGGCCCACGGGCGTGCGGAAGACGTCCCCTACACGACAATGGAGTCGGAAGCGGTGCTGGCAGACTCCGGACGCGCATGCCAAAGGGCGGGCACGCCGGCCGTCGTCAGTCGAGGAGCCCATCGGCGAGGGTCGTAAGATCGGGCACCGTGTGCACCGGATCCGTCTGGGGCGCCGGCGGGTCAAACCGGTCGTCGTAGCGCCGGACCCGCACGCAGTCAATGCCGAGTCGCCCCGCGGGGTTTACGTCGTGGTACACGCTCTGGGCGACGTGCAGGAGCCGATTGGGCGGCACGCCGAGCCGCGTGAATGCCGTCTCGAAGGGGTCGAGCGCCGGCTTGTAGGCCCGCACCCGTTCGCTCGTGATGACGTCGTCGAAGTCCACGCTGAGGTGGCGGGCCGTATCGTGGAAGAGGTCGTCGTCCACGTTCGAGATGACGGCGAGCCGAAACGACGCGCTCAGCCGCCGGAGGGACGCATTTGTGTCCGGGAAGAGGGGCCAGTTCCGTACCGACCCGACGAACCGCTCCGTCTCCACGTTGGTCGGGGTAAACCCGAACCGGTCCCCGAACCGCCGCAGGACGCGTCCCAGCACCTCTTTGTATTTGACGTAGCTGCCGGACTCCACGTCCCGCTCAAACTCCCCGTAGTGCCGGAAGAGCGCCTCGTCGTCGAGTTCGACGTCGTGGGCGCGGAGGATGGGCCGCAGCGCCGTGGAGATGCCGTCGGCCCAGTCGACGAGGGTGCCGTAGCAGTCGAACGCAAGCACGTCGTAGTCGTCGGGAGTGAGGGACATGGGTCGGGAGGGGAAAGGGGAATTGCGCGCAGACGTGGGGCCTCTTATGGGCTTGCCCCGGCACAGGATGCACGGTCTGCAGCAGGACGGTCTCCGCAGTCGTCAAGGGGCAACCCGCTGCGCCGCATCCGTTCGGGCGCGCCGCATTCCGTACAGGAGCACCAGAAGCATTCCGCCCAGCAGCCCCGCCAGGGCGAGAAAGGCCGGGCCCCACCCCAGCAGGTCGGCCACCGCGCCGGTCACGACGCTGCCACTGGCCCCCAGCACCATGTAGGCCGTCCGGATGAGCCCGAAGCCCGCACTGCGCTCCTCCTCCCCCAGATGGTCCATGAACTTGGGCAGCAGGGCCGCGCCCCACCCCATCGCCAATCCGGCACAGAGGGTCGCCCCGCCCACGATCCACGGCCCGCCCCCCGCGACGAGCCCCGTGTAGCCCACCACCCCGATCCCTACGGCGGCGGTGGCCGCCGGGTACCGGCCCACGCGGTCCGAGAGGGTGCCCAGCAGCGGCTGGGTGAGGCCCTGCACCACGAAGTAGGCCGAAAAGAGCGCGCCGGCGCCCGCCTCCCCGTAGCCCTGATACTCGATGAGAAACGCCGGCAGAAACGAAGCGGTGGCCTGCCACACGAAGGCCCCCACGACGGAGAGCCCCGCCGTGAGCGCGATGGGCGGACGCCCGAGCAGTTCGAGCAACGGCCCGAGGCGGAGACGGCTCCAGGGCGACTCGTCGGGCCGCACCGGCGCGATGGGGCGAACCACCATCCCGAAGAGGAGGGCGCTCGGGAGCGCAATGACGGCCCCCAGCGCCACGGCCCACCGCCAGTCCAGCCACACCCCGATGCTTCCCGCGGCCAGCGGAACCAGCACGCCCGCCACCGGCGCCCCCGCGGTGTGAAGCCCAATCGCGGAGCCGGTGTTCGGGATGGTCCGGGTCAAAAGCGACGTGGCGACGCTGAAGTGGAGCCCGGCGACGCCCCCCAGCACCACCGCCCCGACGAGGAAAACGGGATAGGTCGGCGCCATCGCCACCAGCGCGCTCGCCAGCGCCGTCCCCCCCACCGCCACGAGGATAATGCGCCGCTCCCCGTACCGGTCGGCCAGCAGCCCACTCGGAAACTGCGAGGCCGCGTACGCCATCCACATGCCCGTGAGGGCCAGGCCGATCGCACTGTTGGACACCCCAAACGCGTCGCCGATGGCGGGCACGACCGGACTGATGGCCAGCCGCGCGGCCATCGTCGCGAAGAAGGCCAGGGTGCACGCCCCGAGGACGGCCCCCTGGTACGACCACAGTTTCACAGTGAGCTAGAGAGGCTGGGAGGAAGGGTTCGCGCAACGACTGATAGGTACGCCCCCCTCGTCCGTCGGTTTGAAAGGGAGTGTGACGATCGAGGCCCGCTGTCGTCTTTCGCAAAGTGTTCGCTCGGCGTCGCTCGCCCGTCTCTCCGGAGGCGCCCGCCGCGTCAGGATGCCGGGGTTGCCCCCACCTCCATTTCGGCCTGGAGGGCGTCGAGCCGTGCAATCGTTTCTTCGAGGTCCTTCGCCGTCGTCCGTGGGTTGATGGGGCACAGCCGGAGGACGGGCCGGCCGTCGAGCGTCGTCTGCGTCAGGAAGGCCGCCCCTTCGTCGTTTACGGCCGCAATGAGGCGGCGCGTGAGCGCGTCCACCTGGTCGGGCGTCCACCCGTCCGGTTCGCAGCGAAACGTGATGATGCCCATCTGGGCCGGGGTCACCACCGTCCACCCGGGCCGCCCCCGAAGCAGCCGCTCGGCCTGCTCGGCCCGCTCGAAGCCCCGCGCCACCGCGGTGGCGACGTGCTCGCGGCCAAACACCTTGAGCGTCATCCAGAGCTTGAGCGCCCGGAAGCTGCGCGTGAGCTGGATGCCGGAGGCCGAGAAGTTGACCTCGTCCGCCGCCCCCACCGCGTCCTCCAGGTACTCCGCCTCCAGCCGGAAGGCCCGGCGGAGGTGCTGCTCGTCGCGCACGAGCACGCCCCCGATCTCGAAGGGCTGGAAGAGCCACTTGTGCGGATCGAGGGTCAGCGAATCGACCCGTTCGATGCCAACGAGCCGGTTCTGGCCCCGCTTGCAGACGACCGTCGGCGCCCCGTACGCCCCGTCCACGTGCAGCCACAGGTCTTCGGCGTCGGCCAGGGCCGCCAGGGCGGGCAGCGGATCGACGGCCCCGGTGTTGGTGGTGCCCGCGTTGGCGATGATGCAGAAGGGACGCCGCCCCGCCGCCCGGTCGGCCGCGATGGCCTCTTCCAGGGACTCAGGATCGAGCCGGTACTGATCGTCGGCGGGCACCCGGTGGAGCTGGTCGGGGCCGAACCCGAGCAGCCGCAGGGCCCGGTCGACCGACGTGTGGGTCTGGTCGGAGCAGTAGGCGACGGCCCCCGTCACGTCGTCGTCCAGCCGGGCGTGGCGGGCGGCGGCCAGGGCCGTGACGTTTGCCATCGAGCCCCCGCTCGTGAACAGCCCCCCTGCGGCCTCCGGGAGGCCGCAGAGCGTCCGCAGCCAGTCGATCACCACCAGTTCGATCTGCGCGGCGGCGGCGCCCGAGATCCAGGTCCCCGAGAACACATTGAACCCCGACGCCAGCATGTCGGCGAGCACGCCGACGAAGTTGTTCGGCCCCGGCACGAACCCGAAGAAGCGAGGGTGGTCCACCCGCATTGTGTTCGGCAGCACCTCCGCCTCCACCTGATCAAGAACGGCCTCCGGGGGGGTCCCCTCTTCCGGGAGGTCTTCCCGGAGGTGAGCCTCTAGTTCGTCTCGCGACGGCGCCTCCCCCAGCGATTCGTCCCCTCCGTCCGCGAAGTGGTCGACCAGGAGATCCACGACCCGGTAGCCGAGCGTCCGCATTTTTTCGGGGGAGAGTTCGAGGCGGTCGTGATCCATGGGCACAGCACGCGTAAACAATGAAAGCGAAAGCAGGTGGGAAACGGAGCCCCGGAACGCGAGTTGCGCGAAGCCCTGGAGCGTGGGGGATGGATGTTCGCCCTCAGCGACCACGCTCATCTGGCACGTGCAAACAAGCGCCCTGGATTTCTTCACAGACGCATTCCCCCCCAATCCCATGGTCACGCTCTACCGCCAGCCTGGTGACCCGTGGGCCGACGAGATCGAAGAGGCCCTTCGCGAAATGGTCATTGCCCACGAGGTCGAGCACGTCGAAGATGCCGACGCCCTCCCCGAAGTCATTTCCGAACTCCCGGCCCTGCACGACGACGGCGAGGTCGTAACCGGAGCGTCGGCCCTCCGTTCACACCTCCAAACACTACGTGCCCTGATGGCCGACTGGAATCGGTTTCAATCGGACGCCTGTTATGTTGAGGACGACGGCTCGATTTGCTAACCTTTCCCGCACAGGCCCACCCCCGACCCGTCTGTTGCAGGCTTTTCAGCTATTCCGGACAACATGGCGCGCCTGCGGGGCATATACCTGAGTGTCCATTTGACCTCACGCCCTGGTTTTGCCTTCTCACCCAACCTCTTGCCTTCAGATGGCCATTGATCTCTCGTCCGCAAACACGTTCGACGAGCGTCACCTCGGCCCCACGGACGCCGACGTGGACGCCATGCTCGACGCCCTCGGGGCCGAGTCGCTCGACGCCCTCGTCGACGCGGCCATTCCAGACTCGATCCGGACCGACGCCCCCCTCGACCTGCCGTCCGCCCTCACCGAACAGCAGGTGCTCGACGCGGCCCAGGACGCCGGCGCCAAGAACGACACGTGGCGCTCGTTCATCGGCATGGGCTACCGCCACACCCACACGCCCCCCGTCATCCAGCGCAACATCCTGGAAAATCCGGCCTGGTACACCCAGTACACGCCCTACCAGGCCGAGATTGCACAGGGCCGCCTGGAGGCGCTCCTCAACTTCCAGGACATGACCATCGACCTGACGGGCCTGGAGATCGCCAACGCGTCGCTGCTCGACGAGGCGACGGCCGCGGCGGAGGCGATGATGATGCTGAATCGGGTCGACCGCCGCAGCGACGCCGCCACGTTTTACGTGTCGGAGGACTGCCACCCGCAGACCATCGAGGTGGTAAAGGGCCGCGCCGAGCCGATCGGGATCGACGTCATCGTGGAATCCCCCGAGAACTTCGTCTTCGGCGAGGACACGTTCGGCTGCCTCCTGCAGTACCCCACGACCGACGGCGCGGTGCACGACTACCGCGACGTGGCCGACCGGGCCCACGAGGCGGACGCCTACGTGGCCGTGGCCGCCGATCTGCTGAGCCTCACGCTCCTGGAGGCCCCGGGCGAGTGGGGGGCCGACGCGGTCGTCGGCTCCACGCAGCGCTTTGGGGTGCCGATGGGCTACGGCGGGCCGCACGCCGCCTACTTCGCGACCCGCGAACGCTTCCAGCGCCAGGTGCCCGGCCGCATGATCGGCGTCACGAAGGATGCCGACGGCGAGATGGCGCTCCGCATGGCGCTCCAGACCCGCGAGCAGCACATCCGACGGGGGCGCGCCACGTCCAACATCTGCACCTCCCAGGTGCTGCTGGCGGTGATGGCGTCGATGTACGCCGTCTACCACGGCCCCGAGGGGCTCCGCGAGATTGCGACGCGGGTGCACGACCTCACGAAGACGCTGGCCGAGGGGCTGGACCGAACGGGCCACACCGTCCGCCACGACGCGTACTTCGACACGCTCCGCGTGGACCTCACCGATGCCACCCAGGCGCAGGTCCGCGAGCGGGCCGAGGCGCACGAGATCAACCTCCGCTACTACGACGACGGGTCGGTGGGCGTCGCGCTCGACCAGACCGTCGACGCCGAGGACCTGGACGCGCTCTTCACCGTCTTCGGGGCCACCAACGGCCAGAAGCTGTACGCCGACGACCTGGCCGCGGACCTCGACAGCGGCTACGACGGCCCGATGCCGCGGCAGACCTCGTACCTGGAGCACCCGGTCTTCAACTCGTACCACTCCGAGGGCGAGTTGACGCGGTACATGAAGTCACTGGCGGACAAAGACCTGTCGCTCGTCCACAGCATGATCCCGCTGGGATCGTGCACCATGAAGCTGAACCCGACCGCCGCCCTCCAGCCGATCTCGAACCCGCAGTTTGCGGGCCTGCACCCCTTTGCGCCCCAGGAGCAGGCGGCGGGGTACGAGCAGGTGATCGACGAGCTCAGCGGCTACCTGACGGAGATCACGGGCTTCGACGACATCTCCTTCCAGCCCAATTCCGGGGCCTCCGGCGAGTACACCGGCCTCCTGATCATTCAGGCCTACCACGAGGCGCGGGGCGAGGAGCAGCGGGACGTGTGCCTCGTCCCCGAGTCCGCCCACGGGACCAATCCCGCCAGTGCCAACATGGCCGGGATGGAGGTCATCACCATCGACTGCGACGAGAACGGGGACGTCGACCTGGACGACCTCCGCGAGCAGGCCGAGGCGAACAGCGAGCGCCTCGCCGCCGCGATGATTACGTACCCGTCGACGCACGGCGTCTTCGAGGAGCACGTCGAAGAGATCTGTGACGTCATCCACGAGCACGGCGGGCAGGTGTACCTCGACGGGGCCAACGTCAACGCACAGGTCGGCCTCTGCCGCCCCCGCGAGTACGGCGTGGACGTGTGCCACCTCAACCTGCACAAGACGTTTAGCATTCCGCACGGCGGCGGCGGGCCGGGCGTGGGGCCGGTCTGCACGGCCGAGCACCTGAGTCCCTTCCTCCCCGGTCACCCGGTGGTGGAGACGGGCGGCGACCAACACATTCCCGCGATTGCCGCGGCGCCACATGGCAGCGCCTTGATTCTGCTCATCTCGTGGGCCTACATCAAGCTGCTGGGCCCCGAGGGCCTCACGAAGTCGTCGAAGACGGCCCTCCTCAACGCCAACTACCTGGCCGACCAGCTGTCGAACCACTACGACATCGTCTTCCGGGGCCCCAATGACCGTGTGGCCCACGAGTTTATCCTCGACCTCCGCCCGTTCCGCTCCGAGCTCGACATCAACGAGCAGGACGTGGCGAAGCGGCTCATGGACTACGGCTTCCACGCCCCCACGATGAGCTGGCCGGTGGTCGGCACGCTCATGGTGGAGCCCACGGAGAGCGAGTCGAAGGCGGAGCTCGACCGCCTGGTCGACGCATTCGCCGCCATCCGCAGCGAGATCGAGGCCGTCGAGACCGGGACGCTGGAGGCGGAGGCGAGCACGCTCAAGCAGGCCCCCCACACCGCCGAGATGGTTACCGCCGACGAGTGGGACCGCGCGTACAGCCGCGAGACGGCGGCCTATCCGGTGGAGGCGGTGCGCGAGCGCAAGTTCTGGCCCACCGTGCGGCGCGTGAACGACGCCTACGGCGACCGGAACCTCTACTGCGCCTGTCCCCCGACCGACGCCTACGAGGCGGACGAAGAGGAGGAGCTGACGTCGGCCCTCAAGACCGCGTAGCCACGTCACTCAGGGCCCTGTCCCCCTCGTATGGCGGGGACGGGACGTTCGAACACGTTCAGCAGGAGGGCCGCGAGACCGTCTCGCGGCCCTTTCTCTTTGTCGGTTGCGCCCACTACGATAAAGGCGGTCCATGGTCGAAATTGTACACGGGGATCTGTTCGACGCGGACGTGGCGGCGCTCGTGAACCCGGTCCACTGCGCCGGCCTCATGAAGCGCGGGCTGTGCCGCCAGTTCAAGACGCGGTTTCCCGACAACTACGAGCAGTACGAGGCGGCCTGCGACGCCGGGGCCCTGGCGCCGGGCGACGTGCTCGTGCACGACCGCGGGGGACTCTTCGGCGACGGCCAGCATCCCCGCTACGTCCTGAACGTGGCCACGAAGGACCACTGGCGCGACGCCTCGTCCGTCCCGCACATCGAGTCGGGGATGGCAGCCCTCGTCGACGAGGCCACCGCCCACGACATTGCGTCGCTCGCCGTGCCCGCACTGGGCTGCGGCGGGGGCGGGCTCGACTGGCCGACGGTGCGCCCGCTGCTTACCACGCCGCTCAAGTCGCTCGATGGCGTCCGGGCGCTCGTTTACGCCCCCCGGTCGGCGAGCGCAGAGGGCGGCGGCCCCGACGCGGACGATCGCCCCGCCATGACCCGGGGACGTGCCCTCCTCCTCTCCGTCCTCGACGCCTACGCCACGCCGGGCGACACCGTCAGTCCACACGCAGCGCACAATCTCGCCTTCCTGGTGCAGGGGGCGGGCGAGGACCTGCGCCTCACGTTCGAGCCGGGCACGTACGGGCTCCGCGCCGCGGGCCTCACGGCCGTGCTGCGCCGGATTGAGGGGGCCTTTATTGCGGGGTACGACCCGTCGCACCAGGACTCCTCGTTTCGCCTTCGCCCGCCAGCGGTCGGTGTGGCGCGGGACACCCTCTCGGACCACCCGACCGCCAGTGAGCGTCTGGGCCGGGTGCGGGCCCTCATCGAGGAGTGCGACACGCCCGACACGCTCGAACTGCTCGCTACGGTCGGCTGGCTCACGCGGCACGACGCGCAGGCCCGGCGCCGTCCCGAGGCGGTCGTGCGGGCCGTGCAGGACTGGAGCCGGCGCAAGGCGGAGCGTTTCGCGCCGGCGCAAATTGCGGCGGCCTGGCAGCGGCTCCACCGACACGAGTGGATCGGCCCAGGGCACCCGGCGGGTCCCGAGCAACCGTAGGGTGCGTGGCGGACGGCCCGGCACTACGACGACTGCCTGTCCTCAAGCCGCGCCCGAAATTGCCGAATCCCGTCCTCGGTTCCGGCGACGAGCACCTCGTCGTCCGCCTCGAAGGCAACGAGGGCGTCGTCGGGATCGGTGAGGAAGTCGCCCTCCCGGTACACGGCAAGCACTGTGTAGTTGGTCTGTGCATCCGGATCGACCTCCCTCAACGGTTCTCCGGCCAATGGGGAGGCCGGGAGGCGGACCACGTTGATGTGTCGATCGCGAGACCGGTGGTCCTCGTCTTCGAATGCCGTGGCGGCCAGCATCCGCCCACAGACCGTCGGCAGGGCCTGCACGAAGTCCGCGCCGGCCCGGTAGAGGTTCTGAACGGCCGTCTCGTCGTGGGCCCGGACGAGGATTTGCAGCTCCGGGTTCAGGTCGCGCGCGATGAGCGTCGCGAACGTGGCGACGCTGTCGTCGTCCACGGCGATGATAAGGGCCGACGCGTCCTCGATTCCGCAGGCCCGGAGCGCGTCGGGGTCGCGAACGTCCCCCGCCACGTCCACCTCCGCCCCGTCTTCGAGGTCGAGCACCGTCACGTCGGCATGTACCGCCCGAAGGGAGTCCCGCGCGGCCTGCCCCGAGTCGCCGTGTCCGGCGAGGATGATGGACTGTGGCGTGAAGGCCCGCACGTACGGGGCCATCTCACTGCGAAGGGCATCCAGTTGGTCGGGCGTGCCGGCGAGAAACAGGCGCGTGCCCGCTTCGAGGGGCGTGTCGGCGTCCACGGACGTCTCGAAGGTGCCATCGAGCCAGGCCCCAATGACGCGCACCCCGAACCGCTCCGAAAGCCGAAGGGCGCGGAGTGAATGGTCGTGAGACGGGCCGTGCCGGGTCACGATGAGCTCCGCGAAGTCAATCTCAGTCCCCGCCGTCGCCTGTTCCTCCACGTTGGCCGCCGCGGCCACGGGCACCTGCGCAGCGAGGCTCCGCCCGAGCAGCTGCCGGGGCGAAAGCGCCACGTCCGCCCCCGCCGCCCGGTGGTATCGGGTTGCCGAGGCGTCCTCGGCCAACGTGATGATGCGGCGTTCCGGACTGGCCTCACGGGCCGCAAGCACAATGCTGGCATTTTCGTCGTCGGCCACGTCGGCCACCAGGGCCTTTGCCGCCCCGACGGAGGCCCGCTCCAGAACGGCAGTCGACGTCGGGTCCCCCTCCATGACCTCGTAGTCCCGCTCGTAGAGCGACGCGGCCTGCTCCACGTTGGGCTCAATGAGCACGTACTCCTCTCCCCGCTCAATCATCTCGTCGATGAAGACCTCCACCCGGGGCGTGTAGCCGCACACGATGACGTGACCGGACCGGTCGGGGAGGCCCTTCGGGGCCGTGGGCCGGAGCGCCTCGCGGAGCCAGGGCACCACGAACACGTCCACGGCACTCAGAATGAACCCAATGCCCGCGAGTTGAATAACGACCACCAGCATGTTCATCTGGGGACTGCTCCACGGCGCGTCCTCGCCGTATCCGGTCGTCGTGAACGTCTGCACCACCACCTCCAGGGCCTGGTACCACGGCCGCGGCCGTCCCTCCCACACGCTCATGCCGAGGCTGTACGCGCCCGTCAGCCCTACGGTGGCGGCCGCGAGCACCAGAAGGTAGTAGACCGTGCGGCGGGTCAGGGACGTCATCGCGCCGAGGAGTCGTCGGGAAGATGGAGGTAGGGGACAAAGGCCTCGACCGAACCGGAACAGGGCCCATGGGGACTGGGGGACGGTCGGTCTTAACCTATGCCTCGGCGCCCCGAGGCACAACGTCGTCGTGCACCGGCCATCCGCCCTCGTTGCCATCTGAGCCAGACGGAACGACGCGCCGGGCGCACAAATGCAAGCGGGGTGTCTTCTCTTGCATGATTTTCTCTCTGATCGATGTCCGACGCCCCGGAGGCCCAGCCCGGTGATGCCTCGTCGGGTCGAGGAGTCCCCTGTCAGAATTGCGGCGCGCCCCTGGTGGGCGAGTACTGCCACCAGTGCGGGCAGCGGCACGTCCCCGAGCTCCGGGTGCTCTACCTGGTGCAGCGCTTCCTCGAATCGGCCCTGGACCTTGAGGATTTGGAACGGGGCGTCGGGCAGACGCTCCGTCGCGCTGCGCAGAATCCGGGCCGCGTGGCCCGCCGGTACGTGGACGGGGAACGCAAGGAGTTCGTCAATCCTCTTGGCTACTTTCTGTTGACCGCCACGGCTACCTTTCTCGTCTTCTCAATGTTTCAGGAGGCGTGGGTGCAGGGGCAGGCCGAGGCGTTCGAGGCAACATGGCGTTCTTTGGGGACCCATCCCGATGAGGTGTTCCGTTCCGGATCTCCGCTCCGGTCGCTCGGCTGGTCTTCTGCTCAGGACCTTGCAGCGGGCATCTTCCAGTTTTTCCAACAAGTACAGACGTACGTCGGGCTCTTCACCTGTATCGTTGCGGGCCTGCTCCTTCGATGGGCATTTCCGGAACGGACCGCCGCCGAGACCCTCGTGTTTGAGCTCTACGTCACGGCCCAGGCCACCCTGTTCCTTGGGGTGCTCGGTCCACTGCTCTTCTGGGCAGCTCCGGCCTACATCGGCGTTCTGCCTATTTTTTTGCAGGTTGGCCTCCACACCCACGGCGCCGGGGCGTTTTTCGGAACGCACTGGCGAGCTCGCCTCCTGCCCGCCTGTGCCTATTTGGCAAGCGGGATCGTACTCGTCGCTGGTTCCGGTCTTCTCGTCGTCGGGGCCATCAGCTACCTGGCCTGAGCAATCGGACGCCCATGCCGTCCCGCCGTAGCCTATTTTTCCACCGGGTGGCGCGTCTCCCCCTCCCCGTACACCACAAACTTCTCGGTGGTCAGCGCCTCCAGGCCCATCGGGCCGTAGGCGTGCAGCTTGGTGGTGGAGATGCCGATCTCGGCGCCCAGCCCCAGCTCGCCCCCGTCCGAGAAGCGTGAGGAGGCGTTTACGAGCACGACCGACGCGTCGACCGAGCGGACGAAGCGGCGGGCCGTCGGAAGGCGGTCGGTCACGATGACTTCCGTGTGGTTGGAGCCGTACTCGGCGATGTGGTCCAGCGCCTCGTCGTCGCTTTCGACCACCCGGGCCGCGAGGGTCAGGTCGAGGTACTCGGCGGCGTAGTCGTCTTCGGTCGCCGCCCCCACGCCCGGGAGCAGTTGTCGGGTCCGATCGTCCCCGCGAAGCTCCACGCCGGCGTCGTCGAGGAGCGCCCGGGCCCGGGGCAGAAAGTCGTCCGCCACGTCCGCGTGCACGAGCAGCGTTTCGAGCGCGTTGCAGACGCTGGGGCGCGAGACCTTGCCGTCGAGCAGGAGGTCCTCGGCGACCTCCAGGTCCGCGTCTTCGTCGACGTAGAGGTGGCAGACGCCCTTGTAGTGCTTGATGACGGGAATCTGGCTCGTCTCGTCCACGAAGCGGATCAGGCCCTCCCCGCCGCGCGGAATGATGAGGTCGAGGTGCTGGTTGAGCGTCAGCATCTCCTGCACCGCCGCCCGGTCGGTGGTGGGGATGAGCGTGACGGCCGCGGGGGGGACGCCCTCCGCCTCCAGGGCCGTGTGCAGCGCCGCCGCGACGGCCTGGTTCGAGTGGAATGCGTTGGAGCCGCCCCGCAGCAGGACCGCGTTGCCCGCCTTGAAACAGAGCCCGGCGGCGTCGGCCGTGACGTTGGGACGGGCCTCGTAGATCATGCCGATCACCCCCAGCGGGATGCGCATCTTTCCCACCTCGATGCCACTGGGCCGTTTGGTGGTGCCCCCCATTTCGCCCACGGGATCGGCGAAGGACGCCACGTCGCGCAGCGCGTCGGCCATCGTTCCGATGCGGTCGGGATTCAGGACGAGCCGGTCGATCAGGGCGTCGTCGAGCCCCTCCTCACGCGCAGCGCTCACGTCCTTGCCGTTGGCGGCCAGGATGGCCTCCTCGTCCGCCTCCAGCGCGTCGGCCATGCGGCGCAGCGTGCGGTTCTTCGTTTCGGTCGAAAGCGTGCTCAGCTCGCGGGCGGCGGCCTTGCAGTCCGCGGCGAGAGCGTCGACGGAGAGCGCTTCGGAGGTCGTGTCGGACATGGGCGCGACTGAATTTATTTGTTTGTTCATGCCGAAAAAGCAAACTGCTATACACAGAGCGCCCGCCGGTGCTCCGACCGTTGTTGCCGTCGTTCGTACGGCGTAGACGGACAGGGGGGCCACAGTCCACAATCCGCCTCACGCCTCCACCACCAGATCGTCGCGGTGCACCACGTAGTCGGCGGGCGCCTCGTCGAGGACCTCGGCGATGGCGTGGCTCTGTCGCCCCTGGATGCGCTCCAGGTCGGCGGCCCCGTACTGCGTGATGCCCTTCGCCACGCGGGTCCAGTTCCCCTCTTTCTCGACCGCAATCTCCACGGCGTCGCCCCGGGCAAAGCGGCCCTCCACCGCCACAATGCCCGACGGCAACAACGAAGCGCCCTCGTGTCGCAGTGCGTCGGCCGCCCCGGCGTCGACCGTCAGGCGGCCCGCGGAGGGAAGCGCGTGGAGCATCCAGTGCTTGCGCGCGGGAAGCGGCTGCTCGGCCTGCCGAAAGAGCGTGCCCGGCATCTCACCGCGCCCCAGCGCGTCGAGGTGGCCGCCTTTGGTTCCGTTGACCAGAACGGTATCGATCCCGCGGTCCGTCGCTTTTTCTGCCGCCTCCACCTTCGTCTGCATGCCGCCGGTGGCCACCTTGCGGTGGGAGGGCCCGACCATGTCGTAGATCTCGTCGGTGATGGCGTCCACCGCCGGCAGGCGCTCCGCGTCCGGGGTGTCGTGCGGATCGGCGGTGTAGAGGCCGTCTACGTCCGAGCAGATCACGAGCAAATCCGCCTCGGCCAGCACCGCCACGTAGGCGGCGAGGTTGTCGTTGTCGCCCACCCGCAACTCCTCGGTGGCGACGGTGTCGTTTTCATTCACGATCGGCAGCGTGTCCCGGTCGAGCAGCTCGGCGATCGTGTTCTTCGCGTTCACGAAGCGGGCGCGGCGCTGCAGGTCGTCGTAGGTGAGCAGGACCTGCGCACAGGGCACGTCGAAGAGACGGCGCCAATGGGCCATCAGCAGCGGCTGGCCGAGCGCGGCGAGGGCCTGCCGCTCCGGGATGGAGAGGCCCGTGCCCGGCCCGCCCCGGCCCTGCTCGGCGAGCCCGGCGGCCACGGCGCCGGAGGAGACCAGAATCACCTCCTTGCCCTGCCGACGGCTCTGAATTACAAAGCGCGCAATGGGCAACAGGTGCGTCGTGCTGCAGCCCCGATCGTCGGGCGCAACGAGCGCGCTGCCCACCTTCACGACGGCACGGGTCCAGTCCGGGAGCGCAACGGTGGCCATACGCGTCAGGCAGATCAGTCGACGGAAGCACGGTGTTGGTTATTCTAACGTACGGACGCCTCCGGACAACGTGAAGCCCTGCGGGCCGGGCCCGGACTCTCGGTCTTTGGACGACTTTCACAACAGCACCGAGCTGGAGGGACAATATCGCCCTCCTGTTCCTCGTTGCATATCGGTGGCGCTCCAGGCGCCCACAGAATCCCGTGTCCACCCTCCGTTTCAGCCAACGCTTCCTTTTCTGATGGGCATCACCGCGTCGAACCTGAGCAAGGTCTACGGCACCCAGAAGGCCGTCGACGACGTGAGTTTTGACATGAGCACCGGTGAGGTGCTCGGGTTTCTCGGCCCCAACGGGGCCGGCAAGACGACGACGATGCGGATCCTGACCTGCTACCTGGATCCGACGGCCGGCACCGCGACGCTCGACGGCTACGACATCCACGAGCACCCGGAAGAGGTGCGGCGCCGCATCGGGTACCTCCCCGAGGACACGCCCTTGTACACCGACATGCCGGTGATTGACTACCTGCGCCACGCCGCTGAGCTGCAGTCGGTCCCTCAGGCAAAGATCCCGTCCCGGATTCAGAAGATGATGGATGTGTGTGGGTTGGGCCGTGAGCGCCACAAGCGAATTGGCGAGTTGTCCAAGGGCTTCCAACAGCGAATTGGCCTCGCCCAAGCCCTTCTCCACGACCCGCCGGTCCTCATCCTCGACGAACCGACGACCGGGCTCGATCCGAATCAAATCGCCGAGATCCGCGAATTGATCAAGGAGATCGGCACGGAGAAAACCGTCATGCTCAGTTCCCACATCTTGAAGGAGGTGGAGATGACCTGTGACCGCATTCTCATTATCGACCAGGGGCGCGTTGTGGCCGACGGGCCCACCGAGAAGCTCCGGGAGCAGTTTATGGGCGGAACGCGCCTCCGGGTCTCCGTGGACGCCCCCGGCGACGCCGATGTCGGTCGCGCCTTTCGGGAGATGGAGGGCGTCGCCTCGGTCCAGCGCACGAACGGCACGTACGAGCTCGCCGCCGATGGCGACGCCGAGCCCGCCGCCAATGTCTTCCGCCTCTGTGCGAATCGCGACTGGACCCTCACGGAGCTGACGCCCATCGAGTCGAGCCTCGAAGACGTCTTCCGCAAGCTTACGGAAGCGCCGGCCTCCCCCGCCGACGCGACCGCGGAGGCCGCGTAGTGCCCCCCGCAAATCTCGAAGCGTGGTACGTGGAGCGTGATGGCTCGTGGATCCGGCTCGCGTATCACGGATCGCGACTCTCTTCAGCACGCATCACCCGCCTGCGCCCATGCACGCCGTCTGGACGATTTGCAAGCGCGAGGTCAACGCGTTCTTCGACTCCCTCACCGCCTACGTCCTGCTCGTCGTCTTCCTCGGCCTGAGTGGCACCTTCACGTGGCTCTTTGGCCAGGGGGATGTCTTCTTCGTGGGCGAGGCCTCGCTCGATACGTTTTTTCAAGTCGCCTTCTGGACCCTCTTCTTCTTCATTCCCGCCGTCACCATGGGCATGATCGCCGAGGAGAAGCGAAGCGGGACGCTTGAGCTGCTGGCCACCAAACCGATCGACGACCTGGAGATCGTGGCCGGGAAGTGGCTTGCCGCGTGGGCCCTCGTGGCCATCGCCCTGGCGTTTACTCTCCCATATTACGTCACCGTGGCACAACTCGGGCCCATCGACCACGGCGCCACCCTCAGCGGGTACCTCGGCCTCCTCCTCGTGAGCGCAGTCTACGTGAGCATCGGGCTCTTTGCGTCGAGCCTGACCGGCAACCAGATTGTGGCCTTCCTCCTGAGCCTCTTCATCGCCGTCTTTCTGCACCTCCTCTTTGGACAAATGGCCTCTATTCTCCCCGATGCGCCGGCCAGTGTCGCGTCGTTCCTCGACCTGCAGGGACACTTCCGAACGATGTCGCGAGGGGTGATCGACACCGCCTCGGTCCTTTATGTCGGCTCGCTGACCTGCGTCGGCCTCCTGGCCGCTACGCTCTCCCTCAAGAGCCGCAGCTGGTCGTAGTGGACGGGGCCTTCCGACCCAACGCCGGGGCGCAGCGGAGGCGGGCTGCCGCTCTTCCTTCGTCCGCCCCAACGGCCCTTGTCTCAGCGCCCCCGGCCATCCTCGCACCAGACCCCACAAACAGACGGATCTCGCTCCCATGTCGAACGCTTTCGCAGGCTTTCTTGCGAACCGGCGCGAAGCCCTCCTTCAGGTCCTGCTCATCGCGGGCAGTCTCGCCGCCCTCACCTATACCGCCAACCAGTTCGTCCTGCGGGCCGACCTGACGGCAAACAACCGCTACACGCTCGCCGGCGCGAGCCACGACATCGCCCAGACCCTGAACGACCCGGTGACGGTGACGGCCTACTTCTCGTCCAACCTGCCCGCCCGGTTTGGACGCACGAAGGAGGAGTTTCGGGCGCTACTGCAGGAGTTCCGCGCGGCGGCCGGCGGCAACGTCGAATTCCAGTTCGTAAACCCGAACGAGGGGGACCAGACGGCACGCGAGGCCCGGCAGGCCGGCATCCGTCCGGTCACGGTGAACGTGCGGCAGCAGAACAAGATGACACAGAAGCGCGCGTACCTGGGGGCGGTCTTTCAGTACCGGGACAAGCGGGAGGTCGTCCCGTTCGTGGAGCCGAATTCGGCCCTGGAGTATACGATTGCCAGTACCATGAAGAAGCTGACCGCGGACGACAAGCCCGTCCTGGGCGTCTTGCAGGGCCAGGGCGAGCCCGGCCTGAACGCGATGACGCAGCTCCAAAACGGGCTGAAGGGCCGCTACGACATTCGGACAATTTCGGGCGTGGACACGGCGGGGGTGCCCCCGGAGGTGGACGTGCTTCTCGTTTCCCGCCCCGAGAGCGAACTCTCCACGCAGACGGCCCTCGCCCTGGACCAGTACGTGATGCGGGGCGGCCCCGCCATCTTTGCGCTCAACCGGGCACAGGCCAACATGCGCTTCGGGCAGGCCCGTCCTCAGACGACGGGACTTGAGCCCTTGCTCGAAAGCTACGGGCTCCCCATCCGGACCCGTCTGGTGCGCGACCGGAACGCAAGCGCCGTTCGGGTCCGGCAGAAGCGCGGCGGGTTTACGGTAATGAATCGGGTTCGGTATCCGTACATCCCGCAAATTGCCAACTTCGCCGACCACCCCATTAGCAACGGCCTCGATCAGGTCGTCTTCCGGTTTGTGTCCCCGCTCGACACCACTCAGGTTGACTCGACCGCGCAACTCACTGTGCTCGCGCGCTCGTCGCAGCAGTCGGGCCTCGCCTCCCTTCCCACCAGCATTCGCCCACAGCAAGAGTGGACGGTGTCGGACTTCTCGGGCGCGTCCCATCCCGTGGCCGGCCTGCTGGAGGGCACCTTCTCTTCCGCCTTCGCCGGGAGTGACACCCTCTCGGTGGAACGCACGAAGAGCCCGGACACGAAGCTGGTCGTCATCGGGGACGGGGACTTCATCGTGAACGGGACCGGCCGGCGAAAACAACGGCTGCCGGAGGGAAACACGAATCTCGTGGCGAATAGCGTAGACTACCTGGCGGGCGACACGGGACTGATTTCGCTGCGGACCCAGCGCGTCACCAGTCGTCCCCTCATGCAGCTGGAGCCAACCACGAAAACGGTCCTGAAGTACCTTAACGTCCTGCTCCCCATCCTACTCGTCATCGGGTACGGACTGGTGCGCTATCGCCGCAATCGGGCACAGCGTCGGCGCTGGAAGGATGCCGGCCTCAGCACCTGAGGCTGCCTCGCCCGCTCCCCCAGGCCCAACGAGACTGCTACACCGAGACTCCCCCGATTCCCCAACCCCGGCATGACCAACGCGACCAAGACTTTGGCGCTCATTTTCGCCAGCACCCTTGCCCTTGCGCTCGCCACCTCCTGGAGCTGGAGCACCGCGTCGAGCGCAGCCTTCCAGGAGCAACTGCTCGCCGTAGACACGAGCGCGGTGCAGGCCGTGCACATTGAGCGGTCCAGCCGGCCATCAATCCGCCTGGCGCAAACGAACAGCGGCTGGCGCGTATCTCCCGGCGACACGTCGGCCACGTACCCGGCCGGCACCCGCGCGGTGGATCGACTTCTGGGGGCGGTGCCCTCCCTTGAGGTGAGCGCCGTGGCGACCCGCCAGCCGGACAAACACCCGCGGTACGGCGTCGACTCGACCGGAACCACAGTCACGATGCTCGGGGACGGGGGCGAGGCCCTCGGAACGCTCATTGTCGGGCGCACTCGCGTCCGGCGCCCTCAGTCCGGCAGCGGGGGCCCGTCTCAGAACCGACTTCGGCAACGGCGGCGTCGGGGCACACCCGTCACGTACGTCCGCCCCCCCGACCGGCCGGATGTCTACTCCATCGAGCAGTCGCTCCGCTCGGTGACGGCCCGGACCGTGGAGGACTGGCGCGACAAGACCATCTGGGGCCTTGCCCGCTCGGACATCCGGCGGATCGACCTCCGGTACCCTGCTGATAGTTCCTTTACGATGCGGCGGGGAGCCGCAAGCGATACGACGGCGGCCCCGGACGCGTGGGTGTCGGCGGGCGATACGCTGTCTCAGACCGAGGTCTCGTCGATGCTGCGTGTGCTCGCGTCGCCCCAAGCCGACGGCTTTGCGGAGTCCACCGCGCCCGACGACTTCGGCAAGGCGCAGTATGAGGTGCGCCTCCACCTAACGGACGGTTCTCGGCGGTCGATTCGCCTCCGCCCCGCCCCCGACGCCCAGCAGTACCTCGCCGTGGCCGACGGCCTGCCGTACGTCGTCGAGCTCCAATCAGGCAGCTGGGACCGGTCGGTCCTGCGGGGCCGCTCGGCCCTCGTGGAGTCCCGGTGAGGCGGCCCCGTTTGGCCGTGTGTTTGAAGCGAATCCATTCGCCCAACGAAGTTCACCGGGCCGACGGTGCAACTCCAGGCGGGGCTTCCTGTTTTCCCACGGCGTATTGCCCGTCATTTTTCACTGCGCCCCCATGGCCGCCCCCACGCAGTACCGTGCGATCTGGATTTCCGACGTCCACCTGGGGACCCCGCAGGCCAAGGCCGCCTACCTGCTTGACTTTCTACGCACCCACGACGCCGACCGGTACTACCTCCTCGGCGACATCATCGACGGGTGGGCGCTGAAGCGATCCTGGTACTGGCCCTCCTCGCACAACGACCTGATCCGGGGCCTGCTCCAAAAGGCCGAGGGCACCAACGTCACCTACATCCCCGGCAACCACGACGAGGTGGCGCGCGATTTTCCCGGCCTCCAACTCGGCGGCATTACCATTCAGCGGAAGACCCAGCACACCACGGCGGACGGGCGTCGCTTTCTGGTGGTGCACGGCGACGAGTTTGAAGGGGTCGTCCGCCACGCCGAATGGATCGAGCTTCTGGGAAGCTGGGCGTACACCGGCGTCCTCGCGGCCGACCGCTGGTACAACCGCCTGCGGCGCCTGCTGGACCTGCCCTACTGGTCCCTCGCCAACTACCTAAAAGAGACCCGTCACATCCGGCAGGTCATTTCGGAATTCGAGGAAACCGCTGCGCGCGAGGCGGACGCCGAGGGCTTCGACGGGGTCATTTGCGGCCACATTCACCGCCCCCGAATGCGGGCCGTCACCAACACCCAGTACGTCAACACCGGCGACTGGATCGAGAACTGTACGGCGCTGATGGAGCACCGGGACGGACGGCTCGAGCTCCGCCAGTGGATTCCCGACGGGGTCGGCCCGCGGCGCGCGATTGCGTCGGAGGCGTCGCCGCCGCGGAACGGCACGCCCTCGTTGGTCTCCTCCCCCGAGGCCGACCCGCAGGACAAATAGCTGTGCCTAGGAACCGGGCGTCCACGGGCTCCCCGTTCTATTCGACGGCGGTCTCGGCCCCCTCCGCTCGCTGCAGGAGCCGATGCAGCTTTCCCGGAAACTCCTTGGCCAGAAACGACTCGACACGGGCCGACGCTCGTCCCACCGCGTCTCGGTCGACCCCCGTCTCAATGCCGAGTCCGTCGAGCAGGTACGCGGTGTCTTCCGTGGCGATGTTGCCGGTGGCCCCGTCGATGAACGGACATCCCCCCATGCCCGCCAGCGACGTGTCGAAGCGCTCCACGCCGCACTGCAGCGCCGCGTAGACGTTGGCGAGGCCGAGGCCACGGGTGTCGTGGAGGTGCAGGACGAGGGGCGTATCGCCGATGGCGGCCTGCACGGCCCGGACGCGCTCTTTGATCATTCGAGGGTGCGCAAGGCCCGTGGAGTCGGCGAGGGACAGCGACTCGACGCCCAGGTCGGCGAAGTGACGGCTCATGTCCACGACCTGATCGAGCGGCGTGTCGCCCGGGGCCTGGTACCCGAACACGGTCTGGAACCCCATCTGCACGGCCAGCCCGTGCTCGTGGGCGTACCGCACCATGTCGTCCGCCTGCGCGACGGCCTCGTCAACCGTCCGGTTGGCGTTGTCCTGGCTGTGCCGGTCGTGCGTCGCAATCGAAAGGTCCACCTGCGACAGCCCCGCCGCGTGGGCGCGCTCCAGCCCTCGCTGGTTGAGCGCAAGCCCGGCGTACGTCACGTCCGCCCGGTCGGGCAGGCGGCTGCACACCGCCTCCGCGTCTTTCATCTGGGGGACCCACTTCGGATGCACGAACGAGGTGACCTGGATGCGCGGCAGGCCGGCGTCGGCCAGTGCCGTGATGACGTCGACCTTCCGGTCGGTGGGGATGAACTGCTCCTCAAACTGGAAGCCGTCGCGGGGCCCAACGTCGCAGAGCGCAACGGACTGCGGAAGAGACATGAGTGTAACCAAACGCTGTGGGGGAGAATGAGCGGTAGTCCAATGCCCCAGCGTGCCTGAACGTTCGGCCGGACGCGCCCCCTCCGAAGTCCCCCAGAATCACGAAACGCCCGGGCCTCCGTGCAGAGAGCCCCGGGCGCTCGTGGCGGTTCGTCGTTTCTCCTGGAGCACTACTGCGACGCCCCGCCGCCCGACGAGGAGCCGAGCGTGAAGAGTCCGTCCTCCAGGTCCGCGTTGATGTCGAGGCTCTGAATGGTGGCCGTGACGGTATTTTCGCCGTCGCCCGTCGACTGGACCGTCTCGGTCGTGAACGGCAACCGGACGCCACTGACCGTCCGAAAGTCAGTGAACGTCTGGGTCACCTGCACCTGCTGGCCCGTCTGTGGGTTGGTTTGCTCGAGCGTGAGGCGCTCCGGCCGCATCGTCTCGGCGCTGAGGTAGAGGGTGTACTCGGGCCCGGCGGGGGGCTTCACGCGGGCCTGCTGGTAGCTCGTGCCCTCCACGATCGTGTCTCCCTGGGCCGTCACCGTCAGGCCGTCGTGGTCCAGGTTGGCCATCAGGTAGGGGAGACTGCGCCAGAGCTGTCCCATGATCTGGCCGCGGGCCGACGGCGGCGCGGTGCGGGTCCCCTGCGGGGTCTTCATCTTCATGGTCTCGCCGTCGTTGACCACGGTGATGTTGCCCATGGCGGTGCTGACCTCCGTCCGCAGTTGATCGGGAAGCCGCACGACGAGCGTGCTCTCAGTGCCCTGTTGCTTGGTGACGACCCGCATGTTCTGAATCTGGTCGAAGGCCGACCCGCCGAGGGCCTCCTTGGCGCTCGCCATCAGCTTCTGGCCCGCCATCGCGGCCTCCTCCTCGGCGGCCGTCATGTCGGCCTCGTCCGCACCGGGCGCCTCGCGGGGGATCGAGATGTCGAGGGTATCGACCGTCCCGTCCTGACTGAGCGTAGACAGGTCCTCGCTAAACTGATCGCCGTTCCCGACGATCAGGATGTGCGACTCGTCGGGATGGAGGTACGTCTGCGCCGCCGACAGCACGTCGTCCGGCGTCACCTCCTCGATGGCGTTCCGGGTCTGTTGCAGAAAGTCGGCGGGATAGTCGTAGTACTCGTAGGTGGCACGGCGCCCCAAGATTTCCCGCTCCGAGTCGAAGTTGAAGACGAACGAGTTCAGATAGCTGTCTTTGGCGAGCCCGAGTTCCTCCTCGGTGGGCGGTTCCTCCCGCATCCGCTCAACCTCCGTCATCACCGCGTTGGTCGCCTCCACGGTGCTGGCGCTCTGCGACGCGACGCCCGCGTAGAAGCGCCCCGGGCGGTTGTAGCCCGCCGTGTAGGCGCCGCCGACGGAGTACGCCAGGCCCTTTTCCCGACGCACCTGCTGAAACAGGCGGCCGGAGAAGCCCCCGCTGAGAACCTCGTTCATCATCTGCACCGAGGCGTAGTCGTCGCTCCGGCGGGTCAACTCCCCCGGGTGTCCCATGCGGATGTTGCTCTGGTTGACGTCGCTCTTCGGGACGAAGTTGACGGAATGGGCGCGCTCGGCGTCCGGCTCCGGCGGGGTCGGCGGCTCGAAGTCGGCCGCGGCCTCCCAGTCCCCAAACTGCTCGCGGAGCGTCTGCTCCATCTGGTCGGCGTCGAAGTCGCCCCATACGCTCAGGATGACGTTGTTCGGGTGGAAATACTGGTCGTGGAAGTCCACGAGGTCCTGCCGCTGGATCCGGTCGACGGTGTACAGCTCCGGGGTGCGGGCGTACGGACTGTCCTCCCCGTACAGAATCTTATCGAACTCGCGGCTCACGATGGAACCGACGTTGTCGTTGCGGCGCGAGATGCCCGACTTGACCTGGCTCTTGGCCTGCTGCACCCGATCCTCCGCGAAGGCGGGGCGGCGGAGCACCTCGGCGAAGATCGGAAGGACCGTGTCGACGTGGTCGGAGAGCGTCGACATGTAGGCCGACCCCGAGGTCTCGCCGATGCTGGTCTCGACGGTGGCCGCGATGTTTTCGAGAACCGTATTCAGGCTGTCCGGCGCCATCGATTCGGTCCCGCCGGTGCGCATGACCGTTCCCGTGATGGAGGCGAGGCCCCGCTTCTCGGCGGGCTCGTAGACGGAGCCCACGCCGACCTGGGCCGTGGCGTTCACCTGGGGCAGCTCCGGATCCTCCAGCAGAAAGATGGTCATGCCGTTGTCGAGCTCAACGCGCTCCGGCTCCGGAACGTCAAAGTCGCGAAGCTCCGGATACGTGAGCTCTGTCACGTCGTAGTCGGCCGTCTGGATGTCCGTCTCCTGGGCCGAGGCCGGATGCAGGGCCCCCAGCCCCACGAGGAGCAGGCCCAGGGCCATCACGGACAGCAGACGAGTAGGCGAAAAGCGATCCATCGTACGAAGGAGTTCTGGTCAGCAGGAGATACCGAGAGGAATGCAGGAACAGCAGCACGCGCTAGTTGGCGGCGGTCGTGGGCTGCTGTTCGTCGTCGGTCGTTTTGATCATGGCGACGGTGCGGTTGCTCCGCCTGAACGT
>ERZ1034519.17-NODE-17-length-35092-cov-14.413106_pt1 | contig 35092 bp, 33 predicted proteins | sample MGYA00520655_ERZ1034519 | MGnify/ENA primary metagenome ERZ1034519 (study PRJEB33760, sample SAMEA4777702) | hypersaline lake metagenome | biome: hypersaline environment; feature: brines | place: Spain | collected 2012-08 | depth 0 m ...
GTGGCGGCTCCGTTTGACGGCCGCGGGACTACGCCTCCTCGCGGCGCGGGGCCAGGACGTACAGCACGGCCATCCGCAGGGCGACCCCGTTTGTGACCTGGCTCAGGATGATGGACCGCTCGTGGTCCACGACGGCGTCGGTCAGTTCGATGCCTCGGTTGACCGGCCCCGGGTGCATGATCAGGAGATCGGGGTGGCGGCGCAGGTGGTCGGCCGTGATGCCGAATTGGCGGTGGTACTCCCGCGTGCTGGGGAAGAGGCCTGCGTTCTGTCGCTCCATTTGAATGCGGAGGGCCATGGCGATGTCGCACCCGTCTAGCGCCGCGTCGAGGCGGGTCGTGGTGCGGACGTCCATTGCCGCCTCCATCTCCACGGGCAGCATCGTCTCCGGCCCGCAGAGCGTGACGGTGGCCCCGAGCGTGGTCAGGGCCTGCACGTTGGAGCGGGCGACGCGGCTGTGCGTGATGTCGCCAATGATGGAGACGTTCAGGTCCTCGAACGAGTCGACGTGCGCCCGCATCGTGAGCACGTCGAGCAGCGCCTGGGTCGGGTGGGCGTGGGCCCCGTCGCCGGCGTTCAGAATGACGCTGTCGGTGCAGCGGGCGAGGAAGTGGGGGGCGCCGGGCGACGGGTGGCGGAGCACCACCACGTCCACCTTCATGGCCTCCACGTTGCGGGCCGTGTCCTTCAGCGTCTCGCCCTTCGTGACCGACGAGCTGGCCTTCGAGAGGCTCACGGTCTCGGCGGAGAGGCGGCCGGCGGCGAGGTTGAACGAGAGTTTCGTTCGGGTGGAGGGCTCAAAAAAGAGGCTGGCGACCGAGGTGCCCTGCAGGGTGGGCACCTGACGGATGGGGCGGTCCAGCACCTCCCGAAACTCCTGAGCGGTGTCGAGCAGGTACTGGATCTCGTCGGCCTCGTAGGGGGAGAGGTCCAGCAAGTGCTGGTGGCGCAGCCCGTCCGGGCGATCCAGGGCGGCAGACGATTCGGAGGCAGCCATAGGAGAGGCGGGAGAGGGGATATGGGAATCAGGAAAATCGCGGGAAAGGGCACGCTCAGCGGCCGTCGTCGGCGGACGGGCGGGACGCGGGGGCTTGGACCAGCCACACGCCGTCCTCGTCGTCGACCTCCTCGACGCGCACCCGCACTTCCTCGCCGGGCAGGGTGGGCACCTCCCGCCCCACGATGTCCACCGAGATGGGAAGCTCGCGATGCTGGCGGTCGATGATGGTGAGGAACTGAATGGTGGCGGGGCGGCCCCGGTCCATGAGCGCGTCGAGGGCGGCGCGCCCCGTTCGGCCGGTGAACACCACGTCGTCGACGAGCACGATCTCCCGGTCCGTGACGTCGAACGGGATGCGTGTGGTCTGAATCTCGGGCTGCTCCAGCCGCAGGCGCACGTCGTCCCGGTACATGGTCACGTCGAGGAGCCCCAGGGGCAGCTCCAGTCCCGTCTGGGCCTCGATGCGGCGTTGGAGGCGACGCGCGAGGTGGACCCCTCGCGTCTGCATGCCCACGAGGGCAAAGGTGTCGGGGGGAGACGCCGCCGCCTCGGGGGCGAAGCGCTCGATGATCTGCTGAGCCATCCGGTCCAGCGTCCGGCCGAGGTCCTGGGCCGTCATGAGGTGCGCTTTGATGCGATCGTCGGACGGCATGGGGGCGTCGGGCACGATGAGAGCGGGAAGGCGCTGGGGGAAATTGGGGCCGTCGCCGTTGGGGCGAATCGCCTCCCTCAAGGAACCGAACAGGCGGCAAACTTTCTAACGGGTCCGGTGCATTTGGGAATTTGCCAGTTTCTTTATGGCCGAATCCAATGCCGCGCGTCGCTACCTCGATCCCGTCGTCGTGTCGCAACTCGAGACCATGGAGCTGCGGGCGCGGCTGATCGTGGAGGGGTTCATCACGGGATTGCACCAGAGTCCCTACCACGGCTTCTCGGTCGAGTTTGCCGAACACCGCCCCTACAACCCGGGCGATGAGCTCCGGCACGTCGACTGGAAGGTCTACGCGAAGACCGACCGCTACTACATCAAGCAGTACGAGGAGGAGACCAACCTCCGCAACTACGTCGTCCTCGACACCTCCGCCTCGATGCGCTACGCGGGGGACAGTGAGCTGTCAAAGCTCGACTACGGGTCCTACCTCGCCGCGGGGCTTCACAACCTCATGCTGAAACAGCAGGACGCCACGGGGCTCATCGGGTTCGACGAGTCCGTGCACACGCTCCGGCCCCCGAAGGCGACACAGGGATACCTGCGGCAGTTGCTCGTCACCCTCGAGCAGTTTCGGCAGCGGGATGCGACGGAGCAGCGCACCAACGCGGCCGCCGCGCTCGAAGAGGTGGCCGAACGGGTGGAGCGCCGATCCCTCATCATCGTGATCACGGACCTCTTCGAAAACATCGCGGCCCACGACGACCTTCTGCGGGCGCTTCGGCACCTCCGGCACCGGGGGCACGAGCTAATTGTCTTCCACGTCCTGGAGGGCCAGACCGAGCGACAATTTCGGTTTCCGGATCGGCCCATGCTGTTTCGGGACGTGGAGACGGGGGAGGAAGTGTCGCTCCAGCCCGCCCAGCTGCGCGACCACTACACGGAGGCGGTGGAGCACTTTACCGAGACGTTCCGCCGCAGCTGCCTGGAGCACGACATCGACTTCGCAGAGCTGGACACGAACGAGGCCTACGACACGGCCCTCATGGCGTACCTTAACAAGCGCTCGCGCCTGGTGTAGTCGCCCTCACGGGCGGGCCGCGGCCTCCGATGCCGAGGCCGTGAGGGCCTCCAGGTGCTCCAGTAGGGCCGCCCGCGCCTCGGGCCCTGGGAGGGCCACAATCACGGGGCCGTCCCCCGTTCGCACGCAGAGCACCTGCTCCGAAACCGCACTGGCAAACACCTGCGTGGCGGCGTAACGGCGGTAGTGACGATGGTAGCGCTGGGCCGAGATGAGACGAACGTCCTGAATGTCGGGGGGCGAGAGGGTGCGCGTCTGGTCCCCTTGGCGAAGGGTGACCGCATCGGGGCGGCACGTCACGCGAACCGCCGGGCGGAAGCCCACGAGCCCAAGCCCGGCCAGGACCAGAACCGATCCCACCTGTGTCTGCCAGAACAGGGGCTCCCACCCCTGAGAAGCGGCAAGGGCCGAGGTCAAGAGCGCCCAGCCCAAATAGTGCGCCATGAGCAGGAGGATGGTGAGGCCCGTCAGCGCCACCAGGTAGAGCGCTTCCCCCCGCAGCCGGTCGTTTGTCCAGGCCCGAACCGCGCGGCCGAGGACGGAGGCGCTGGGGCGGTAGGTCCGAGGGGCCTCAAATGTCCGCGTCACGATGTCCATTGGGGATTGATGGAAGGAAGTCCCTGCTGGAAGGGAGGAGCGGGAGGGGCACAAGGGGCACGACTGGCCGTCGAGCACAGGCCATTACGCCCAACCACACGAGGGGGAGTGGGTTGCGTAGGGCCCAGCCGAGGGAGGAAATATTTCACGGGGCGCCATATTCGCTGAGGTCAAGGGTCAACTCTTCGCGGAAGGCCCGGTAGCCCGTCATCAGGATTGCGGTCATGGGCACGGCAATCAGAAGGCCGAACACGCCGAGCAGCGTCCCGAAGACGAGCAGGGAGAAGAGCACCAGGAGCGGGTGCAGGCCGACCTGGTAGCTGAGGATGTTTGGGGTCAGCACGCTCTGTTCGAGCAGGCTTTCGCCCAGGAGGACCGCAATGACGATTACGGCCTTGACCCAGCTCCCGAGGATGAGCGCCACCAGGGCGCCCACGACCATCGTGATGAGGGCGCCAATCTGGGGGATCAGGTTGAGGAGGCCGGCGAGCAGCCCGATCAACAACCAGAATGGGATGTCGAACAGAAACAGGAGCACCGACACGTTGATGGTTGCGATGATGCTGATGAGAAGCTGCCCGCGAAAGTACCGGCCCACGATGCTTCCGGCCTCGACCAGGTAATCGCGCCGCCCGCCCGCCGTGGGAAAAAGGTCGACCAGGCCCGACTGGACCGTCGGGTAGTCCTTCAGGGTGTAAAAGAGGATGACGGGCACCAGGGCGAGGAGCGTGACGACGCCTAGAAAGGACCCCAGGGAGGCCACCAGGTTTTCGGCGGCGCTGGGCAGGCGGCCGGCCTGCTCCTTGATCAGGGCCTGGAGTTGGGCAATCACCTCCTGCTTTTGGAGGAGCCCGGCCCCTTCGAGGGCGTCCAGCACCGTGGAGGCCTCCAGCCAGGCGCGCAGGGTCTGAACGGTCCCCAGCACCCGATCGGAGAGGGCCTGCGCCTGATTGGCGATGTTCGGGGCGAGAATGAGAATGAACAGAACAAAGACGCCCACCACGAGGCTGGTCACCACGAGCGAGGGCAGCCAGCGGGGCACCTGATAGCGCTCCCTGAGCCGCTCGACGAGCGGGTTCAAGAGGTAGGCCAGGAGGTACACGGCCGCAAACGGAACGAGAACGCGGCTGACCTTGTCCAGCGTCCAGAGCAGAAGCAGAAGCCCCCCGGAGAGCAGCAGGGCCCGGACGGCCTTGTGGCCGCGCAGCGGCCAGAGGAGAACGACGCCCGCAAGGCCCACGAGGGCCGGAGACAGAAAGCCGTTCTCCGGCGGGGGCGTGTGCATCTCGTACAACATCACGAGGAAGAGCACGACCCCACCCGCCACGAGCACTGCTTCGAACGCCACCCTGCGAAGCCGTTCCAGCCGAGACGCCGAGGCCGACGATTCAGGCGAGGAGGCGTCCGACGGGTCGAGGGGCACGACCGAATCGGAAGACTCCGATGAGTCGGGCGAGGGGGAGTCGGGGGGCATGGGGCACGAGACGAACTTTGACGGACCGCCTGCTGCAAACTGCTTCTGTCCTGATGGGTTCGGGCCGCCGGTCGTCTTCGTTTGGCGGGGGGCATTGCTGCTCGTGAGAGACCCGGAGCCCGTCCCCCAATCTATGGTTTTGGAGAAAAGAGGAACGCGCCCGACCTCCCGGGCGGGGTCGCAGTACAGATTCCGAAGAATCTCTGTCCCCTTCTCTTCCGCAAGCCGATTGCTGCTGTGGGCCCTACCGACTCCTCCGCACCGCTCCCCCCACCCCTTCGAGGCACCAACTCGGGGGCGTTCACGCGCCGCACGATCGCCGCCCGGTGGCCCCGAATCGCCGGGCGTGTCATCGCGGACAACGACTTTCCCGACCCGATCAATGCTCGCATCCAGGCCCTCCGCGATGCGCTTCCCGACGGGTCGATCCGGCGGCTTCGCGACGACGAGGCGCCCGACGCGGCCCTCTGGGGGGAGTACGTGGCGCCTCATCTCGGGAAGACCTGGTTGGAGGTGCCGTGGTTCTTCGGTGAGACCTATTTCTATCGTCGGCTACTAGAGGCGACCGGATACTTCCGGGCCGGGGCCGGGCGCCAGGCCGACCCGTTTACCGATCAAAAAGAGCAAGGCCTCGCTCACACTGAAGCCCGAATCGAGGCGCTGGCTCAGCGACGGAGCCGGGCCCGCGACGAAGGGGACGAGACGCGTTCCGTCCTGACACGGTTGCTCCGTTCGGCGCTCTGGGGCAACCAGGCAGACCTGAGCATGTGGACGGCCGACGAGGAGGGGCCGGGCCACCGGCATTCCGAGCAGGCCGAAGAGCACCTCCTGGTCGATGACACCCCCGCGGCGCTCGCGCAACTGGAGGGACGGGATCGCCCGGCCCGGGTCGACGTGTGGGCCGACAATGCGGGATTCGAGCTCGTGTCCGACTTGGCCCTGGTCGACGGGCTGCTCGCCGCCGAGGCGGTCGGGCAGGTGACTGTGCACCTGAAGGCACATCCTACCTTCGTCTCCGACGCGACCGTCGACGACGTGCACGCCACACTCGCCACCCTGGCCGACGCCGACGAGGCGGCTGTTCGGGCTCTGGTGGGGCGGCTGCGCAGGGCCCTCGCGGCCGGGCGCCTTCGCCTGCGGGACGGGTGGGTCTGGACCTCGCCGCTCCGGGCCCGTGAGCTGCCGGCCCCCGTGCGTGCCGAGATGGCCCGGGCCGACCTCCTGATCAGCAAGGGGGACGCCAACTACCGGCGCCTCCTGGGGGACCGGCAGTGGGCCTTCACGACGCCGTTTGCGGAGGCAAGTGCGCCGTTGCCGGTGCCGGTGCTGGCGCTCCGGACGCACAAGTCGGAGGTGGCCGCCGGGCTGTCGGCGGCCCAGGTCGATCGGCTCGACGATGAGGAGCCGGACTGGGCGGTGAACGGAGAGTGGGGCGTCATGCAGTTTGCCCCGGCCGACGCGTCGCCGGAAGCCATGCGCCCGTCCCCCGCGGCCTGAGAACGCACACAGGAACGCCCCGGCGCCAAGATCGTGGAGAAACGGACCGTCAACCCCCATCTCATTTGGTCTGCAGATTCCATGTCCGACCGCCTGACGTCTCGCCAGCGCGCCCACCTTCGCAGCGAAGCCCACGGGCAGGATCCCCTCGTGCACATCGGCAAGGAGGGGGTGACCGACCCCGTCATGCAGGCGGTCGAGGAGGCCTTCAACACCCGCGAGCTGGTTACCATCCGCGTGCTCGACAACGCCCCCCGCCCCGTCCGCGAGGTCGCGGAGGCGGTGGCGGACGCCCTGGAGGACGTACAGGTGGTCCGTACGATCGGGGGCACGGCCCTGTTTTACCGTCCGCACCCCGACGACCCAGAGATTGACCTGCCGGCGTCGGGGGCCGAGGAAGCGTAGGGGCGCCCCTACGCCGTCTGCGTCGTCCAGTATCGCCGCAGCCCCAGTGCCGCCATCCAGCTTGGATTGGCCCGTTCGTAGCGGTCCCAGGCGTCGCCGTCGACCCCATGGTCGGAGGCCCGGCTGCGCATCCACTGCGTGACGGCGTCCTGGAGGGCCTCATCGCCGTCGTCCCACCCGGGCAGCTTTCGGGCCGCCCAGTCGTCGGCGGTCTCGATGGCGGCCTCCAGCCGCTCGAAGTGGGCAGGGAGGTCGTCGTAGAGCCCGAAGTGCGTGGGGGCGAGATGGGTCAGGCCATGCCGGTCGGCCGCGGCCCGGAGGGCCGCTAGGCTCTCGCGCCAGGCGTCGAGGTCGATTTCGGGAGGGGCGAGGGGAAGCTCCACGTGGCGCTCCTCGGGCATGCGGACGCCCCCCACGTCGCCGGTGAAGCAGACGTCCCCGAGCACGTAGCTCATGTGGTGGGAGGCGTGGCCTGGCGTATCGAGCGCAGTCAGGGGCTCCCCGCCCAGGGGCACGGTGTCCCCGTCGTTCAAAGCAACGAGTTGGTCGTCGGGGACCGGGTGCATCTCCCCCCAGAGGGCGTCCATGTCGTCCCCGTAGATGCGCCGCGCACTTGCCAGTAGGCGGGCCGGGTCGGACAAGTGCGGGAGCCCGACGTGATGGGCGTAGATCGTGGCGCCGTGCCGGGCGAGATGGCCCGCCGCCCCGGCGTGGTCGAGGTGGATGTGCGTCAGAAAAACCTCCGAGACGTCCGCCGGAGTAAGGCCTCGCGCGGCCAACCGGGCCTGCAACATGGGAACGGTGGAGCCGGGGCCCGTTTCGATGAGGGCCACCCCGTCGGCGTGGGGGTAGAGGTAGGCTGCGATGATGTGCCGTCGGTCCTGAAAGTGGAGGTCGAGCGTGTCGAGTCGGTCCAGCATGGCAGGACGGAAGAAATGAAACGAAAGCGGCGATCTCTCGCCGCCACGGCGGTGCCGTTGAGGGGCAGGGAACGAATTGAGACGTCCGTCCCCCTCAGTCAGTGGGGATGCTCTGCCCCATCGGCGCTCGGTTGAAGCAGGCTGCGCACCTCGTGAAGCAACGACGTGCTGCCGGCCGTAACCAGACTGCCGGCAAACACGACGTCGTCGGCGTCGGGGGCGAGCGGTTGGGCAACGCCGCCGGCCTCCCGCACGCAGGGCACCAGGGCGGCCACGTCCCACGGGCGCATGAGGGTGTCCACCGCCGCGTGGGTCCGCCCCCGGGCCACGAGCGCGTGCTGAATGCAGTCGGTGACGAACCGAAACTTGCCGGCCCGCCGGACCAGATCGGTGAGACGGTAGGGCGTCTGGTCGGCCCCCGCCGTGACGTCGGAGCTGTGGAGGGCCGTGGTCGTGACGGTGGCGGCATCGAGCGACTCGACCGGGTCTGCGCTCACCGCGTGCTCGGCCTCGTCTGTTCGAAACCAGCAGCCCTCCCCCCGGGCGGCGTATACGGTCTCGCCGAGCGCAGGAAAGTGGATCACCCCCGCGACCGGCGTGCCGTTTTCCAGAAGCCCCACGAGCGTGCCGAAGAGGGGCACCCCAATCGTGAACCCGGCGGTCCCGTCCACGGGGTCGAGCACCCACCGGTACTGGGCGTCGTCGGGGCCGCTCGCGCCGAACTCCTCCCCGAGTACGGCGTGGTCGGGGCGCTCGTCGGCCAGGTGCTCGCGCATGACCCGTTCGGCTTCACGGTCGGCCTCCGTGACCTCCGTGCCGTCCGGCTTGTGGGTGACGCTGACGGTGCGGAAGCGGGGAAGGATTTCGTCTTCGGCGATGTGGGCCAGGTCGAGGGCCAGGTTGAGGTCGGAAGAAAGGGCGGACATCAGAACGGCGTTGCGTTGTGGAAAAGTGAGTTGTGGGGCCCGTCGAGCCCGACGGGGTTACGATGCGGGCGGGTCCGAGGCCATTTCGTCGAGCGTCCGGCGGGCGGCCTGTTGCTCGGCGTCCTGTTTGCTTCCGGCGGTGCCCCGTTCGTAGGCCGCGTCCCCAACCCGCACCTCCACCGTGAAGGTTTTGTCGTGGCTCGGGCCCTTCTCCTCGACGACGTGATAGGTGGGCTGAGGGCGCCCCAGGGCCTGAAGGTGTTCGAGCAACTGGCTCTTGTAGTTGTCGTCCCGGGTTGCCACGTCCTCTAGGTCAACGGGGGCGAGCACGCGGTCCTGTACGAACCCCCGCGCCGCCTCGTGGCCCAGATCTAGGTAGACCGCCCCCACGAAGGCCTCGAACGCGTCGGCGAGGATGCTAGGGTTGTCGCGCCCGTCTCCCTCGGCCGCGTTTTCGCTCATTAGGAGGTGGGGACCGAGGCCGAGGCCACGGGCGTAGGTGGCCAGGGGGCGCTCGCTCACGAGCCGGGCCCGGAGTCGGGTGAGCGCGCCCTCGTCCTTCTCCGGAAAGCGGTCGTAGAGCACCTCCCCCACAAAGACGTCGAGGAGGGCGTCCCCCAGAAACTCAAGCCGCTCGTTCGACCGGAACGTGCGCGCCGGATGGACGCGGAGCAGCGACCGGTGCGTGAGGGCCCGCCGGTAGTGGGACAGATCGTCGACCGGACGCCCCACGAGCTGCTCGATCGCGGCCGGGTCGACCTGTACGCCGGGGGGGAGAGACTCGCTCATGCGCCGTCGAGACAACGATTGCGGAGAATGACGAGGGTTGGGTCTACGCAGGCACCCCCGCTGGGATCTAGTGACTCGACGAAGACGGCCCGGAATTGGCGAGGAAGCAACGAGCGGCCGCCGGGATCACCGTTCGACGGACGGTCGTGAAACCCGGTGTCACGTCTTGTCGCATCAGATCCCCTCGGCCATGCCCCTCGTCTCTGTAAACCCCACGACCGAACAGGAGATTGAACGGCATCCGCTGCACACGGGCCGAGAGGTCGAGCACCGGCTCGACCGCGCGGCGTCGGCCTTCGAGGTGAACCGGAGCCGCTCGTTCGGCGAGCGGGCCGCGCGCCTGGAGCGGGCCGCCGACCTCCTCGAAGACAACGCCCCCGCGCTCGGGGCCCTCATGACCGAGGAGATGGGGAAGCCCCTCACCCAGGCACAGGCCGAGGCCGAAAAGTGCGCGTGGGTCTGTCGGTACTACGCGGAGCACGGCGCCGATTTCCTGGCCGACCGGGCGGTGGAGACGGCCGCCCGGAAGAGCTATGTGGCCCACGAGCCCCTCGGGCCCATCTTGGCGGTCATGCCCTGGAATTTTCCATTCTGGCAGGCGTTTCGGTTCGGCGCGCCAACCCTGATGGCCGGCAACGTGGTCCTCCTGAAGCACGCGCCGAACGTCACCGGGTGTGCCGAGGCGATCGCGGACCTCCTGCGGGAGGCCGGATTTGCGGACCACGAGCTGCAGGTGCTGCGCGTCGACGAGGAGACGGTCGGGACCGTTCTGGACGATCAACGGGTTCGGGGCGCTACGCTCACCGGAAGCGTGCCGGCCGGGGCGGCGGTTGCCCGGCAGGCGGCGGCCCAGATCAAGCCGACGGTGTTGGAGCTTGGCGGCTCCGATCCGTTCATCGTCTGTGCCGACGCCGACCTGGAGAAGGCCGCGTCCGTGGGGTGCACGGCACGCATGCAAAACAACGGCCAAAGCTGCATCGCCGCAAAACGCTTCATTGTCGAGCGGGCCGTGCTCGACGACTTTCAGGAGCGGCTGGTGGAAAACGTGGAGGCCCTTACGGTCGGCCCCCCCACGGATCGGGAGACGGACGTAGGGCCGATGGCGCGGGCGGATCTGCGCGACACGGTGCACGACCAGGTGGAGCGGGCCATTGGGGCGGGTGCCGTGGCCGTCGCCGGGGGGCACACCCTCGAGCGCGACGGATTTTTCTACGCCCCGACCGTCCTCGCCGACGTGGATCCTGGCACCGTGGCCTTCGACGAGGAGATTTTTGGGCCGGTGGCGTCCGTCATTGCGGCCGACGACGCCGAGCACGCCGTGGCCCTCGCCAACGACACGCGGTTTGGGCTCGGGGGGAGCATCTTTACCGAAGACCTCGAAAAGGGGGAGCGAATGGCCCGTTCCTTGGAGGTCGGCTGTGTCTTCGTGAACGAGATGACGAAAAGCGACCCCCGCGTTCCGTTCGGGGGCATCAAGGACAGCGGCTACGGCCGTGAGCTGTCCCACCACGGGATCCGTGCGTTCGTGAACGCCAAGACCGTATGGGTTGAGGAATGAGAAAACGGCCCGGGCCGCCACCCGTTGAGCGATCCATGCAGGCGTTTCCGGCTCCCGCCGCGAGGGGGCGGGACGCCCCGACGTGCTCCCGCCCGCCTTCGGGGGAGGGAAGGCGAAACGAAGCCAAGTCCCTGCCGTGAAAGCAGTCGTGGTCTCCCATTCCAGACGAACCTCGACCAAGCCTTGTGGCCACCAACTCCGATTCTCAAGGGGCCGTGTTCTGGGACTGGCTGCGTCCCCTCTTTGCCGCAGACGAGGAGCCCCGACGGGACGGAGATCCCCAGCGTGGCATGGCCCTCACGGTCTGCGTCCTGCTTTCCTGCATCCTCTGGCTGTCGCTGACCCTCGGCGAGCAGCGCACGCAGACCATCCGGCTGCCGGTCGAGGTGGTGGAGGCCCCGGCGGGGCAGGCCCTCGCCGAGGTGCCCCCGACCCACGTGCAGGTACGGGTGGAGGGCCGGGGGCTCGACCTGCTCCGACTGCTCTACAGCCCCCCCGTCGTCGAGGTCAATGCGACGACGAGCCGAGTCGATGTGACCGACGAGGTGACCCTGCCGCAGGGCACGTCGTTGCAAATTGAGGCGGTAACCCCTGCGTCCTTCGAAATGGCCCTGGAGCCTCGTCGGGCCCGAACGGTGCCGGTCCGGAGTCGTGTGGAGGTCGTTCCCGCGTCCGACTACGAGCTGATCGACGACCCGCACCTTGCGCCCGACTCGGTGGAGATAGAAGGGGCGGCGTCCGTGGTCGAGGGGATGGATGCGTGGCCAACCACTGCGCGCACGATTGAGGATCTCCAGGACACCGTTGAGGTGGAGATGCCCCTGGCCGACACGCTTCGCCGGCTCGTAGACGTGCATCCCCGGTCGGTCCAGGTGACGGCACGGGCGGGGCGGTTCGTGGAGGAGACGCGGGAGGTAGAGGTGGGGGTGACCGGCGTGCCGTCCGGGCAAGACCTCGTGTCGCTTCAGCCGTCCACGATTCGCATTCGGTACCGGGTCCTGTTCCGCGATCTGTTCAAGGCGCGCCGCGCCTCGGAGTTCTTCGCCACCGTTTCGTACGATCAAATTCGCTCCGACACAACCGGGTACGTGACGCCGAGGGTACACGTCCCGCCCGACCTCCACATCCGAGACGCGGACCCCGTTCCGTCGCGGCTGCGCTACTACACCTTCGTCTCCGAGAGCTAGTGGAGAGAGCTAGTGGACGGCGGGGCCCGAACTGGTGAGAGCGCCGTCGCGGCGGGCGGCCGTGACCCCTGAACACACCCCCTGTGTCTGGTCGATGATTTTCTTGGTCTTTGCCGTGGCGAGCAGCGTCACCATCGGCATGATATTCAAGCATGCCAGTCGGCAGCAGCTGGACCGGACGGCCCTCCTGACCGTGAATTACGCCGCGGCCGTGGCCGTAGCGGTGGGGTTGCTCGCCGTAGGGGGACGGGAAATCGATCAGGGCCTCGCCCTTTCGGGAACGCTGGTGGCGCTTGGGGCGGGGACAGGGGCCGTGCTGATTGCAGGGTTTTTCGTGCTGGCGTGGGCCACGGAGGTGGCGGGCATGTCGCTCGCGATCGGGGTCATGCGGGTGTCTGTCGTCGTTCCCTTTCTGGCGTCGTGGGGCGTGTGGGGGGAGGTGCCCAGCCCGGCACAGGGCGTGGGGATGGTGTTGGCCATGGGGGCGTTTTTCTTGCTGGCGCATCAGCGATCGGCCCCCGATCCCGTCCCTGCGGGAGGGGGCGCCACGACCGAGCCGACGGCCCCCTCTCGTTCGCCGGTCTGGTCCCACGTCGATTGGCTCGCCGCGGGCGTACTGGCCCTCACGTTCTGTGCGGGGGGCGCCATCGATGTGCTGATGAAGACGTTCGAAGAGGGCTTCGGGGCCGAGAACAGCCGGGTCCTGTTCCTGCTTCTGGCGTTCGGGGTCGCCTTCCTCGTGGGCGCCGTCATCGTCGTGCGCCGGGGGCTCCGGGACGGGGCGTGGCCGACGCTCCAAACCGTTGGGTGGGGCGTCCTGCTCGGCCTTGCGAACTATGCCTCCCTTGAGTTTCTGCTCCGCGCCATCGAGGGCCTCCCCGGCACGTTCGTCTTTCCGGCGAACAACATCGCCATCATGGTCCTCGCGGCCCTCCTCGGGGTGGTCGTTTGGGGGGAGCGGCTCTCCCGCCCCAATCGCATCGGCCTGGGCCTGGGCTGCGTCGCCCTCGTGCTGCTCGGGCTGTGATGCGCCGCCTGCTCACCGTCTCGCCGCCATCGTCCGTCGTTGCCGACCATGACCACCCACGTGCGTGCCGCCATCGGGGGCGGTGTGATCGCAGGGCTTCTTCTGGTGGTGGGGGGGCTGCTTTGGGACCTGGGCCCGTCGGACGCGACGGTACGGAAGACGGTCCTCACGACGATTCAAGACGAGGCCCCGGCGTCCTTCCTCGTCACGGGCACTCTGGACATGCGGGCAGCGGTGCGGGTGGACTCGGCGCAGTACCTCACGCCCTCGTGGCTGACGTCCCTGCTGCGACAGACCCAGCCGAGCGCCCTTCCGCTCCTGCGGGGCGGGTCGGAAACGCAGGTGCGGGTGCCCGGGACGGTGTCCTATGGCTTCGACGTGCAGACGCTCGACGCGTCGATGATTGCGGTGGACGACCCGGGACGGGTGGGCGTGGCCCTGCCGTCGCTCACCGTTCACAGCGTGGAACCGGACCTTGGCCGACTGGAGGTCCGCTCGCAGGCGAGTGGATGGATGCGGGTCCTGCCGTCCGACATGCCGGCGGCCGTCCGACGGGAGGCGCTGGGGGCCGTCAAGGCAGCCTTCCGGGAGCAGGCGGCGCGTCGTCTCGGGGCCGCCACCCAGCCGCGCGTCAACACCGCACGGGCCCTGAAGAAAATGCTTCGGCCGGCCCTGGAGGCCGCCGGGGTGGAGGCGCCCCAGTTTCGGATCCGGGTCGGCGACGAACTCGTCCTCCAACCGAAGGGCGGATAGGCGCAGTCCGTGCACGCCCCACGCGTTCGGATCGGGGCGTGATTTTGAGACGCCGACGGAATGGGCCCGGTAGGCGGGAAAGTCCTTCAACTTTCAGTTTGAATTGAAACCGCGCCCCCCAGCCCCTGTACGGGCCTTTCGGCTGCTCAATCGTGGAAGAGTCGGCCGTGGTTTCGCGAAATGTAAATCCTGACCCAGTACATTCCGGATGGAGGGGTCCTCCACACCATACGTCGACACCCCGTACGGCCTCCTCACGGAGGGCGGACGATGGTACCACGTCACGGAGAGCGACGTGGAAGAGTATGCCGGGGCGGTGCTCAACCACGTGCCGCTGGCACAGCTACTCCGCTGGGCGGACACATGGGTCGACTCCGCCCGGACCGTCACGGTCTGGGCGTTGCCGTTGATGCTCTGGGGGCTTCCCGTGGGATGGGCAGTGGGAGGGGCGCTCACGCTGTTTGTCGCGTGGGCCCTGTTGAGCCCGTCTCTGCCGAGCCTTCTGGCGGTGCGGGCCGTGTCCGCGCTCGACCACGTGCTCGCGCAGGCGCTGTACTACGTGGTGGCGATGAGCGCCGTTGCCGCTGCGGAGATGTACGCGGCGCTCGGGGCCGGCCTTCTGGGATTTGTGCTCCTGCGGTGGGGGGTGCTGGAGTGGGCAGCCGGGTATGTGGTCCGTCCATTGCGCCGAGCGCTCTATCCCTTGCCGGTGGCCGACCAGGTGCTCCGGGGGTTGATCGTGCGGGTGGCACTTAAGCATCGCCTGTCCCTGCCGCAGGTCGACGACATCACCAAGGACATCCTCGATAATCTGCATGACCGCCAGGGGACAGACCCGGACGACGCGTAGACGGGCGTCCAGGCGTTCGCAGACTCTGTCTTTTCGTGCACGTTCCCCACAGTGTTTTGTATGAGTGACGGCTTGCGACCTCTTGCTGCGGAGGCACCGACCACCCTGTACCTGGTTCGGCACGGCGAGACCGAGTACAACCGACGGGGCATCATGCAGGGCGGGGGCATCGACAGCACCCTGAACGCGACCGGCCGCGAGCAGGCCCGGGCACTGGCCCGCCGGTTCGCGTCGGCGGACATCGATGCGCTGTACGCCAGTACGCTTCGACGGGCCACCCAGACCGCCGACATTCTCGCGACGGGCCACGATCCGCTCTCGCGCACCCATCTTCGAGCCCTGAACGAAATGGATTGGGGCGTCTACGAGGGAGAGGCTCCATCCCCGGAGCGGGACGCGTCGGTCGACGCCCTCAAATCAGCCTGGCGCGAGGGGGCATACGAGCGGGGGCCGAAAGGGGGCGAGTCCATCCGGGAGGTGCAGGGTCGGGCGCGACAGGCGCTCCGGCACATCCTTGCACGAGAGGCCGGGGGGACGGCCCTCGTCGTGACGCATGGCCGGTACCTGCGCGTGTTGCTCGCGACCCTCCTCGACGCGTACGGACTGGAGCACATGTCCGAACTCGACCACTCCAATACCTGCGTCAATCAGGTGGTCTACGAGCGGGGGCAGGCACGGGCCGAGCGGCTCAACTGCACGGCCCACCTCTCAGGGGACTGTGCCTCGGCCCCTGCCTAGCCGATCCGCCACGCCTCACGGCAGACGGCGCGAGGGGCCTCCCCCGCCCGCCCCTCCCCTTCACCCACGACCCGTTTTTCTCACGCACACCTCCATGCTCGATCTCGATCCCACCGTCATTCGTGACATCGAGGGGGCCGACGACGTTCGTGCGGCCCTGGCGGACCGGATCCGCGATGCGACCCGGTCGTCGGCCGCCCGGACGGTTCGCGTGAGCGTGCCGGTGCCGGGGCGCATGCGCCCCATCGACTGGGTGCGGGCCCGGTCGTCCGCCGAGGCGGTGTACTGGTCGGGGCGAGACGAAGACCGCACGGTCGCGGCGTGCGGCACGGCGGACGTGGTGTCGGGCAGTACGGCGCCCGTCGACTACCAGGCCCTCGGCCGTGTCCTGGACGAGCGCCTGGACGGCGCCGATTCTGGGGTCCGATACTACGGGGGAATGCGGTTCGACGCCGGGCAGCCGACGGCCCCGAACCGACCCGACGGTCGCTGGGCGCCGTTCGGAACGTATCGCTTCGTCCTGCCTCGGTTTGAGTTGGTGGAGGCGGACGGCACGCTGCGCCTCGTGTGCACCTTGGTGCTCCCCCGCGATGCCGAGCGCGTGGACGAGATTGTGGACGCGCTTGGCGCGGTGGCGCTTCCGGTCCCCAGCGAACACACGGCCCTGCCCCGCCCCCACCAGCGACAAGACGTGCCGGGCCACGGCGAGTGGACCGACATGGTGCGCTGGGCACTCGACGCGATAGACGGCGGGTCCCTCGACAAGGTGGTGCTGGCCCGGCGCGTGGCCCTCTCGCTCGGCGCGCCGATGGACCCCCTCCTCGTGCTGAGTCACCTGGAGCCCGCGACGCCGGGGTGCTACCACTTTGCGGTGCGCCCGTCACGGGGGGCGGCGTTCGTCGGGGCCTCCCCGGAGCGCCTCTTTCGACGGGCGGGCCGGACCGTCGTCAGCGAAGCGGTGGCCGGCACGCGGCCCCGGGGGGAGACGGCGGCGGAGGACGCGCGGCTCCGGCAAGAGCTCCTGCAGAGCCCGAAGGAGCGCCGCGAACACGCGTTCGTGCGGGACGCCATCCGGGACGACCTGGACCGGGTCTGCCGCGAGGTCCGCATTCCGAAGAAAAGGGGGGAGTTGGCGTTGGCCCGCGGACGCCATCTTCACGCCCGCATCACCGGTACGCTCCGGCCCGACACGGGGACGACGGACGTGTTGGAGGCGCTGCATCCCACCCCGGCGGTGGGCGGCGTGCCGACCGATGACGCCGTGGCGGCGATCCGGGCCCGAGAGCCGTTCGATCGAGGGTGGTACGCGGGGCCCGTCGGGTGGGTGGGGCGCGACGCCGCCGAGTTTGCAGTGGGCCTGCGGGCGGGCCTCGTGGAGGAGGCGCAGATGGCGCTGTTTTCGGGGGCGGGGATCGTTGAGGGGTCGGCGCCGGACCGGGAGTGGGACGAGATCGAACAGAAGATTGGCGACTTTGCCGCCATCATGGGCGTGAGCGATCCCCGGATGGCCTCCCGGTAGTTCTTCTGACCAACCAAGTGCGCCTGTGGCCCATCAGTCCTGGTCCGTCCTCGACGCCCCGAATCCCACCTACCTGTGGACGCAGCTGCTCGTCGAGGAGCTCGTGCGGAATGGCGTACACACCTTCTTCGTCGCGCCGGGATCCCGTTCGACGCCCCTCACGGTCGCCATCGCGCGCCACCCGGAGGCCGAATCGGTGCTGCACGTGGACGAGCGGGGCGCTGCGTTTGCGGCACTGGGCGTGGGGCGCGCCGCGCGGGGGCCCGCCGCCTGGGTCACGACCTCCGGAACCGCCGTCGCGAACGGCCTGCCCGCCGCGGTGGAGGCGTCGGTCGACGGCGTGCCGATGCTCCTCCTCACGGCCGATCGCCCGCCTGAGTTGCGCGATACAGGGGCCAACCAGACGATCGACCAGGTGAAGATCTTCGGGGACTACGTGCGGTGGCAGGCCGATGTCCCCCCGCCGTCCGACGAGGTGGACCCCGCATACGTCCTGACGACGGCCGACCAGGCCCTGCACCAGACCCTCCGGGCGCCCGCAGGCCCCGTGCACGTGAACTGCATGTTTCGGAAGCCGCTGGAGCCGGTGGAGACGGAGGCGTCGGTCGCCGTTCCGACTGCCGTCGACGCGTGGGCGAGGGGCACCGAGCCGTACACGCACTACCCGACCCCCGCTCCTTCTCCGCCCGGCCCCGAGGTCGACGCGCTCGCCGAGACGGTACGCGGAACCGAGCACGGGCTCGTGGTGGCGGGGCGGCTCGACTCGGCCGCGGCGGCCGACGCGACCCGACGGCTGGCCACGCACCTCGGCTGGCCGCTCATTCCCGACCTCACGTCGCGTCTTCGTCGGGGCGGGAGGGAGCAGCCGGAGCAGGTGCCGTACGGGGACCTGGTGCTGACCTCGGCGGCCTTCCGGGAGGGCCATCCGCCACGGGCCGTTCTGCAGGTCGGGGGGCGGTTCGCGTCGAAGCGGCTGCGTCTCTTCCTCCGCGATAGCGCTCCCGAGGTCTGGGCCGTTGTGCGCCCGGATCCGTCCCGCATCGACCCGGACCACCGGGTGACGCACCACGTGGAGGCGGCTGTTCCCGCGGCGGTCGACGCGCTGGTTGCGCGGCTCGAGGAGGGCCCGAGGGGCACGACGTGGCGCGACGACTGGGCCGGTGCCAGCGAGCGCGCCGGGGCCGTCGTGCAGGCCCACGTGCAGGAGTCAGACGCGCTCACCGACCCGCTCGTGGCCGCCCTTCTCACCGAAGAGATGCCGTCGGAGCACGCGCTGGTGGCGGCCAGCAGCATGCCGGTGCGGGACCTTAACCGCCACGCCGCCCCAGGCGGGACGGGCGGCCCGGCCTTTGCCAACCGGGGCGCGAGTGGCATCGACGGGACCGTGGCAACCGCGGCGGGCATTGCCGAAGGACGGGACGGCCCGGTGACGCTCCTGATCGGAGACCTCGCCCTCCAGCACGACCTGAACGGGCTGGCCCTTCTCCAAGACCGCCCCGTCGTGGCGATCGTCGTCAACAACGACGGTGGAGGCATCTTCCATTTCCTGCCCATCCGCGAGCACGACGAATTCGACCCGTACTTTACGACGCCCCACGGGCACGACTTCGAGCACGCGGCGGCCCTGTTCGACCTGCCGTATCATCGCCCGGACTCCCCGTCGGCCCTCCGCAGCGCCTACGCGCAGGCCTGTCGGTCTGGCGAATCGGCCCTCATCGAGGTCCAAACCGATCGTGCGACGAACCGGCAGGTGCACGATCGGCTGGAGGCATCGGTCGAGAGGGCCGTGGAGGAGGGGTGATCTCGGCCAGACGCCGAGCGTGCATCGTGCTACGTGTCGACGGCATGTGCACCCGTTCGGGAAGCCTGCTCGTCACCCGGCCGTCTGCTCCCGGTAGACGGCCTCGATGCAGTCGGCAAGCGACAGTGCCCAGTCGAAGTTGAAGGCCTCGAAGCCGTCCAGCACCTTCGTCTGCTTCATCTCGTCTAAGGACGCCCCGGCCTGGCGCTGCTGCGTGACGTACTCATTGAGCGCCGAGAGAAAGTCGCGCATCACCAAGAGGTCCTCGCGCCCACCGGTGACGCCAAAGTCCGGGTTCCCGTGGCCGTGAATGACGATCGTATCGTCGTCGAGGGCCCCGTGGATGGTTTCGAGACTGTCAATCCAGCCCTGCGAGTCCGCCCCCCCGCCGACATCGATAAAGGGGTAGGCCCGGTTGAAAACCAGGTCGCCCACGTGGACGATGTTCGCGTTCTCGAAGACGACGATCGCGTCGCCGCCCGTGTGGGCCGGGCCGCGGTAGCGAAGCGTGATCGTCTCGTCCCCGAGGGGCTCGGACCACGTGTCCTGGAACGTTTCCGTCGGGTACGTTTTCTCGTCGGCCGCTCCGTCCTCGGCGCCGGCCCGCATCAGGTCCGGCACGTTGGCGTGCGCCACGAGGCGGTCGGTGTGCCGGGCAAAGACGCCGTTGCCGCCGACGTGGTCGCCGTGGTGGTGCGTGTTGATGACCATCGCGAGGGGGCTGTCGGACCGTTCGCGGAGGCCGTTCCAACAGTCGGGGGCCGACTGGGGGGACTGCGTGTCGACGACTGCGATGCCGTCGTCGGTGGCGAGCCACCCGATGGTGCCCCCGCGCTGGGTAAAGGTCCCGATGCCGCCCCGGAGGGACGTGAAGCCGTCCGCGGAGGAGAGCCAAGCGGGGAGGGACGAGAGGGCCGGAGCGGCGGCGAGGGCAAGGCCGCATTGGCGGAGAAATGCACGGCGAGACGACATGGAATTGAGAGGAACTGTGGCGGTAAAATGCAGAACCCAACGTAGCCTCCGCCGGGGGCGAATTCCAGCGCACCGGCCCGCGAAGAGACAAGATTTTCCAACCCCAGCGAGCCTCACACGCGAGGGGGAATGGGATCGTCTCCGTCCTCCAGGGCGTTGAGGTGTGCGCTTGTATGAACGCTCGTCTTGTTTGCTGCAACCCCCCGACTACTCACTCATGAACGATTCGACGGACGCCCAGGACGTGAGCCAGGCACGTGTCTGGCTGTGGGCGGCCCGGCCCAAAACGCTCGGGGCGGCCGTTGCCCCTGTGCTCGTCGGGACGGGGATGGCCCTTGAGGCCGGCGCGTGGCACCTCCTCTCGGCGCTCCTGGCCCTTGCCGGGGCGGTGCTCATCCAGGTCGGGGTGAACTACCACAACGACTACGCCGACTACGTGCAGGGCGCGGACACCCAAGAGCGAGTGGGGCCGCTCCGGGTCACGCAGGCCGGGCTCGTGGCCCCTCAGACGATGCGACGGGCCACGATTCTGGTCTTCGGCCTCGCCGTGATGGCCGGCCTCTACCTCATCGCGCGGGGCGGGTGGCCCATTCTGGCCGTGGGCGTGGCGTCGATTGGGGCGGCCATCTGGTACACCGCGGGCCGGTATTCGCTCGCGGCCCTCGGGCTGGCCGATGTGTTTGTGTTCGTGTTCTTCGGCCCCGTGGCGGTGGGGGGCACCTACTACGTGCAGGCCCTGTCGCTGCCGACAGAGGTGCTCCTCGCCGGGGGCGGGCCGGGGCTGCTGTCGATCGGCATTCTACTGGTGAACAATGTTCGGGACGTGGCGGAAGACCGTCGGGCCGGCAAGCGGACGCTCGTCGTGCGCTTCGGCCGGCGATTTGGGGTCGCCGCGTACGGGGCCTGCCTGGTCGGGGCCCTGTTGCTCGCAGGACTTTTGGCAGCGGGCCTGTTCGGCACGACGCCTCACCCGTGGGCGGCCCTGCCCCTCGGGTTGCTCCCGCTCGCGATCGGGCCCATCCGGAGACTGTCCGAGACGACGGATCCGGAAAAGCTGAACCCACTGCTCGGGGCGACCGGCCGGATCCTGGTGCTCTGGGCCCTCCTCTTCGCCGTTGGCTGGAACCTCTGATGCCCCCATGCCTGTGACGATCTCGGAGGGTGCCTTGTACAGGTACGCGCTTCCGCTCACCGCACCGCTCCAGCTGGGGAGCGAGGCGGTGACCCGGCGCCGAGGCGTGCTCGTGCGGCTGACGACGGAGGAGGGCTGCGTCGGCTGGGGCGACGCCGCGCCCTTGCCGGGCTTCAGTGACGAAACACGGGGGGACGTTGAACAGCACGCCCGCGCCGCACTTCCCCGCTGGACGGGCACATCCTTCTTCGACGCTCAGGGGGACCTCGACGCCATGCTGCAGGACCTTCCCTTCGAGGCGGAGGCCCCGTCGTCCTTCCGGTTTGCGATGGAGGGGGCTGTGGTGGGCGCCGCCGCTGCGGCCCACGAGGCGTCCGTTCCGGAGATGCTGGGGACGCCGCGACAAACCGTGGCGCTGAACGCCCTGCTTCCGCGCTCCGGGGCAAATGGCCCCACACAGGCCGTGCGGCGGCAAGAGGAGGGCTACCGGGCCGTCAAGGTAAAGGTGGGGCGGGGGGGTGTCGAAGAGGATGTTGAGCGCGTCCGGGCGATCCGGAAGGCCCTCGACGCGTCCGTTGCTCTTCGTGCCGACGCAAACCGCGCCTGGTCGTTTGATGAGGCCGTGACGTTCGCGGACGGCATCGACGATCTGCCCATCGCCTACGTGGAGGAGCCCCTCGCCGACCCGGCCCGCCTGGATGATTTCATCGAGAGAACGAGTCTCCCCGTGGCGCTCGACGAGACGACCCGGGAAGCCCCGCCCGCAACCCTCCGAGGCCTGCCGGGCGTGACGGCCGTCGTCCTCAAGCCGACGCTTCTCGGGGGCCTGCAGCGCACACGAGAGTGGGGGCGCGTCGCACGAGATGCGGGCGCAGCCCCCGTCCTCAGCGGCTCCTACGAGTCCGGGGTCGGGATTCAGATGCTCGTGGCGCTGGCGGCGTCCGGGCCGGCGGTGCCCGTGGGCCTTTCCACGTACGACCGCCTCGCGGCCGACGTGTACGCCCCTCCGCTCCCGATCGGCGGCCCGAACGTGGACGTGCCCGCCGTCGCGACGCCCTCCACGGCCCGCATCGCGTGGGAGCGGCTCGATCTCATCGAACGCGTTTCGGCCTGATCCGCACACCATGGCTGCCGGCCCCCATGCCCCGTGTCCGATTCATCGCCACGCCCAGGCGCGTCCCGATGCCTTGGCGCTCTGGACGCCCGACCGACGGTGGACGTACGCGGCACTTGACGCAGCGGTCGCGGCCACCGGGCGGCACCTGCGGGAGCGGGGGTGGGCCGACGGGGCACGCGTCGCGCTTCGGCTGCCGCGAGGACCGGCGTTTGTGGTGCTGCTGTGGGCCTTGTGGCGCGAGGGGGCCGTGGCCGCCCCGATCAGTACCCGCCTCCCGGACGTGGAGGCCTGGCGGGCCACGAGTCGGCTCCACGCCCGTGGTCTCATCACCCGGAACCGTGAGGCGCTAAACGAAGGAGACGGGGGGGCAGACGCCGTGCCTCCTGAGTCGATCGTGGTCCGGAACGTCACGAGCAGGCCCGCGTCGACCGCCCGGCCGATCCGTCGCCGGGCGACCATTCTCTTCACGTCCGGCAGCACGGGCCGTCCGACCGCCGTCCTGCACTCCTGGGCAAATCACCTGTACAGCGCGAAGGGGGCGAACGCGAATGTCCCCCTCCGGGCCGGGGATCGGTGGCTGCTTTCGCTGCCGTTGTATCACGTGGGGGGACTGGCCATCCTCGTTCGGTGTGCGCTGGCCGGGGCCGCCGTCGCGGTGCCGGGCCGGGACGCCTCTGTTTCGGAGGCGGTGGCCACGACCGGGGCGACCCACCTGTCCCTCGTGCCGACCCAGCTCCGTCGCCTCCTGGATGCCCGACAGGGGCGGGCCCCGGAGCGGGTGCGCGCCGTCCTCGTCGGAGGGGGGCCCATCCCGTCCGGACTCCTGCGCCGGGGCTCCGATCGGGGATGGCCCCTGCACACCAGCTACGGCTCCACCGAGATGGCATCGCAGATCACCACGACATCCCCTGGGGCCTCGCGTGCGGACCTGCAGACGGCCGGGCGCCGGCTCCCGCACCGCCGCGTGCGGATTGCGGAGGACGGCCACATCCTCGTTGCGGGGCCGTCCTTGTGCGTGGGCGTAATCGAAGGGGACACCATCCGGGATCCGCGCGAAGACGGCTGGTACCCGACGGGCGACGTGGGGCACTTCGATGCACAGGGACGCCTCCACGTGCAGGGGCGTGTCGATCGGCAGTTCGTCTCGGGGGGGGAGAACATCCAGCCCGAAGAGATTGAGGCGGCGCTTGAACGGGTCGACGAGATCGAGCGGGCGGTGGTCGTGGCGGTTCCTCACGAGGCCTACGGGCATCGGCCCGTGGCCTTCGTCCGGACGCGCGGCCCCCTGCGGCCGGACGCCTGGCGCCAGACGCTGTCGACGTCCCTCCCCAAATTTAAGCTCCCGGATGCCATTCGCTCCCTTCCCGAGGCCGCCGTGGACGGGCAGTTGAAAGTGGACCATGAGGCCCTGCGTCAACGGGCCCGGAGGGGGTAGAAGAAACGGTGCCCGGTGCCCAGAAGATCGGGATTGCGTTCGGAAAACGATGCAGGACTGTTGCATTCGGCGGGCCTGCCCGTTTCCTTGGGGACACGTCAGCAGCCGATGAGCACCCCTCTTCGATACGTCCCGAAATTGGAAGCGCTTCCGAAATGGATACACCGCCCCCTGTTCCCGACGTGACGCCGCTGCGCGGAGAGCGGGTCAAGTTTACGCCGCTCCGAATGGAAAACATCCACACGCACTTCCGCTGGAACAACGACCCGGAATTGAATCGCCTCGACAGTGAGGTTCCGTACGAGGAGGAGTCGTTCGGGGCGTTTAAGGGGCGGTTCGAGCGCATGTGTGAAGAGTCGTCCCCCTCGACCCGGACGTTCGAAATTCATGCCCTCGAAGACGACACGCTCATCGGCGTGGCCTATGCGGCGCACATCAATCCGCACAGCCGCCACGCGAAGGTCGGCATCACGATTGGGGATCGGGACTACTGGGGCCGTGGCTACGGTCGCGCCTCGTTTGAGATGCTGCTCTCGTACTGCTTCGATCAGGGAAACCTGCACCGCGTGAGCGCGGAGACCTTCGAGTACCACACGGCGTGGCGGGACCTGATCGAAGGAATGGGATTCACGAGGGAAGGAACGGCGCGGGACTACCTGCGCCGAGACGGGCGCTACTGGGACAAGGGCCTGTACGCCCTCTTGGCACCAGCGTATCGGGCACGCCGAGGGGAGGCACGGCAGGAGCCGTCCGTGGAGGCGGCGTGAGGGGGCCTGCGGGAAAGAGGGGCGGGGAACGGAGGGGCGAGTCGGGCCCCGCGGCGGGACGCTAATCGGCCAGGCGCTCCAGCCAGACGACCAGGAGGTCGTCCTCAAAGCTGTCGGAGGGGCTTCGGGACAGAACCCCGTCCAGCAGGGCCTGAATTGGGGCGTCGCCGCCGTAGGCCTCCACGGCGAGGTCCCGGACGCCGTCCTCGCCCAGCATGCTGCCGTCCTGGGTGTGCTGCTCCGTGAGGCCGTCGGTGTAGGACACCAGGGCGGTGCTCGGGTCGAGGTCCAACGAGACCTCCGAGAAGCGTACGTCCTCTTCCAGGCCCAGGATCAGGTCGCTGTGCTCATGAATTGTGGCTCCGTCTGGACGTACCAGGACGGGGCGGCAGTGGCCCGCGTTCGCGTACGTGACGGTGTGGGCGTGAGGGTCCCAGTGGAGGAGCAGAAACGTTGCGAACGTGTCCTCCAGCACATCGTCGTTGAGGAGCATGTCGTTCAGCTCGCCCATCAGGGCGGCCGGGGAGGTCGACTCCTCCAGCAAGGTGTGGAGGGTGCCCCGCACGTAGCTTAGGAAACTGAAGGCGTAGAATTTGGCCCGGAGGCCCTTGCCCATCACGTCCCCAATCGTGAGGAAGTAGGTGCCCTCGTCGGTCTCCGTCCAGTCGAAGAGGTCGCCGCCGCCCTGCTCGCGGGACTCGCTGTAAAAGTCGAGCTCGTAGCCGCCAATTTCCGGCGTCTCGTCCGGCAGGAGGCGGTTGGAAAAGTCGCGCCCGATTTCCGCGTCGAGCTGGGTCTGGAACATGTCGATGCGTTCCAGGAGGCGCTCCACCCGGGAGAGCAACGTTTCCATGTCGAAGGGCTTGGTGATGTAGTCGTCCACGCCCTTCCGCTCGCCCTGCTGGCGCGCCTCTTCGTCGGCCCGGGCCGTGAGGAAGATGAACGGAATGACGCGCGTGTTCTTGTCGGTTTGTAGGGCCGACTGCAGCGCGAAGCCGTCCATCTTCGGCATCATGATGTCCGATATGATCAGGTCGGGGATGGTCTCCTCAATTTGATCCAGGGCCTCCTCGCCATTTGTGGCGGTGTAGACCTCGTAGTGCTTGCCGAGGCGGTACTTCAGAAGCTCCCGAACCGTGCTATCATCCTCGACAACTAAAATAGTGTGTTCAGCCATGGATCGTGGTCGGAGGGGATGATAAATTCGAAGCGGTGAAGGCCGTCCTCCGTCGGCGAATACGAAAGGTCATCGGTGCACGTCTTGATGATCCGGAGGCCCATGCCGCGCTCCGGGAAGGCCTCCGGGTCCTCGTCGTCGGCCGGGAGGTAGGAGGTGAGGTCGAAGCCGTCCGAGTTGTCGAGCACCGAGCAGGTCACCCGCTGGGCGTCACAGGTCAGCCGGATTTCGACCATCGGGGTGCCGTTCCGGAAGCGGGCGTGCTGGTGGAGGTTCGCAATCCACTCGTGGAGCACGAGGCACGTGCAGTGAAGCGTTTCGTCGTCGATTGCGCCGTCTTGTTGAGAGACGGGCCAATCATCAGAGAGGGTACGCACCTCATCGATCGCCCGATCGAGGTCCGTGTACGTCTTCGTAAAGGGGTCCATGGAGCCGGATCTGTGTCCAACAAGGCAGGCCGCCGTTGATGCAGACGCCCAGGGTGGGGCGATCGGCTATCCCGAAAACGCCTCGCGGGCGGCGTCCACGGACGGGAATTGGCGAAAGACCTTGTACGTTCGGGTCAACTGGACGACCACCTGAACCGGCTCCGACACGTCCGCGAAGGCGACCTTTCCGTCGTCCGGCGAGATGGCCCGGTACAGCGAAAAGATGGACCCGAGGCCGGTGGAGTCGAGCACTTCTGTGTCGGAAAAGTCGAGAATAAACTGCCGAACGCCGTCGTCAACGTGCTCCTGGAATGTCTCCTTGAAGTCGTCTGCGTTCCGAAAGTCTAAGGCTTCCCCAACATGGATGATGACGGTTTCGGAGGAAGCGGTCTCGGCGTCAAAGCTCATGATGGTGAAACGAGTCGTCTAGACGGAGAGTGGTGAGGAGAAGGTGTGCCGCAGGAACGCAGCGTGGGGCGTAAGGCCCCTCCAAAGCAAAGGGGCCAAGTGCGTGTGGGAAAGCCCCGGGGGATGAGAGAACAAAATCAATGCCAATATAACGGATAGGGGCCGGACTGTGAAACGACGCCCCAGGCGCCGCCATTGCTGCCTTGAAGAAAGTAAAGCCTGCGGGGAATATTGGGGCGCCAGTTTGGATCAATGGATCCACACAAACACAAAGCTGGTGGAATTTGTGATCCGCGCTGCACAACAAAAAGGTTAAATTGAGAAAAATAGGAAATCGTGACTCAATTGCACTGGGGCCGGCGTTCTGTGTTGGGGCTGTTGGTCTACGTGGCCGTGGGGGGAGGGCTTCTGGCCGGCGGCTGCGAGCACCGAACGCGACCGGGGGGAACCGACCGGGACAAAACGACGAGGGGACCGACGCCCAAACACGTGAGTTGGGATGCCGCGTTCAACATGTCGGAGAACGGACGACCGCGGGCCGTTCTCCGGGCTCGTCGGATGGAGCAGTACCAGACCGACGACAGTACCTACTCGGTCTGGCGCTCGATGGACGACACGACGAAGGTGCGGGTGTACCTTTTCGACGAAGAAGGTGATTCTTCGGCCACCGTCACGGCCGACAGTTTGGTGTTTCAGGACCAGAAGGGCGTGCTGGATGCGTACCGAAACGTGGTCGTGACCACCGAAGACAACAAACGGCTCGAAAGCGAACACCTTACGTGGCACCAGGCCGACCGGACGATCCGCACCCGCCGGTTCGTGCGCATCCGCACGCCCTCGGAAGTGGTTCAGGGGGACGGGCTCGTCGCGGACGAGGATCTCGAAACGTACCAGCTCGGACGGTTTTCGGCGGAGGTGGACGTCGACGAGGACGACGACACGGATGAACAGCAGTGAAGCGCGACGCCCCGGCCCTGCGCAGCATTCCTGCTTTTCGCGGGAATGCCGGTCCGGGCGCCTTGGTGCAGAGCAACTCGTCTTGATAAACCCGATTTTCCGGTGCGGACACTGCCGTCATCTGCATGACTGATCCCTTCGACCATCGGATGTGGCACCTCCTGGGACGCGCCCTGTTGGTGGCGACGGTTGGAATTGCGTGGATGGGAGGTGGAACCGAGGCGTGGGCCCAGGCCGAAGACGACACGTCCCGTGCGGCCCCGACTGGGGTAGAGCCGGCGGGCTTGGACTCGCTGCCGACAGGGGAGACCGTGCCGCCGCCCACGCCGGTACAGCCAGCATCCGACACAAGCGACCCCCCGCGGGCCTTCGTCAACGCCGACTCGCTGATCCGGAGGGAAAAGCGTGTGCAGGACCTGTACGGGGATGTCTTCGTCCGCCAAGACTCGACGCGATTGCGGTCGGACTACGCCCGGCGGTACCTCTCCCGCAGCGAGCTCCTCTTTACCGACAACGTGGTCATCTACGAACGGGGCGACACCCTCCGGGCCGATACGGTGCGGTACGACCGCGCGACCGAAGTCGGGTACGCCCGCGGCAACGTGCGGTTGACGAACGGCGAGGTAAACGTCCGGGCGGACAGCGCGCGATACTTCGCCTCGGAGAAGCGCTCGGTTTTTCCCGACAGCGTCGTGCTCGTTGACGGCGATCGAGTGCTGCGGGCCCAGCGGGGCACGTACTGGTCCGACGAGGGCCGGGCGGAGTTTGGGGGACGCGTGCGGCTCACCGAGCCGGGAACGACGCTTCTCTCGGACTCCCTGACGTACTACCGCGACCGCGATCGGTCTGTGGCCTACGGAAACGTCTTCATCGATCGGCGGGGCGACGACGGAGCGGACGCCGACACCACGGCGCGGACCTATTTGTTCGGAAATCGGGCGGACAACCGGGAGGCCCGTCGCTACAGCCGGGTGGAGGGCGACGCGCTGCTGGTCCGAGTCCGGATGGACTCGACGGGCGCCCCAAGCGACACCCTGGTGGTCGCGGCCCGTCGCCTGGAGGCCTTCCGCACGGACATGCGTCGTCGGCTCGTGGCGGTGGATTCGGTGCGCATCTGGCAGCCCGACCTTTCTGCCACGGCGGATTCCGCGGTGTACGACCGCGTCGTCGCCACCACCCCCGACAGCGTCGCCGGTCGGCGGCCCCCGATCGACACGACCCGCCCGCCGCCAGACTCTGTGGCCCCACAGGCCGGTTCCGACTCACTTCGGGCCGCTGCCCCCACAGCCTCCCCGCCCGTTCCTTCCCAAAAACAGGCAACGGCCCCACCCGATTCGACCGGCGGTCGGGACCGACCCGTGCCCGACACGTCGGCGCGCTCTGCCGCGGTGGGCCCCTCCGGCCGCTCCTCTCCTACAGCCCGGCGAGGTGCCCGTGGGGCCCCAGCACCGGCGTCCCGGAGGTGGGACACCCCAACGGCACGGGCCGACAGCGCCCTGCCGATTGAGGAAACCCGCCTGTTCCGGTCCCCCACGACGTGGTTCGACGACAGTCAGGTATGGGGCGACTCCATTCGGGTCCGGGCCCGAAATCGACGCCCGGATACTGTGTTTGTCCGGGGGGCTGGATTCGCGGCCCAGCGCGATTCGGTGCTGGACCGAATCCAGCAACTGAAGGCCGAGACCATCACCGCCTTCTTTGAGGAGGGCACCCTTCACCGAATCCGGGCCCGCCCCAATGCCCGGGCCATCCGGTTCCTGGCGGCCGAGAACGATTCCCTGAACGGGGCGGCCCGGACGTCCGGCGACCGCATCGAGCTGCGTTTCGTGGACGGCAGCGTCCGGCGGGTGAGCGTCATTGGGGGGACGCAGACCACCTACTACCGGAACAGTGAGAACATCCCGGACCCTTTTCAGCTGGAGGGCTTTCAATGGACGCCAGCACGGCGCCCGATCCGAGGCGAGCTGCTCCGGGACGCCCGGGTGCGTCGGCGGCTCGGTCAAGGGCCGGCGCGTCGCGACCGCCCGGTGGCCGGGCCGGTGCCTCCGTCGGGCGCCGAGGGAACGTGGGCCTTTGGGGCCGACTCGACCGCCCAGACCGGGACCGAACCGCCGTACCCCGCAGACCCCATGCCCGTGTACCTCCGGCAGGGGATGGTGCCCGAACGTTCGTCTTCGGACTCTACGGATCGGGGCCCGGCAGTCCCGCCCGACTCCCTGCGATCCCCCCCGCCGTCAGACACCCTCAGCACAATGCCCAGTCCCGACTCATGAGTGCCTCGTCCCCCGACGGGTCCTTTGTGGACCGAGACGCCTCCGGCGAGCCGGCGACGCTTGCGGCGCGTCACCTCACGAAGCGATACGACAAGCGGGCCGTGGTGGACGACGTGAGCCTCGACGTCAATCAGGGCGAGATCGTGGGGCTCCTCGGCCCGAACGGCGCCGGCAAGACGACGACCTTCCACATGATCGTGGGCATGATTCGTCCAAACGAGGGATCCATCCACCTGGAGGACGACGACATCACGCGACTCCCGATGTACAAGCGGGCCCGACGCGGGGTGGGGTACCTGGCCCAAGAAACCTCCGTGTTCCGGGAGCTTACAGTGGAAGATAATCTGCACGCGGTGTTGGAATTCCAGTCGATGAGCGACGCGGACCGCACCGCCCGCGTGGAGTCGCTCATCGAAGAGTTTGGGTTGGAGCGGGTGCGAGACTCGAAGGGGTACGAGCTGTCCGGGGGCGAGCGCCGCCGCACCGAGATTGCGCGGGCCCTTTCGACCCGGCCCCGGTTCTTTTTGCTCGACGAGCCGTTCGCGGGCGTCGACCCGATCGCGGTCGAGGACATTCAAAGCATCGTCGCGGGCCTTCAGGAGCGCGGCATCGGGGTGCTCATCACGGACCACAACGTACACGAAACCCTTGCAATCACGGATCGCGCCTATTTACTATACGAGGGGCACATCTTGAAGCACGGCACCGCGGAAGAGCTTGCGGCCGACCCCGAGGTGCGCAAGCGGTATCTCGGCGAGAAATTTTCGCTCGAGCGGTACTAGTCGGTTTGAGCCTCCCTGGTCGGTTTTTTGCAGCGTCCATCCCCGGCCGTTGCGGTCGCAAAAAAGCCGGCTTCGACCCCGGCGCGCGTATGCTTTTCATCTCTGTTGTCACGCCAAGCCAACCGGACGTCTATGTGTGGAATTGTCGGATACATTGGGAGCCAAGAAGCGGAGGAACTCCTGCTCACGGGCCTCAAGCGCCTCGAATATCGCGGGTACGATTCGGCCGGACTCGCGACGGTCGACGACGCGGCCCTGCACGTTCAAAAACAAGAAGGAAAGGTCGATGATCTTCGGAGCAGCCTGAACGGGGCGTCCGTGGCCGGAACGACCGGCATCGGGCATACCCGCTGGGCGACCCACGGGGCCCCGAATGACGTCAACGCACATCCCCACGTTAGCTCCGATGGCGCCTTCGCCCTGGTACACAACGGGATTATCGAAAACCACGGGGCCATTAAGGAGCGGCTCGAAGAAAAGGGCTACGCCTTCCAGAGCGAGACCGACACGGAGGTGCTCGTGAAGCTGATCGAGGAGGTAAAGCGGGCCACCGACCTGTCGCTTCCGGAGGCGGTGCGGCAGGCGCTCACCCAGGTGGTGGGCGCGTACGGCATCGCGGTTGTGTCGCGGGAAGACCCGGATCTTCTTATCGCGGCCCGCAACGGAAGCCCCCTCATCCTGGGCGTGGGCGACGACGAGTACTTTGTGGGGTCCGACGCGGCCCCGCTCGTGGAGCACACCCGACAGGTGGTATACCTGGAAGACGGAGAGATGGCCACGCTGCGGCACTCCGGCTACGAGGTGACCACCATCGACAACGAGCCCCTCAAAAAGGAGGTGCACGAGCTCGAATGGTCGCTCGGGGAGATCGAGAAGGGGGGGTACGACCACTTCATGCTGAAGGAAATCATGGAGCAGCCCGATGCCCTGGAGGACGCCATGCGGGGCCGAGTGCGGCCCGAGGACAACCAGATCCACCTGGGCGGGCTCCATGGCCACTGGGATCAGCTGCGGGAGGCGGATCGCATCGTGATTGCGGCCTGTGGGACCTCCTGGCACGCGGGCCTGGTGGGCGAGTACCTCATTGAGTCGGCGTCCCGCGTTCCGGTGGAGGTTGAGTACGCGAGTGAGTTCCGGTACCGGGACCCTGTGCTCCGAGAGGGCGACGTGGTGCTCGTCATTTCTCAGAGCGGAGAGACGGCCGACACCCTCGCGGCGGTGCGCGAGGCCCACAGCAAGGGCATTCCCTGCTTCGGCATCTGCAACGTCGTGGGATCGACCATTGCGCGGGAGACGGACGCGGGCGTGTACCTGCACGCCGGGCCCGAGATTGGCGTTGCGTCCACGAAGGCCTTCACCGCGCAGGTGACCGTGCTCTCGATGATCGCCCTGAAGCTGGCGGAGGGGCGCACGCTGTCGAAGGCAGAGCTGGCCGACAACATCCGTGCCCTCGCAGGGGTGCCCGACAAGGTGCGCCGCGTGCTGAACGCCAGCAACGGGGCCCTCCAGTCGATGGCCCACACCTACCGGTACGCGTCGAACTTCCTGTACCTGGGCCGCGGCTACAACTTCCCGGTCGCGCTGGAGGGGGCCCTCAAGCTCAAAGAGATCTCCTACATCCACGCGGAGGGCTACCCGGCGGCCGAAATGAAGCACGGCCCGATTGCCCTCATCGACCGGTCCATGCCGGTGGTCTTCATGGCGATGAAGGACAGTACCTACGACAAGGTGCTCTCCAACATCGAAGAGGTGGCCGCCCGCGAGGGGTCGGTCATTGCCATCACCGACGACAAGGACGCCGAGCTCGAAAGCCTCTGCGAGGCGGTCGTGGAGATTCCGCAGACCAAGGAGTTTCTCTCGCCGCTCCTCACCGTTATTCCGCTGCAGCTCCTGTCGTACCACATCGCGGTGCTCCGCGGCTGCCACGTCGACCAGCCCCGCAACCTCGCGAAGAGCGTGACGGTGGAGTGAGTACGGCCTGGCGGGTGTTGCTGCTGTGACCAGACAATATAGTCCAGAACTGCGCCCTACGGTCTGCCCCAGGGCCAGAGAAGAATTCGGGTCCAACTGTGCTGATCGGTGAGAATTACACGACCGTGGGGGCGTTGCCCCGGACGAACTCGACGCCCTTGCCTCCGTAGGGCATCTCGCAGTAACTCCGTCAGACCCACCTGCTCTATGATTGAACGCGAGAAGCTCGACAAGGTCAAGCATCGGTTTCAAGAGGTCGAGAGCCTCATGGCGGATCCGGAGGTCGCGAACGACCCGGACCGGATGCGGGAGCTGGGCCAGGAGCACAGTCGTCTCGAAGAGGTGGTGGAGGCCATTGACCGGTACGAGCGGCTTCTGGACGAGCGGGACGAGCTCGAAGGGATGATCCGCGACGAGAGTGGGGAGATGGAGGCCCTGGCCAAGGAGGAGCTTGAGCAGCTCGAGACGAAGCTGCCGGCGGTGGAGGAGGACCTGAAGCAGAAGCTCATCCCGAAGGACCCGGAAGAAGAGAAGAACGCCATTGTGGAAATCCGGGCCGGTGCCGGGGGGGACGAGGCCTCCCTTTTCGCCGGCGACCTGTTTCGGCTGTACACGCAGTACGCGAAGCAACAGGGGTGGACCTACGAGCTCATCGACGCGTCGCCGGGCACCCAGGGAGGATTTCGAGAGGTCATCTTTGCCGTAAAGGGGGAGGACGTGTACGGCACGCTCAAGTACGAAGCGGGCGTGCACCGGGTGCAGCGTGTGCCCGAGACCGAGTCGAGCGGCCGCATCCACACGTCCGCGGCCACGGTGGCGGTCCTGCCGGAGGCCGAGGAGGTGGACGTGGACATCAACCCGAGCGACCTCACGATCGAGACGTTCAAGGCAACCGGCCCCGGCGGGCAGTCCGTGAACACGACCGACTCCGCCGTGCGCATCAAGCACGCGCCGTCGGGCGTGGAGGTGTCGTGTCAGGACGAGAAGAGCCAGCACAAAAACCGATCGAAAGCGATGCGCGTCCTGCGCTCTCGGGTGTACGAGAAGAAACGGGAGGAACAGCAGGCCGAGCGGGAAGAGGCGCGCCGGTCCATGGTAGGGAGCGGGGACCGGTCGGCGAAGATTCGGACCTACAATTTTCCCCAGGACCGCGTGACCGACCATCGACTGGAAGGGGGCCAGAAAAACCACTCCCTCCAGCCCATCATGGACGGGGAGATCGATCCGATCATCGATGCCCTTCGTGCCGAAGAGCACGCGGAGAAGTTGGCGAATCTGTAGGCCGTTGGGACGGACCGTCTACGCTTGTTGGTCGCCCTGGGCCCGAGGCAGCACAGCGCGGCGTGCGTCCGGGGCCCGTGCTCGCCACTCTGAAGGAAAAGGAGGGCGGGGCGGATTGCTCACTGATTGGCCCTCCGCACCGCGGAATCCTCACCCTGTTTTCAAGGCGTCTGTGCGACCTCCTCGGAAGACGGTCGTACATGTCAACTGCGTTTTTCCCTGCTCCTCCGCACCCCGACAGCCGTCGGCGTTCTACGAGGGGCATGACTCAATTTCATCCCATAGGGACCCAGGCACACGACATGGCACAAAAGTATCAGTACGAACTGACGTACGTCATCAGTGGGGTCGTCAAGCAAAACCAGGTGGACGACATTGTCCGCAAGGTGAACCACCTCATCGAGAGCAACGACGGCGACGTGCTTGAGGTCGACGAGTGGGGCAACCAACGCCTCGCCTACGAGATCGACCGCAAGCGCAGCGGCTATTACGTGAACATGTATTTCCAGGCGCCGGGCGAGCTCGTTCCGCGCCTTGAGCGCGAACTGGACATCAACGACGACGTGCTGCGCTACCTCACCCTGCGCATGGACGCGAAGATGAAGCGTCACTACGAGCAGCGCAAGAAGCGCCGTGCGCAGGAGGCCGCCGAAGAAGAGGCGGCGGACGAGTCCGACGAGGAGTAGCGTCTCCCCTCTTTGCCTTCCCGCGTTTCTCGAACTTGAGCTTCCGATGACCCATGGCTGACCAAAACGACGTCGACTACGAGCACCTCGAATACGTAGACTACAAGGACACCGAATTCCTGGAGCAGTTCATCAACAACCAGGGCAAGATCCTGCCGCGCCGCGTGACGGGGGTGCCCGCCCGCGTGCAGCGCCAGATCACGAAGGCGATCAAGCGGGCCCGGCACCTCGCCCTCATGCCGTACGTGTCCGAGTCGGTTCGGTAACGGACCCGGACGAACTGTCTCCACCATTTCCGACTGACCCGATTGCATCATGCAGATTATTCTCCTCAACGACGTGGACCACCTCGGCGAAAAAGGCGAGGTCCACGAGGTGGCCGACGGCTACGGCCGCAACTACTTGATTCCCCAAGGACTCGCGCGGGTGGCCACCGACGGGGCCATTCGCCAGTTGCGCGACGAGCAGCAGCAGCAGGCCCGCAAAGAGGCCGCCAAGAAAGAGCAGGTCGAAGAGCTCAAGGACGAGCTCGAAGACATGCAGGTGGTCTTCACCGCGAAGGTGGGCGAGGACAACCGCATCTTTGGCACCGTGACGACTCAGCAGATCGCGGTGGAGCTCTCCAACCGCGGCTTCAACATCGACCGGCGGGACATCGAGCTCGACGAAGACATTCGGTTCGTGGGGGCCTACACGGCGTCCATCGACCTGGGCTACGGAATCGAAGCGACCCTGGACATCCAGGTCATTCCGGAGTCGGGCTGACCGAGTGGCCAGCAGACTGCGGCGACAGAGGGGCCTTCATTGCCGTGAGGGCCCCTTTGCGCATTTCTGTAGGCGCTTCCAGCCGAGAGGCGTGGTCGGAAGGCGGCCTGCGCCGCGAGGAGCAGCCGAACAGCACGTTGCCGCGACCGTCCGTCCTCCTTTCTCAATCC
>ERZ1034519.18-NODE-18-length-35011-cov-15.538019_pt1 | contig 35011 bp, 29 predicted proteins | sample MGYA00520655_ERZ1034519 | MGnify/ENA primary metagenome ERZ1034519 (study PRJEB33760, sample SAMEA4777702) | hypersaline lake metagenome | biome: hypersaline environment; feature: brines | place: Spain | collected 2012-08 | depth 0 m ...
CACCACCTCTTCGGCCTCGGCCGCCACCTCCTCGTGCAGGATGCGCTCGTAGACGCTCATGTTCTCCCACACGCGCAGGAAATAGCCCAGCACGAGGCCGCTCTGGAAGGCCGCCACCAGCGGATTCATCCCGACGAACAGCAGGTAGCCGAACCCCACGGCAAACCCGAGGCCGTAGATCAGGTCAATGTAAAACTGCGTTTGGCGCCCACGTAGCTGCATGTGATGCTCGCGCGTTTGGTTGCAATTTTTCGGATAGGCGTCGAGGGCTCATCCCCCTACAGGGAGCAGCCAGAAGGTGAGGTACGACCCGCCCGTCGCCAGCAGGGGCACCACGTTCTGCATCAGCACGACCCGCACGCTCGTCCCGGGGTCGAAGAGGTCCGACCGGACCGGGGCGGTGCGCCGCGACGCCCCCTGTGGCGCGGACTGCGAGCGCACGGTCCCGACCGTCGCGTCGTCCCCGCGCGCCAGGGCCCCCACCGACACCTGGGGGGATACGTCTCCGCGCACGGCCTCGGCCACCGATACGGCCTGGGTGGAGCGCCCCCACCCGAGGCCGATGATGCAGAGGGTGGCGACCACGACGAAGCTCGCCGGGATGCCGAGGGCCGACAGCGCGATGATGATGAGCGAGCTGAGGAGCGCCACCACGATCGCGGCCGTCAGCGGCAGGTCGGTGATGTCATTGCCGAGCGTCTCCATGGTCCGGCGGGCAATCGTGAGGGCCCCCACCGCCACGGCCCCACACCCGATGAGGATGCCGGGGTTCATGGCCAGGGCGCCGCTTCCCACCAGCGGCGCGATGGCGTTGGCAATGTTGCTGGTGCCCGAGCTAAACGCCATCAAAAACCCGATGCTCACCAGCACGGCCGTGCCCACCGCCTCGCGCCACGACGTGTTGGGCCCAAGGGCCGGCCACAGCTTCGGGCTGATGCGCTCCATCCGCACGACGGGGGACTCGCGGAGACGGACCACAGGCCACCTCCCCAGCTCTACACGCTCGAACGCCAGCAGCGGGCCGTCACTCTGCTCGATGGCGACGCGCCGGTCGAGCGCCTCGTACCCGTAGCGCCCCACCATGACGGCGAGCCAAAAGCCAATGATGGGGGACAGGATCCACCAGGCGAGAATTTCTCCCACGACGGCAAAGTTGAGCTCCCCGCTCGCAAGGCCGAGGCCAATGATGGCCCCCACCGCCGTCATCGACGTGGATGCCGGGGCCCCCGAAAGGTTGCCCACGAGCAGCGCCCCGCCAATGAAGAACAGCACGATGATGCTGGCTTCGAGCGTGAAGACGGACGGGTCGTGGACCAGCTCCGTGCCCAGCGTGTCCACGACGCGACGCCCAATCGTGTAGGCCCCGCCGAAGAAGGCCACCGCCATGAGCGCCCCCGCGGTGGTCTTCGATAGGACGTTCGCCCCCACCGCCGGCCCGAAGGCCGGCCCGGTCGTCGCGCCGCCGATGTTGAACGCGACGAAGCACGCAATGATGACGCCACCGATGAGAAACGGATCGCCCACCGTCAAGAGTCAGAACGTGGTGCTGTAGGGTCTCAGAGGCGTACTAAAACAAACTGGTTTTCCGGAAAGATCCCCCTTCCGAAGCCCCTCCGCGGGCGTAAAATGCCGTCTGCGTTGGATCTGGGGCAGCAGGCCGTCGCCACCAGATGAAGCCCTTCCCGGACGAAGCCGTCTCCGGGGCACGCGCACCGAGCCACGACGCAAGGCACTCGCGAGGACGACCCACCGGGGCCGGCATGTCCCCAATAAGACTAGCTGCGCTCCTCTTCCGCCGTGTGCTGCTTCGTGGAGTTGAAGCTGATGCGGGGCCAATTTTCCATCGTGCGCTCCAGCCGAAAGTCACTGAGCGCGAGGTACGCCAGGTCCCCGCCGGCGTCGCGGAAGAGACTGTCCATGTTTTCGGCCTCGAAGTCCTCCAGGTCCTCCGCCGGTCCGTCGATCCAGCGGCAGCAAGCATAGCGCACGCCCGTGAGGTGGGCGTCCACATTGTATTCGTCCTCCAGCCGGTCCAGGGTCACGTCGAACTGCAGCTCGCCGACGGCCCCGAGGATGTAATCGTTGCCGCGGAGCGGACGGAACGCCTGGATGGTGCCCTCCTCGCTCAGCTGCTGCAGGCCCTTGCTTAGGTGTTTCGACCGGAACGGGTCGTCGAGGCGCACCTTGCGGAAGTGCTCCGGCGCAAAGCTGGGCACCCCGGTAAAGTGAAGGGGCTCGGCCGTCGAAAAGCTGTCCCCAATCTTGACGCGCCCGTGGCTCATGATGCCGATGATGTCGCCCGGGTAGGCCGTGTCCACCCCCTCCCGGTCCTGCGCCATGAACGTGGTGGCGTTATTGAGGCGCATCGTCTGCCCGGTGCGGTGGTGGATCACCTCCATGCCCTTCTCGAATTTCCCGGAGCAGACGCGCACAAACGCCATGCGGTCGTGGTGCTTCGGGTCCATGTTCGCCTGGATCTTGAAGGCGACGCCCGTGAAGTCGTCCTCGTAGGGCGAGACGTCCCGGGTCACCGTGGGACGGGGTTGGGGCGGCGGGGCGATCTCGACGAAGGTGTCGAACATGTCGCCCACCCCAAAGTTGCTGAGCGCACTGCCGAAGAAGACCGGCGTCTGTTTGCCGCCGAGGTAGGCCTGCAGGTCCAGCTCGTCGCCCGCCTCGCGGACCAGCTCCACGTCGAACCGAAGGTCGTCGGCCTGATCGCCGAGCACCTCGTCGAGCTGGGGATCGTCCAGGTCATCAATCGGCAGGCGCTCGTGCTCCCCGTCCATATCGGCGTGGGAGAAGAGGTGCAGTTCGTCCCGGTACAGGTTGTAGGTGCCGCGGAAGCGGTTGCCCATCCCGATGGGCCAGGAGAGCGGCACGGTGTCCAGATCGAGCGTGTCCTCGATGTCCTCCAGGATGTCGAGCGGCGGCAGGCCGTGCCGGTCCATCTTGTTGACGAAGGTGATGATGGGGGTGTCCTGCATCCGGCACACCTCCATCAGCTTCTCCGTCTGCTGCTCCACGCCGCTCGCGTTGTCGAGCACCATGATCACGCTGTCGGCCGCAGTCAGGACGCGGTATGTATCCTCCGAAAAGTCGCGGTGGCCTGGAGTATCAAGCAGATTCAGCTCGTAGCCCCGGTAGGGAAATTTCATCACCGAGGAGGTGACGCTGATGCCCCGCTCCTTCTCCATCGTCATCCAGTCGCTCATCGCAAAGCGGTCGGCCTTGCGGGCCTTGATCTCACCCGCCTCGTGGATGGCGCCCCCCTTCAGGAGGAGTTTCTCGGTGAGGGTCGTCTTGCCCGCGTCCGGGTGGCTGATAATGGCGAACGTCCGGCGCTTTTCGATCTCGTCCTTGAGGACTGGATCCACGTCATTCGTCGGGGCGGTGGCCTCCTCCGGCGACAGGGCATCGGTGGTGCTCACGGCAGGGGAACGGTGGGTTTTCAGAACGACAACGTGTAAATCGCGGACAGGAAAGCATCCACCATACCGTTACGAGGCGGACATCAGACGGTTTTGGGCGCCTTCGGCCCCGAGACAGTCTCCAAGAAGCATTCACCCTGCCGGCCTCGCAGGTATAGATAATCAGTCCGGGGGGGACGGCCGGAGCTGAGCCACGGACAGGCCCCGGAGCCCGATCTCCCCCAGGCTCCGATCGTCCTCCCGGAACGGCACCCAGAAGAGGCCGGCGGCGTCCCCGGTCTTCATCGCGCCGGGATTCAGGCGGCCCCGGACCGCAGTCGTGGTGTCCGCCGCGGGCGCCCGAAAGACGAGCGTAAATTCGTACCGCACGGGCACCTCGTTCTCGTTGATGAGACGCAGCACGATCCCGTCGTGCTCGTCGTTGGCGTCCGGATAGTAGATGTAGGAAATCCGAAGCCCCTTCTTCTCGATGATTGGCGTCCAGGCGTCTGCGTGCCAGGCCGCGCTCGTGTCGCCGGCCACGCCCCCCTTCTGCGCCCACCCCGCCGACACGGGCAGGAGCCCCAGAACCAACACCCCGATGATGTAGCGATGAGAGACCTGCATGGCCAATGACTCCCGGTTGTACCGCCGTTGCACTGCGCACGGGCCCCGACCGTCCCGTTGCCTCCTCTCAGCTTCAAATGAAGAGCAGGGCCACGCCGGACGCCCCGACGATGAGGAGGAGGCCCGGCACCACCGCCCGCCGCAAGCCCGACGTGCCGGTGAGCGCCACGATGCCGCCCTTGAGCACCGTATTGGCGGCCGCCGCAATCACGATGGCCCGGGTGGCAGGCACCGCCCCTACGTCCCCACTTTCGTGGAGACGAGCCATCGAGAGGGTGATGGCGTCCACGTCCGCCAGCCCCGCCACGACACTCGACAGGTACACGCCGGCGTCGCCAAAGTAGGTTTGGGCCCCGTTCGACACAACGAGAATGACAGCGTACAGCACCCCAAATGTGACTGCCGGACCGAGGCGAAACGGATTTTTGACGGTCTGGGGTTCGTCGTGCTTCTCGACCGGCTGCACGCCGTACAGGTACCCGCAGTAGGCGAGGATCACGACGAAAACCCCCAGAATGGGCGCCCAGACGGTCAGGAGCAGGGGCGGGTTGATGACCGCCACCTCCACGATGACCCGCACAAACATGATGGCCCAGGCCAGGAGCACGGCCAGCGCGAAGGGCCGGTCCAGCCCCGCCGAGTCTCGGCTCCGCTCCGCGACGCTCAGCGTGACGGCCGTGCTCGACGCGAGGCCCCCGAGAATCCCGGTCAGTCCCACGCCGCGACGCGGGCCCACAACCTTGATGAGCACGTACCCCAGGAAGCTGATCCCAGAAATCAGCACGACCATGAGCCAGACGTTGTACGGGACCAGCACGTCGAACGGCGACGGGCCGTAGCCCTGCTGCGGCAGCAGGGGCAGCACAATAACCGTGATGACGGCAAACTTGAGGGTCGCGATCACGTCCTCCTGATTGAGCGTGCGGGCGAGGGCGTGGGTTTGCACCTTCAGCGACAGGAGCACCGCCGTCCCAACCCCGAGGGCCGCCGCCAGGCGGAGGTCCCCCCAGTAGCAGAGCCCCCCGGTGAAGAAGGCCACCAGCGCCGCCATCTCGGTGGTGAGGCCGGTGTCCCGCGCTCGGGCCTGCAGGAAATGCCCGACGGCAAGCAATATTCCTATTGCAATAACAGTCACTGCGAACGGCCACGCACTCTCGAGTTCGGTGGCGCTCAGGGCCGACGCCGCCCCCAGGAGCGCAATGATGGGAAAGGTCCGTGCGCCGGCGATCAGTTCCCCGTCCCCGTCGGCCCGGTCGCGGTACGCGTACTCGCGCTGCAGCCCCATGAAGAGCCCAAGGACGAGGGCCACCCCAAAGCGGTAGAACAACGTCAGCGTGTCAGACGGCATGGTGCGGTGCCCAGTCGGAAGGAGGCATCGTCGAGGAGGCCGCCCGCACGCCATCAACGGACGGGGGCCGAGGCAGAGGGTGAACAGCGGGCCGTCGCATCTCTCGCGTTCGGGGATCCGGCGGGCCCGTCGATCCAGCCGCGCCAGTCGTATACGAGATACCCTACATATTCACGGATGGCGGCGGTGGATCCGGCGAGGGCCCCGGCGTCGGGGAGCACGTCGAGCACGGTGTAATTTCGGTCGCCCACCTGAACGTCCGTCGGCGCCGGCACGGCCTTTATGCCCGCACTCCGAAAGACCGCGAGGGCCCGGGGCATGTGCAGGGCGGAGGTCACCAGGAGCACACAGTTGAGCCCCCGCCGATCCAGTAGCTCTGCCGTTCGCGTGGCGTTTTCGTACGTGTTTGCGCTTTTCGACTCGAGGAGGATGGCGTCACCCGGAACCCCCCAATCCTGTAGGAGCACGTTCGTGGCGGGCGCCTCCCGGGCGTCCGGGCGCTTCCAGGGCTGGGTGCCCCCACTGGCGATGACGAGGGGCACCTTGCCGGCGTGGTAGAGGCGCGCCGCGTGCCACACCCGGTCGGCAGCGTCATTCAGGTCCGGGTGGATGCGAGGGGGGCGAGGCGGACTCACGCCGCCGCCAAGCACCACGGCCGCCTCCGCCGACGGCAGGGAATCGACACGCGTCGGTGGGTGCTGCCCTTCCAGACGCCCTCGCAACCAATCCGACACGAGCGGTGCCGAAGCCACCCACAAGACCAGCACGCCCCCGACCAACAACGCCATCCCGCTTCGCCTCCACCAGTTCCCCACCACGATCCCTGTGCCCACGAGCAGCATGCCGAGGGACAGGGGGTGAACGAAGAGGCTTAGAAGTTTGGTGACGAAGAGCGACACGGAGAGGTGGCGTCTACGGGAGGGGCCAGTGTTCCTCTACGTCCACCGGACGCGGGCCGGCCGTGGGGGCGGGCAGACCGCGGAGAAATGTCCCCATGACTCGGCGCCCCAACGGTCGAGTAGCGGGCCATCCGCCGCGTAGATTCTGTTGCGCCAGGCCCCGCTCAACGTCGTCCCGAACTCCCTTCCGCACGACCGGCGCCGGAAGGGGTTCGTTGTTGGGAAACCTGCTGTCGTGTTGGGAAACGTGCTGTCGTCGGCAAACCAGTGGGCCTGTACAGTGGGGGCCGGAGTGCGTCGACGAGAGCATCGGGAATGCTCACGCCCGAGGCGGTCCGTGTGGGCGTCGCGGTCGCGGCCGCCCCCATCCGAGTGAGGCCCCTCATCCGGACGCCGTGCCGCCGAGGGTTCCGGATTTGGCCTGTTCGATGAAGGTGTTCAGGCACTTCTGGGTGCGAGACTCTACGAAGTGCCCATTGATCAGCACCGTCGGGGTGCTGTCAACCCCAACCTTCACGGCCCGCTTTCGCTGCTGAAGGACCTGATCCCGATATTCGTTCTGCTCCACCCGTTCGCTCAGCACGCTGGGGTCGAGGTCAATCTCTTCCGCGATGGCCCGGAGGTCCTGCATCCCAATGCCGCCTGGTCCCTGACGCGCGTACTGCGCCTCCAGCATCTCGTTAAACTTGTCGGACTGGGCCGCCACGTACAGGGCCTGGATCTCCGGCAGCGACGAGCGACGGAGCGGGAACGGCTTGTAGACAAACCGCACCTCGTCGCGGTGGGCCTCCACCACCTGCTTCATGACCTGGTGAAAGTCTTTGCAGTGGGGACAGTTTGGATCAAAGTACTCGATGACCGTCACCCCGGCTTCGTTGCTGCCCGCGGTGATGTCCTGAAAGCCGACGAGTGAGGCCCCCTGGTCCTGCAACGGCGTCTTCGAGTCGTCGAGCTCGCACTGGGCCGGGGCGGCCGACTCAGACGCGGAGCGGGGCTGCGGGGCCGCTGCACTCGTCTCGTCGAAGTAGACAAGATCCATCCCGACGAGGACGGCCGCGGCGGCGGCGCAGTAGACGAAGAGGGCGACCTGCCGTTTTACGAGTCGAGACGACATGGAATCAGGAGGGGATGTTGGTGAGGAAGCAAGCAGGGCAACCTGTCCTGCAAACAGGAGGGTCGTGATCAGGGCCGATCCCAAACACAGAAGGCACAGGGTCCCCAGGGGACCGATCTGGAGATACGTGAGGTACGCCGAGTACGCAATCCCGCCCGTGAGCAGACCGATTCGGGCCCCGTGGATCCACGCTCGCACCTTCGGCACCACCCAGAAGACGGCGACGGTGAGCACGCCGACCATTCCATAAAACCCGAGCCCCCAAGTTGTGTTGGGCACCCCCAGGAGTTTGCTTCCCGCCCCGGCGGTCACCGCCGCGCAGTCGAAGATGGACGAACCGCCCCCGAGCGCGGAGCCCCCGAGGCATCCATTCTCGAAGGTCCTGGCCTGCTGGATCAAGAGGTGCACGACGTCGAGAACCCCCAACAGGGAAAGCCCAAACACCACAGCCTCCAGGCGCGGACGGTATCCCCGCAGCCGTTCGCGAAGAGTCTGCACCAGAGGCATGGCCGCTTGGATTGGGGTCGGGATTGAGGCTCCGTAGAACCAAAACCTGAGCCAACTGCAGGTTCCTCCCTCCCCGCGCAACGGATCCTGGCCGGGCAGGGCCTCCGCCTTCCTCCGCAGATCCTCCAATTGAATTTCAAACCGTTCCCGTTGCGAATGATGATTCTGGGTGGTACCCTACAGTTGTATGATTGACAAAAGCGGCATCACATCCTTCGGCTGGTGGCTCTGGCGGCCTTCTCTACGGGTCGAGAGCCCTATGCGTGCCTGATTGCTGTGCACTGCCCCTCGTACTGAATGGCTCTGGACCCGCTGCCAATTGGTAGCGGGTTTTTGTTTTGCCCCTTGTCTTCTCCACACATGACCTACGACGACTTTCGCACACGTGTCGAGACTGCCCGGGCCAACGGCCTGTCCCGTCTCGTGGTGCCCGTACACGCCCGTCGGAGTGCCGATCTCCTCACCCCGGTCTCGGCGTACCTCGCCCTCCGGGAGGACTCTCCATTCAGCTTTCTCTTCGAGAGCGTGGAAGGGGGGGAAAAGTTGGCCCGCTACTCCTTTCTGGGGCGCGACCCGTACCGCATTCTAACGGGCCAGGCGTTTGGGGCCACGGTCGAGGTGGACGAGCGCCGCACGCCCTCGCCGGAGGCCGGCCTGCCCACCCCCACCGGCTCCATCTTCGACGTGCTGGATGCGTACCTGGACCGATACGAGGAGGTCGAACTGCCGGACCTGCCCCGGCTGAGGGGCGGGGCCGTGGGCTACCTCGGATACGACGCCGTGCGTCTCGTGGAGGACCTCCCGGACGCCCCCCCGGACGACCTCGGCCTCCCCGACGCGGTGTGGTGCTTCTACGACACCGTCGCCGCCTTCGACCACGTCCGCCACCAGCTCGTGCTGATGGCAAACGTGTTCGTCGACGAGGAGACCGACCTGCGCGCCGCGTTCGAACACGCCCAGGCCCGCCTCGCCGACCTGGAGGCGGACCTCAAGCGCTCCTCCGATCCCCCAGCCCCCGTCGAGTGGACGCAGGCGGAGCTCACGTCCAACATCGAGCAGCCTGCCTTCGAGGACGCCGTCCGGACGGCCAAGGATCACATCCAGAAGGGCGACATCTTTCAAGTCGTCCTGTCGCAGCGCTTCGCGACCGCCTTCGAGGGGGACCGCTTCAACCTGTACCGCGCCCTGCGCCAGGTCAACCCCTCGCCCTACCTCTTTTACCTCGACCTCGACGACCTCGCGCTCGTGGGCTCGTCGCCGGAGGTGCTGGTGCGGGCCGAGGACGGCACGGCCGAGGTGCTGCCGATCGCAGGCACGCGGCCGCGGGGTGAGGACGAGGAGGAAGACGAGGCCCTCGCCGAGGAGCTGCTCGACGACACCAAGGAGCGCGCCGAGCACTTGATGCTCGTCGACCTGGGCCGCAACGACCTGGGCCGCGTCTGCCAGTACGCCACCGTGGAGGTGGACCGGTACGCCTACGTCGAACGGTACTCCCACGTCATGCACATCGTGTCGTCGGTCAAGGGCGCGCTCGCCCCCGACCAGAGCTCCATGGATGCCCTGGCGGCCTGCTTCCCGGCCGGGACGGTCAGTGGCGCGCCCAAGGTGCGGGCGATGGAGATCATCGACGACCTGGAGCCCTCCCGGCGCGGGGTCTACGCCGGGGCCGTCGGCTACGTCGACTTCTCCGGAACCCTCGATACCTGCATCACCATCCGCACCATGGTCGTGGCCGACGAGACGGCGTACGTGCAGGCCGGTGCGGGCATCGTCGCGGACAGCGACCCTGCCCGCGAGTACGAGGAAACCCGGGACAAGGCCGCCGCCCTCCGGCAGGCCCTTCGGGTGGCCTCGGAGGGGCTGCTGTAACCGCGTGGCCACGCCCCACCGGTCGCCCCTCGCACCGCCCCGCCCGCAAACTTCCCCCCCGGACGACGGTACCAACCAAGCTCTGTCTTCCAATCCTTCTTCCCGGTTATGCCGAACCCCATCAAAGAGGCCCTTCTCAACCGCGGCTGGGCCGGCCAGACGCTCAGCCGGTCCGAGACGGTCGACCGCATCGACCCGCTCATCCGGCAGCACATTGAGCTGAACCACCACTACGGCGCCGCCATCCGCCACTGCGACGACGAGCGCGTCGTGGACGTGCTGGAGCGCCTTCAGAAGACCGCCCGTACCGACGTGGGCAAGCTGTCCGAGACCGTTCTGAGCTGCGGCGGCACGCCGTACAACGGCACGGACCTCTCCCCCGAGGACTTTACGCTGAAGGGGTCGCTGAGCAATCTCTTCGAGGAGCTCCGCGATCTCGAGACGGCGTTCAACGACGCCCTCGGGGAGGAGCTCGACCTCGAGCACCAGATGCGAACCCGCGGCGTGCTCCAGGCAATCCGGAGCAACAGCCAGGACCGCCTCGACGCCCTCGACGCCCTCCAACGACGCATCGGCGACGCGGCGTAGCACGCCCCCGACGCATTGTCCCTCCACGCCCTCACGCCCCCCTGCCCCGATGGAAGCCACCGACTCTGCCTCGCCCCCGGACACCGAACACCCCGCCGACCCGGTCGTGGTCTCCGGCATCCAGCCGTCCGGCCGCCTGCACCTGGGCAACTACTTTGGGGCCCTTCGCCAACACATCGATCTGCACCAGCAGCACGACGCCTACTACTTCATCGTGAACTACCACGCGATGACGACGGTGCAGGACGCGGAGCGGCTCCGCGAGCACACCTTCAACGTGGCGCTGGACTACCTTGCCCTCGGCTTCGACCCCGACGAGGCGGCCCTCTTCGTGCAGAGCGACGTGCCGGAGGTAACCGAGCTCATGTGGATTTTCTTCAACCTCCTCCCCACGAGCGCCCTCGAGAAGGGGGTGGCCTACAAGGACAAGGTGGAGGCCGGCCTTACGCCGAACGCGGGCCTCTTCAACTACCCGGTGCTCCAGGCCGCCGACATCCTCGCGTACGGCGGCTCGCTGGTGCCCGTCGGGGCGGACCAGAAACAGAACCTGGAGATCGCCCGCGACCTGGCCCGTCGCTTTAACAACCGGTTCTGCCCGGAGGACGAGCCGCTCCTCCCCGTCCCTGAGCCCCAGATTCTCGACGACGTGGCCGTGGTCCCCGGCACCGATGGGCGCAAGATGTCGAAGAGCTACGACAACACCATCGGCATTTTCGACGAGGGCGATGCGCTGGAGGAGAAGGTGATGAACATCGTGACCGACTCCACCCCCCTCGACGCCCCAAAGGACCCGGCGTCCTGCAACGTCTTCGCCCTGATCACCCTGTTTGCCGACGCGGAGACCCAGCAGGAGATCGCGGACAAGTACCGGGCCGGCGGGTACGGCTACGGGCACGCCAAGCAGGCGCTCCAAGAACTGATCGAGGAACACTTCGCCGAAGCACGGGCCCGGCGCAAGGACCTCGAACAGCGGCCGGACTACGTGCGCGACGTGCTCCGGCAGGGCGCGAAGGAGGCCCGGGCCCAGGCCGAGCCCCTCCTGGAAAAGGTGCGCGACCGGGTCGGCCTGGTCCGCACCCACTAACGGACGGTGTCGGCCCGGCCGTTGTGCCCCCTCGGTGCGCGGCCCGGGTGACGACGCGACGACTCCGGCCGTCCCCGCTCCCCGAAGACCCGTCTGACTCCCCGCCCCCATTCCGCCCCACCCATGATTCTGGTCATAGACAACTACGACTCGTTCACCTACAACCTCGTCCACCTTGCGGGCCGCGAGACGGACGACCTAGAAGTGGTCCGCAACGACGACCTTACGGTCGCGGACGTGGCAGCCCGCGACCCGGACGGCATTCTGATTTCGCCGGGCCCGGGGCATCCGTCGGAGGCCGGCATCACGGAGCCGGTCATCCGGGAGCTCGGCGCGACGACCCCCATCCTGGGCGTCTGCCTCGGGCACCAGGCCATCGGGGAGGTCTACGGCGGGTCCGTCACCCAGGCCGACGAGCTGATGCACGGCAAGACGAGCCCGGTCCTCCACGAGGGCACCCCGCTCTTTGAAGATGTCGACCCGTCGTTTGACGCAACCCGGTACCACTCCCTCGTCATCGACCCGGACACCTTCCCCCACGAGGCCCTGGAGGTGACGGCCACGACGGAGGAGCACGACACGATCATGGCCCTCCGCCACCGCACCCATCCGCTGTACGGCATCCAATTCCACCCGGAAAGCGTGATGACGCGGGCCGGGCCGACGATCATTGCCAACTGGCTCTCGATCGCACTGGACGAGCGGTCCCCCGCCCCCACATCCTAATCCATCCCAGTCCTTCCACGTCTTTCTCGAAATCCCCTTCTGCCTGTGAACACCCTGCTTCAAACCATCGCCGACGGCGATCCGCTCTCCCGCCCGGAGGCCGAGGAGGCCATGGCCACGATGATGAGCGGCTCTGCGCGGGACGAGCACATCGCCGCCCTGTTGATGGGCCTGCGCACCCGGGGCGAGACGCTGGACGAGCTGGTCGGGTTCACGAAAACCATGCGGGAGTTTGCCGTCTCGGTGGAGACCGACGACCCCCAGACCATCGACCTTTGCGGCACCGGGGGCGACGGGGCCAGCACCTTCAACATCTCCACCACCGCCTCCTTCATTGCGGCGGGCGCCGGGGCGACCGTGGCCAAGCACGGCAACCGCTCGGTCTCGTCCCAGTCCGGCTCCGCCGACGTCCTGGAGGCCCTGGGCGTACAGATCGACCTCGAAAAGGAGGGCGTGGAGCACTGCCTCCACGAGGCCGGCATCGCGTTCCTGTTCGCCCCCTTCTTCCATCCCGCCATGCGGCACGTGATGCCGGTGCGCAAGGCGCTCGGGGTCCGGACCTTCTTCAACATCCTCGGCCCCCTCTGCAACCCGGCCGGCGTCACCCGACAGATCGTGGGCGCCTTCGACACGAGCACGGCCCAGACGATGGTGCGCATCCTCGCCGAGCTCGACGCCGACCACGTCATCACACTCCACGCCGACGACGGGCTGGACGAGGTCAGCATTTCCGCCTCCACCACGCTCTTCGAGTACGACGCCTCCGACCAGAACCCGGTCCCACGGAGTCACGAGGTGGGTCCGGAGCGCCACGACCTGGATCGGGCCTCCATATCCACCCTCGAAGGCGGTACCGCTCAGCAAAACGCCTCCATCCTCCGCAACATCCTGTCCGGGGAGGACCAAGGCCCCCGCCGCGACGTCGCGCTGTTGAACGCCGCCTATGCGCTCCACGTCAGCGACCAGTACGCCGACCTCGACGCCTGCCTGGAGGCCGCCGCGGAGAGCATCGACTCGGGCGCCGCGCTCGACGCCCTCAACACCCTCGCAAGCGTGTCGAAGGAGGCCAAGTCCGAGTAAGGCGCCGGACGGCCCGCGACGGCACGCACCGCGTCCTTCCCAACACCGCCCCCACTCACCGTGAGCATCCTGGACGACATTATCGACGACACCCGCGAGCTCGTGGAGCAGCGGAAACAAGAAACCCCGACCTCGGAGCTCAAGGAGCGTCCGTTCTACGACGAGCGGGAGCCCCTCTCCCTCGCGGAGGCCCTGAAAGAGCGGGGCCTCTCGTTCATCGCGGAGGTCAAAAAGGCGTCTCCCTCCAAGGGCGTCATCCGGGACCCGTTCGATCCCGCCGCCATCGCTCAGCAGTACGCCGAGCACGACGCCGCCGCGATCAGTGTGCTTACGGAGCCGCTCCACTTTGAGGGGGCCCTGGAGCACATGGCCTGGATCCGTGCCCACGTGCCCGAGACGCCGCTGCTGCGAAAAGACTTTATCATCGACCCGTACCAGCTGGTGGAGGCGCGGGCGGTGGGGGCCGACGCGGTCCTGCTCATCGCGACGGCCCTCGACCCGGGTCAGCTCGCCGAGCTGCATGCCGCCGCCACCGAGCTCGGGCTCTCTTGCCTCGTGGAGGTGTACGAGGAGGAGGACCTCGACAAGATCGATTGGGAGCAGGTGAGCGTCCTCGGGGTGAACAACCGAGACCTCCACACCTTCGAGGTCGACCTCGACAACTCGCTCCGCATCTTCGACCAAACCCCGAAGGGGGTCGGGCGCGTGGCCGAAAGCGGGTTGAGCGACCCCGAGACGCTCGTCCGCCTCCGCAAGGCCGGCGTCAACGGCGTCCTGATCGGCGAGCACCTGATGCGTGCGGAGCATCCCGGCGAGGCGCTCTCTCGGCTGCGCGCCGAGGGCAAGAAGATCGCCGCTCAGCAGGCCGGCTAACGGCCACTGGGCGCCGGCCCCGCGACGGCTATCCCTCCATCCGCTTTCCCTAGTCACAGAGCAATGCCCCATGGGAGTTGAGCTCAAAGTTTGCGGCATCACAGAACTCGAAGACGCACGCTACCTGGCGGGCGCCGGGGCCGACTACCTCGGCTTCGTCCAACACGAGGAGAGCGCCCGCTACGCCCCTCCGGCCCTCGCCAGCGACATTATCGAATGGGTGCACGGGCCGGCCCCGGTTGGGGTGTTCGTGAACGACGGCGCCGACACGATCAACGAGGCCGTGGACACCGCCGGCTTCGAGCTTGCCCAGCTCCACGGGCAGGAGCCCGCCCACGTCGTGGAGCGCGTCGACTGCCCCGTGATCAAGGCGATTCACGTGCGGCACGACGCGGCCCCGAACCAGCTCCGGACCCTCTTCGAACGCTACGAAGACGGGGTCGAGTATTTTCTGCTGGACACCCACGACTCGAGCGTGTGGGGCGGCACCGGCGAGTCGTTCAACTGGCGCCTCGCCCGCGAGCTGGCGGAGGACTATCCGGTCTTCCTGGCCGGTGGGCTGAACGCCGACAACGTGGCCCGGGCGCTCGAAACGATGCGCCCGTTCGCCGTCGATTTGTCCAGCAGCCTGGAGTCCGCCCCCGGACAGAAGAGCTTCGAGAAGATCGACGCGTTCATGGATGCGTTTCAGGCCGCGGCGGCCGAGTTGGAAGAAGCCGAAACGCATGACCCCTGACCCGGACCGCAACGCGAGTGTCGCGTAAGAGAGTACCGGTATTCCCGACCGCTATTCACTCTGCAAGAGTTGCCCGCCATGTCCTCTCCCGCTACCACGTCTCGTGCGGACACCCTCCCCGATACCGATGGCCACTTCGGCTCGTACGGGGGAGCGTTCGTGCCGGAGACCCTTACCCCTGTACTGGAGGAGCTGAAGGCCGCCTACGACACGTATAAGGACGACCCGGACTTCCAGGCCGACCTCCGCGCCCTCCTCCGTGAATACGCCGGGCGGCCCACCCCCCTCTCCTACTGCGACCGCCTGACCGAACGGATCGGCGGGGCCCGCATCTACGCGAAGCGGGAAGACCTTTGCCACACCGGGGCCCACAAAATTAACAACACGCTCGGCCAGATCCTGCTGGCGACGCGCATGGGCAAGGAGCGCATCATTGCCGAAACCGGGGCCGGGCAGCACGGGGTGGCCACCGCCACGGTCTGCGCCAAGTTCGGCGTCGACTGCGTGATTTACATGGGGGCGGAGGACATGGAACGCCAGCGCCTCAACGTGGAGCGCATGGAGCTGCTGGGCGCGGAGGTTCGGGCGGCGACCTCGGGCAGCCAAACCCTGAAGGAGGCCACCAACGAGGCCATTCGGGACTGGGTGTCCAACCCGGACGACACGTTCTACATCATCGGCTCCGTCGTGGGCCCGCACCCCTATCCCATGATGGTGCGCAACTTTCACCGGGTGATCGGCACCGAGACGCGTCGCCAGCTCCGTGAGGAGACCGGCCGGGAGACGCCGGACGCCATCGCGGCCTGCGTGGGGGGCGGCTCCAACGCCATCGGCATCTTCCATCCGTTCCTCGACGACCCCGAGGTGCAACTGCACGGGACGGAGGCGGCGGGCGGCGGCCTCGACGGCGACCACGCGGCCACCCTTGCCGAGGGGTCGCCGGGCGTCCTGCACGGGGCGATGAGCTACCTCCTGCAGGACGACGCCGGTCAGGTGAGCCTCGCCCACTCGCTCTCCGCCGGCCTCGACTACCCCGGCGTGGGGCCCGAGCACGCCCACCTGCGCGACGAGGGACGCGTCTCGTACCACCCGGTGACCGACGACGAGGCCCTGGACGGGGTGGAGCTTCTCTCCCAAACGGAAGGCATCATCCCGGCGCTCGAAACGGCGCACGCCGTCGCCCTCCTGCCCGAGCTGGCGCGCACCCTGGCCGAGGAGCGCGGGGACGACGCCGTCCTCGTCTTTAACTGCTCCGGCCGGGGCGACAAGGACATGCAGACCATCGCCGCACACCGGTAAGGACGAGCCGTCCGGTGCCTCTCGCCTCCCCTGCTGCCTTCCCCCGCCCTCCATGTCCCGACTCGACGAGACGTTCGATGCCCTCGGCCCCGACGAAAAGGCCATGGGGCTCTTCCTCACGGACGGGTTCCCGAATCCCGACGCGACCGTCCCCCTGCTCCACGCGATCGATCGCGGGGGGGCTGACTTCATCGAGCTGGGCATGCCCTTCAGCGATCCACTGGCCGAAGGGCGTCCCATCCAGCGGGCCAGCGCCCGGGCCCTCTCCCACGGGGTCACACTGCCCGACACCCTCCGGACCGTCGAGGCGTTTCGGGAGGACAGCGACACGCCCCTCCTGTTGATGGGCTACGTCAACCCGGTGTTCAAGTACGGGGTCGATGCCTTCTGCCGGGACGCGGCGGAGGCCGGCGTCGACGGCCTCATCCTGCCGGACCTGCCCCCGCAGGAGAGCGACGCGCTCTGCGACGCGGCCGCCGCCCACGGCCTGGAGCTGGTCTTCCTGATCGCCCCCAACACCTCCGACGAACGGATTCGGGTCGTCGACGAGCGGGCCACGGGCTTCGTCTACGCCGTGAGCGTAACCGGCCTCACGGGCAGCGACCTGGCCGAGACGCCGAGCGTAGACGAGTATCTGATGCACGCCCGAGATTTTGTGGCACAAAACCCCCTCCTCGTCGGCTTCGGCATCAAGACCCACGACGACGCAATGGAGCTGAGCCGGCACACCGACGGCTTCATTGTCGGCTCCGCCCTCATCAACCGCGTTGAGGCCCTTTGGGAGGACCCGGAGCGGTCGACGACGGACCGCCTCGATACGGTGGAGGGGTTTGCCCGCCACCTCAAATCGGGGACGCCGGTCCCTACCCCTCAACCCAACCCGGCATGAGGCCGGGCGGCGCGCTCGGTCGTCGCCTCAAAACGCGCGTCGGGAACGGAATTGCTCCGGAGCAATCGTTGCGCTTGGTCGTGTGAGGGGGTGCGTTCCACTTCACTTCTCCATCTTCCCTCCCATGCGCCGCACTCTTGTCGTCCCCGACGTCCTCCTGCTCGGGACGCTACTCGCCGGTCTGCTCCTCTTGTCCGGATGTGAGGGCGACTACCGCCCCCGTGCCGTGGGGCCCATCGGCGAGATCACCGTCGTCATGGACAGCTCCCACTGGACGGGCCCCAGCGGCGAGGCGCTGCGCGCAAACGTCACGCCCTGGGTCGAGACCCTTCCGGTGTCGGAGCGCTCCTTTCAGCTGCGCCACCTGGAGTTGACGGACGAGCGCACGTACGAGCGCGTCCAGGACCTGAAAAACGTCATCATCGCGGCGCCCCTCAGCGACTCGACGAACGAAACGTCATTTCTGCGGCGGCGTCTTTCGGACGAGGCGGAGCAGGCCATCCTGGACGGCCAGACCGCCGTGGTCCCCAAGCCGAACTTGTGGCGCCGCAGCCAGCGCATCTACTACGTCGCGGCGGCCAGCCCGGACGCGCTCGCCGAGACGTTCCAGAGCCAGGGGACGCAGATCCGGGACACGTTCACGGAGGCGACGCTCCAACGCATGGACCGGAACATGTACGAGGACGATCGCCGGTCGGCGCTCGAGGACACCCTCATGCAGCGCCACGGCTTTGCCGTGAACATGCAGTCGGACTTTCAGATTGCCGTCGACACCACGACCGGATCGGAAGGGTTCGTCTGGCTGCGGCGTCTTCTCGCCCAGACGCGACGCGAATTCTTCGTCTACTACGTCGAGGACGTCAGTCCCGACCAGATCACCCCCGAGTGGATCTACAACACCCGCGACTCGCTCACGCGTCGCCACCTACGGGGCAACGTCCGGGGGTTCGCAAAGATCGACTACCGGCGCCCCCTCAAGACCGAACAGCGCTCGTTCCTGGACCGGTACGCGTACGACTCGCGGGGCCTCTGGTACATGGTCGCCCCGCTCGGTGGGGGCAATGAGCTTCGCCCCGTCGGGGGCGGCGGTCCGTTCGTAAACTACACGTTCTACGACCAGGCTACGGATCGGGTGTACATGCTGGACGGGTCGATCTTTGCCCCCGACAACGACAAGATCGACCTCCTCCGGCAGATGGAGGTCATGGCCCGCACCTTCCGCACCGCGGAGGGGAGCCGCTCGCCGGATGCGTCGCCGACCGCCGCAAAGTAATGCCCACGGTCTCCTCTCTTCTCCGCTCGGTCTCCCCTCGTCGGTGGGGCATGGTCGGGGCCGCCATCGGTCTCGGATTGATGGTGGGATGCTCGGGGTTCTCGGCCGGCGACACGCCGCTTCCGGACACCACGTTCACGCGCGTGCTGACGGAGCTACACATGGCCTCCTCCCGCCAATCCCGGGACGTGGCGACGCCTCCGGGCCTTCGAGACTCGATTCTCGCGCGGTACGACGTGGAGCCGTCCGAATTCGAGGCCACCCTGCGGCACTACACCCGTCGTCCGGATCGCCTCGAGACGATGTACCAGACCGTGATCGATACCCTCCAGGCCCTACGGCGCCCGGACCGACGCAGGCCTGATTCGCGGAGCATCCCGGACTCTCTTGAGGACCGTTCTCGAAAGGCCTCCGACGCTCCGTAGCCCCGCGCCCCGCCTCAGAGCCAGTTTTCTGCCCGCTCCGTAAGGCGCACCGATCCGTCGAGGGGATCCTCCACGGCCAGGTAGTCCTCCTCGACGAGCCACTCCACGAGCTCGTCGATGCGCCGGGGCGGTGCCGGCGGGTCGTCGAACCACTCGTCGCGCGGGGTCGACGCGGCCACCTGCTCCAGGATGCGGCGAAGGACCGGCTCGTCATCGGGGGTAATGGCCGCGGGCTGATGCCGGCCGAGGCACACGTCGCACGCGTCGCACTGCTCGTCGGCCTCCTCCCCGAAGTAGGTGAGCAGGGCCCACCGCCGACACGCCACCGATCGCGTGTACCGGAGCATGTATTGGAGCCGCGTTTCGGCCCGCCGCCGGGCACTCTGGACGGCCTGGTCGTCCACGGGCAGTTTCGAGGCGCGGGGGTGGGCAAGCTCCACCTGAAGGGCCGCCCCCGGCGGTTTCCAACGGAGCACCCCCTGCTCTTCCAGGTAGCGCAGCCCGGCCCGGAGGCGGTCTCGGGACAGGTCCGCCCGGCGCCCGACGGCCCGCAGGTCAAGGGGCCACCACCCCCGAAACGCGTCGGCGTGGACGGCCCGCAATAGGGTCCGCACGAACGCGGCCAGCGCCCGGTTGCCGACCGTGTCGGCGTATTCGCGAACCTCCCGGGCCGACGCCGAAAACCGCAGGAGGCCGAAGTGTTTGCGGCGCGGCAGAAGCGTCCACGCCCCCTGCCGGTCGATCAGGTCGACGGCGGTTCGCACCTTCGTCCGCGAAAAGCCCGTCGTTTTCAGGACGGCGTCGAGACGGACGGCGAGCGGCCCGTCCGGCTCGCTCCCCACCGGTATCTGTCCCACGCTGCAGACCGCGTCGTAGACCGCCCGCACCTCTTCGGCCGTGGGGTGTGAGGATTCGATCAGGGCCGCCTGCGTGTCGGCGTCGGTGGGCTGGTACAGGAGCACCGCGTGGGCCTGCTTTCCGTCACGCCCGGCCCGGCCCGCCTCCTGGTAGTAGCTCTCCAGCGACGAGGGGGGGGCCATGTGCACCACGAAGCGCACGTCGGGCTTGTCGATGCCCATCCCAAAGGCGTTGGTCGCCACCATGACCCGCACGTCGTCGTCGACCCAGGCCTGCTGGCGGTGCTCGCGGGCCTCGGAATCCAGGCCGCCGTGGTACGCCGCCACGGACACGCCGTGCGCATCGAGCCGCTTCCGCCACCGGGCCGCGTCCCGGCGCGTGGGCACGTAGACGATGCCCGTCCCCGGCACCGCGTCGACGACCGCACGGAGGCGCTCCCACTTCTTGTCGGTGCGGAAGACGGACCACGTGATGTTGGGGCGGTCGAACCCCCGCACCACCTCGACGGCGTCCGGCAGCTCCAGCAGTTCGAGGATGTCTTCACGCACCGCCGGGGTGGCCGTGGCGGTGAGGGCCACGGTGGGGGGCGTTCCCAGTTGCGCCCGGGCGTCGGGGATCTGGAGATAGTCGGGCCGGAAGTGATGGCCCCATTCGCTCGCGCAGTGGGCCTCGTCAACCGCCATGAGCGACACGTCCAGGCGCTCCGCCCGGGCCTGAAAGACCTCCGTCGCGAAGCGCTCGGGGGCCATGTAGACAAGATCGTACTGCCCGTGCTCCGCATTCGTCCAGCGCTGTTCCACCTCGTAGCCGGGGAGGGTGCTGTTGATGAACGTGGCGGCGATGCCCTGAGCCTGAAGCGCCTCCACTTGGTCCTGCATCAGCGCGATGAGCGGCGAGACGACCAGTACGAAGCCATCGCCGAGAACGGCGGGGAGCTGGTAGCACAGCGACTTCCCGCCCCCCGTCGGCATCACGCCCAGTACGTTGCGGCCTTCCAGGAGCGGCTCCAGCACCGCCTCCTGGCCGGGCCGGAACGACTCGTGCCCCCACCCGCGCTGCATCGCACGGCGCGCCTCCTCAACCGAATGCGACGTCAGGTCGGCCATCAACAAGGGGGGCTCAAGTCAAATTCCATTTTCCGCGATCAGCTATTATGTTTGCCCGGGCGCAGCGTTCGTTCTCTTCCCCACGCGGTTCGGCCGCAGGCCGGTTCTCTCATGTCCGCCCCGCCGGTGTCCATCATCATCGTCACCTGGAACGCGAAGGAGCTGGTGCAGACGTGTCTCCCCTCCGTGGTGGCCACCGACTACCCGAACTTCGAAATTATCCTGGCCGACAACGCCTCCACGGACGGCACCGCGGCCTGGGTCGCCCGCGAACATCCGGAGGTCAAAATCGTCCGCCACCCCGGCAACTGGCTCTTCTGCCGCGGCAACAACGCCGCCCTGCCCCACGCCTCCGGCCGGTTTGTGGTGCTGCTGAACAATGACGTGGAAGTCCCCCCCGGCTGGCTGCACCCGCTCGTGGAAGCAGCCGCCGGGCGGCCCGATGTCGCCGCCGTGCAGCCCAAGCTGCTTCAGTACGACGACCGCGGCCGGTTCGAGTACGCCGGGGGCGCCGGCGGCTTCCTGGACCGCGCGGGCTACCCCTTCACCCGGGGGCGCCTCTTCGAGACCATGGAACGCGACCGGGGGCAGTACGACGATCCGCGCGACGTCTTCTGGGCCACCGGGGCGGCCCTCCTGCTCCGTCGCTCGGCCCTGGACGAGGTCGGCCCCCTCGACGAGCGGTTCGAGATGCACATGGAGGAGATCGACCTCTGCTGGCGGCTCTGGCGTCACGGCTACCGGGTCCGCGTGGCCCCGGAGAGCACGGTGTACCACATCGGGGGCGCGTCGCTTCCACAGTCGTCCCCCCGGAAGACCTACTACAACTACCGGAACAGCCTGCTCATGCTCTACAAGAACCTCCCGCCCTCGGCCTGGCGCCAGACCCTGCCGCTCCGGGTGGCCTGTGACGTAGCGGCCCTCGGGCGCGTGCTCGCACAGGGACGAGGGCGGGAGGCCACGGCCATCCTCCGGGCCTACCGGGACGCCTTCCGCATGCGCCGGCACTACCACGACACGCGGCCCGCCCCCGCCGACCCGGCGGTGTTGCCGTTCTACCGCGGCCTCGTGCCCGCCGATTATTTTCTCCGCGGCCGCCGCACCTTCGCTGACCTCCCGCGGTCACGCTTCGTCCTCCCGGACGACCGCCCCTGAGGGGGCCGGGTCGGCGGCCCCCTCGGGCCGCGCCTCGCGCCGCCAGACGACGACCGCCACCGCGGCCAGGACCACCACCATCCCCACGATGGAGGCGGGCGGCGGCACCTCCCCGAACAGGCCGTACGCGAGGAGCGACGCCCCCACCGGCTCCAGGAGCGCCAGCATGCCCACGAGGGCGGCCGGCACGCGCTGAAGGGCGTAATTGAAGGACCCGTGCCCCAGCACCTGCGGCCCCAGGGCAAGCCCGGCACAAACCGCGTAGAAGGACCAGGAGTAGCCCGTCAGCGGCACGCCCCGCAGGACGGCGGCCGCCAGGGCCGTCAGCGCCGCCACCGCGTAGAGGGGCGTCACGTACGCCAGCCAGGACACCTTCTGCCGGACGACCCGCCCAATGAGCAGATACACGCTCACCAGAAGCGCCCCGCTCAACGCCAGCGCGTTCCCCAGGAGCGCCCCCTGTCCCAGGGCCACCGTCCCCGCGTCGGCCCACCCGATCAGCCCCGCCCCGCCGACCGCAATTCCAATGGCAAGGACGGTTCCGCGGCGCAGTCGCTCCCCCAGAAACAGGTAGCCCAGGGCGGCCAGGATGATCGGGCTCGTCGTCACCAGCACCGAAGCGCTGGCCACCGTCGTGTGGTACAGCGACTCAATCCACGCAATGAAGTGCAGCCCCAGAAAGACGCCGGCCGCGCCCGTCAGCATGACGTCTCGACGCGTCAACCGCCGGAGCTCCGGTGCGGTGCGGGCCGCCGCGACCGGAATCAGCACGGCCGCCGCCGTCACGGTCCGCCACACCGCAATCGCGAGGCCCGGCACGTCCCCCGCCCAGCGCACCAGAATGGGCGCAAAGGCGAAGCTGAGGACGCCGAGGCTCAGGACGACGTAGATCCGGCGGGGCCAGTCGGACATGAGGGGAGCGGGCCAGTGCCGCGGCTACCGGATCCGGTCCATCGACTCCACGAGCTCGATGTCGCTTTCGATGCCCCGGCGCGCCAGCCGAAACAGGACGTACGCGACCATGGGAAGCAGCAGCACGATCGTACGGCTCCACAGAATCCCCGTCGGATCGGTGAAGGTGAGGGTGCCGGTCGTATATAGCCCGCCGTACAGTACCCCCGCGAGCACGATGGTGAGCACCTGAAGCCCGTACACGACCGTTCGCTGCGTCTTGCGCCGCTCGTAGAGAAAAATGGCGCCGAGTGCGGTCGCGGCGGTCCCCACGACCAGCCCAGCGACCGACGGGACGAACCAGGCGTACCGCTGCGCGGCGGGGTCGCTCCAGGGGACCTCGAAGAGACCCGTGGCCGCCAGTGCGAGGGCGCCGAGGAGCAGGTAGACGGTTTGGATGCGTTGGATCATGGCGGTCAGGTCGGGCAATCAGTTACGCTTCAACTTTGCTCGCCACTCGGTCCGAGAGGGCGTCGGCGAACTCGGACGTCGAGGCGTCCCCCCCCACGTCCTGCGTCAGCGTGTCGCCGTCCCGGTACATGGCAAAGAGGGACTGTTCGATCGCCGCGGCCGCCTCGTCCTCGCCAATGTGCTGGAGCATCATCGCGGCCGTCCGGGTCATCGCCGTGGGGTTCGCCACGTTCTGGCCCGCAATGTCCGGCGCGCTCCCGTGAACCGCCTCAAAGACCGCCAGCTCGTCCCCGATGTTGGCCCCGGGCGTCACCCCCAGCCCCCCGACGAGCCCGGCCGTCAAGTCACTTAGGATGTCGCCGAAGAGGTTCGTCGACACGATGCAGTCGTAGTTCTCCGGGTTGGTGACGAGCTGCATGCACAGATTGTCGATGATGCTGTCCTCAAACTCAATGTCCGGATACTCCGCCGCCAAATCGCGGCCAATGTCCAGGAAGAGCCCCGACGTTTTCTTGAGAATATTGGCCTTGTGGGCGAGCGTGACGTGCTCACGGCCGTGGGCCTGCGCGTACTCGAAGCAGAAGCGGATGATGCGCTCGGCCCCCCGCTTGGTCACCCGGGCAATCGAGTCCGCAATGTCGAGCCGTTCGTCGTAGTACTCGATGCCGGAGTAGAGCCCCTCCGTATTTTCGCGGAAGATGATCAGGTCGACGTCGTCGAAGGGCGTGTCCAGCCCCTCCAGGCTCGTGGCGGGCCGGACGTTCGAGTACAGGTCCAGGCGCTGACGGAGCTGCACGTTGACACTCGTAAACCCTTGTCCCACCGGCGTCGTCACGGGCCCCTTGAGGGCCGTCCCGCGTTCTTGGATGGAGTCGACGATGTCCGACGGCAACGCGGGGCGCCCTCGTTCGACCGCATTCGCTCCAATCACGCGGTGGCGGTCCCAGTCGATGTCTACGCCGGCGGCCTCAATGACTTGGAGGGTCGCCTCGGTAACTTCGGGGCCGATGCCGTCGCCGGGAAGCAGGGTGAGTTGATGAGCCATAGATGGGGATGTGGTTCGGAATCAGTGAGAAAAGCGGAACTGCAATTTGAGGGCCCTCCGTTCCTCGACGCAGGGCCGCGAAAGACACGCCGGGCCAAACAAAAAAGCCCTGCCGGGAAGCAGAGCTTTTTTGGGGCGAGGGCGCAACTCATCAGGACGGAGGGGGGCCCTCGCGGTTGGACGAGTAGTTGATGCGGAGCGCATTCGCCTCTCGGAGCTCCTGCTGCACCTCGTTGACGATCTGCATCTCGGACTCCTGGTCGACCTTGAGAGACACAATCAGCTGCGGCTGCTCCTGCAACTTGTTGTACATGATCTGGCGGATGGTGCGTCGGTTCTCGATCAAGGCGTCATCGATCTGGATCGCGGTGTCGCCCTGATTCTCGCCCCGCTTGAGAGGGCCAATGTGCACCTTCGAGATGAGCCGCTTCTGGTCGATTTTCGTCAAGGCTTCCGCCTGTGGGAGCTGGGTCCGGACCTTGATGTCCGTCTCTCGGAGCACCGTTGCTACCATGAAGAAGATCAGCAGCATGAAGACGATGTCCGGGAGCGAAGCGGTCGTAAACTCCGGCTCCGTGCTCGAGCTTCCCCGTTGAAACTTCTGCGACGCCATGAGAAGGAGGTATCAGTGAACAAAAACGGATGGGTCGGACGCTCCTGTCCGGGAGGCGAAGCCCCTACTCACCGGTGTCGGGCTCGGCAATCGAGATCTGAGCGCCGAAGGTGTCCCGAATCTGATTGTCCTCGTCCGGGCCGAGCTGGTTGTAATACTCCCGGTAGCTCGAATAGGTCTGGTCGAGCCCGGCCGACCCGCCATCGGGGCCCGGAAGCCGGTTGGTCCGGGCAATTTGGTCCCAGATCTCGCGGTACGACATCCACACCTCATCGAGAACCTCGATATACGTGTTGTAGGGCGTCGCCGCGTCGGTCTTGATCGAGATCACCGCGTCGTCCGGGCTCGCGGACAGGCTCGGGTCCTCTCCATAGTTCAGCACGTGCTTCTTGACGCGGTCGCGGATTTCGGCCACGCGAGCCCGCTCCTCGTCGACCAGCACGTCCCCGGAGGCGTTCACCAACACGTTCATGAGGTTGCGCTCCTTCACCGGGGGGGGCTCCTGCTCCGGCTTCAGCTTCGGCGGCAGGGTCATGCCGATTCCGGTGTCGACGTTAATGGTCGTGGTCACCAGAAAGAAAATGAGGAGCAGAAAGGCAATGTCCGCCATTCCCGCGGTCGGGATGGACGCTTCTTCTCGGTCGCTGCGCCGCTTCTCCAGCAGTCCAGGCATAATTGTGAGATCGCTACCGGTGGACAGTTCAGTGCGTTGTCGGGGGCCGGGCGGCTACATCATAAAGAGTTTGCGCAGGCCCGTTAACAAGAGGCTCAAGGCAGCCAGGCCAAACATGACGACGAGGGTGTATATGCCCGCCTGGACCCACGTTTGCATCGTGGCCCCGAGGACGGCAATGAGCACCCCGGGGATGGCGATGATGGCGATGCTAAGGGGCTGCACCTTGCCGTACACGAGGCTGCGGAGGCCGAAGATGCCCATGCCCAACAGGCTGAGCCCGGCGAGGGCGATGGCGGCCCAGATGGCAATGGGGAGAATGGCATTTTGACTCATAAAAGGACTATCGGTCTATCGTTGGAAAAAGAGAGAAGGGGACCCGGGAACCAGGCCCCTGCGCCCGCGGGGTCGGCGGCACGCAGGGGGCCGTCCGCATCCCTACTCTTCTCGTTCGCCAACGCTTTCCGGAATTGACTTCTCGGCCGTGGCGGACTCGCCCCGCTCCAGGGCCACGAGCGCGTCGACCAACTCGATGGATGCATCCTCCATTTCGGCCACCAACCGGTCAATCTTCGACACGGCGTAGTTGTAGAAGAATTGAAGGATGACCGCCACGATAAGCCCAAAGGCGGTCGTCAGGAGGGCAATCTTAATGCCGCCGGCCACGAGCCGCGGGGAAATGTCTCCGGCCTGCTCGATCGAGTCAAAGGCCTCGATCATGCCGATAACGGTTCCGAGGAAGCCGAGCATCGGGGCGACGCTAATGAAGAGCGAAAGCCAGACGAGTCCCCGTTCGAGGAAGCTCATCTCGATGGAGCCGTAGGAGACGACCGCCTCTTCTACGGCGTCGATGCCTTCGTCGGCCCGGAGCAGCCCGGCCTGAAAGACAGACGCAACGGGGCCACGCGTGCTGGCGCACTCCTCCTCGGCCGCCGGGATCCCCCCCTCGTCGAGGGCCTCCTTCACACGCTGTAGAAACGCCTGCGTGTTGATGTCGGCACGGTTCAGCGAAATGATGCGCTCAAACGAAATTGCAAGCCCAATGATGAGGCAAATGAGAACGGGCCACATCCACTCGCCCCCCTCGTTGAAGCGTTCAACGAGGGCATTGATGGCACCGCTTCCGCCGGACTGTTGGGGCAGCAGAAGCAGAAGGTGAACCGACAATTTATCCAGGATGACCATAAGTGGCTAGTGCTCAGTCGAGTCTATTGGAGGATGAAAGTCAGGTGTGAGGGGTACGAGACTGGGACAAGCCCGGTTGATGGGACCGGCCGGAGCGGCCCTGAACGCTACACGCCAGCAGGGGGAAGGCCCGTAGAATCAGTCTCTCACAAGCGAATACAGCAGCATGCGTGCAAGCAGATCCGTAGGCTCTGCTTCACAATTACCTAGTATACACAGCCCGGCAGAGGGTGTCAAAGGACGAAATTGACGAATTTACGCGCACCCCGGGTTTTTGCGGCTGCTTTTCGTGAACGAAGTGGGAAGAACACGTTCAGGCAACGTTTACGGCCGTGCACAACACGCTGGGGCGCGATTCTCGAAATGCCCCCATTCCCAAGGGACCCGCCCGTCCAGGGTTCCTCTCCGTTCCGCCCCTGACTGCCGTGAACACTCTTTCAACAATACCGCGGGGCCCACGACTTTTGCTCAAATTCACCGGTTCGTGTAGCGTGCCGCTTTCCGTCCCTCGTTGGAATCAATTCGGCGGCCCGGTATGTTGCGGATGTGTCCCACTCGCCGCCATGATTCCCTGGACTCCCGTACGTCTATGCGCAACGACGAGGTTGCCCAGATTTTACAGGAAACGGCCGACCTGCTCGAACTCACGGGCGGAAATCCGCACCGGGCCCGGGCCTTCGCCCGGGCGGCCCGGTCCCTGCAGGACCTCGACGCCCCTGCCGCCGACCGGCTCCGTGAGGACACCCTCGTCGAGGTGTCCGGAATTGGAGACGGCATGGCGGATCACATCAGCGACATTGTTCATGGGGGCTCGTTCGCCCTTCGCGACGAGTTGCTCAGTGCCGTCCCGCCCGGCCTCCTGGATGTCCTGCAGGTGAACGGGCTCGGGACGAAACGAACCCGCCGCCTCTGGACGGAGCTCGACATTGCCTCGCTCGACGAGCTGGAGCACGCCGCGGAGGCCGATCGGATCACAGCCCTCGACGGCTTCGGCGCCAAGACGCAGCAGAACATTCTGGAGAACGTGCGCCAGCTCCGGCGCTATGAAGCACAGTGGCGCCTCGCCGACGCCTGGGCGGCAGCCCATTCCTTTCTCCAGTCGCTCCGGGGCCTCGACGCGGTCGACCGCGCCGTGCCCGCCGGGGCCCTCCGGCGCCACACCGAAACGATGGAACGGGCCGACGTTCTCGTGTCTACCGCCACCGCCCCATCGGTCGTGGACTGGCTCGACGCGCACCTCGACGCCCCGACCCGGGAGGACTCGGTGGTGACGGGCCGCCTCGACGAGGGACTGCCGGTCGCGGTACACCTCACGTCGCCGGACCGGTTCGGGACGGCCTGGTGGCGCACCACCGGCACCGCCGACCACTGCACTGCGGTGACCGAGCACGCCGCCCCCCCCGCCGATCACGCTGACGAAGAGGCCCTCTACCGGGCCGCCGGATTGTCGGTCGTGCCGCCGGCCCTCCGCGAAGGACACGGGGAGGTGCAGGCGGCGGCCGACAATGCGCTGCCGGAGCTGCTCACGACGGAGGACCTCGACGGCTGCCTCCACAACCACTCCACCTACAGCGACGGGGCGCACACCCTGCGCGAGATGGCCCTAGCGGCGCGGGACCGCGGCTACTCGTACTTCGGCATCTGCGACCACAGCCAGTCGCTCCGCATTGCCGACGGCCTGTCGCCCGAGGAGGTCCGCGATCAACGCGACGCGGTGGACCGGCTCAACGACGAGCTTGCGGACGACGAGCCCCCCTTCCGCATTTTCCATGGCATCGAGAGCGACATTCTCCGCGACGGATCCCTCGACTACGAGCAGGAGGTCCTCGAGGCCTTCGATTTCGTGGTGGGGAGTGTCCACACCGGCTTTAGCATGACGGAGGAGGAAGCCACCGAGCGCCTCGTCCGCGCCGTCGAAAGCCCGCACACCCGCATCCTGGGCCACCCGACGGGCCGCCTCCTCCTGGGCCGGGAGGGGTACCCGATCGACCACGAACGTGTGATTGCGGCGTGCGCCGAGCACGACGTGGCGTTGGAGTTGAACGCCAACCCGCACCGGCTCGACCTCGACTGGCGGTGGGTTCGTCACGCCACCGATCAGGGGGTCCTGATCTCGATCAATCCGGACGCCCACGCAACCGCGGAGCTCGACTACGTGAAGTGGGGCGTGGCCGTGGGCCGGAAGGGCTGGCTCACGCCCGACCAGTGCCTCAACGCGAAGTCCCTGGATGCCTTCGTGCAGTGGCTCGATGACACCCGGCCGTAGGGCCCGCTGCTCGTTTCCACGTCCCATCCCCCAAGCTCGTGTCTCGACGCCTCTACTTTGGGCTGGCGGGGGTCCTCATCGCTGTCGGCGGAGCCGTCCTGTGGTGGGCCCTCGGCGGCCCGGTCTCCCCCCCACCGGCCGCGCATCCGATCGCGGACCTCCGGGACACCACGACGGTCGGCTGGACGGATCGCCATACCGCGACGATCGAAGCCACCCACGCGACCGACGCGCTCACGGCATTGGGCTACGTGCACGGCATGAAGCGGGCCTGGACGCTGACGGTGTGGCGTCACACGGCCCTCGGCACGCTCTCCACTGCGTTCGGCGACGGCCTCGTGCCCGTCGATCGACATGCGCGTCGGCTCGGCTTTGCGCACCACGCGCGCCGGGCCTACGAGCGGCTCGGCACCGCGACCCGGGAGCGCCTTCAGGCCTACGCCCGCGGGCTGAACGCGGCCCTTCGGTCCAACCGCGTGCAACAGCGGGAGCCCTTTCTGCACTTTGACCTTGCCCCGAAGCGCTGGGCCCCCTGGCACTCGTTGGCCCTCGCACGGCTGGTGGCCTGGACGGGCACCGCCCCTACGGCCGCCCCCACCGCCCCCGATTCCGGCCTGGCCGACTTTCGGGCCGCCGACCGTCGGCTCCGACGCTGGCTCCGCCTGCATGGGCGGTCGCGCAGCGTGGCGTGGGCCGCGGGGGCACCGGGCGACACGACCCGGACCGTTCTCTTCGCCAAGCACGTGCTGGGGGCCACGGCCAATCCGGTGGTGCAGGAGGTCGTCATTCGGCGCCCCGATGCCGCCCCCACGGTCGCGGCCTCCCTCCCGGGCGCTCCGCTCTTCCCGACCGGCCGCACGAACGGGCGTCGATGGACCTATCTGCTCCACAGCGACGCCACACTCGTCCCAATCGAGGTTGACTCCACAGAGGCCCGCTCCCGCCACGAGCGCATCGCGCCGGCCCGGGGCGGCGAGCAGTTGGTTGAGATTCAGCGGCACGGGGCGCGGGTCCGCGTGGGCCCCATCTCCCCCGACTCGGCCTGGGTGTTGGAGTGGCCCGGCCTCCGCGCCCGCACGGATCTACCGCGGTGGCTCGCCACGGCCCACCTGGACGCGCAGCGTGACGCCGCCGCGCCGGACTTCCATCTCGTGGAGGGCGAGGGACTCCGGGTGGACTCGACGGGGGCGTGGTCGGTCCAGGGCCAACCGCCTGTGGTCGACCGCGGGCCCGCCTCCATCCTCGTCGGTCGGTCCGGCTGGGCCGCCCACCAGGCCGACGTGCTCCGGGCGCAGGCCCGGTCTGGCCCCGTTGCTCCGGCCCAGTGGAGCGCGAGCGACTCGAGCGCCTGGGCGGCCGCCCTCCTTCCGACCCTCCTTCCCGACCTGGCGTCGCTCAACGCTCCCGACTCCACGACCGTCGACGCCCGCTCCTACCTGCGCAACTGGGACGCCGTCTACGATCCGGCCAGCATCGGGGCGGTGGTCTTTGCGGAGTGGATGCGCGCCTACCGACGCGAGATTGGCCGTCGCCCAACCCCGACCGATTCGGTCTTCTTTGCGGGGCCGCGCCGGCGCCGAACATTTCGCGCGGCCGTCGACTCGCTCACGCGTCGCTACGGCACCGACGTGCGACAGTGGCGGTGGGAGCGCGCTGCCTCCGAGCGCCGCTTCTTTCCCGTATGGGCGGCCGACAGTCTCGTCGCGGAGGACGTGTCCGCACTGAGCAGCACCCGATTCGCGCCGCTGGACCGTCCCGGCCGGGGCCACGCCTCCAGCCTTTCCGGGGGGCCGGCCCGCATCGACCCGCTTCCCCTCGGGCCCGCCCCAACGCACTGGGACGGATGGATGCAGGGCCCCCGCGGCGGCCTCACGGTGCGGCGCCTGCGGTTCGAGCCCTCACGGTTCTTTGCCCGCTCCCTCCTGTCCCGCACCCGTCCCCCGCCCGTCTCGGTTGGGCAGGCCCCGATCCCAAACACGACCCGTCTCGTTCCCCCATCCCCGTAATCCTCGGGGCCAGGAGGGACGGGGCTACGCCTCCTGAACCTGCCGCCGTATTTCTTCGGGGACGCTCGGGTCGCGGAGGGTGGTGGTGTCGCCGAGGTCCTTCCCGTTGGAGATGTTTTCGAGGAGGCGACGCATAATCTTGCCGGAGCGCGTCTTGGGGAGATCCCCGACGAAGATGACGTTTCCCGGGCGGGCAAAGGCCCCGATCTCTTTCTCAACGGCGGCGACGATGTCCTGCCGGAGCTCGTCGGACGCCGCCACCCCGTCGCGGGGCGTGACGTACACGTCGGGCACGTTTCCCTTCTGGTCGTCCTGCCGCGCGGCCACTGCGGCCTCGGCCACCTCGGACACCTGGGCCACGGCCGACTCCAGCTCCATGGTGCCGAGCCGGTGCCCGGCCACGTTCATCACGTCGTCGAGGCGCCCCAGGACGCGGAAGTAGCCGTCCTGGGCGTGCACGGCCCCGTCCCCGGCCTCGTAGACCCAGTCGCGCCAGTCGTCGGAGTCGACGTCCGAGAAGCGGCGCCAGTACTCGTTGATGAAGCGCTGGTCGTCGCCGTACACGGTCTGCAGCATGCCCGGCCAGGGGCGCTCGATCACCAAGTTGCCGGCCTGCCCGCTCGCGGCCTCCACGGGCGTGCCGTTGTTGTCGTAGATGGCCGGCTGGATGCCGGGGCACGGACGCCCGGCCGAGCCGGGCTTCATGTCCTGTAGGGCCGGCAGGTTGGTGATGAGGTGGCCCCCCGTCTCCGTCTGCCACCAGGTGTCGACGATGACGGCGTCCTCGTTTCCGATGTGCGTGTAGTACCAGAGCCACGCCTCCGGCTGAATGGGCTCCCCGACCGTCGTCATGTGGCGGAAGTTGAAGTCGTACGACGCCGGGTGCTCCTTCCCCCACTTCATGTACATCCGCACCGCCGTGGGGGAGGTGTGGAAGATGTCGACGTCGTGCCGCTCGGCAATTTCCCAGGTGACGCCCTTGTGCGGATGGTCGGGCGCGCCCTCCCGCATCACGCTCGTCGTGCCCAGGGCGAGCGGGCCGTAGACGATGTAGGAGTGGCCGGTAATCCATCCGATGTCGGCGGCACACCAGTAGGTGTCATTGGGCTTGATGTCGAGGACGTACTTCGACGTGCCCGCCACGTAGCTGAGGTAGCCGCCGGTCCGGTGCTGGGCCCCCTTCGGCTTGCCGGTGGTGCCGGACGTGTACATCAGGAAGAGAGTGTCTTCGGCGTCGCGCGACACCGGCTCGACTCGCGCCCGTTCGTTGTTGGCGAGGAGCTCGGACACGAGGATGTCGCGTCCCTCCTCCAGGTCGGCCTCGGGGTGAAGGGTTCCCTCGTGGCGCTCCCACACCAGCACCGTGTCGATGTCGGTGTCCGCCTCCTCCACGGCGGTGTCGGCCTTCTCCTTGTGGTGCAAGAACTCGCCCCGCCGGTAGTAGCCGTCGATCGTGACGATGACGTCGGAGTCGGCATCGGTGGCGCGCTGGGCGAGGGCGCTGGCCGAGAAGCCGCCAAAGACGACCGAGTGCGGCGCGCCGATGCGGGCACAGGCGAGCATGGTGATGGGCAGCGCGGGCACCATCGGAAGGTGGAGCGTAACCACGTCGTCCTCCTGGACCCCCACGTCGCGGAGCGAGGCCGCCATCTTGTTGACTTCCCGGTAGAGATCCCGGTACGTCAGCGTGCGCCGGGTGCCGTCCTCGCCCTCCCAGATGAAGGCCGCCTGGTTGGGCCGCTCGTGGAGGTGACGGTCCACGCAGTTGTAGCAGGCGTTGAGCTCCCCGCCCGTAAACCACTCGAAGAAGGGCGGGTCGGACCCGTCGAAGACCTCGTCCCAGCGGGTGTCCCAGTCCAGAAGGTCGGCGTACTCCTCAAATCCTTCCGGAAAGTCGTCGAACCGATCGTAGATCGCCGGGTCCGACACGTTGGCCTGCCCCACGAATGCGGAGGGAGGGCGGAGATACTCCTGGTCGGACAGTCGGGCTTCGAGGGCAGCGTCGGCGTCGGCCATGACGGGCAGAGGGGTCGTGTGCGGAGCAGCGAAGTGCGGGGGCGCCCCACCCGGAAGGGCTTCGATTTTTCGGAGGGTCGCCCACTCCCACTGGGGCTACCTTAGGAATTTGGGGGCCCAATTTCAACTCGGAGCGGGGACCTCGGCCGCCACCACAAGCTCCGCCTCGCACCAGCCCCGGACCGCGTTGCAGCAGTACAGGGCGTCCGCCTCTCGAAGATCCTGAAGGCGCAGGGGGCGCTCCGTAGCCTCCGGACGCGTCTCCAATACGTGGTCCCGATACACGCCCGCCAGGAGGCCGGCCTCCGCCGGCGGGGTCCACAGCGCATCGCCCCGCCGAACGAACACGTTGCTGTAGGCGCCCTCGGTCACCTGCCCGTCCTGATTCAGGAGAATTGCCTCGTCGAACCCCTCATCGCGAGCCCTGCGGAGGGCGCGCTCGTACAGGCCGCGCCGCGTGGTCTTGTGGAAGAACAGCGGGTCGGAGCGGTCCACCCGCTCCTCCGCAATGGTCAGCCGCCACGGCACGCCCGACGCCCCCTGGATCGGGGTGGTCTGAACCGCGATGCGGCCCCAGCGGTCGAGCGTCGCTCGGACCTTGGCGTGCGGTTCGTTCTCGTTTTCAGCCACCGCCCGCCGCACGCGGCGCCGAAACCGCGCCTCGTCGAAGGGGAACGAGAAGTAGCCGGCCGAACGGGCGAGACGTGCCACGTGCCGGTCGAGAAATTCAATCTGCCCGTCGTCGGCACGCATCGTTTCGATGAGCTTCAGGTCCTCGTCGGGAGGCGTCGTCGATGTCGTCTGCACGGACCGGTCCTGCGTCAGGAAATCGCCCTTCAGCTTGCACTCGTCGTACTCGGCCGCCGGGTCGGAGTCCCATACGATGCCGCTGCCAATGCCCATGGTGCCGTCGCCCCCGTCGAGGACGGCGGTCCGGATCGCCACGCTGAAGACGGCCGTGTCGTCCGGGCCCGCCATGCCGACGGCCCCGCAGTAGACGCCGCGGGGATCCGATTCCAGGGTTTGGATGGTCCGCATGGCGCGGCGCTTGGGGGCCCCAGTGATGGAGCCGCACGGAAACAGCGCGCGGAGCACCTCGGCGAGGCCCGCCTCGTCTCGGAGGCGCCCCTCGACGGTGGACGTCATCTGCGTGACCGTCCGGTACGGCTCCGTGTCGTAGAGGGACGGCACCGTAACCGTGCCCGGGCGGCAGCACACCGACAGGTCGTTGCGGAGCAGGTCGACAATCATCAGGTTCTCCGCCCGGTTTTTCGGATCGGCGGCAAGCTCGTCCCGCAGGGCTTGGTCCTCTTCCAGGGTACGGCCGCGCCGGATGGTGCCCTTCATGGGCCGGGTCACCAGCCGGTCGCCCTCGCGCCGAAAGAACAGTTCGGGCGACAGGGACAGGATCTGTCGGTCGCCGCAGTGCAGGTACGCGGCGTACGGGACGCGCTGCCGGGCCCGCAGGCGACGATAGAGGCCCCGCGGGTCGCCCTCCAGGCGAAAGCGGAGCGGCGCCGTGTAGTTGATCTGATACACGTTCCCCTTCCCGATGTGGCGCCGGACCGCCCGGATGTCCTCGATGTAGTCCGACTCCGCGACGCCGAGTCGAAGGTCCTCCACGGCAGGACGCCCGTCGAGGGTTCGCAGGCCCGCCTCCACGTCCGCCGGCGCGAGGCGGCACGGCGCGTCGTAGACGCCAAACCACGCGAGGGGCGAGTCGGCCCGCTCCGGGACATCGAGGTCCACAAACGGGTAGCCGGCCTCGTACGAAAGGTACCCCGCAACGTAATTGCCACGGGCCGTTTCCTGCTGGAGCGTTTCGACCAGCCCCTTCACGGCCGCCGCGGTGGACGCGGTGTGGACGCGTTTCGGGGCCGTGAAGCCGTAGCTCCACTGGTTTTCGGCGTCGGGCCGGGCCGAGTCGAGCAGGACGGTTCCCGGGCGGGCGAGGGTCTGAGGGTCAAACACGGGGTGCT
>ERZ1034519.19-NODE-19-length-34561-cov-15.792181_pt1 | contig 34561 bp, 29 predicted proteins | sample MGYA00520655_ERZ1034519 | MGnify/ENA primary metagenome ERZ1034519 (study PRJEB33760, sample SAMEA4777702) | hypersaline lake metagenome | biome: hypersaline environment; feature: brines | place: Spain | collected 2012-08 | depth 0 m ...
CCGGCATCAAAAACGGCTTCTCCACGTCCCGCTCCGGCGTCGGAATGTACTCGTCGACCGCCTCCATCAGCTCCATGATCTTCTCCTCGTGCTCCTCGCTGGACTCGAGGGCCTGCAGCGCCGACCCCCGCACCACCGGCACCTCGTCGCCCGGGAACTCGTACTCGGTCAAAAGCTCCCGGACCTCCATCTCCACCAGCTCCAACAGCTCCGCGTCGTCGACCAGGTCGGTCTTGTTCATGAACACCACCAGGTAGGGCACCCCCACCTGACGGGCCAAAAGAATGTGCTCTCGGGTCTGGGGCATCGGGCCGTCGTCCGACCCCACAACGAGAATGGCCCCGTCCATCTGCGCCGCCCCCGTCACCATGTTCTTGACGTAGTCCGCGTGCCCCGGGCAGTCGACGTGGGCGTAGTGACGGTTCTCCGTCTCGTACTCGACGTGGCTCGTCGCGATCGTAATGCCGCGCTCCCGCTCCTCCGGCGCGTTGTCGATCGCCTCAAAGGTCTGCTCCGCCGCCCCGCCGACGCGCTCGGCCAGTACCTTCGTGATCGCCGCCGTCAAGGTCGTCTTCCCGTGGTCGACGTGTCCGATCGTTCCTACGTTCACATGCGGCTTCTCCCGCGCAAACTCTTCCTTGGCCATGGTGATGTGTGGTCGGTGTGTGCGTGTGGATTCGAATATGGCTGAACGGAGGCAGACGCGAGACCTGTGTCCCGCGGCGCCGACGGGCTACGCCGTCGCGCTCATGGTCTGCTCGTCCATGATTTCGGAGGCGACCTCCTCGGGGACCGGCTCGTAGCTCCCGAACTGCATCGTGTAGATGGCCCGTCCCTGAGACAGGGAGCGAAGGTCCGTCGAGTAGCCGAACATCTCGGACAGCGGCACCTCGGCGTTGATGACCTGCGCGTCGTTCCGCTGCCCCATCTGGCCGATTTGGCCGCGCCGTCCGTTGAGGTCGCCGATGATGTCCCCCATGTAATCGTCCGGGGTCACCACCTCTACCTCCATCACCGGCTCCATTAGAACCGGGTTGGCGTGGCGGGCCGCCTCACGGAAGCCAAGCCGACCGGCAATCTCAAAGGCGTTCTGGTCGGAGTCGACCTCGTGGTGGTCCCCGTCGTAGAGGCGCACCCACACCCCCTCGATTGGGTATCCGGCCAGTGGCCCGTCCTCCATGGCGCTCTCGATGCCGCGCTCAACGGACGGAATGAACTCCTTCGGGATGACCCCACCCTTAATCTCGTTCTCGAATACCAGGCCGCTCTCTTCTTCCTCCTCCTCCGGAATTGGGCCGACGTCCATGTAGACCTCGGCAAACTGGCCGCGCCCTCCAGACTGCTTCTTCAGAACGTAGTGCTCGTCGATCATGTCGGTGAGCGCCTCCCGGTAGGCGACCTGGGGCTGGCCGACGTTGGCCTCCACCTTGAACTCCTGCTTGAGCCGGTCGATAATAATCTCGAGGTGAAGCTCCCCCATTCCCGCAATGATCGTCTGCCCCGTTTCCTCGTCGGTGCGGACGTTGAATGTCGGGTCCTCCTCGGCGAGCTTCGTAAGGCCGTTGGTCAGCTTGTCCCGGTCGGCCTTGGTTTTGGGCTCGACCGCAATCCGAATGACCGGCTCCGGGAAGTCCATGGACTCGAGCACGACCGGATGGTCCGGGTCACAGATCGTGTCTCCGGTCTTGAGGTTCTTCGGACCGACCACGGCGGCGATGTCCCCGGCGCGGATCACGTCCACGTCCTCCCGGCTATCGGCATGCATGAACATCATGCGCCCGATGCGCTCGTCCTCGTCCCGGGTGGGGCTGTAAACGCGGGACCCAGACTCCAGCGTGCCGCTGTAGACGCGGACGAACGTCAGCTTCCCGACGTACGGGTCCGTCGTGATCTTGAACGCGACCGCGCTGAAGGGCTCGTCCTCCCGCGGATGGCGGGTGATGTCCTCCTCCTTGTCCTGCGGGTGGTGGCCCGTAATGGCGGGCACGTCGTTCGGGCTCGGAAGGTAGTTCGTAACCCCGTCGAGCACGCGCTGCACGCCCGTGTTCTTGAGGGCAGAGCCGCAGAACATCGGCGTCATGTCGCGGTTGAGCGTCGCCTTCCGGATCACCGTGTGCAGCTCCTCGGGCTCCACCTCCTGGTCCTCATCGAGGTACTTCATGAGCAGCTCGTCGTCGTACTCCGCGACGCTCTCCAGAAGGTTAATGCGCCAGTGCTCGGCCTTCGACTCCAGGTCGTCCGGAATCTCCCTAACGTCCCACTGCATGCCCTGGGACTCGTCGTCGTAGATAATGGCCTTGCCTTCGATGAGGTCGATGACCCCTCGAAACATGTCGCCCGCCCCGATGGGATACTGCACCGGAACCGGATTGGCGCTGAGGCGGTCCTCCATCATCTCGAGGACGTTTTCGAAGTCCGCCCCGGTTCGGTCCATCTTGTTCACGAACCCGATCCGCGGCACGTCGTACTTCTCGGCCTGGCGCCAGACCGTCTCCGACTGCGGCTCCACGCCCCCAACCGCACAGAACAGGGCAATCGCCCCGTCCAGCACGCGGAGGGACCGCTCCACCTCGACCGTAAAGTCGACGTGGCCCGGCGTGTCGATGATGTTGACCCGGTGGTCATCCCAGTAGCAGGTGGTGGCCGCCGAGGTGATGGTGATGCCCCGCTCCTTCTCCTGCTCCATGAAGTCCATGGTCGCGGCCCCCTCGTGCACCTCCCCCATCCGGTGCAACCGCCCGGTGTAAAAGAGAATGCGCTCCGTGAGGGTGGTCTTCCCGGCATCAATGTGGGCCATGATGCCGATATTTCGGGTCTTCTCCAGCGGGAAGCTCTCGTTTGTCTGCGTAGCCATGGGTATAAAGCTCAAAGTTGGGTACTTGAACGCTCAGCACAGACCGGGTGGCGGCCCGATCCGTCCAGCAAATCTAGAACTGGAAGTGAGCGAAGGCCTTGTTGGACTCGGCCATGCGGTGCGTGTCGTCCTTCTTCTTTACGGCACCGCCTTCGCCGCGAGCGGCATCGACCAGCTCACTCGCAAGGCGATTCACCATGCTTTTCTCGTTCCGGGCCCGGGCGTACTGAATGATCCAGCGGAAGGCCAGTGTGATGCGCCGTTCGGGGCGCACCTCAGTGGGCACCTGGTAGGTGGCCCCGCCCACGCGGCGGCTCCGCACCTCTACGAGAGGAGCGGCGTTGTTCACGGCCTTCTTGAAGACCTCCAGCCCTTCTTCCTCTCCCGTGCGCTCCTCAATCACGTCAAACGTGTCGTACACGATGCGCCGGGCGAGGCTCTTCTTTCCGTCCCGCATGATGGCGTTGACGAACCGGGAGACCATGTCGTCCCGGTAGACGGGATCCGGCTGGGTGGTGCGCTGCTCAGGGGCCTCGTTTCGTGACATAGGGAAAACTGGCTGTCGTCAAGAACAGGGTTCAGTGGAGCGGCGTGCTACTCACGCGGCTTCTTCGTGCCGTACTTCGAGCGGCCCTGCCGACGCTCTTCCACGCCGGCGGTATCGAGGGCGCCCCGCACGATGTGGTACTTCACGCCCGGCAGGTCCTTCACGCGCCCACCGCGAACGAGCACGATGGAGTGCTCCTGCAAGTTGTGCCCCTCGCCCGGGATGTACGCGGTGACCTCGTTGCCGTTGGTGAGCCGCACACGCGCCACCTTTCGGAGCGCCGAGTTCGGCTTCTTCGGGGTGGTCGTGTATACCCGCGTGCACACCCCGCGTCGCTGCGGGCTGCCTTCCAGCGCGGGGGCGTCGCTCGTTTCCTCTTCGGTCTTTCGCCCTTTTCGAATCAACTGCTGCGTCGTCGGCACGTCGGTGTTGGTCGTTTGTCGGGACGATGTCGGAGGGACGTCACGGGTGCGTACTTGACCGTTCTCAAGTATGCACACTTTCTAACTACCGTCCGTCCGGCAGTTAGGGTCCTAAATGCGGGGCAAAGAAGAAATGAAAACAACTCTTCCGGCCCGGGCCGCCGGCACAGGGGCCCGAAAGTCCGCCTATTTTGGTATACCGCTCTGTATCGGTTGACCAATCTTTTCTGCGAACCGAGGGCTAAGAAAAAGGCAAGCCGCAACTGTGCTTGCCTAACTGTTCCAAGGCGTACCCAAGCCGGGTGTCTTCTCTGCAGAAGGGGTCTACGAAACCATGATCGACGGGGTTTCCACGCGCCACGACACTTCGTCGGATTCAGACGAACTTCCATCTTATCCCTGTGAGGAGGGAGATGCCCCCTCTGCGGAGGCGGAGTTCCGAGAGGTCCCATCGCCCTCTTTGAGCCATGCGTACTCCCCATGCGGAGGGGAGCCGAGGAGCGCCACGAGCGCCTCGACCCCGAGCACCTCCTCCCGAAGAAGTCTCTCGGCCATCTCGTCCAGCAGCGGGCGCTTTTCTCGGAGAAGGTCGTTCGCCCGGGCCCGCGCCTCCCCGACAATGTCGGCCACCTCCTCGTCAATGGCCGCGGCCATGGCATCCGAGTAGGGCTTCTCGAACAGGGGGCCGTCGGCGCGGCGCTCGGCCCGGTTGTAGCTGAGGGGCCCGATGCGGTCGCTCATCCCGTAATCCACGACCATCGCGTAGGCCGTCTCCGTGACCCGTTCGAGGTCGTCTTTTGCCCCGGTCGTCGCCCGCCCAAAGACGATCTCTTCGGCCCCCCGTCCCCCAAGGGCCATCGTCATCCGGTCCATCAGCGCCTCCCTCGAATAGAGGTCTCGTTCCTTGGGGAGGTGCTGGGCGTGGCCGAGCGCGGACAGGCCCCGAGGCACGACCGAGACCTTCACGACCGGATCGGTGTGCTCGAGGAACCACCCGACGATGGCGTGTCCCGACTCGTGGTGGGCGATGACGCGCCGCTCCTCCGGTGAGATCAGCTTGTTGCTTCGCTCCAGTCCCGCCATGACGCGGTCGAGGGCCTGGTCGAAGTCGTCCATCTGCACCGCGTTTCTGCCCCGCCGCGCCGCCAGGAGGGCCGCCTCGTTGCAGACGTTCGCAATTTCGGCACCGGCGAAGCCGGGCGTCTGACGCGCCAGTGCCTCGGGATCGACCGACGCGTCCAGGCGAAGGTCCGCGACGTGGACCCGAAAGATGTCGGCCCGCTCAAGTCGATCGGGCTTGTGGATGGAAATCTGTCGGTCGAACCGCCCCGGACGCAGGAGGGCGGCGTCGAGCACGTCGGGCCGGTTGGTGGCCGCCATGATGACCACCCCCTCGTCGGAGTCAAACCCGTCCATCTCGACGAGCAGCTGATTCAGGGTGTTGTCCCGCTCCCCGGTGCCTGCACCTCCCGGTCCGCCCCGCGTCCGCCCGATGGCGTCCACCTCGTCGATGAAGATGATGCAGGGGGCCCGCTCTTTCGCCTGGTCGAAGAGGTCCCGAACCCGACTCGCCCCCACGCCCACGAACATCTCCATGAAGTCCGACCCGGAAATGGATGCGAAGGGCACTCCCGCCTCGCCGGCCACGGCCTTCGCCAGGAGGGTCTTTCCGGTGCCGGGCGGCCCCACCAGCAGGACGCCGGTGGGGAGGGCGCCCCCCAACCGCGTAAACTTCTGGGGGCGTCGTAGGAACTCAACGACCTCCGCCACCTCTTCCTTCGGCTCGGCGAGTCCGGCCACGTCGTCGAAGGTTACGCGCCGCCCGCCCGCCTCTTCGAAGAGCGCCGCCGTGTCACTCCCAATCTGCTCTTCACGTCCCCCCGTCGCCATCCGTCGCATAAAGAAGAGCCAGATGCCCACGATGAGCCCCAGGGGCAGCCCCCACAAGAGAAGGGTCCCGACCCAGTCGCTTTCCTGCGTGGCCGCAAACGTGACCGGGGCCGTGCCCGTCCCCGTCGCGGCCTCGTTGTGGCGTCGCAGGAACGCCGTCAACTCGTGGGCGGTGGGCTTGTGGGTGGCGAAGGCACGCCGCGAGCGGTCGACGACGGCCCCCATTGGGGCGGCCGGGGGCGGGCGGGTCTCGACCCGGTCGTTCTGTACCGCCGCGGCCGTGTAGGTCCCGTTAATGCGCTTGCCGTTGACGATCTCGACCCGCTCGACGTATCCCGACTCCACGTGCTCGAGAAACGTGCTGTACTCGATACGCACGGGGGCGCTCGCCTGCTGCCACTTGATCCCGAGATGAACGAGAAGAGCCAGGAGGATGGCGCCCCCGATCCAGAACACATATGGGGAGCGCAGGGTCGTCCACACCGGCTGCAGGCCGGGGCCGCTCGACGGTGAATCAGCATTGGAGGGCATGGCCTCGGGCGACGACACGATGCAGAAACACAAACCTAGGCGAGAGAGGTCGTTCGGATTATCCCTGGCTCAGGTCGGGGGGCGGCGCGACGCGTTCGCCTGCAGGGAAGAAGCACTCCGGGTCGGCGTTGCGGACGAATCACGACGCTGGGAGGGCGTGGCCCTCTCTCGTCCAGATTGGGACGGAGTGGTGGGCGCGGGCCGACGACGGGCAGCAGGGCCTGCTGCCTCGTCGGGGGGCCGCGGGCGGTCCTTGGTGGTGTCTACCTCCGGAGCAACGGTCCCCGATTCCCGGTTCGCTCCGGGGCCGTCCGGCGCTCCCGCACCGGTCGAATCCCGCGTGGTGCCCCCTTGTCCAGTGCGCCGCTCGCGCAGCTGGTCGAGAAGGGCCTGTGCTCGCTCCGCCTCGGCCGTTTCGGGATAGCGGGCCACAAGGTGGGACAGGAGAATCTCAAACGGATCGGCCGGCTCTCTCCGCGATTGGGGGGCAGCACTCGTGGAATCCGACCTCGCCGTCTCCCTCGCTACGGCGGACGTGGTCGTATCCGGTGGCTCGGATCGCCCCGAAGGACCCGTTGCTGTGTCCCGGACGACAGAAGGCGACGCCACCGCACTGTCCGACGGCGTGCCCGACGCCCCCTGGTTCGCTACGGCCGTTGAGTCAATCATCCGGCGCGGCGGCCCTTCGGGGGCACTGGCGTCCGTCGTGTCGGCGGGAGCCGGCCGCGCCGGGGCCGCGGCGTCCGACGAGGGGGGCGCGGGGGCTGTCGCGTCCGGGGACGAGCTGCCTGTCGGGTCGGGGCCGGGATCAGGGGCATCGGCCTGCGCCAGTGAATCCGCGTAGCGCGTGAAACGGGCCCGCCCCTGCCCACTCGAATCGTGGCGGGCGGTTCGATGGTACACGACCCCGGCGGCCAGCAGCGCACGCGGCGCCACGCTCGTTTCGCGATACGCGTCGGCCACCTTTAAGAACGCCCTGAGGGCCGCATCGTGGCGCCCGCTTCGCCACGCCTCGTAGGCCCTGGCGTACGCCGAATCCGCCCGGCTCACCGTCCGCTCCGGGTCCTCGTCGGTCGTCGCCAATCCCAGCTGTTCACGGGCCCGCTTCGCGATGGGCGTGTCGGGGTGCTCGTCGATGAGGCGCCGGTACGCGTCGTCCCCGGCGGCCGTATCGCCCTGCGCCCGGTGCGCCTGGGCCAACCCGTAGAGGGCCTGGGGCGCCACCGGGTGATCCGGCGTCTCGTCGAGCACCCGACGAAACCAGGTCTGCGCCGAGTCGGGACGGCCTGCCGCCCGAAAGAGCGCGTTGGCCAACTCGTACTGCGCAACGGCCCGCTGGTCTTTCATCTCCGCCCGACTGATCGAGTCCCGCGGCACGGCCGACACGTCCACGACACTGGCCGTGGTGGACGCGCCCGCGGACGACTGCGGGCGGGCCTGGTCTTCGGTCTGGTCGGCACGCGGGCGGGCGTCCGGACGCCCCCGGATCGCCTCTGCACGGCGCCAGTCGTCCATGAGGGGCCGGTCGCCCCACGTCTGCTCGAACTGGCGGCGTCCCTGCTGCACGAGGGTCGGATCGCGGTGAAACAGGAAGCCGGCGTCGGCCCCCTGCGTCTGGACGGCGGGCTGTTCGGACGGGGCCGGGGAGGCGTCTCCCGCCGCCGGACGTCTCCCGCCCCGGAACTGCGGCTGCCGACGTGTGCGCTGGGCTCGCGCTTCCTGCTCTTCCAGTCGCCGCTGGCGAATCTTCTCCACGACGGCCCGGAACTCCGCGGGGGCCATGCGGCCGAGGCGCAGAAGGGAATCCATCCGGGCGACGGCCTGGGAGCGATCCGCCAGTTTTCGGAAGCGGTTTGCCTGGGCCCTCGCGTCCGATGGCGCCCGCGGAAGGACCTGGGCCGCCTCCTCCGCCCCCGTCCCCCCATCCGGGCCGGACGAGAGGGTCGCCGAGGCCGTGTCGAAATGCGCCGCGGCCCGGGTGAAGTCCTCGTACGCATCCCGGTACAGCGTCGCCAGCTCATAGTGAGTTTGCCCCTTCCCGCTCCCCCGTGGCGCCTGGTCGCCCCGCAGGACGGCCGTGAGCACCTGCTGGGCCCGGTCGGGCCGTCCCTGCGCGCGGTGCAGCCGGGCACGAACCCGGGCAATCTCCGCCCGCATCTCACGGGTGTTGTCGTCCCGTTCCAGCTCTGCCAGCCGCTCTAGGGCCCGCCCAGGGGTGCCGGTCTCCCCGCCCAGTTCGATGGCCGCCAGCTTGGCGGCGAACGCCAACGGGTACGGCGGGTCGTACCCCGATACCCGTCGGTAGGCCGCCCGGGCCCCCTCGGGATCGTCGAGCGTTTCGCGCACCTGCCCCAACAGAAAGGCAGCCCGGGCGCCCGTCTCGTCCGGCAGGTTGTCGTTCAGGCCCTGGGCCAGGGCCTGATCGGCCGCCTCCCAGTTCTCCTGCCGCACGAAGAGCTCTCCCTGTACCACTCGCATTCGGGCCGTCCAGCTGCCGTACTCCTCCCCCGAGTCGAGTCCCGTCCGGAGGGCGTCTGCGGCCTCCCGGTACCGGCCGGCCACCACCAGCGTCTGGGCAAGCCGGAAGCGGGCCTCTCCTTCCCGCTCCGCGTCGAGGGCAATCGCCTCCCGAAATTTCTGGACCGCCCCCACGTAGTTCTGCTGGTAGTACCGGGACCGTCCGATGAGGAGCAGCGCATCGTCGACCCACTCCGAGTTGGGGTGCTCGCGCAACACGGCTGCGCTCTTTTGAATCGCTTCCTCAAAGGACGACTGGCCGGCCCCTCCCTGGGGCGGCGGAAATACGGAGAGATAACGGGTCCGGTCGATGTCTCCCCCCGACTCGTTCACCGATTCGAGGCCGGCCTCGAAGGCTTGCGTGGCGTTGTGGAAGGTATTGTAGTAGGCCGTGAGGTCGTCGTACTGGCGGCCGATGAACGAGCCCCGCCCACAGCTCATCAGCAGTCCGGCCCCGACGAGGAGAAAGAGGAGGCCGCACACCGTACGGACCTGTGTCCGCCCCCGAGGAGAAAAGCGACCCATGTCGACACGCCAGTCGCGTCGGGAAAGAGGAAAAACCACATGCGGCTTCTACAATGGGAGCGCGCCGCCACGGGATCCGTCTGGGACGGCTCCACGCCCCAAATCCCTCCTACTGCGACTCCTTCCTACTGCACGGTGCTGACGTGGACGGTGTTGGTGCGCCCGCGGGCCGGCAGCGGCATTCCGACGGTCAGCACCACGTGGCCGCCCGACCTCACCAGGTCGTAGTCGTGCAGGACGCTGTGCACACGCGCAATGCCCTGGTCGGTGTCTTGCTGGAAGGGGATGTAGAAGGCCTCGGTGCCCCAGAGGCTTCCAAGCTGGGCCACCACCCGTTTGTTGTCGGTGAAGGCGTAGATGGGCATGCTGGGCCGGTGTCGGGCGATGGAGCGAGCGGTCGACCCCGAGTTGGTCAGGCAGCAGATGGCCTCCGCCCCCACCTGCTCGGCGAGGCGACAGGCCGTGAAGCTAACACTATTCGTTACGTTCGCCCCTTGCTCAAAGTGATCGGGCGTCATGGTAAGGGCCCGTCGTTCCTCGTGCCAGTAGGACTCGGCCTGACGGATGATCTGGTTCATCGCCTCCACGACCCGAACCGGATGATCCCCAACCGCCGTCTCGGCAGAAAGCATCACCGCGTCGCTGCCGTCGAGGACCGCGTTGGCCACGTCACTCGCCTCGGCGCGGGTCGGGCGCGGGTCCTCCACCATGCTCTCGAGCATCTGCGTGGCCGTGATGACGGGCTTGGCGGCCTCCATGCTCTTGCGGATGAGCCGCTTCTGGGTGCCGGGCACCTCTTCCATCGGCATCTCGATGCCGAGGTCGCCCCGCGCCACCATGATGCCGTCCACGACCTCCAGAATCTCGTCGATGTTGTGGACGGCCTGGGGCTTCTCGATCTTGGCCACGACGCTGGTCTTCTTCCCGGTCTCCTCGATGCGGTGGACCAGCGCCTCCACGTCGGACCGTTCCTGCACGAACGAGAGGGCTACGACGTCGACCTCCAATTCGAGCCCGAGCTCGAGGTCCTTCAGGTCCTTCTCCGTCATCGGGGGCGTGGAGGCCTGCAGGTCGGGCAGATTTACCCCCTTTCGAGACCGCAGCGGCCCCCCTTCCACAACCGTCGCCCGGAGCTGCGAGCCGTTCGTCTCGATGACCCGGAGTTCGAGCAGGCCATCGTCGATCAGAATGCGCTCCCCCTCTCGGGCGTCCCGGGCGAGGGCCTCGTAGTCGATGAAGATGTGCTCGTTCGTGCTCTCCCGCGGGGTGTCGGTGCTCACCCTCACTTCGTCGCCCTCCGCCAGCATGACCGAGTCGTTCTGTACCGCCCCCACTCGAATTTTGGGGCCCTGCAGGTCCTGCAACACCGTTATGCCCTTCCCTTCCGCCTCGGCCACCTCCCGAACGGTTTCCACGCGCTCCCGGTGCTCCTCGTGGGTGCCGTGTGAGAAGTTCATTCGGGCAACGTCCATTCCGGCCGCGACCAGACGACGGAGTGTTTCCGGGTCCGTCGTGGCCGGGCCCAGCGTGCAAACGATTTTTGTTCGGCGGTCCATGCTTTCGAAGCGGGTGGGGAGACAGTACGCGCAGGGAGGGGCCTGCGCTTCGAGGTGCGCCGCGGCGCAAGCCGCCCCAAATCTAGAAGAGCCCACGTGGAAATGCACGACGAGAGCCGCGTCCGCCGGATTTCCCCAGAAGTCTTCACGGGACGGGCGGCGCCCCGGAGGAGGCCGCCCCGTCCGGGCGCTCCCGCAGTGGCGCCTCGGAGAGCTGGTCGCGCGGGACCCGCGAGTGCGACCGCGTCTCCAGGGCACTCGACACCATGATGAGCTCCCCCACGTTCTCGAGGGTTAGGAGGCCGACGAGCTGCCCTCCGTCCACGACCGGCACGGTCGAACAACTCCGCGCGTTCATCTGCTGGAAGACCTCGTCGAGCGGGGCGCTCGGGGCCGTGGTGAAGCAGTCCGCGTCGGCCACCTCCGCGACCGGGGTGTCGCGGCCGTGCTCGGACAGGGCCTGGATGAGTTGCTTGCGCCGCAGCAGGCCCACGACGGTGCCCGCCTCCAGGACCGGAAAGTCGTGGTCGGTACCGGCCAGGAGCGCATCCACGGCGTCGTCGAGGGTGTCGTCGACCGTCAGGGTCGCGAACCGCGTCACCATCGCCTCCCGCACCGGCGTCCCCTCGGTGAAGGCGCGGTACATGGCCTGCTTCGACTCCTGCTGGGCCCCGACGTACACGAACAGGGCGATAAACAGGAGCACTGGATTCCACGTCATGATCCCGACCAGCCCGAACAGGACCGCCATGCCCTGCCCCACGTTGGCGGCCGTCTGGGTGGCCTGGGCGTAGTCCCAGCGGAGCGCCAGAAGCGCCCGCAGCACGCGCCCCCCGTCCATCGGAAAGGCGGGCAGCATGTTGAAGACCGCCAGCACGGCGTTAATCCACATCAGGGACGCCAGGGCGTGGCTGCCCGGCGCCTCCAGCGCCACCGGGGCGAGGGTGCCCCCGGTTACCAGCAGCACGAGGGCGAGCGCGAAGGCAATCACCACGTTCACCGCCGGCCCGCCGATGGCAATCCAGAACTCCTTCATCGGCTCGGACGGGATGCGCTCCAGCCGCGCCAGTCCCCCGATCGGATAGAGCGTGATGCTCCGCGTGGGCACCCCGAAGCGACGAGCGGTTAGGGCGTGGCCCAGCTCGTGGAGAATTACGCACACGAACACCCCAAGGATGAGCCCCATCCCCGAAAGGGCCGCGCCCAGGCTCTGGCTCTGGACGTAATAGTAGGCGAAGATGGCCGCAACGAGCAGCAGGAAGGTCCAGTGCAGGAAAATTCCAATCCCCGCTACGGACCCGACACGGAGTGAACGCTTCATGCAGCTGTGTGAATTGCTCCTTGAGTTTGGCCTGTGCCAACGGCGACGCGCTGGGCCATGGTTCCCCCGGCCTCGACCGCTGACGAGGGGTGCCCGCCCCCGTTCGGCCCATCAGACGCGGGACCGGGGATGCAGACTGGCCCCACCAACGGCCTCCCGCACGGTTCAGACGAACGGCCGACGCCTCAGGGACGGTCGTCGATGCGGTCCAGCTTCGGCCACAGGTTCTCCCGCCAATACGGGGTGCGGAGGTGCTCGACGAGCGTCATCTGGTATCGTCCGCCCTCCGCCTCCATGCGAACGAGACGCCGCTCCGCCCCGGTCCCGCGCCAGTAGGTCTCGGTCGTATCGCTGGTCTCCCCGATCGGGGAGGGCACCGGCGTCTCGTAGTGGACGACAATGCGCTCGGTGTCGTGGGCGCCCGCCTCGGTCTCCACCGTCTCCGTTCCCGCACGAACCGCCCGGGCCGAGACGTACGCACTGCTGTCCGCGACGGGAACAGAAAAGGAAAGCGTGTCGGCCGCCCCGAAGTCCAATGCCCGAATCAACAAAGGAAGTTGAGCGGGCGGGTACGCCTTCGAGCGGTGGGCAAAGGAGGCGCGGCGGTTGCCGTAGTCGTCGCTCCGCATCCGCACCTCCACCGGCCCGTCCGGCGGAAAGGCCACTTCGCGGTAGCGATTCGAACACCAGTCGAAGCTGGTAAACGATTGCTTGAAGGGCCGGAGGTCGTTCTGCCGTGCGTTGACGACCCAGTTGCGTTTGTACTGGTACGAGCCGCTCTCAAGCTCGTAGAATGCGGCGTACTTGAACGACGAGACGCCCGTGCCGTCCGTCACTTTCGTCATGTCGGCCGGGCTGAACCGGTGCTTCACGAGGTACGTCCCCATGATAAACGCCTGCTCCTTCGCCCGGCCGTACTGGTCGCGGGTCCGCTCGACCCGATAGAACGCCACCTCCGCCTGGCCGTCGTTCCAGACATCCGCCGTGAGGTACTGGCGGTCCGTAATGGGGTCTGCGTCGGGCTCCGACGAGGTGGGAGCGCGACTGCACCCGAGGGCGAGCCCGAAGAGAAGAAGGGAGCCCATTGAACAGAGCGCGAGGGCACGGGGCCACATGAGTTGGGACGGGTCGGTGGGCGATCACAGCGGGTGGTGTTGCCTTTCGTCGGCGCCCCGGGGCCTTCGTTACGTGTCCCCGCGCCGGAACAGCCACCATCCCAGCCCAGCGACCAGGCCAATCACGACGGCCGCCGTAAGGACGGGCCGGCGGCGCAGAACTGCCCGCAAGGGCTGCGTGGGGCGCACCTCAATGCCGTCGAGGTTCAGCAGGCGCCCGATCGTACCGGGCTGCGCCTCAGCCCCAAGGCGGGCCACAGGGTCGCCTCGAAGCCGCACCTCCACGGTGAGCCCCGCAATGTCGAGGGCTTCGTGGACGCGACCGGTCGTCCGCGCTCGTTGGGCCGACGCAAACGGCCCCGAGGCGAGAAGACGGCGCCCGGCCCGAAGGCTCGAGAGGTCCACGACAATTCGGTCTCCCGTCCCCCGAATGTCGATGTCCTCTCCGTCAACGGCCAACTGGAGATCAGCGAGAACTTCGAGGGGAAGGGCCATGTCGGTCGCGGGGGGGTTGTCAGCACCTGCTCTCCAGGGACCGGATCAACTACCGGGTGAGACACAGGCTGGAGATGAAAAAGTGGAGGGCGCTTTTCGTGGGGGGCGCTACGGTTCAGCGTGCCCCCGGCGGTCCAGACCCGTCGGACGTCGGGGCCCGCCGCGTCTTTCGGAACGACCTCAAAGATGCCAGAGCGTCGACGTGCAAAGGTCGGCACCGGCGGGGGCTGATGACATCAGCAGAGGCGCATGCACGCCCCCGCCGCGCCGACACGGAAGTGGAAGCGCGTTGGGAACTGGTTTACGATTCGTTGTCTTTCGTCCGAATCTTTAGGGTCCCGTCCATATTCCAGTGAGCATGCCGGGCGTCGCCACCAACCTTGCTGGGCACCTGAAGGTCGAAGTCCTCAAACTCGTAGGTGATCTGGGCGCCTCGACCCGTGAGCTTGTCGTACAGACCGATGGCGAGCTCCGGCCATGTTTTGGTGTCATCTACTTCAGCCATAACTGCGTGCGGGTTCGTTTTTGGATGTGTATGGGAGAAACTGACCTCGGGGCTCGCACCTGTTCGAGGTTCACCCACATGGAAGTCCACAAGGGATCTCTGGTTTCCGTCTCGAGGTGAAACATTCTCGTAATGGGAAATCCGTTGTGACAATCCGGCCTCGCACGCATTCGCAATCTATTTTCCTCCTCGTCCGTGTACGGAGCCGCGCCACGGACCCCATACTTTGCTTCCTCCATGTCCCCCTCCTCCTCGACCGTACTTGTGACCGGCGCCACCGGATACGTGGGCGGCCGTCTCGTTCCCTGCCTGCTCCGTGAAGGATACGCGGTGCGGTGCTTCGTGCGAAGTGCCGAACGGCTTCAGGCCCAGCCCTGGAGCGACGACGTGGAGGTGGCGGTGGGCGACGCCCTGAAGGCCGACACCGTGCCCCCCGCCATGGAAGACGTGGACGCCGTGTACTATCTCATCCACTCGCTCGGGGCCGGTGAGGATGCGTTCGAAGACAAGGACCGACGCGCCGCCACCAACATCCGGCGTGCCGCCGAGGCGGCCGGCGTGCAACGGATCGTCTACCTCGGCGGCATGCGGCCGAAAGGGGAGCGACAGTCGAAGCACCTCCAGAGCCGCATCGAGACGGGCAAGGTGCTGCGGGACGGAGCGGTGCCCGTCACGGAGTTCCGGGCCGCCCAGATTGTCGGGTCGGGAAGCCTGTCGTTTGAGCTGGTGCGGTACCTGACCGAACGGGTGCCCCTCATGATCTGCCCCCGGTGGGTGCACACCCCGACCCAGCCCATCGCCATCCGGAACGTGTTGCAGTATCTGGTAGCGGCGCTTCAGCAGCCGGACAGTGCGGGGGAGATCGTCGAGATTGGGGGCTCCGACGTGTTCACCTACGCCGAGATGTTCCAGATCTACGCCGAGGTGCGCGGCCTCAACCGGTGGGTCGTCAACGTGCCGTTCTTGACCCCTCGGCTTTCTTCGCACTGGATCGGGTTCGTCACCCCGGTTTCGAACAGCATTGCCCGTCCGCTCATCGAAGGCCTCGACAACGAGGTGGTCGTGGAGGACCCCGAAAAGGCGCACTCCCTCTTCCCGGACGTCGAGCCCATCTCGTTCGAGGCGGCGTTGCGGCTTGCCCTGCGGCGGGCGGAAACGGGGACCATCCCGACCGTCTGGAACAGCGCCGTCTCCTCGGTGCCCGACGAGGCGCCCTCGACCCGCCTGGAACTCAGCGAGGGCCTGTACCGCGAGGAGCGCGCCGTGGACGTGGACGCCCCGCCCGCCCTCGTCTTCGACACCATCGAACAACTGGGCGGCGACACCGGGTGGCTCTACGGGGACGCCCTCTGGCGCCTGCGTGGCTGGATCGATCAACTCGTCGGCGGGGTCGGCTTCCGCTACGGACGGCGAGACCCCGATACCCTCCGCGTCGGCGACACGGTCGACTTTTGGCGGGTCGAGACCCGCGAGGACAATCAGCTGCTCCGCCTGCGGGCCGAGATGCGGCTCCCGGGCCGTGCCTGGCTGCAGTTCAAGGTCTCCCCCCACGAGGACGCCGACGCCCGCAGCCGCATTACACAGACCCTTTTCTTCGAACCCAAGGGGCTAACCGGGACGCTGTACTGGTCCCTCGCCCGCTGGGTACACGGCCCCCTGTTTGCCGGCCAGCTTCGCGCCCTGGCCGACTGGGCCGAGGAGCGCACCGCTGACGGGGACGATTCGCCCCAGGCATCGACGGCACGGAGCGTGCCCACTTCTGCGTAGACGCCCTCGCCCCGTTCCCGTCAGTTCAGGCCCCAGATGGCCGCGTTGAGCGCAAGGGCGTACGTCACCCACGCGAGGTACGGCACGAGCAGCCACCCCGCCACCGGCCGGACGCGGAAGAACCGGTCCATCGTCCAGGCCAGCAGCCCCCACAGCCCCAGAATCACGACGAGCCCGAGGGCGGGCGACCGGGCCCCGAAGAAGGCGAACGACCACCCGGCGTTGGCGGCAAGCTGGAGCCCAAACGCCGTGAGGGCCGTCCGGACCCGGGTCCGATCCGGGCCGCAACGCCACACCAGAAACGCGGCGACGCCCATGAGGGCGTAGAGCGTCGTCCAGGCCGGGGCAAACACCCAGTTGGGCGGGGTAAAGCTCGGCTTGGTGAGGGTCGGGTACCAGGTCGTGACGGAGGTCTGGGTGACCCACGCGGCCAAAAGCCCCACCGCCTCACAGAACAGAATTGCCCCGAGGGCCTTTCCCGAAAGTGCAAGTACGCGGCGCCAGTCGTTAAACATCGTTCGGCTGGACAAGACAGGAGACTACTGGTGTGCAAGGTAAGCCCCCACGGACTTTTTCACCGCCGGCCGTCCGTTTGGAGCCCTCCCAAACCGAGACGCTCCTCACGGCGAACGTCCCTTGGCCGTATCCGTGTAGGGATCGCGAATTTTGCCCCAAGGCTCCCCAAGCCTCAAGGCCTTCGCTCCCGACCGGGCTCTACCACTCTTCATACGTTGCCCCGGGGCACAGCGGTTCTCTCAATTCCCATTCGGGCCTTTCCACATGAACGACCCCTCTCAGGCGCGACTGGCTTCTAGCCTCTCGACTGTGGACGTCGTGGCCCTGACCGTCGGGGTGGTCATTGGGGCCAGCGTCTTCGAGACCCCCGCTCTCGTGGCCGGAAATACCGGCAGCGGCTGGGCCGCCCTGCTTGCCTGGACGTTGGGCGGCGGCGTGTCGATTGTGGGGGCGCTCTGCTACGCTGAACTGACCACGGCGTACCCCCATGCCGGCGGGGACTATTTTTACTTCCAGCGCGCCTTCGGGGACTGGCTGGCGTTCCTGTTTGCGTGGGCCCGCCTCGTGGTGATCCAGACCGGCTCCATCGCCCTGCTGGCGTTCGTGTTTGGCGACTACGCCACGGAGCTGTGGCCGATCGGGGCGCAGTACTCGCCGTCCATTTACGCCGCCCTGGCCGTCGCCGGGCTCACCCTGCTCAACGCGCTTGGGGTGCGGCAGGGAAAACACGTGCAGCGGGGCCTTACCGTCGCCACGATCGTGGGCCTGCTCGTCCTCATCGGGGCGGGCCTCTTCCTCGTGCCCGAGTCGGCCGGGCAGGCTGCCGCCACGGGGGCCTCAGATGGCGGGGCCTCAGATGGCGGGGGCGGGAGCTTCGGCATGGCCATGGTCTTCGTGCTCCTCACATACGGCGGGTGGAACGAGGCAGCCTACCTCTCCGCCGAGGTGCGTGACCTCCCCCGCAACATGACGCGGGGGCTGCTCGGGAGCCTCGGCCTGATCGCCGGGCTCTACCTGCTGGTAAACTGGGCCTACCTGCAGGGGCTCGGCCTCGCCGGCATGGCGGGCTCGGAGGTCGTCGCGGCGGACCTGATGCGCGCGGCCTTTGGCGCTCCGGGGGCCAAGCTCATCAGCCTGCTGGTCGTGGCGGCGGCCCTCAGCTCCACGAACGCGACCATCTTCACCGGGGCCCGGACCAGCTTCGCACTCGGCCGGGACTTTCGCGTATTCGAATTCCTGGGCCGCTGGGACGCCGACACCGAGACCCCCGCCAACGCCCTCCTCGTCCAGGGGGCCGTCGCGCTCGGACTGGTGGGCGTGGGCGCCTGGACTCGGCAGGGGTTCGAGGCAATGGTGGACTACACGGCGCCGGTGTTCTGGCTGTTTTTCGGGCTGGCCGGCGCGGCCCTCTTCGTTCTCCGCCGGATCGAGCCCGAGACGGATCGGCCCTTCCGGGTTCCACTGTACCCGGCCGTTCCGCTTCTCTTCTGCGCGGCCTGTCTGTATATGCTTTGGTCCAGCGTGGCCTACGCCGGCGCCGGCGCCCTGCTGGGCGTCGGGGTGCTGCTGGCCGGCATTCCCCTGCTGGCCCTGCGGACCGCTCGCTCCCAGGAGGCCTCCTCCTGACCGCCTCCACCCTCGTTCGCTTCCTGCTCCCCATTCACACTCGACGTCCCATGTCCCGTCTCCGATTCCTCTCGGTCGTTTTGCTCGCCCTCGGCCTCCTGCTGGGCCACGGGCCTCGGTCCGGATACGCCCAGCAGACGGACACCACCGCAGAGACAACGATTCCGGGCCTGAAGATGCCGCCCGAGCAGGAGTCGGACGTGCCCTACGTACCGACCCCCAAGCCGGTCGTCGACCGCATGCTGGAGCTGGCCGACGTGGACGAGACGGATGTCCTCTACGACCTCGGAAGCGGAGACGGGCGCATCGTGATCCGCGCGGCGCGGACGCATGGGGCGCGGGGCGTCGGCATTGAGATCGACCCCGATCTCGTGAAGAAGGCCCGCAAGAACGCCAAGGAGGCCGGCGTGGCCGATCTCGTCGAGTTCCGGCAGGGGGACCTCTTCGAGGCCGACATCAGCGAGGCGACGGTGGTGACGCTGTACCTGCTCCCCTCGGTCAACCAGAAACTTCGCCCCATTCTGTTTGAGCAGCTGTCCCCCGGCACGCCGGTGGTGTCCCACGACTTCGACATGGGACGGTGGGCCCCGGACCGGACGGTCGATCTGGAGGGGGATACCGTGTACCGCTGGACCATTCCGGAAGAGATCCCCGAAGACCTGGACGAGTAGCCCCTTTCGGACCTGCACGGCCCCTCTCACTCACGTCCCTGACGACCGCTCGTCGCATGACCCTGTTCGGCCTTCCACTGGGCACGGCCGCGGCCCTCGCGGTCGTTGGGACCCTTCCCCTTCTCGCCTACGCCCTATGCCGCGTCGATGCAAAGCGGGGGGATGGATACGTGACGATCCTTGGTCATCGCTCCTCAGCGTCCTAGCGTCCCATGTCAATCGGCCTCTCACTGACGTTCGGGCTCTACCTCCTCGTCCTCGTCGGGATCGGGGTCTACTTCTTCCTCCGCACCGAGACCCGGCGCCTCACCGACTACATGCTCGCGGGCCGTGACGTGGGCACCTGGCCCCTGGCCCTCTCGGAGGTGGCCTCGGTGGCGAGCGGCTGGACGTTTTTCGCGTGGGTCGGGGTCGGGTTCACCACGGGCCTCCACGGGCTCTGGTTCTCGATGGCGATGCTCGTGGTCGTTCTCTTCTTGTACCGCTACGTGGCCCCCACCTTTCGGCGACAGTCGGAGGCGCTCGACAGCCAGACGGTGGTCGACCACCTGGCGCTCGTCTTCCGCGACTCCCCCTGGGGCCCATGGATCCGGTGGACGGCCACGCTCGCGGTGGTGGTGTTCATGGCGTCGTACATCGGCGCGCAGATCATCGCGGTAGGGGAGGCCATGGAGACGGGCCTCGGCCTCAATTACGCGGTGTCGGTGGGGGCCGGGGGCCTGGCCGTCGCCCTCTACACGACGCTCGGCGGCTTCGACGCGTCGGTCTGGACCGACTTCGTGCAGGGGCTGCTCGTGATTCTGGCGGCGCTCGCGCTCCCGCTCGTCGCCATCGCAGAGATTGGCGGCTGGGGCGCGTTCGTGACGGCGGTGCGGGCCGCGGACCCGACGCTCCTGTCGATGACGGCGGGGCAGACCGGCACGGCCCTCGCGCTCTCGGTTGGCTCCTGGCTCGCGTTTGCCCTCGGCGCCCTCGGCCAGCCGCACGGACTCATGCGGTTCCAGGCCATCCGGTCCGAGCGCCTGCTGAGCCGCGCCTCGGTCATCGCACTGGCCTTTCAGGCCCTCCGCCTCACGGTCCCGCTCTTCATCGGAATGGCGGGCCGGGTGCTCTACGGCTCAATGAACGACCCCGAGTCGGCGGCGATGGAGATGATGGTACAACTCTTCCCCGACTGGTTCGCGGGCTTGCTGCTGGCCGGCATCATCGGGGCCGTCCTGTCCACCTCCGACTCGATGATGCTCGTCACCTCGGCGGACCTGACCCGCCTCTACGAGACGCAACTCGCCGGCCGCGTGCTCCCGGCCCGCATGATCCGCCTCGGACGTGGAATCGTGGGCGTGATGGCCCTGCTCGGGGTCGGCCTGGCCTACTGGCGGCCCGGGACGATCTTCGACATCATTGAGTTCGCCTTCGTGGGCCTCGGGGCGACGCTCGGGCTGCCCCTCGCCTTTCTGGTCTTGTGGCCCCGCACGACGGGGGCCGGCGTGTTCGCGGCCGTGGCCGCGGGCCTGGGGAGCGCCATCGGCAACCTGTACCTCTCGCCCGCCACGTTTCCCATCCTGGTGTGGCCCATCACCCTGGCGGCCTTTCTGGGCGCGAGCTACGCCACCGCCCCCTCGTCGCCCGTAACGGCTTCGTCGTCGTAGGCCTACTCGTACACCGCGTCCGGATCGAACACCTTCTCGCCGTCGGTCGTCCACCCGTCGTCGGCGGCGCGGCGGTGGAAGCACGAACGGAAGCCGGTGTGGCAGGCCCCGCCCTCCTGGTGCACCCGAAAAAGCAACGTGTCGCCGTCGCAGTCGAGACGGGCCTCTTCAACCGTCTGGGTGTGACCACTCGTCTGCCCCTTCACCCATCGCTCCTGTCGCGAGCGGCTCCAGTACACCATCCGGCCGGTGTCGAGGGTCTCCTGGAGGGTCTCCGCCGTCATGTACGCCATCATGAGCACCTGGTCGGTCTCGGCGTCCTGCACGATCGCGGGGATCAGGCCGTCGTCGGTGAAGTCGGCAGCGTCAAGAAGCGGGTCGCTCATTGCGAGAGACAGCAGGTTCGAGGCAGGAAAGAAGCATGGGGTTGATTGTTCGAACCTGTCTCCAGGCCTGCTGTTTTACCCGTGGCATGAACAACCTTTCTTTCTCAATGCGCCGCGCCCTTTCCCTTCTGGCCCGCCTCCCGCGCCTGCTCTTGATTGGGCTCGTGCGCCTGTACCAGCTCGTGCTCTCCCCGCACCTGGGGCGCACCTGCCGCTTTCACCCGACGTGCTCGGCCTATGCAATCCAGGCGTTTCGGGAGTACGGCGCACTCAAGGGCCTCGTGCTCACGGTCCACCGCCTGCTCCGCTGCCATCCGTGGGGCGGGCACGGCTACGACCCCCCGCGGTGGTTTGACGAAGAGCACCCGGCCGCGGACGGCCGACCACAGGCCGCAGAAGAGCAGTAATGAGGCTGCTCGCGTCTCTCATCCGGTCGGCCCCGCGGTGACCGTGCTGGGTTTGCGACGCAAACAGGTTTGCTCGGCACATCAACCGGCCCGAGCAAATTTCCCCAGCGATTGTTTGCAGTGCAAACAAGTCGGCGTTCCCAACAGGCCTCTCCTCGTCCGATGTCTTCCGCAGGAGCACGCGCGTCGGGCCCGCCTCGCTCTCCGGACCAGGTCCGGTTCTTTACTCAGTTCTATCACCAACTGAAGGGGCTCTGCTACGCGCCTGCAGGGGGACTGCTTCTTCTCGGCGTGCTCGGAGGTCTGCTCGTGCGTCCCCAGATGCTGATTCATGGGGCGCCCCTCGGAGCGCTTGCCCTCCTCGTTCTCACGTCCCCGTGGATGTGGTACATGCACCGACGCTACGAGAGCGCGTACGGGCGGGTCCGAGGCCGCGAAGGACACGGAAGTTCCCTCGGGGATGTGTTGTCGGCATGGACTTTCGTCCCCCTCTTGACGGGAGCCCTCTGCTGGATTGCACTCGTCACGTTTTACATTCCGCAGCACACCCCCCTCGGCGACAACCATTTTCTCGTGTTTTTCCCGGGGTGGATGCTAATTGTTGCGAGCCTACTGGCGCCGCTCCCTGGCCTCCGCTGGACGTACGCGGCAACGGGCGTTCTTCTCTTTCTGGTAACCCTCCTCCCTCTGATCACGACCAATATGGTCCTGGTGCAGGCCGTGAACTACGGGCTCCTCGGGGCCGTCATCCTCGGGGTCGGGCTCTACAATCATCGCCTCCTCGTCGGCACCCTCGGCCCGATGGACGACACGGAGGTGAGCGCCGATGCGTGACCCGGACTCCGACGTGCCGTTTGAGCGTCTCGCCGAACTGGATAAGCTCATCCACGAGCCCGCGCGGCTGTCAATTCTCACGGCCCTCTCGTCGTGCGGACAGGCCGACTTCACGTTCCTACAGCGCCTGACGGGCCTCACGCGGGGCAACCTCTCGAGCCACCTGTCGCGGCTTGAAGAGGCGGAGCTGGTAGACGTGGACAAGTCGTTTGCGGACAAGACGCCCGTGACGACCGTGTCGCTGAGCGAGAATGGCCGTCGCACGATCGCCCGCTACTGGGACGACCTGCAGGCGCTCCGCGACGCAGCTGATCGGTGGGACGCCGACGATGTAGATGCCACGGAGTAATTGGAACGACCCTGTCCCCTCGTCCCACTCCCATACGTTCCCGTCCGGCTCGTCTTCGGTCCACGTGGAAGTCACGGCACAATCCACGAGGCACGAGGTACAGCCGAACGGTCTGCCCAGTCACAACCTCTTCTCACCCCGCCGCCCGTCCACTCGCACATGCCGTCGCCCACGTTCCGCCTCTACAACACGCTGACGCACGAGACCGAGCCGGTCGAGCCAATCGAGGAGGAGCACCTCCGCTTCTACAGTTGTGGGCCCACGGTGTACATGTACGCCCACATCGGCAACTTCCGGTCGTTTCTGACGGCCGACCTCATCCGGCGCACCGCCGAGGCGATCGGGTGGGACGTGACCAACGTGAGCAACATCACGGACGTCGGGCACCTCACGCAGGACGACCTCGTGGACCCGGGGGGCGAGGACAAGATGCAACGGGCCCTGGAGCGGGAGGGCGAGCGCTTCGCCAACATCTACGACCTGGCGCGCCACTACACGGAGGCGTTTCTGGAGGACTGGGGCGCGCTGAACCTGCGCGAGCCGGAGGTGCGCCCCCGCGCCACCGAGCACGTCACGGACCAGCTGGAGGCCGTCATCGAGCTCGTCGAGAAGGAGCACGCCTACACGACCGACCAGGGCGTCTACTTTTCCGTCGAGAGCGTCGAGGACTACGGCCATCTCAGCGGCAACACGGAGGCCCAACAGCTACAGGCCACCGAGCGCGACGTGGTAGAGGACCCTGACAAGCGCGACCCGCGCGACTTTGCCCTGTGGAAGCATGACCCCCAGCACCTCATGCACTGGCACAGCCCCTGGGGCTGGGGCTACCCCGGCTGGCACATCGAGTGCTCGGTGATGGGCATGCAGTACCTCGGCGACCGCTTCGACCTCCACACCGGCGGCGAGGACCTGATCTTTCCGCACCACGAGTGTGAGATTGCCCAGAACCAATCCCTCGCCGGGCACCAGGTCGTCAACTACTGGGTGCACACCCGCTTCCTGCAGGTGGAGGGCGAGAAGATGTCGAAGTCGAAGGGCAATTTCTACACCGTCCGCGACCTCATCGCCCCCGACCCAGACGACGATCACGTTCCGGACTCGGTTCGGGAGCAGGGGGGCGTCGACCCACTGGCCCTCCGCTACGCCCTGATGCAGGGCCAGTACCGCAAGCCGTTCAACTTTACGCTCGATACCCTCCACACGGCGGCCCGTCACGTTCGCCGGTACCAGGACGCAGCGGAGCGCGTCGACGCGGCCCTGGCGGCGGACGCCGACGGCCCCGACGAATTGGGCGGCCGGCTCCGCCCCATCTACGACCGCACCCTCGAGGCGATGTGCGACGACCTCAACACCCCCGCCGCCACGGCCGCCGCCCTGGATGGCGTGAAGGCCATCGAGCAGACGGACCGCCTAAATGGGGCGACGGCCCGGAGCGCCCGCAACTGGCTCGACCGCACGAATGCGCTCCTCGGCGTCGTCGAGCCCGAGCACGAGGCGGACCAGCGCACCGACGCGGGCTCCGAGAACGGATTGGCCCCCGCTCACCTCTCCGACTCCATCGATACCCTTCTGGAGGACCGGGAGGCCGCACGCGCCGACGGGGAATACGCCCGCGCCGACGCCATCCGCGACACGCTGGAGGCGCTGGGCATCGAGGTCATGGATACCCCCGATGGCACCGAATGGGAGCGGCGGGAGCAGGTGGGGTGAATGGTGCGTAATTCGTGACACACGGCGGGATGTCGTGGGCGTCCCCACCCGCATCAGATTTTCCGATTGTCAATCCATCCACTGAGGTCTCTATGGCTTCTTCCGACTACGACCTTCCCCTCCGCCCCCGTCGACTGCGCAAGACCCGCAACATCCGACGCATGGCGCGGGAGACGCGGCTGTCGACCGACGACCTCATTGCGCCCCTGTTCGTGATGGCGGGGGACAATCAGCGGGAAGAAGTCCCGTCGATGCCGGACACGTACCGTCACACGGTCGACCGGCTCGTCGACCACGCAGAGACGCTGCATGCCCTTGGCATTCCGGCGGTGGCCCTGTTCCCGGCCCTCCCCGATCACCTGAAGACGCCGGACGCGGAGCACGCCCTCGACCCCGATCACCTCTACCCAAACGCGATCCGGGCCCTCAAGGACGCCGTGCCGGAACTGATGATCATCACCGACACGGCCCTCGATCCCTACAACAGCGACGGGCACGACGGAATCGTGCGCGACGGCCGCATCGACAACGACGCGACCATTCAGGTGATGTGCGAAATGGCGGTGCTCCACGCCGAGGCCGGGGCCGACATCATCGCCCCATCCGACATGATGGACGGGCGCGTGGGCGCCCTCCGCGCTGCCCTCGACGACGCCGGGCACACCGACGCCGCAATCCTGTCTTACACCGCCAAGTACTCGTCAAACTACTACGGCCCGTTCCGCGACGCCCTCGACTCGGCGCCCGAGGACAAGGCGGAGGCCCCTGAGAAGGACATCCCCGCGAACAAGGACACCTACCAGATGGACCCGGCCAACGGCGAGGAGGCCATCCGCGAGCTCATGCTCGACCTGGACGAGGGCGCCGACATGGCAATGGTGAAGCCGGCGCTTCCCTACCTCGATGTCATCCACCGCGTGCAGCAGCACAGCGACGTGCCCGTCGCCGCGTACAACGTGAGCGGCGAGTACGCCATGATCAAGGCCGCCGCCCAGAACGGCTGGCTCGACGAGAAGAAGTGCGCACTGGAGGCCCTCACCGGCATCCGCCGCGCCGGGGCCGACGTCATTCTGACCTACTTCGCGGAGGACGCGGCCCGCTGGCTGGAAGAATGACGAATTTCAGGGGACACGCTTCGAATTCGCCGTTCCCCTGTGTACGTTCCCCCTACACCCGCATTCCCCCATCCTCGACCCCTACACCCTGAAAATGGCAGTTGAGATTACCCACATCGACTACAGCGACCTCTCCGGCGGCCTCGTCCGCATGATGGACCGGTTTAAGGAGGAAGGCACCCTCACCGGCGAGATCGAGGACGACGACCGTCTGCGCGACGACCCGAACGCCGCCCTCCTCGGCCTGCTCTACGACCAGCGCGTCCGCGCCGAGTCGGCCTTTACCGGCCCGCTCCGCCTCAAAGACCGCCTCGGCCACCTCGACATGGCGACGATCGCCGAGATGGACTTCGAGCCGTTCCAGGAGCACTTTTCCGAATCCCCCGCCGTCCACCGGTTCGTCAACAAGATGGCGGAGAACACCCAGAAGGTGGCCGCCCACATCGCGGACGAGTACGACGGCAACGCGGCAAACCTGTGGAGCGACGGCGCCGACCTGGACACAATCGAGAAGCGCCTGCAGGACCTGCCCGGCTTTGGCCCGGCGAAGGCGTCGAAGATCAAGTACGTCCTGCACTACTTCGGGCACCGCGACTTCTCGGACGAGGCGTAGGGAGCACCGTTCGAGACGAGTCCCCCACACTCGTACGGGAGAACGGCCCCCAATTTCTCCGCGGACGTGGATTCCCTCCCCCCTCCGGTATGCTGAGACGCCGTCGGCGAGTCGGGAAACGAGCCTAGAAGCGCGGGAAATGAGGGTCAGACACGCCGGAGGGGGCCCTTGCCCACACAGGCAACGCAGCCAACCGACCGTTCTGGTTTCTACTTCCGTCGGTTGGCTGCCCGTTGTGCGGCACGGGCCCCCTCGGCCGGTACAGATGCACTGCGAGCAGCGGAGGCACGGAATCGGCCCCCACACTCGGCAGTGCCGGTGTCGATCGGCGGCGGACCGCTACGACCGCGAACGGAGGGTCTGCATCATGTCCTCCACAAACTCCCCGTCAATTTCCGGAACGGCGTCTTCCTCGATGAGCCGTTCGCGCCGCTCCGGGGTCGCCTCGAAGAAGCGGGCCATCGTGTCGCCCATGGACACGACCCAGGCCCACTTGGCGTCCACCATGCCCGCGCCGGTTGCCGCGTCGTCGCCCGGCCCCGCCGAGTCGCCCATTGCGCTCTGGCCCTTGGTCACGTCCTTGGCGGCCTGGTTGACGAGTTTCTTCTTCACGTCGGAGGGGCTGAGGGAGTTGTTCTTCTCCAGCATCAGGGCCACCACCCCCGCCACCTGCGGGGCCGCGGCCGACGTTCCGCTGAAGAGGCCCCAACTGTCGTCTGCGGCCCCGGTCGACGAGGTGTCGAGCCGGCTTCCCGGCGGCACAGGAAGCATGAGGAGCGGGGCGGGCAGAGACGATACGTCGTCCCCGACCATCCCGCAGAGGTCCGGCACCTGCCGCCCCGAGTACAAACTGCTGTCGAAGCTGGCGGCGTAGCTGGAGGCCTCAAGGTCCAGGTCCGGGTAGTTCACGTGGACGCCCCCCACAGCAATAACGTCGGGGTGGCTCGCCGGAAACCCGTACCCACCTGGGCCATTTCCCGCGGAGAAGCACACGACAATGCCGTTGTTTACGGCGTTGGCGATCGCGGCCTCCATCGCCTTCAACGTGTTGTACAGGGAACGGCTGCGGTTGCGGATGTCGCTCCACGACGTGCCTGGGCTGTCAACGGACCAGCCCCAACTGTTCGTGATGATGTCTGGACTCTGATTGCAGGCCTTGTTGAACGCCCCGACCGCGTCGTTCCCCATCTTTACCGGGATGAGCTGGGCGTCTGGGGCGGCCGCGAAGATGTTGGCCGCCTCTCCGGTGCCGTGCCCGTAGTTGTCCTGCGACGGGTTGCTGGCGCCGGGCCCGAGTATCGTCGAGCGCGTGCGGTAGCCCCGCCGCTCGTAAAATTCGTGCTCGTAGAATCCGGTGTCCGGCATCGCCACCTCCACCTTCGACCCGGTGATGCCGTTGCGGTGCACCCGCGTGGCGCGGAGAATCGTGGCAACCTCGTCGGGCACCGTGAAGTAGTGGTACGCGTCCGAGTGCGGTTCCGCGATGGGCGAGAGGGGACTCTCCGTGTGGAACTCGGGGGGAACGACCGGAGTGACGCCCTCCGCCCAGTCTCCCAGCGCCCCGGCCATTTCTTCGCCATCCTCCTCGACATCGAAGTACTCCGCTTCTTCTCCGTCAAACACTTCCTTTTTCTTGCCCTCGAGGGCCACCCCAAAAACATCCTGGAACTGCTCGGCCGAGCCCCCGACCGAGATGGTTGCTGGGCCCACGTCCAAAATGCGAAATCCCAATTCTCGGAGTTCACGCTCGGCCTCCTCCGTAACGTCCGGATCCGAGTTGTACTCGTCAACATTCGCTCCCGTGACGGGCTCTTCGGTTTCGAAAAGAGAGCGTCCTCCCTTAGATGTGGTTGAGATGATGGTGACGATTTCCTGGTCTGCTTCGGCGTCAGACATGATCTTTCTGGTGTGTGATGAAAGAGCTCATCGAGGGTGAACGTCGGGTGTGCATCGAGCGAGCTAGTGAAACTCAGGGGGAACGGGGAAGGTGATCTCGTCCACGAAGGCCACAAGCGCGTCCGGCACCTGAACCGGCTCCGTTGCCTCGTACGCTTGGCGATCGCCCGGCTCCGCGTCGGCGGACTCGGAGCGCGCCTTCAGCGTGGTGTCAAACACCTCTTCGAATCGGTCCTTGTCCCCCGAGATGGAAAGCCCCACCTCACTGGCCTGAACAACGTCAAACCCGAGGCCGCGGAGCGCCTCCTTCGCGCCCTCAATCGCATTCGTTCCGGCCCGGTAGTCGTCTACATTGTCCGACGTGATGGGCTCGTCGGCGTCCAACACAGACGACCCCTCGGCGGACCGGAGACTCACTTGGGCAACCACGCGGTCGGACATGCCTCTGCTCTACCGATTCGATAGCCAACGCAGGGGGCGCGGACAAGCGGATCATGGGACACTGCGACCTCCGGATCGGGGACGACACGCGTCTTCCCCCGACAGATCGAGACGAGGGCCCCAACAGCCGTTGGACTGCGCTGCGGTGCCCCCAAGCCCTTCCCAGTCTCCGTTTTGAGGACATCGCCTTCCTGGCGGCCCCACCGTTGAATGAACTTAGCATGTTCTAAAATTAGAGGCGAGCGTGTGTTTGTCAACACTTCTCCTTAATTTAACATTTAGTTAACAAACCTCCGTTCGTTTTTGGACCCGTCCGCCTGGTGGTCGCCCTCGTACCGCCGTCCACATGTGCACTCGCCTCTTGCACATCGGAGTAGCCCACCCCGCCTCCCCCTGGCCTGTTGTCTCAACGCCCACCGCAACACGCTTTGGCGGCCCTCGCCGAGTCAGCCCCCTTGTGGAATAGTCCTTGTGAGGGATTTGACCACATTCTAAACGGAAATTGAGGTTCTCGGCGCATCTGTTGTTCGTCTTTTTCTGGGTTCAGACGACAATCTGCGCGTGGCACGCTCGTCCCGAGCCGAGAGGGGACGAGTGGACGGGGGCTCCCGAACGCCGCGCGTTCTTCCAACGAACCGACCCGACACGCACCGACATGGAAACCTCCAAGACGCCGACGGCGCAGGACTGGCTGCGCGGTTGGACACTCACCTACATCCCAAACGAAAAGGAGGCGGAACGCCTGGCGCAACGCCTTCACACCCACCTGAAAACGAATGGGCTTCACGACCTTCAGCTGTCGGAGGAGGTGCGAGCGGAATTGGAGGCATTGATGGGCACGGCACAGGACCAGAACGCCCGCTCCCCGGCGACAGTGGTGCAGGAGATTTTATCCGATCATCTGCCCTCCGAGACCGCCACGGCGGCCGCGGCCCCGCTCGCCTTTCGCACCCTGAACCAAGGAGAGCGGACCCTCGAAGTCGATGTTGAGCAGAAGATGCCGCCTGCACTGGCCACAATGATCGAGAAAATTCTCCGTGCCAACATCACAGACGACGGCGTGGCCCGGATCCAGACGATGTACGACGAGCTGGGGCCCGAAGGGCTTCGGCAATGGATGCTGAGTGCCAATTAGCGGACGTCGGCCGCCCGTGCGGTCACGACCTTGATCCTCCGGGCGAGTGGCACGACGGCCCCCTACACGCCCGGCGTGGATTCGGGCTCGGCGGGGTCCGCCGCGACGGGCTGGTCCTCGGTGTCGGCCGGGCTCGTCGGCGACGTGTCGTCGAAGGACGTCTGCTCCTGGTTGCGTTGGGCCGAGGCCTGCGCCGCCGGGGTCACGTAGTAGTAGGCCGCCGCAACCCCCAGGTTGAAGAGGGCCGCGCCCACGCCCAGTGCCGCCCCCAGGTAGCGGGGCCCCGACAGGGCGAGGCGAATCATGACCGTCGCCGCGGCGAATCCGGAATTGCGAAACACCACGTGGTACGTCACGCTGTGGCGCAGCGACATCAGGACAATGAGGATGTCGCTGAAGATAAGCACCGTGTAGAAGGTGTTGAAGAAGGGAATGGCCGCTCCGCCGAGGAGCGGGGCCGCCACGGCATACACCGAGAGGCCAGCCAGGATGAGGAGCAGCCCATTCGCCACCAGCTTCTTCTGTCGGACGAAGAATTCCTGCTCCCCCTCCGACTCGGTAATCGGCTGGTGCACCTGCACCTTGTAGAAGACGCCGAGGATGACGAAGATGGCCAGGGCCGCCGTGGCGTCCACGACGAGGTACTGCACCGCCTCCCGCCCCGCCTCCATGCTCCACCGAATGGGCTCCTGCTCGAACTTCACGAGCTCCTTGAAGGAGCGGCGGAGCAGAATGAGCGAAAACACCTCAAACTGCTTCCCCGCCGTGTCGGCCACGCTCGTGGCGAGGCCGACGACGAGCCCCACGAGCTCGACCACGAGGAAAAGGGTGAACGCAACGTCGATGGCCCTGAAGTGATTGGTGGACACCGAACGCCCCACCGAGTCGGGCAACAGGCCCATCCGGCTCAGCTCAATCGCCACCAGGGAGAGCAAAAACCCCCCGACGAGCACCCGGGCCACCACGCGGCGGGCCCCTTCGCCCTCCCACCACTCCTCGAAAGCGTCAAAGACACGGCTGTTGAAGCGAAGAAGTGCAGAGACGACACTCATGGGAACGCACGCAACACCGTAAGGGGGAGCATCGGGTTGGATACACCATGCGCACGCCGGATCGGGAGTTGTGCGGCGCAGATGGGTACTGCAACGCCATTGCCTGTTCGTCGTTCTGACGCTCCGGTCCGTGCCTGGGACGAATTAGAGCGTCTCCGGGTCAATCTCCACCACCTGGCGGTTCATCATCGCGAGGGTTCGGGCCGAGTAGGACTTCACGAGCCGGTGGTCGTGGGTGGCCACGAAGAGGGTCATTCCCTGCTTGTGGAGGTCCAGCAACAGCTCGTGAATCTCGTCGGCCACGGACGGGTCCAAGTTTCCGGTCGGCTCGTCGGCCAAGAGGACCCACGGGTCATTGGCGATCGCCCGCGCGATGACGACGCGCTGCTGCTCGCCCCCCGACAGCTCGTGGGGATAGCTGCGGTGCTTGTGACTGAGGCCCACCCGCCCCAGCACCTTCGTTACCCGGCTCTGCACCTCTGAGGCGGACGTGCCGGTGGCGTGGAGGGCAAAGGCGACGTTCTCGTACGCCGTTCGGTCCGGGAGGAGTTGGAAGTCCTGAAAGACCACCCCGAGCGAGCGCCGGAGGTACGGAATGTCGTCCCGTTCAATCTGGTCGGACCGGTAGTCCCCGATCTGGACCACCCCGGAATCGGGAAACAGGTCCATATAGAGCAGGCGCAGAATTGTGCTCTTGCCGCTGCCCGTGGGGCCCACCAGGTAGGTCTTCTGCGACTGATCGATGTGGAAGGAGACCTCGTCTAGAACCGAACGTTGATCGCCGTTCGGGAGGGAGAACGAGATGGATACGTCGCGGAAGTCAATCACGGACAGGGAAATCAGGCCGGGCAGAGGAGCCAACAGGATCGGGGTCCAGGCGGGAAGGGTCAACCCCCTTCCTTTCCTGTCAGGCGGAGACGCCCCCGACGGACAGGACCCTCGGCGCACCACCGCAAGGGAGCCCCCACAGGCCTGGGGCTACGTCGCGGGCGTGGCCTGCTGGTGACGATGACGGGCAATGGCCACGGCCAACTCCATGGCGTTTCGCATGCTGCCCGGCAGGGCCATTCCCTTGCCCGCGATGCCGTAGGCCGTTCCGTGATCCGGGGAGGTTCGCACGATGGGCAGCCCCGCCGTGTAGTTGACGCCGTGATCGAACGCAAGGGCCTTGAAGGGCACGAGGCCCTGGTCGTGGTACATCGCCAGCGCCGCGTCGTGGTCGGCGTCGAGCTGCGTCCCAAAGAACCCGTCCGCCGCCATGGGCCCCTCGACCCGAAACCCTTCCTGCCGCGCGGCCCGCAGGGCGGGGGCGATGACCTCTTCCTCTTCTTGACCGAAGGCGCCGGCCTCTCCCGCATGCGGATTCAGCCCGAAGACCGCAATCTTGGGCTGCTCGATCGCAAAATCGTCGCGCAGGGACGCGTCGATGACGCGCAGCTTTTCGAGGATGGCCTCCTCGGTGACGGCCGACGGCACCTCCGACAGGGCAGTGTGACTCGTCACGAGCCCCACCCGTAGCCCCCCGGCCACCATCATCATCGTCGGCTGCGGGCTGTTCGTCTTGTCCGCCAAAAACTCGGTGTGGCCCGGCACGTCGTACCCGCCCTGTCGCACTGCGTCCTTGGAGATGGGCGCGGTCACCATCGCGTCGACGGTGCCGGCCTGGCAGGCCTCCACGGCCCGTTCCACCGCCCGCATCGCCAGGCGCCCCCCCTCCGCCGTGATGGACCCGAACATGACGGGGGGCTCCGGGTCCTCGGCCACGTCGAGCACCGCCACGTCCCCGTGGGGCACCTCCTCCGGCACCTCGTCCACGATGTGAATGTCGAGGTCCGAGAAGCCGAGCACGTCGGCGTGCACCCGCAGCACGTGCGCCGACCCAATCAGGACCGGGGTCATGGACGGCATCAGGCTGGGGTCGTGCAGGCTCTTCAGCACCACCTCGGGCCCGATTCCGTTCGGGTCGCCCAGGGTGATGGCGAGGCGCGTGGGGGCGCCGTTCGGCGCCGGCGGTTCGGGGCGTTGAAAGGTGGGGCGCTGAATGTGCATCGGGGCGTCGGGTCGGTTCGTAAGGACACGTTGAAGACAGCAGCGAACGGAGGCCGAGCCGGAGCGGGTGGGCCCGCGGTCTCGGTCTTGTCGGCGCCGGGCCATGCGGCGGCCGTCCGCCAACACGTTAATCGCCACGCACGGCCAACGTCAACCGTCAGGGCACAGGGGTCCGGTGCGATTCACAGCGCCAACGGCCCCGACGCGTCACGGCGAGTCGGAGGGGTCGTCCAGGAGGGTTTCCAGATAGGACTGATCCTCCGGGGAGAGGTCGTCGTCTGGGGCATGGCGGGCGTCGAAGGCAATGTAGTCCGACGCCGCGTCGATGACGGTCTCAATGGTTTTCTCGAAGGTCGGGCGTTTGACGTACGCCCCGGCCGCGTTGCGGTGGCCGCCCCCGCCGAAGTGACGGGCCCACTGGTCGACGCGCACGTCGGCTTCCGATCGGAAGCTAATCTTGGCCCCGTCGTCCGTTTCCGAGAAGAGCAGTGCGGTTTTCACGTCCTCGATCGACAGGACGTAGTTGACGAAGCCCTGCTTGTCGTCCCAGCTCGCCCCCGTGTCCTCGACCATTCGCTGCGTGACTACCGAGTAGCCAAGCTGGCCGTTGTAGCGGAGGCGGATGCGGTTCAGCATGCGCCCGAGCAGGCGAAGGCCCGGCATCGATTTTCGGTCGTAGATGGTTTCGTGGATCGGCGCAGGGCCGATGCCCCCCCGCTCCAGAATGTCCGCCACGCTCCGGTGCAGCGCCGGCGTCACGCTGCTGTAGCGGAAGGAGCCGGTGTCCGTCATGATGGCCGTGTAGAGGGCCGTGGCAATCCCCTCGTCGATCAGGTCCGGCGCGAGGCCGTCGATGATTTCGTAGACCAGTTCGCCGGTGGCAGCGGCCTCCTCCCGAACGAAGAACACGTCGAACCAGTGCTCCGGCTCCAGGTGATGGTCGACGAGGACCGTCGTCGCGGTGGCGTCCCGCACGAGGGACCCCACCTTGCCGATGCGCTCTTCGTCGTTGGTATCGAGCACGAAGGCCACCTCCGCCTCTGCCAGCGCCTCGTGCTGCCCCAGCGATCCATCGAAGACGGCGATGTCCCCGGCGCCGGGCATCCAGTCGAGGTTGTAGTCCACCTCGTCGGCATTGACCATCGCGACGGACTTCCCCATTTTCTCCAGAAAGCGCCCGAGGGCCAGCTGGGATCCAACGGCGTCCCCGTCCGGACCAAGATGAGTGGTGATGAAAAACCGATCGTGCTCTCGGATCAGCGCAAGTACGTCGTCGAGCATGCGGCGCCTCCAGGGCTCCCGTGGGCGAGATGGCGTAAATAGCCTACACCTAACGGAGGGCCCCCACGAAGGGTTCAGGCCACATGGGGACGTTCTCGTTTGCGTCCGCGACGAGGAGCACGGCGCAAACTCCATTCCGGGAAGGGCCCACACAGTCGGTTCACGTCGTCCCGGCGGTCCCTGCGCCCCTCTCGCCGTGCGGCGTGGGACGGGGTTGACCAGTCCCATTGGGCCCGGGACAACAGTGTGACGTTGTTTGCTCGAATGAGCCTCACGTGATAGAACTTCAGAGGGTCCCCGATGGTCGCCCCCTGGCCTTCAGAAAATGACCGCCCGGAGACCCAGGGTCGCGGAACGCCCGAAATGTACCATGCCCGCGCCCTGAGCGAAGCGAGGAAGTAGTCTTGGGCTGAGCCAGGCGAATGGAAGGGAAGTTCGATAAATTTCAGGGGCCTGAAGGGTCATCCCGCGTGGTGGAGCGGACGTGGGTCTCAGGTCATCTTCTGCCAGCCAGGCCCTTCTTCGTGAGTCGCTTCGCTCGTCGCGTCCATTTTGGGGCCACCAGCATGGATATACGCCGGCGCAGAAGGCCTCCGCCCTCTAGGCATGACCTTGCCGACGCGACGAAGTAGGAGAAAGTCGACGGCACCTGTGACGGATAGCGTTTTCTGCGAGAACAGCTTCACCCCATTGGGCCCAGGAATGGGTGAGCAGGCGGCCGCCAAGAGGAGGAAACCTCGTTCTGGAGGAACTCTGTAGGACAGAAGCGGTGGTCCACAGCTGTTC